>Ga0187778_10001416_pt1 | contig 16734 bp, 17 predicted proteins | sample 1015_Q2_SP5_20_M_FD_132418 | JGI IMG/M metagenome (GOLD analysis project Ga0187778, IMG submission 132418) | Tropical peat soil microbial communities from peatlands in Department of Meta, Colombia - 1015_Q2_SP5_20_MG | ecosystem: Environmental > Terrestrial > Soil > Wetlands > Peat | place...
ATGAAAAGAAGAGGCAGCGTGATGAAAATCGAAGTCTATACCGATGCCGACGCCGTCGCACTCGCAGCTGCGAAGCTCATCGCTAAAGAAGCGCGAGATGCGGTTGCCATTCGTGGCAGATTTGTCATGGCGGTGAGTGGGGGCAAGACCCCGTGGGTCATGCTTAGCGATCTGGCGCAGGAAGATGTGCCGTGGAAGGGCGTGCATGTCGTCCAGGTGGACGAAAGAGTCGCACCTGAAGGCGATCCCGACAGAAATCTTGCTCATCTACGTGAAAGCCTGCTCGCGCATGCACCTTTACGCCCCGATCAGATCCATGCCATGCCGGTAGAAGCTGCCAATGTCGAGACGGCGTGCGTGCGATATGCACGGACTCTGGACGAAATCGCAGGTTCACCGCCGGTGCTTGATCTCGTTCATTTGGGACTCGGACCCGACGGCCACACCGCTTCGCTGGTGCCGGGAGACCCGGTCCTCGATGTGAAAGATGCAGACGTCGCGCTCACCGGAATCTACCAGAACCGGCGGCGGATGACGCTGACGTACCCGATTATCAATCGCTCACGACTGGTGCTATGGCTTGTAACTGGAAGCGAAAAGGCCCCAATGCTGCCGCGCTTGCTTGCCGGGGATATGTCGATCCCGGCGGGCCGTGTCCGCGCAGACAACGCCGTGGTTTTGGCGGATCGTGTTGCCGCGGGCGAAGTTGCTAAGGAATCGAAAACGGCCTGATGGCAATCGGCGGACCTGGGCAGCCCCGATGATGTTTCCCGGCTCGCAGCGGCTGAACGCGGAGTACAGAAAGCAATTCGGCGTTGAGATCCCCAGTTGGCTGCCTCAGGTAGGTCAAGAGTCGTGAATCGAGGAGAATCGCAAGACAATGCACCAAGCAAAGAATAGGATTGACCTCTCACCAAAACAACGTGACGAACTACTCAAAACATTGCAAGCCCGCTTTGAGAAAAACATGAACCGGCATAAAGGTCTTGAGTGGGCTAACGTGCAAGCAAAGCTCGAAGCGAATGCTGAAAAGCTATGGTCGATCAGCGAAATGGAAAGAACTGGCGGTGAACCGGACGTCGTCGGCCACGATAAGAAGACGGGCGAATACATTTTTTACGATTGTTCAGCGGAAAGCCCGAACGGCCGCAGGAGTCTTTGCTACGACGGTGAAGCACTGGACTCAAGGAAAGAAAATAAACCAAAGGGCAGCGCCACTGATATGGCAACTGCCATGGGCGTTGAGCTTTTAACGGAAGAACAATATCGGGAGTTGCAGAGACTTGGAGAGTTCGATGCGAAAACCTCGAGCTGGGTGAAAACACCTTCGGCTATCAGAAAACTCGGCGGCGCCCTCTTCTGTGATCGCCGCTTCGATACTGTTTTTGTCTATCACAACGGCGCGGAATCCTACTATGCCGCCAGAGGGTTCCGTGGATGGCTGCGAGTCTAATCGGCGACAAGCGGAACATTCTCTGTCTATTTGCAATCGAACCTGTTGTCCTGCGCGGCCACGATCTGCCACTTACCATCGCGCTTCATCCAGGTATCGGTCCAGACCTGGCACACCTTCTCATCGGGATGGGCTGAATTTTTGCCGATGGCGTGCTCGCTTCCGTAAATAATGGCCAGGTTTTCGCCGAAGAAGCGCACCTTCGCATCGTCGAGTGCGCAACCGCGCGCCGAGTGTGGACCTTTTTCATCGCGCAGTTCATCGGCCTTGGTGTAGCGCTCGCCGCCAGTGCTCGTGCCCTGGAAATCGTCGGCCAGTAACTCAGAGACAACCCCGTTATTGGCACACACGCCTTCGGCCCACTTGCGCTCCATGTCGATCATGAACTTCGCGGTTTTGTCGTCGGGTGCGGCCCAATGGCTTTGCTGCGCATGGGCGGCGGTCATAAGGACCACCGCGCACATCAGTTGCAGAATTCGCTGACGCATCATTCCCTCGCTATCGAATACGACAGGGACAAAGTAAACGCCTTGGTGCAAGCCGTCAAACTTCGCCGACGATTGCACTTGGCCCGGCGGGCCCGTGTCCACGAGACGTCGCGCGCACGCTGCCGGGCAAGGCCTGAGCAACGATGATTGGGATTGAGGGTCTCATCCGTCATGTTTACCATCGAGCAAATGAACGTATCGTCCCCGAGGGACCGCAAGAAATTTTCCCACTCACTCCAGCACTCCGCCTGCGGCTCCGTGCTGGGTTATCATGCACGCGCCTGCGGGCGCTCCGGACTCTCGTGGTTTGTTCCACCGATGCAACAACGAACGCAGTTTCGTAACAGCCTCGCAAGCCCCCGGGTAGGAATCGGTAAGAATTCAGAGCCGCGGCAGCGGCATCCAACCCGGTCTTCACAACCCGCTAGCAAACGAATTGGAACGTCAATTGCTAGTGAGCCCTCGGGCCACTACGTCTCTGCGGGGTATCCTTAGTGCTGGCACGCGCTTCATTCAGCAAGGAGTCGTCCGCTCCAGTCGCAGCCAAAACCTCCCCCCAATCGCCAAACTCCCCTGGGCAGTCCTCTCTTGAACAAGAGCACCCCAAAGACGAGTTCACCCCGCCAAAATTCGCCTGGAGCATTGGGAACATCGCGATTTCCGCGCCGGGCGACAGCGATCCCCCGAGTAACAACAATGGAAAGAGATCTCCCACGACGTGCATGGCAACGCTGCCCTGGCCTATCCAGGCAAAGCTAGCAGTTGGCGCGGTGGACGATCCCCTGGAGCGCGAGGCGGACCACGTCGCCGAGCAGGTGATGCGGATGCCCTCGCCCAGGGTCCCCACAATTCCTACGACACCAGAATCCTCTTCGCCGCTGCAGGCTGGCAGTCTCACAGGGTCGGATAAACCGCACGAAATCGATAGCGGATATCCGACCCTGTCGCAGTCTCCGATCGGGGTGCGGCGGAAGTGCTCCTGCGGCGGCAGTTGCGAGAAATGCAAAGCCGAAGAAAAGCATCGCGAACACGGCGATGTGCAGCGCAAGCCCGTCCCGCAAATTTCCGGTATCGGCTCATCGCCATCGTCCACGGGTATGACCGCTCCGCCCATCGTGCACGAAGTCCTGCGCTCCCCCGGCCAGCCGCTCGACTCGGCGACGCGCGCGTTCTTCGAGCCGAGGTTTGGGTGCGACCTTAGCCGCATCAAGATACATTCCGATATGCCGGCAGCAACTTCGGCAACAGCCATTAACGCGAAAGCTTATACGGTTGGCTGCGATTTGGTATTTGCGAAGGGTCAGTTTGGGCCATCGACCTCTGAAGGCAAGAAGTTACTGGCTCATGAACTGGCGCACGTCGTGCAACAGATTCCTCAAGCAGCACGCACGGCACCTTTCTTCAGCGCTGGCATCGACCGGGAATCTGCCCTGGGCGAGCAGGAAGCTGGATCCGCGGTCGTACAGCGGCAGGTAACTAAGCCGGCGGTCAAATTTGCCGGCTGCACACCCGAAGCCACGATGGTGGACAATCCCGACCAGCAATTGGCGAGAGCACTGACGTTCGCCCAGAACCTGGTAGAAGCGGCGGCGGCTGCGATCGAGAGAAACGATAAGAGTGCAAACTATCGGACCGCACTGGCCAGACACTTTATCAATCCAACATTTGAGGACCTTAAAGCAATCCATAGGACTTTCCGGCTTATATTGGGCGCTCTAAAGGACCCGGAGAACTTCGGCTGCGCCTCCAGTAAGGAGGATTTGGACGAATGCGAGAAAATTACGAAGGAAGGCTTCGACGAGGCATTTACCCGGGTCACTCGTGACGTCGGGGTCGGTCCCACGGCCATATGTGCTGTCTTCTGGTTTGAACCACTACGCTGCCAGGCGCTAACTCTCATCCACGAGGCGGCCCACCGGATTGGTATTGGGGAAGGGGCAACGCATCCCCCGAATCGAGGAAGCGCGGATTACCCGTCGTTGGCGGGGATACCGCCGCACGGACAGACGACCGCATTGAGAATGGATAATCCCGACGCGTACGCATATTTTGCGGCGCAGATCGGTCGCGAAACGGATACCGACTGTAATGCCGCCGGTCCGGGAATTATGATGACACCCCGCGGAGCCATTGAGATTCATGGAAGCAAGCCCAAGGACACGGAGAAGAAATAAGGGCCGGGCGCCACCTCTACCCGCTGGAAGAAGACTGCCATTTCTTGCAGAATGCACTGTCAACGGCAGCATAGTATTTCACTGGCTGTGCCTCATCAAAACCTCGTGTACTCATGAAATGCAGAAGTTGCGTTCAGAGCCCTGCTAGAGCGTGCGGTAAGATTTTGAGCCATGATCCGTCTCTTTCGGCACTTGATCGGTTGGTTCATCGGCTTCTTCCGCTCCCGCCAGGATCCATGTCGGCGCTGGCTGACATTCCTGAGGAATCACCGGGATGCAATCGCCGCCATGGATTTTTTCACCGTGCTGACGCTTACGTTCGGCGTTCTTTATTGCTTTTTCGTGGTCGGGCATGATCGGCGCACGATACTTCGCTTCAATGTCACGCGAAATCCCAACGCACTCTGGATCGCGCAGCAGATGCGAGAAGCCTGGCCCTATACTGCGGTCCATAAATTCCTGCTGTTCGACCGCGACTCGAAGTTTGGCAATGACGTGGTGTCGTTTGCGAGAGGGATGGGGAGCTTGCCAGTGCGCACCGCATTCCGTAGTCCATGGCAGAACGGGATTGCGGAGCGCTGGGTAGGAAGCTGCCGACGAGACTTGCTGGATCATGTGATTGTTCTGAACGCACGGCATTTGAAACGGCTCATGGCTGAGTATGTCCGCTACTATCACCATGACCGCACGCATCTGGGGCTGGCGAAAGACACGCCGGTGAGTCGGCCGACGCAGCAGCTGCATTCTGTCGCCGGGAGCAAGATTCGATCCTTTCCGCGACTCGGCGGACTGCACCACCGTTACGCTGCGTAACTCGGACCTTTCGGCATTGACCGTGTGCTGTGAAGACTTAATCGCAACATGGCCAAAAGCGCACTTCTCAGCGAACTATCAATGGAGACTGGACGCTTGGAGGAAAGTCCTGGTCCAAGAGCGACGGCCTAATAGAGCCTGGAACAAGCGTGCTTCAGGGGTTCCGCGAGGTTTTGAGGAATGACAACAGTATCCTCGAAGTCGTGACCGTTACAAAATCGTCTACATCGGTGTAGACGAAAAACCAGAAGGCTCGGTCAAGTTATTGAAACAAGTGGTCGGGGAGAGAGGATTTGAACCTCCGACCCCCTGGTCCCGAACCAGGTGCTCTACCAGGCTGAGCCACTCCCCGACGTCAGAACTTATCTTACTATGTCCGGCCTACGTCCGGCGGCGCTGTTGCTGTCAAGCCAGCTCCCGCGAGGTCGGGGCATAATTGGTTTAATTTCGGGCGCGAGGGAGACGCGTAATTTTATGGTCACATCGAACCGTGATTTTAGTCATTTCCTGGGTGCTGGTTATCACTGAGCGGGCCGATGTCACGCTCTACAATAAATGTGTGGTCGAGGAGGGAACCTGTGTCGACTGCCTGGAAATCTCGGTTTGCAGTGCGTACAAGAAACATCAAAAGTTCAGCCATTCGCGAATTGCTCAAAATCACTCAAAAACCAGAAGTGATTTCTTTCGCGGGAGGCCTGCCCGCGCCCGACGTTTTTCCGGTTGCACGTTTTCAGGAAGCCTGCCGGAAGGTGCTCGAGTCGAACGGGCACCAGGCTTTGCAATATGGCGCCAGCGAAGGATATGAGCCGTTACGAGAACTGATCGCGCGCCACATTGCGCGTTATGGCATTAAGGCGAAGGCGGAAAATGTGCTGATTACGTCGGGATCGCAACAGGCCCTAGACCTGATCGGCAAACTGCTCATCAATCCCGGGGATCGCATTTTGGTGGAAGCACCAACCTATCTGGGCGCGTTGCAAGCCTTCAATGTGTATGGGGCGGACTATGTGGCGGTCCAGAGCGACGACGACGGGTTACGTACTGATCTTCTGGAACCGCCGCTGCGCACCGGTCCAAAATTCATGTATGTGCTGCCCAATTTTCAGAATCCTGGAGGCACAACGCTTTCTGAAGGACGGCGCCATCAGCTCGTCCTACTGGCGGACAAGTATGGCATCCCCATCATCGAAGATGATCCTTACGGGCAATTGCGCTACGAAGGCGACCACCTGACGCCTCTAGTGGTTCTGGATCGAGAGAACTTGCGGGGAGATGATGGCTACTCGATTGGGAATGTGATCTATCTGAGCACGTTTTCCAAGACCCTGGCCCCAGGTCTGCGCTTGGGGTGGATCGTGGCGCCAGCGGATGTGATCGCAAAACTTGTGCAGCTCAAGCAGGGGGCTGACCTGCACACGTCTACTTTCGGCCAAATGGTGGCGTATGAGGTCGCGAGAGACAATTTCTTGGATGAGCACGTGAAGCTGATTCGCAGCGTATATCGCCAGCGGCGTGATGTGATGCTGGAGGCATTGAAGAAACACTTCCCACCTGAAGTCACGTGGACCCATCCCCATGGCGGGCTGTTTTTGTGGGTCACGTTGCCGGAGGGGATGGATTGTAACAAGCTGTTCGAGGCGGCGCTTAACGAGAACGTTGCGTTTGTGCCCGGCGATTGCTTCTATGCGGGGAATTTCCATGAGGAGGCTTGCCGCCACCTGCGCCTGAACTTCTCCTACGGGCACCCGGACCAAATTCGTGAGGGCATACGTCGGTTGTCAGCTGCGATCAAGCAGCAAATGAAAGAATTGCAGACGATGCACGTGTGAGCGCCCGAGAAGTTCAGACTTGTCGGAATGGGTCCTCCAACGAGGGACTCTGCGGCGTGAATAGTTCCGCGCCCTCCTCGGTGATGTGCATGTCATCTTCCAGGCGAATACCGAACTGCCCAGGAATATAGATTCCGGGCTCATCGCTGAATGTCATGCTCGGCGCGAGCGCCACTTTGTTGCCGGCGACCAGATACGGCCACTCATGCCCATCCATACCCATGCCGTGGCCGAGGCGATGCGTGAAGTATTTGTAGTCTGGCCCGAAACCTGCGTCAACGATCACCCTGCGAGCAGCAATATCGACCATCTGGCACTGCAAGCCTGCCCGCGCTGTCCGCACAGCCTTACTTTGGGCACGCTGCACGATCGCGAATACTTTTTTCATCTTGTCAGTGGCCTTGCCGAGTGTGAAGGTGCGCGTGATATCCGACATATAGCCTTCCACGTTGCAGCCGTCGTCCACCATGATGATTGACCCTTCGCGAATCACCTGCGGAGTTGAGGATCCATGCGGGGAAGCTGTGTTCTGATCGATCTGCACGTCCGCCTCACCCGGAAACCCGAGGCGGACGTACGCTGCGGCGATCAGATTTTCGATCTCTGGCTTGGTCATTCCCTCTTTCAATGCTCGATATGCGGCTTCGTATGCCGTGAGGGTAACTTTTGAGGCCAGGCGCATAAGAGCAATCTCGTGATCGCTCTTAATCATTCGGCAGCCGGCAGTAACTGGAGTGGCACTGACAATTTTCGCTTGGGGAGCGGCTTTGGCGATTGCACTGCTAAACACAAACCGCACGGTTTCTTCGATGCCCAGATTGCCAGCCGAAATGCCGCGGTCCATTAATTCTTGGGCCACGCGTTCATAGGGATCGTCGTCCTCCTGCCAGGTGCGCACCTCCGGCTGCTCACCGGGTCCCTTTGCTATTTCTTCCCGCGCCCGGCCCTCTTCAAATGCGGGACAGACGTAGAATGAAGCCCCTTTTGCAGGTAGGACCATCGCGAAGAGCCGCTCGCCTCCCCACCAACGGATGCCCGTGAAATAGTCGAGCGATGTGCCTGGCATGAGCAGAATGGCATCGATGCGCTGTTCGGCCATCAATCGCCGCGCCTGGTCCTGCCGCGCCGCGCGTTCTTCTTTGGTTATTGATGTCGCTTGATCTTTCATCGATCTCAGAACGGCGACCGAGCGAGGCGGCGTAACACATGATTGGTCAGCGGCCGCCTGCGACGTCGAACTCAAACCGGCTGCGGCGAGGGTTCCGAACTGCACAAAGCGGCGTCGTGAAATCATTCCCACTCCTTGATTGGCCACTATGGTTGCATTCGCAAAGGGATCGAAGCAACTGGCATCGACGTCCCTCATTGGTCCGAGCACTTGGAACTGTCTTCACTCCCGAATAAACTATCGCCCATGAAGAACTTCGATGATTTGAGTGAGCGTGAAATTTTGGCCTTGGCAATTTCTCTGGAAGAAGAAGATGAGCGAGTTTATGCCGATTTTGAGGAGGGCCTCAAACACGATTTCCCGGCTTCGGCCGCGGTTTTTGATGGCATGCGATTAGAGGAATCGAACCATCGGCGGAGGCTGATCGAGCTCTATCGGCAAAAATTCGGCGAGCACATTCCATTAGTGCGCCGTCAGGATGTGAGAGGATTCGTGGAACGAAAGCCGGTGTGGTTGGTGCGGCCGCTCGGGCTGGACATAGTCCACAAGACGTCGAGCGCCATGGAAGTGGAGACACGCCGTTTTTATGAGAAGGCGGCGGCGCGAGCGCAGGATGCCAGCATCCGCCAACTTCTTGACGATTTGGCCCAAGAGGAGCGTTATCACGAGGGCCGCGCACAGGAACTGCGAGAAGAAGAGCTTCGTCCTGAGGTGAAAGAAGATGAAGAACGGGCGAGCCGGCGCTTGTTTGTGCTGCAGATTGTGCAACCAGGACTTGCAGGCTTGATGGACGGTTCGGTCTCCACGCTTGCTCCCGTTTTTGCTGCGGCCTTCGCCACACGCAACAGCTGGGACGCTTTTCTGGTAGGAGTGGCAGCTTCGGTCGGGGCGGGAATCAGCATGGGCTTCGCGGAGGCGCTCTCCGATGACGGAAGCCTTACCGGGCGCGGCCATCCCTGGGTCCGTGGTTTAGTTTGTGGCGCCATGACGGCATTAGGTGGTATTGGCCACACGCTTCCTTTTCTAATTCCGAATTTTCATGTTGCTTTGATTGTCGCCATTATTGTTGTTCTGGCGGAGCTAGCCGTGATCACCTGGATTCGGCATCGCTACATGGATACGCCGACCGTCTCGGCTGCGATGCAGGTGGCGCTCGGGGGCGCCTTGGTGTTTGCGACGGGTGTGCTGGTAGGAAGCTCGTAGATTAGGATGATGCGGCACGGCGAGCTAACCCCGCACGGAAAGAAGTTGCAATCTCTACTCGATTGCGGCCGCCCCGCTTAGCACGATATAAAGCATTGTCCGCAGCAGCAATTACTTCTTCGACTGACCGCGTCCTGGCATTCGGTTCTGCGACTCCGACGCTCACCGTGACTGAGAGCTCGCGGGGCAACAATTGACTACGAGCTTGTCTCACACGGGAAACTGATCCGGTCGCGGTATGCCGACGATCCGGACCTCGTACATTTTTGCGGCGTTCGAGAGTGGTGCGAGTACGAAACGAAGATTCAGAAATTGCGAGACGCAGCGCTTCCAGCTCTGGCAAAACTTCTTTGATTGTCTTTCCGGGAAACAGAATGGAAAATTCTTCTCCCCCAATGCGATAGGCGCGTCCACATGAGCCTGCACGCGCCAGGTGGGTTGCAACCATGCTCAGCACTTGGTCGCCTGTGTCGTGTCCGTAGGTGTCATTGACCTTCTTGAAATGATCAATATCAACTACCGCAACCGTGTACGGGGCTTCCAGTCCAGGGACAGCGTCATGGAATGCCCGGCGCGAGGGCAGTGCAGTCAATTCATCGTGATAAGCCAAAAAGTATGAGTTCTCCACCAGCGAAGCGATCAAAATGAGGCCGGCTGTGGCGAAATATGCTGTGCCAACTTGCCCCACGGCACCGGCATGAAGTCCGAGAAAAGCCGCCCCCAACGACCAAAGCAAGCCATGCTCAACGGGTCTGTGATGAAGCAGAAATTGCGCGGCCAAAATAGCAGTCGCCACGACAAAAACCAGCAGCGCAGTTTGCGGAATTTTAGTCCACGTAGCTAAGCGAGCATTCACCAGTGTGAAATGAACCAAAACCGGGCTGGCAGTTTCTCCCGGGCGGCAGATGACAGCCACAAATACAGCTTCGAGAAATAGAAGAACGAAGCGGGGAGGCAGAGCGGAAACGATGAGGCCACGTTCCGCCGCGAGCGAAAACACAATCACATTGATCGGGATCAACAGTGACACGGCTTCAAACGCAATGTGACCTGGCCCAATTACGCGGATGTGGCCGGAGGAGAAAAATTCGATGGCGTGGTGCGCGAGAAGCAGCGTCAAAAAGATTAAGATGATGCGGCTAGAGTGAAATCGACAGGCCAGCAAAAGGCCGACACCAAACGCCGCGTAGTAATAGAAGTCGACAGCCTGAGCGGTTATGGGAACAATTCCAGTTTGCAAAAGAACTGCAGAAATGAGGAGCAGCGCGCCCCCCGGCACAAGCCAAGCCCTCATCAATCCTTTATGATAGACACGCACTGCGGGACGAATCCGTTCGAACAAATTCACCGACTGAAGAATTATCCGCAACAGCGCAAAGCCCACGCGAGTGGCGGCGCAGGTTCCTGAAAGCTCTGAGACGAGCTTTCGCAGTCGCCAGTCATAATATTCCTGTTCTTGTGGCTAGGTGCAAAGTCATCCTAGCATTCCGGTTTGGGCGCGCAATTCATATCCAACTCCGCGGATCGTGTGAATCAGCCGGCGTCCAGGCCGCTGGTCGACCTTACGGCGCAGGTAATTGATGTAAACGTCGACGACATTGGTGGAGGTGTCAAAAGACAGGTTCCACACATGCTCGATTATCATGGCACGTGTGATGCGACGGCCGGCATTGCGCATCAGGTACTCAAGCAGAGCAAATTCTTTGGAAGTCAGCTCGATGCGCTGTCCCGCCCGTTCGACCCGCCGTTCCACGCGATCAAGTTTGAGGTCGGCGACGGTCAGGACCGATTCTGCGGGAAGATGGCTACGCCGCAATAGCGCTCGCATGCGAGCCGAAAGTTCGGAGAAGGAGAACGGTTTGCCGAGATATATCCGAAAGCCGTTTACTCCCGAGCAAGTAAAAGAGCACGTTCTTCCACTCCTGGAAAACTCAAAATGAAAACCGCAAACGAGATCACCCCGTCGGATAAGGTCCCAAAAGGCTGGGGAGCTCTCCTGGAACTGGCCGCCAGGGAAGTATTTGAAATCATGTTGGGCTGCAAGCTGGAGTCTCAAGACGCCAGTGAGCCCGCAGCGAGTGATTTCACGGCCATGGTCGGCTTGGCCGGGCAGCTCTGTGGTTTGCTTACCTTGCGTTGCACCGCCGCATCGGCCGCATTAATGGCCTCCAAGATGCTTGGGGTGGAAATCAAGGACACCGATCAACAGATGTGGGATGCGGTCGGTGAGATCACCAACATGATTGCAGGCAACTTCAAGAATAAGCTCACGGGCATGGCAGACCGGTGCTTGCTGTCCGTTCCCACAGTCATCACAGGCTCTGATTATAGTTTTCACTCGATGGCGGACACCGGGCCTTTGGAGGTCAGGCTGCTCTTCGAAGGTGCACCCATCACTGTCACGCTCGAAATCCATAGCTAAGACCAGTTACGCTCCGGAACGTTTCTGCCTAGTCGCTTGCTGGGAACCGGCAATCTCTTCCTGGTTCATAAATAATTAGATCTTCTTCATCGATGCCCTCCTCAAAATCCTTTCTCCACACGTACTTCCACCGCACGTTGGTTTGCAGGGAAGTGGCTGCGCGCGTGCTCAAGTCTTGGAGGAGAAGAAAACCGTGAGCAGCGGATTTTACGCAGCATGTGCCGGCTTGCAAGCACAAAGTCAGGCGTTAGAACTGGTGGCCAATAATCTGGCGAATGTCAACACCACGGGGTATCGCGCACAGCAGGCTCTTTTCCGCTCACTGCTGGCAGATCCAGTGGCGGGTTCGCCGGACCCGTTGAACCGCGCCATCAACAGCTTCAATATGCTGGGGGGCAGCCGGACCGATCTGACTTCCGGAAACCTTGAACGGACAGGGAACGCTCTGGACTTGGCTATTGAAGGACCTGGATTTTTCGCCATTCAAACACAGGCCGGAACGCTTTATACGCGCAATGGCAATTTCCAGGTTTCATCGAATGGGCGATTGATCACATCCGCCGGAGACTTGGTGCTCGGGGAACAGGGGCCGATTGCTATTCCGAGCGGCACGATCTCCATCAGCCCTGACGGTACACTCTCCTCGGACGGTGCGGTCGCAGACAAGTTGCGCATCGTCGAGTTTGTTGCCAGCAGCAGCCCGGCCGCTGTGGGCAAATCCTATTACTCAGCCCAACCAACCGAGGTCCGCCCGGCCGGTGCTTCGTATCTTCGTCAGGGAATGCTGGAGTCCTCAAATGTCAACTCAGTTACGGCGGTGGTTGACTTGATCACGATTCAACGAAAAGCAGAAATGCTGGAACGCGCCATGGCCGCGTTCCAATCGAATCTTGACCACGTAGCAGCGAGCGATTTGCCGCACGTGTAGGAGAAAACAATGTTACGAGCTTTATACACTGCGGCCAGCGGAATGAGCGCGCAAGAAACCAACTTGGATAATGTGGCCAATAACCTTGCCAACTCCAGCACTGCGGGATTTCGCAAGCGCCGCATTCAATTTGAGGACTTGCTCTACCAAAACGTCGTCATGCCGGGCACGGCTGCCACGCAGCAAACGACGTTTGCGGCAGGCCTGCAGGTGGCCTTGGGAACACGTACCGCCACTTCCGAGATCGTTCAGCTGCAGGGCGACTTCAGCCAAACCGGAAACCCGCTCGATCTGACTATTTCCGGCAACGGCTTTTTCCAGGTCACTTTGCCGTCAGGCGAAGCGGCATATACGCGCAGCGGCGCCTTTCAACTCGATGCCAACGGAAACATCGTTACCGCCGACGGCAATCCGATCTCGCCTGCGATTACGGTACCGACGGGAGCTACTTCGATCACCATCGGCCAGGATGGTACGGTCAGTGTTACAACTGCCGGGCAGACGCAGGCGCAGCAAGTCGGCACCATCCAACTCGCGCTTTTCCCCAATCCTGGCGGTTTGAACAGCATCGGGAAGAATCTGTTTCTGCAAACCACAGCTTCGGGTGATCCGGTGCAAGGCACGCCTGGCGGCAGTGAAGGACTGGGTAGTATCGAGCAAGGGTACCTCGAACAATCCAATGTAGACGTGGTCGAGGAATTCGTGGCAATGATCGTCGCGCAGCGCGCCTACGAGGCGAACACACGGGTGGTGCAGGCCGCCGACGAGATGTTGCAAGGTTTGAACAACGTCAACCGTTGAGGATGTGCGCGGTGAAAGCTTTTGCGATTAGCGTTGTCCTGGCCATGGTGACGGTCGCATCCGGGTGGGCCCTGGGAGAGCAAGCTCACCCAGCAATCCATCTCCGTGATGTGGTTGAGGTGGACGATGCAAAAGTTCTGCTGTCTGATCTTCTGCCGCCGGATGCGTCCCCCAACATAAGGGCGGTGAGCAGCGCAGTTGAGCTATGCCGGGCACCCCAACCAGGGAGTAGTCGCCCGCTACATGAAGAGCAAATTCGTAGAGCGATCGCCTCCCAACCTGGTTTGCATGTTGACAATTTCTTAGTACCAGCAACCGTCATCATTCGCTCGCGCGGTTGGTCGATCAAGGAAAGCGATGTGCGCGATGCCGTCTCGGATTTCCTGGGGCAGCATGGATCAAACGACCGTTTACCGCATACGGCACAGCTGAATTTGCCGGAATTCCTGGCAGCGACTGAACCGGGATTTAAGTTGCAGGTCACCCGTATGCACTGGGACGTGTCAGCGCAGAAAATCGAGGTCGAGGTGCGATGCTCAAACCGCAAGTCGTGCGGAAAGTTCCTGGTGCGAGTTGTTTTGCCTTCAACCGACAAATGGCCTGCGAACCTGTTCCGGAGCATTTCGATCAATTCGCGGGCCACGGCTGAAACTGGGACTGCGGCTGGAAGCCCATCGCTAGTCGCACGCGGAACCTCAGCGACTCTGATTCTGGAGGATGCCAACACACGCATCTTCATACCCGTAGTCTGCTTGCAGCAGGGCTGGTTGAACCAGCGTATTCGCGTATTTGAAAAGCGTAGCCGGCAGGTTTTTCTCGCGGAGGTTGTCGGGGATCACTTACTGCGGGCGAACTTATGATTTTGTCAGGAGGTTACATGTCAGCAGTTGCACGACTTGCGGTTGTGATTCTGGTGATCGTGGGGACTGGAGTGGCAAGAACGGCAAATCAGAAAAACATTCAGCAAGAGAACTTGTCCCACTACATTGAGCGCATGCAACAGCAAAGTCCTGACTTGACCCACGCTACTCTCGGCAGCTTATGGACCGATAATGGCCGATTCGCCAATATGAATGCCGACTTTAAAGCTATGCGAGTTGGTGACCTCATCACCATCGTCGTGGCACAAGGAACCACGGCCAACAACGCTAATAGTGTATCGACTGCGCGAACCTTCAGTGCCAGCTCCGGGATCTCCGCCCTGGCAGGACACCTCAAGACCAGTGGAGTGCAGCAGATCTTTTCTCCTCAATCTTCGCAAGCATTGAGCGGCAAATCGCAGGGCTCGACCACCTCCACTTTGAACACGGTACTAGCCGGCAGAGTCGTGGCCGTTTTGCCCAGCGGGGCCCTGGTGATCGAAGCCGAACGTCAACTCACCATGAATAACGAGAAGCAGACCATTTTGGTGCGCGGGCTGGTTCGCCAGGGAGACATTGCACCCGATGGCAGCGTGCCGTCGAACTTCATCGCCAATCTTGAGCTTGAACTCAAAGGAAAGGGCGTGCTCAGCGATGGAACGCGGCCTCCAAATCCCCTTGTGCGGGCCCTGCTGAGGATTGTTGGCTTTTGATGGAGATCTGGCATGAATCATCTCAGAATATGCTTGGCCTTGACGTTGCTCAGCCTCCACGTGTCCGCGGATGACATGGTGAGCAAAGCCTTGATCCGAGACGTTGTCTCGGTGGAGGGCATTCGCGACAATCCAGTGCTCGGTTACGGGGTTGTCGTAGGATTGAAAAACACCGGAGATAAGCAGCAAACATTATTCACGAATCAAACTCTGGCGAACATTCTTCAGCGCATGGGGGTGCAAACACCGGCGGGCTCAATCATCGTGAAAAATGTAGCGGCAGTGTTCGTCACCGCCTCACTCCCACCTTTCGCCCGCCCGGGCACGCGGCTCGATGTCACGGTGGCATCCGCAGGAGATGCGCGTAGTCTCGAAGGCGGAACGTTACTGCTCACGCCGCTTTACGGCGCCGACGGGCAGGTCTACGCCAGTGCCCAGGGTCCGCTAACGCTTGGAGGTTTTAGCGAAGGCGGGGGCACAAACGCAAAACAGGTGAATCATCCGACCACCGGGCGTATTCCGGGCGGAGGTCTGGTAGAACGCGACAGCTCGTTGGACCTGCACACCCTGCCCAAGCTTTCCCTGCTTTTGAACGACCCGAATTTCAGCACGGCCGAGGAAGTGGCCAATGCCATCAATAAGGAATTCCAGCGCGAGCTTGCTTCCGTGATAGACAGCCGGCGAGTTGATATTGATACCGCTGGGCCTGAAACCCAGAAACTGCCGGCACTCTTGGCGCGGATTGAGAATTTGAGTATCGTAGTCCATCATCGGGCGCGGGTCGTGGTTAACGAGCGCACGGGTACGGTGGTCATGGGAAAAGATGTTCGTTTGGGCGCGGTCTCCATTTTGCACGGCAATCTTTCCATCGAAGTCGCGACTCAATTCCTGGTTTCGCAGCCCAATCCCCTGTCCCGAGGCAAAACCGAAGTGGTGCCTGAGACCAACATAAAGGCCGACGAAGCGCCAGCCAGGCGTATCGAACTTGCGGAGGGCGCCAGCGTCGAACAACTGGTGAATGGCCTCCAGAAAATTGGGGCGACTGCCCGAGATGTGATAGCGATCCTGCAAGCCATTAAGTCGGCGGGGGCTCTGGAAGCGGATCTGCAGGTGATCTGATGACAAACCTCTCGAGCATCTCGCAGCCAACTCAGAAAATTTCGCGACAGTCTGATCCAGAGAGACTCGTGCGCGCGGCACATCAGTTCGAAGCCGTTCTGTTAAACCAGATGTTGAGCGGGCTGGAACACGCATTCTCAACCTTCAGAAAAGAAAAAACCGAAGACGCATCCGACCACTATCATTTTCTCGGCGTGCAAGCGCTCGCCTCGAGCATCGCAGCTCGAGGGGGCATCGGAATCGCTGACATTATTCTCCGCAGCCTCCGGCAGCGAGACAGCCGTGACTTCGAGTCGCCGGCCAGGGAACAAAAAAGCCTCTCAAAATTTGCTGCTGAGAGGCTTCACCTGAACTTTTGAAAGTCCCAAGCTATCTTGAGGACGGTTAGTGTTTCTTTTTCTTAGCCGCTTTTTTCTTTGCTGGCATGATTTTTCCTCCGTGGACTATTTTCCCTTGTGACTTCGAATACTCTTTGAACGCGATCGCGAAGCAAACCGCGCTCCCATCCCCGATATTGCGGTGAATCAGTTTGGATTGTCAATAGAATTCTTCATGTAGTGCGTTGCCTTTACACCATGTCGCTCAGTTGTCGTAAACTTTTCATGACAACCATGCGGTTCCGAAACCCGATCGAAACGGAAATCTTCAAGAATATTTTTCACTCAATCGCCGAAGAGATGGGGGCCGCTTTGCGGCGTACCGCTTTTTCTCCCAACATCAAAGAGCGCCGCGATTATTCCTGTGCGGTGTTCGACTGCGATGG
>Ga0187778_10001417_pt1 | contig 16725 bp, 15 predicted proteins | sample 1015_Q2_SP5_20_M_FD_132418 | JGI IMG/M metagenome (GOLD analysis project Ga0187778, IMG submission 132418) | Tropical peat soil microbial communities from peatlands in Department of Meta, Colombia - 1015_Q2_SP5_20_MG | ecosystem: Environmental > Terrestrial > Soil > Wetlands > Peat | place...
AGGCGCCGCTGCGCCGCAGAAGTCTTGGATTGCGAGACGTCACCGGAGTCGTACAGGATCTGGCGCTGGAGATTGGACAGGTCGACGGAATCGCAGTCGATCAAGCCCAGTGTGCCAACGCCTGCGGCGGCGAGATACAGCAAGGCGGGCGACCCGAGGCCTCCGGCACCGACGACCACGACCCGGCCGGCGCGCAGCCTCTCCTGGCCGCCTATGCCAATTTCGCTCAGCAGAATGTGCCTGCTGTACCGCGCCAGCTCGGTGCCGGACAGAGCCACGATCAGCCCCCGCTCAGTGCGCAGATAACATGCAGCTCGTCATTCGCGACCACCGGCTCGGCGAGGCTGTGAACTCTGCGCGTGCCGACGAACAGGCATATGTGAGGTCGGATCCGATCTTGCTCATCGATAATGCGAAATCGCATTCCTTTCGAGCGCTGCTCAAGATCGGCCAGCACCTCTGCCACAGTCGCGCCGCGCGCATTCACTTTGGCCGCACCGCCTGTGTATGAGCGCAGCGGACTCGCAATGTTCACGATGCAATGTGTGGATTCCGCCATGCATTCAGATCGCGTGTGTCACGGCGTAGATTTCCGGCAGGTGCTGTGCGATACGCCGCCACGCATTCCCTTCGTTGGCACTCGCCCACACCTCCCCTGACGTGGTGCCGAAATACAGGCCGCCCGGATTTCGAGCATCGGCGCACATGGCCTGGCGCAGCACGGTAAACCACGCGGCGCGCTCCGGTAATCCCTTGGTCAGGCGCTGCCAGCTCTTGCCCGCATTCCGGGTGATGTAGATGGCAGGTTTTCCGTCGATTGACGTTCGCGGCCACACAGTCGTGCCGTCCATGGGTAGCACCCAGGCGGTGTCCGGATCTTCCGCATGCAGGACGATCGGAAAGCCTACGTCGCCAATGCTCTGGGGCATCGCCTTGCCGATCCTGATCCAGCGTCGGTCCGGACGGTCGATTCTGTAGATGCCGCAGTGATTCTGCTGGTAGAGGCGATCCGGGCGCAGCGGATGCATGACGACGCAGTGAGGGTCGTGCCCATAGGGCACGTTGGGATCGGGAAGAAAATCCGCAGCGCAACCTTCGTTCAGTGGCGCCCAGTCCTTACCACCATCTGTCGATTCAAAGACGCCTCCGACAGAGATCGCAAAATAAAGGTGTTTTCGATCACGCGGATCAACAAGGATGGAGTGCAGGAACTCGCCGTCCGGAGTGCGTAGGCCGGCGGCCCATTTCGGTCGCATCGGGTGGTCGTTAAAGCCTGCAACCGATTGCCAGTGGTCCCCACCGTCGGTTGAAGCGAACAGCCCTGCGGGCGCGGTCCCCGCGTACCATGCATTTGGTTCGGAAGCATGCCCTGGCGTTAGCCAGAACACCCGCTCGACCGCGCGCGGAGTCTCGCCTTCGGCTGCTTTTGGGAACGCAGGGGGCTGGCTCGCCTCGCGCCACGTCCGGCCACGGTCCACGGAGCGGAAGACAGTCGGGCCCAGGTGGCCGGTCTTCGCCGCCATCAGTAGAACATGCCGATCCCGTGGATCCTGAACAATGTGGTGGATGATGTGCCCGAGAAACTCGGGCCCGACGAGCCGATACGTTCGGCCATTCGCACTGGCGCGCAGGGCGAACGCGCCTTTGCGCGTGCTGATCCAAAGAATCGATGCCATGTGGTGAAGAATCGCCCCCTGACCACTGCTCGTCAATCGCCTCACGAACCGAGCACAGCGTCGACAGCCAAAACGCAACGGGAATCAGCGCCATAGACGTTGCGCGGCCACTTACCGCGTCTGCGTCACCCGCGCCCGACGTACGGCATCTTCGTCGCCATCACCGTCATAAAAAGTACATTCGCTTCTAGCGGCAGTTGCGCCATGTAGACGACGGCGTCGGCAACGTGGCGAACGTCCACCGTCGGCTCCGGGCGCACTGAAAGGTCCGCCTGCAACGTGCCGCGAGCCATCGCCCCTGTCATCGCAGTATCCGCGTTGCCGATGTCAATCTGGCCGCAGGCGATGTCGAACTCCCTGCCTTCGAGCGAGGTCGCGCGGGTAAGGCCCGTTATGGCGTGTTTGGACGCCGTGTACGGAGCCATCCACGGCCGTGGCGAGGTTGCCGATATCGAGCCGTTGTTGATGATGCGACCGCCCGGAGGGCTCTGCGTTTTCATCAACCGAAACGCCGCCTGCGTGCACAGGAACGCACCGGTCAGATTTGTCTCGACGACGGAACGCCATTGCGCGAGCGTAATCTCGTCGAGCGGCGCGGGCGGTGCTGACGTGCCGGCGTTGTTGAACAGCAGGTCAATTCTGCCGAACTTCGCGCGAACCTGATTAAATAACGAAGTCACGGACTCCTCGTCGCTGACATCAGCGGAGATTGCAGCCGCGTGTTCGCCGATCGCCTGGGCGACCTCGCGAATCGCCTGTTCGTGCCTTCCCGTTACGACAACAACGAAATCAGACTTTGCGAGCGCCAACGCGACCGCGCGACCTATGCCGGATCCGCCACCCGTAACGAGGGCAATCTTGCGTCTAGCCTTCATACTGGGGGTCCTAATCGCTCGCCACGTTCCGGTACTTTAGCCGTCCGAATCCGAACTGCGCGCCTTTCCTCGGGCCGGGTGTGCTACTTCGCAAGATCCGGGTGTGCGGCGCAATTCGAGTAGGCCAAGATCCTACTCCCCAATACCTCGGGTGACCGGAAGTGGTCGAGACGGAATACGTCCTTGGCACGCACCATCGCGAGCTTGAACGGCTCGGCCGCCAGCATGAAGTCTGGAAGGCCAACGCGCTCGCCGCCTGGCGCCTCGCGGGAGTGGGGCCCGGGCATACGGTGCTAGACATTGGAGCGGGTCCTGGCTACGCGGCCCTGGACCTGGCCTCGCTTGTAGAGCCGGGCGGGAAAGTGATCGCTGTCGAACGCTCACGCCGATTTCTCGAAGCACTCGAGCGTACGGCCGCTACGCGGGGCCTGACCAACGTTCACACGGTCGAGGCCGACCTCCTGGAAGCGGACCTAGGGGACGAAATCGCTGACGTCGCCTGGTGTCGTTGGGTGCTGTCGTTCGTGGCCAAACCGGGACAGGTCATCGACCGGGTAGCGCGCGCTCTGCGTCATGGTGGGATTGCCATATTTCACGAGTACGTGGACTACGGGCGCTGGTCGCTCATTCCGCGGTGCCCGGATCTCGACCTGTTCGTCCGCGAAGTCATGGCAAGCTGGCGTGATGCAGGCGGTGAGCCAGATGTCGCTGGCTACATTGTTAGCCAATTGTCGCGGGTCGGCCTCACGATCGTTTCGATCCGCCCACACTGCGCGACGGTCGCGCCCGGCGATCCTCTCTGGGAGTGGCTGGCGGAGTTTGTGGGATCAGGCGTCGAGCGTCTGGTCGGAACTGGGCGACTGACGGCTCACGCCGGCGAACGCGTCATGGCGGCAATGCGTAACGCGGCCTGCAACCCCAATTCACGCATGGCGACGCCGTGCGCACTGGAAATAGTTGCACGCTCTGCGTGTCGGAGAGACAGTACCTAACGGGCCTGTCGAACTGCGGGTTGGCGACGCGTGGCCCGCTTGAGCCGCGTGCATTGTGACGTACTGATCGTCGGATCTGGCCCAACAGGCCTAGTGCTCGCCCTCTGGCTAAGCGCTCTCGGCGTGCGCGTGCGCATCATCGACAAAGCTCCGCAGCCAGGCACGACGTCACGCGCCCTCGCCGTTCAGGCGCGCACCCTCGAACTCTATCGGCAGCTGGACCTTGCCGACGCCGTCGTAGAACGCGGGCACAAGGTCCCAGCGGCGAACTTCTGGGTCAAGGGTGCGCCAACTGCGCGCGTGTCCTTTGTCGACACGGGCGCCGAGATGACGCCTTACCCATTCGCAACGATCTTCCCGCGCCCGCAAGCACTGGATCGGTATTTCGAGGAGCGTCAGCTATTCGTATAGCTCGCCATTAGCGGCTTTTCGATCGGTTTCTGCGATCAATCAAGGCATCCAGCGACCAGGCGCCGCCTCCCTCGATCAGCAGATAGACGCACCCGAGCAGCATCAGCAGGTCCGCGCGCGCTTCATGCGCCGCGCTCCAGAACCCATACCGCGGCAGATTCTGAAGGTGGAACAGCCAAACATCGTGACCGACCAGGATCGGTAGCTTGGTCGAGATCAGCGCCACGATCATGATGATGATCAGCGGGATGGCAGCCAGGCGTGTCAGCAGGCCCACGATGATGAGTGCGCCACAGACAATCTCGACGGCCCCGACAAATGGTCCCATGAGCTCGGGATAGGGAATGCCAATGCGCACAAAGCGTCCGGCACCCAGTATTGCGGGAAACAGCAGTTTCTGAATTCCCTCGGGCACAAACACCACCAGGCCGACCATCAGTCGGATCAGCGCAGACCAGGCCGGGGCGCGAGTTTCGTGGAGCCGTCCCATGATCGTGAGCTCCGAAGGGCCAGCTCGGGCCACTATAGCAGCGCCACCGGTTGGTACCGTTGCGGCATCGCGGTCGGCGGCCGAAATTCACCGCCGACGCAGAATCCGTGTTAAATAGCCGGCGGGATCACGCCGGTGGCTAGGGTATGCCGAGATCCGTTCAGCCGAGCGGCTGACGATCTCGAACTAGCGAGTGACTCCAGGTGGCGCCACGGGACTTTTTGCGAACGGAGACTCTGCGCCTTGCCGCCCTGCGTGCTGGTGATCTGTTCAACACGCCACTCGAGACACGCTTCAACCGACTGGCGCGCCTTGTGCGGCGGGCGCTGAACACCCAAGCGTCGAGTATCAGCCTATTCGACGGTGACCGGGAATGGATCAAGGCCAGCGACGGCACGGACTGGCCGCAGCTGCAGCAGACGCCGACGCTCGGCGCTGTCCTCGCGCGAGGCGGGCTGCCGATCGTCGTGGACGACACTCACGAACAGGGAGCTACGCGCGAGCATCCGGTTGTCACGCAGTTCCCGAACATCCGGTTCTGCGCGGCGTTTCCCCTGCTGGGCCCAAACAACGAGCTTGCAGGCGTCGTCGCGGCCTACGACTGCACGCCGCGTCGCCCGGCAGACGAGTCGCTGCACGTGCTCGCGGACATCGGGCAGCTGGCTCAACGCGAGCTTTCAATCTCCGAGGGCGCGGGCGCGCAGGAGCAGCTCCTGCGCAAGCTCACGAGCGCGCGGCGCGAGGCGCTCATCGACGAGCTGACGCGCGTGTGGAACCGCAGGGGTGGCCTGCAGCTGCTGGAAGACGCGATAGCTGACTGTGCGACTCACGCCAAGGGCTTAGGTGTGTGTATCGCCGACTTGGACCGCTTCAAGGAGCTCAACGATCGGCACGGACACCAGGCTGGCGACGTGCTGCTCAGGAAGGCGGCGTCGATCCTCGTGGATTCGGTGCGACCTGCCGATGTGGTCGCGCGACTGGGTGGCGAGGAGTTTCTGCTCGTCATCCCCGATGTCCGCGCGGAAGAACTTTCGACCGTCATGGAACGCGTTCGACAACGGATCGGGGCTATGCCGCTACGTACGCGGACGGCGATGGCGCGCATGACGATCAGCGTCGGCGGCTGTCTGCACGCTCCTTCCGACTCCGCCACTGCGGACGATCTGCTGCGACGTGCCGACGATGCGCTCTACCGAGCCAAGGCGGCGGGCCGCGACGTCGTCGTACTGACCTGAGTCAAAGCAAAAACGTGTAATTCCGCGCACGCGGATTGGTAGCGACAGTTCGATCAGCCCGCGGGTCGGCGATCGGCCGCTGCAGAATTCGTGCTCAGCATCCGGCGCAGTAGCGCGAAGGCGAAATCGTAGGCACCGGGCGCCCCGCTGGCGCGCGGGCCGGCCACATTCAGTCGGCGGATGTCGTGTTCGATCACGAATCTGCGCGCTTCGTGCGCCGCTTGCTCGATGGTCGCCTGCGCGGCGTCGACCTTGAGCATCGGCCGTCCGAATTCCCTGCAGAACTCGATGGTGCGGGCCGTGCCGCCGGACGGTGGCCCGATCGTAACTACCAGCGTTCCGTCGCTATCGATGACGTTCTGCCGGGTGCGCCGCAGGTAGTCCGCGCCAGCCAGTTCGACCAGCGGATAGCGCGGGGGAATCGGTCCGTCTTCTGCCAGGCGCCCATCCGGGCACCAGCCACCGCAGGGAATGCCCAGGCTGAGCGCCGCGTCCAGCGCCGCGCGATCCACGCCGGTTTGACCGCCGGACACCACTGTGAGGTCGATCGCCATCGCTTGGGCCTCAATCACGGCCCACCAGGCGGGAATCGACTGGATACGGGAACGACGCGATGCAGTTGACCCGTCCGGCGTCCGGATGGCGGGGGTTGATCAGAACGTTGTAGGTCTCCGGCACCAGCACGCAGCGCACCGTGAGAACGAGCGAGCGCCGCTCCTGAAGCCAGCGATCGCCCCATGCCCGCGTCACCGACGGGTGCCGCGACCAATCCACGGGCAACCGAGCTTCGTCGACTTGTTGCTGAGCGACATCGTCGGGCACGCCGATCTTCAGAAACCGGTGATGCCCCAGCGCATCCGGATCGCGGACGCCACCGTTGACCAGTACCTCGAGCAGGGCCGTCGCAGGATTCGGAGCGCAGTAAAGAATCGCCGTACCCCGCGTATGCCAGCGTGCGGACGCCAGCAGTCCGCCGCGACCATCGAGCGCCTCATGCCTGGAGAAGCGCCAGACGACCACGTCAGTCGAACATGCCGTGTTCGATGCCGATCAGGATCTCTTCTACGGCGAGTGCACCCGACTCGCTGGCCAGCGCCTGCATAGCGGTACGCCCGCCGATGGCGGCATGTGGTGTTCGCAGCCACTCGGCAGCGTAGGCTGGCTTGGCATCAAAGACGTACTGTGCCCGGGCGGTAATCCGGGCGATGCGAACCACGCGGTCAGCCTCTTCCGGCGACAGCGTCTGCCGCAAAGCATCGCGGCGCTGCAACGTGCGGCGCGGGGCGATCAGGGTGTAGGTTTCTTCATCCGTCAGGCCCGCCCGGTCGCGCAGCGACTGCACTGCCGCTGCTGGCAGGCCTTTTTCCAGCCGCTCGATCAGGTCGACCTCGGATCGAACCGGCGACTTCAATCCCAGCAGCGCAGCAACTCGCTCGTAGACGGTGAGAGCGTCGGCGCCGTGCGCCTCGCGAGCCATTCGCGACTGTGGCCTCATGTCTGCACCCGCGACAGCCTGAGCATTTGCGCATATTTTATGCGCGACTGGCACGAGAGGCAAGCGATGAATAGTCGGCAGCCGCTGTACCCAGAGCGATAAAGTCGAATTACAACATAGGCTTATGGATTCCTAAATCAGGCAGCATACGCCTCGGCCGGGACCGCGCGTTATGAATGCGCTGAGGACGGGCGATCCCGAACAGGCGTCAGGAGGAGTGCGACTGCTCCGACAGCCGCGAACGCGGCCCCGTAATAGAACGTGGCCGCATGGCCGACGCGGTCCCAGAGCTGGCCCCCGACCAGACTGGCCACGAGCTGTACTACGCCGACCGTTGCGCTGTACCAGCCAATGCCGCTTGCCCTGAGCTCCTCGGGAACGCTATCCGCTGCCAGCGCCTTGCCGACGGCGCGAAACATTCCTTGAAACAACCCGTAGCCGACAAACAAGCCGGCGATAAGCAGCGCGTTCTCGGAGATTGCGAAGCCGAGATAACTCACGAAGAAAATCGCCAACGCTCCCAGCAGCACGTTGCGCCGGCCGACCCGATCAGATAGCACTCCGGCCGGATACGAAATGAACGCGGCCGCCAAGTTGAAAGCCGCGTAGATCAGAATCGTTCGGTCCAGCGCGATGCCCGAATCACGCGTACGCAATATGAGAAACGCGTTGCTGGAGTTTCCCAGTGTGAACAGGACTGTGACCCCCAGGTAGCGCCAGTAGCCGCGGGGAAAGCGCGCCGCACTCAGTCCGATGCCGGACCTGGCAGCGGCTGCCGACCCCTCCTTCACCGCGAGCGTGATCAGGAAGGCCAACAGACCAGGAATGACCGCGAGGTAGAAGATGGTCCGCAGGGCAACGTGCACAAAATTGACGAGCAGCAGCGAGATCACAGGCCCGAGGAACGCGCCCGCGTTGTCGCCCAAGCCCTCCAGCCCGAATGCGCGGCCGCGGTCGGCTTCGTCCACGGACGACGCGATCAAGGCATCCCGCGGCGCGGACCGGCTACCCGCGCCAACGCGGTCGAGCAGTCGCCCTCCGAGGAGAGCAGGCCAGCTGGGCGCAAGGCCCATGAGCGGCTTGGCCAGCGCCGACAGCAGGTACCCGGCCGCAGCGAGCGGCTTGCGCTTTCGAAGCCGGTCCGACACCGAACCGGAAACGCCCTGCACGACGTTCTGAACTGCCTGCGCAAGACCGTCGATGAGCCCGACGATGCTGCCGCTCGCTCTGAGAGTCTGCGTGAGGAACACCGGCAGAATCGGATACAGCATCTCGGTCGAGATGTCTGCGAACAGGCTGGTCGCCGCGAGCAGGACGGTATTCTTCGACAACCCGCGGGCGCGGTCAGCCACCGGACGATGAGCCGCAGTTGGACGGTGCCGCGCTGCGGCTAGGCCTCAAAGTCGCTCTGTCGGCGGCCTCGTTTAACCCGGCGCTCCGCCGGCGGCGTCGCCCGGGTAAGGCCCGAGCGCTCTGACGCCCTTCGCGGCCCTGCGCGCCGGTCCTTGTGATGCTTGTAGGTGCAGGTGCAGGCCGACCGCTGATTGCAATCTTTGAGCGGCAGCGGTGGCGCCTGGGACGACAGAAACCTTGTACCGCGCAGCGCGCGAGCCGCGGGACAGGACTGCGCCGAGGAGATCACGCTGATCGCGTGCCACGACTGGGCTGACCGTGGCGGAGTTTTGTCCATCAGAGCGCCCGCGCCGTGTACCCGGCGCGCTCCCTTCCCTAGTATCGGCACCTGAGCGAGGTCGTCGTTCAGCCCCCGTGCCGCACGCACATATACTACGCGGCGTCGGACTTCGATACACCGTTGGGCGTGGGAATCGATGCTGAGGCGCATTGCGGCGCGACGGCACGCCGTTGCCGCGTGGCAAGTTCTTGACCGTCTTGGTGTAATAGCGGTTCAACAGTTTTGCTGCGGTATGCAAAGGATTGTCATTTTTATTCGCTCCGGCGGACCCGGCTGCGATCAAAGCTTGGCCAGAGCTTCGCTGAATGAATCCGCGCTCCTCAATCGCCGGTAATATTGCGCTCTCCCCCGTGCACGGCCGGTCATGACCAGCAGCCTGTTTGCGGAGAACTTTAAAGCCGAGCCCTACTGGTGGGAGGACGCGCCGCGCCCCGCTTCCGCAGCGGGTGCGCTGGTCACGCGTTGCGATGTAGCGATCGTAGGCAGCGGCTATACCGGACTCGCCGCGGCGATCGAGCTCGCGCGTGGTGGTCGTCAGGTCGTGGTGTTCGACGCCGAGGACGCCGGCTGGGGCTGCTCCACCCGCAACGGCGGACAAGTGAGCACCTCCATCAAGCCTGCCTTCGCCGACCTTAAGGCCCAGCACGGCGATGACGTCGCCTACCGGATCTGCCGCGAGGGTCTCGACGCTTTGGACTGGATCGAAGAATTCGTACGGCGCGAGCGCATCGACTGCGAGTACGCAAGGGTTGGCCGCCTGCACGCAGCACATAACGACGCCGCATTCCGCCGGCTCGTTGCCGATCTCAGCCAGCGGCCGAAAGCCCTGGCGGTGGAGGCGCACGTGTTGCCACGCGCCGAGCAGCGCACCGAGATTGGTACCGACAGTTATCACGGTGGCGTCATATACCCTGCGCACGCGTCGCTCCATCCGGCCAAATACCATCAGGCGCTGCTCGACCGGGCCCGCGCCGCAGGCGCCACGGTTGTCGGGCGCTGTCCGGTGCAGTCCGTGGCGCCCGCCGCCGGCGGATTCCAAGTCGTAACGTCTCGCGGAGAAGTCAGTGCCCGGGACGTGCTGATAGCGACCAATGGCTACACCGGCGCATTGACGCCGTGGTTGCGCCGGCGCGTGATTCCGATCGGCAGCTACATCATCGCGACCGAGCCTCTCGCCCCCGATCTCGCCCCGCGCCTGATTCCCAAGTCCCGCGTCATCAGCGATACGCGTAAGCTGATTTTCTATTACCGTCTGTCAGGAGACGGGCGCCGCATGCTGTTTGGCGGACGCGTCGCGGTGAGTGAGACCGACCCCACCGTGAGCGCGCCGAGACTGCACCACTACATGACCCGAATCTTTCCCGAGCTCGCCACCAGCAGAATCACCCACAGCTGGCTTGGGTTCGTCGCCTATACATTCGACACGTTGCCGCACCTGGGCCGTCAGGCGGACGGTGTCTACTACTGCATGGGCTACTGCGGGTCCGGCGTTTCGCTGGCGTCGTACTTCGGCACTCGAATCGCACAGCAGATGCTCGGCAAGCCGGAGGGCCGGACGGCCTTGGACGGTCTGAAATTCCACACGCGCCCGATGTACGAGGGCAAACCGTGGTTCCTGCCGCTGGCGGTTGCCTACTACAAGCTCAGAGACCGGATCAACGTCTAGCGAACAAGCCCGCGCGCACGGCTAGAGCGACAGCAGCCCCCGCATGGTTTGGCCGGTGGAGATGAGGCGCCCGCTAGCCGCGCATCCGCTTCGCATCCGGGTCAAAGAGCGCATCGCGCTGCAGCCGCGCCGATCGACGGTCGCCCAGGATCTCTATGCTCCACCCGGTCGCCTGATCGGCCAGCGCCTTCTCCACATAACCGACGGCCACGGAAAGCGCCGAGGCGTGCGCGTAGCCCCCGGAAGTCACCCAGCCGCACACCTTGTCGCCATGAGAGATCGGCTCGTCGCCGATCACGTCCGCGCCGTCAGCGTCAACGACAAATACCCGCAACCGCAATTTGCCGCCGCTGCTCCGTTCGCGAGCGGCAGCATCCTTGCCGATGAAGTCGGCGCTCTTGTCGAGCGCGACGAACCGATCAAGTCCAGCCTCGAGCGGGCTGTAAATCGGACGGTACTCGCGCGCCCACGAACCGTACCCCTTCTCGAGTCGCAGTGAATTCAGCGCACGGGAGCCGAACAGGCGGATGCCGAATTCCTCACCGGCCGCCATCAGAGCGTCAAAGAGGTGAATCTGACTGGCGGGCTCGCACCAGATCTCGTATCCGAGGTCTCCGGTGTAACTCACCCGCCCGACTATGGCAGAGGCGAGTCCGACCGGGATGCGCCGGATGTCCATGAACCGGAACGCTTTGGAACTGACGTCGACGTTGGTGACCTTGGCGAGCACCTCGCGCGAGCGCGGGCCGGCAATGGCGAGCCCCACCAGCCCGGCTCCGTGAGCCCGGACTTCGACGGAGCGGTCATTCGGCAGGTGCTCGAGGAACCAGCGCATGTGGTAGTCCTCGGCGACTCCGGAACCGAGGATGAAGAATCCCTCTGCGCCCAGATCGGCGAGCGAGAAATCTCCGATCAGGCGCCCATCTTCCTTGAGCATCGGGGCCAGCGTCATGCGGCCTGGCGCAGGCAATTTGCAGGCCAGCATCCGATCGAGCCACGCGCGCGCTCCAGCGCCGGTAACGCTGTATTTCGCGAAGCTGGTGGTCTCGAGAAGCCCGACACGCTCGCGGACCGCGCGCACTTCGTCCGCGACCGTTGCAAAATCGTTGGAGCGCCGCCAGCTGAATTCGTCCGTGACTCCGGGCGGCGCATACCAGAGCGGCACCTCCAGTCCTGCCATGGCACCAAACTGGGCCCCGCGCGCTTTGAGTCGGTCGTAGAGCGGCGATGTCTTGAGCGGACGGGCGGCCGGCAGCTCTTCGTTCGGAAATCGGATTGAGAACCGGCGCGAGTAGTTCTCGCGCACCTTGGCGTTGGTATACGCCTTGCTCGCCCAGTCGCCGAATCGTGCGACGTCCATCGCCCACACGTCCCAGCCCGGGTCACCGTGGACGATCCAGTTGGCGAGCGCGAGTCCCACCCCGCCGCCCTGGCTGAAGCCGGCCATCACGCCGCAAGCGCACCAGTAGTTCTGAAGGCCGCGCACCGGACCGACCAGGGGGTTGCCGTCAGGAGCAAAGGTGAATGGCCCATTCACGATTTTCTTGATGCCCGCCTTCTGAAACGCGGGGAAGTGCTGAAACGCCACCTCCAGCGACGGCATGATCCGGTCGATGTCGGGTTCGAGCAGCTCGTGCCCGAAACTCCACGGCGTCTCGTGCTCGGACCATGGCTTGCAGGCCTTCTCGTACGTGCCGATGAGCATCCCGCCGCGTTCCTGGCGCAGATACAACTCGCCATCAAAGTCGACCGCGTGGAACACTTCCTTGCCGGTCGAGCGATTAATCTCCGCGACTTCCGGCATGTCATCGGTGATCAGGTACATGTGCTCCATCGCGAGCACGGGATGCTCAAAGCCCACCATGTGGCCCACTTCGCGCGCCCACAGACCGCCGGCGTTGACCACGTGCTCTGCCTGGATGTCGCCCTTGTTGGTGACGACGCGCCAGGTCTTGTCGGCGTTCTGAACCAGCGACTCGACCTTGGTAAAGCGCTCGATGCTCGCACCCAGCTTGCGCGCGGCTTTGGCGTACGCCTGGGTCGTGCCCGACGGGTCGAGGTGTCCATCGACTACTGTCTGCAGCGCGCCGACGAAACACGACGGGTCCAGGAGCGGCATGAGCTCGTGCGCCCGTTCTGACGTGATGATCTTCGCTTCGATGCCGAGATAGCGGCCTTTCGCTGCCAGACTCTTGAGCCAGTCGAACCGGGCCTCGGTTGCGGCCAGCATCACGCCGCCGGTCAGGTGTATCCCCGTCGGCTGCCCGGACAGCTCTTCGATCTCCCGGTACAGGTCGATCGTGTACTTCTGGAGCTTCGCGACGTTTGGATCACCGTTGATCGTATGCATGCCACCGGCGGCGTGCCAGGTCGAGCCTGAGGTCAGTTCATCACGCTCGAGAAGCACGATGTCGGTGCGGCCGAGCTTGGCCAGGTGATACAGGACAGAGCAGCCGACGACTCCTCCGCCGATGACTACAACTTGTGCGTGCGTGCGCATGGGCCCCTCTTCCGTGTCGTGCGACGATTGGCCGTCGACCGATCGCTCATATCTAAATTACGGCTCGCCGCTGCCGATCTCGGTGCGGCGCCGGGTGACGTACGCGTCCAGTTCCTCGCGCACCGCCTGATCCATGGCCGGCTGCTCATACTCGCCGAGTGCGCGTTTCCAGATCTCGGTGGCACGCTCGGTCGCGTCCTTGCCACCCGCCAGCTCCCAGTTCTCGAAATTCTGCCAGTTTGATACCAGCGGCTGGTAGAACGCGTGTTCGTAGCGTTCCATCGTGTGCGGCTCACCGAAGAAGTGGCCGCCGGTCTTCACGCCACGGATGGCGTCGAAGCCGAGCTCGGCGTCGTTGACCTCGATGGGCTTCAAAAACTCCATCATCAGCTGGAGCATCTCGACGTCCAGCACCAGCTTCTCGTAGGAGGCGGTCAGGCCGCCTTCCTGCCAGCCGGCCGCGTGGTAGATCAGGTTGCCGTGTCCGAGGATCGCGCCCCAGAGTGACATCTCGGTTTCGTACGCGCCCTGCGCGTCGGCCGCGTTCGATGCGCTGGCATTGGACGTCCGGTACGGCAAGCGGTAGCGGCGAGCCAGCTGACCGCTCGCGATGTTGGCCTTGGCATTCTCCGGTGTACCGAATGCCGGCGCGCCAGAACGCATGTCGACGTTGGACGTGAATGCCCCGTACATGACCGGCGTGCCTGCCCGCACCAGCTGGGACAGCACCACACCGAACAATGCTTCTGCGTTTTGCTGGGCGAGCGCTGCGGCGAGCGTCACGGGGGCCATCGCGCCCATGAGTGTGAATGGCGTGATCACGACCGGCTGGCCGTGGCTCGCCATCGCCATCAGCCCGTCGGTCATGGCCTCGTCGTAGCGACGCGGGCTGTTGACGGAAATAATCGTCATGACCCCAGGGCTCTCCGCCATTTGCTCCAAAGTCGCCTGGCGTGCAATGGCCATCATGCGAATGCCATCGACGGCCCGCCCCGCGCCGATCGCCGTGCAATGGTAGGCGAGGTCGGTGTAGGTCAGATTCGCCCGGTACGTGTCCAGATGCCGGGAATTCGCCGGCAGTTCGACCGGGGCACAGACCTGGTTGCCGATGATGTGGATCGCGTTGAAGTAGTGAGCGAGCTTCACCAGCTCGGTGTAATCGCGCAGATTTCCAGCCCGTCGTCCACGCTCGCGATCGTGGACGTTGGGGGGTCCCGCCACCAGGCTGAAGTTGATGTGCGCACCGCCAAAGGTGAGCGTCTTGGCCGGATTGCGCGAGCTGATCGTGAAACTCGAGGGCGCAGTTTTGAGTGCGTTTTCGACCAGACCACGGTCGAGCCGCACGGTGCCCGAATCCTCGACCTGCGCACCGGCCGCGGCCAGCACTGCCCGCCCGCGGGCGGACATGACTTCGATCCCGAGCTCCTCCAGGATGCGCAGCGAGGTGAGGTGGATCGCTTCCACCTGGTCGGCGGACAGCACTTCTAGCGGCGCAAACGGATTCACCACGTTGCGCCACGGCAGCTGGGCGAGGTGGCCGCCCAGCACGCGGCGACCACGGCCGCCCTCCCTGCGACGTCTCGGATCACTGCTCATGGAGAATCTTGGTGCCGGTTGCAGGCTCAGCGTCAGAACGGCGCCAGCCGGTCAACCGCCTGAATAGTGAGTGGCTCCTCGCTGGTCCGGGTCTTGGTCCCCTCCGGCAGTCCGTCGGCACTGGAGGTGCGAATCGACACCAGGCCGTTCGGGTACAGCACGACCTCGTTATCGCCCGCGCCGTGCATGCTCGGCAGGCTGTACTGCTTGCCGCTCTTGCTGCCGACGTACGGCAGGTAGTGGAAACCGGTCCGGTAGAGCGGCTCTTTCGTCGTGCCGCCGTCGATGCATGCGCGGTTCATCGACGCATCGCCCGCCTTGATCAGCGCACAGTGGGCGGTGAGCGCGTCCTGGGTCAGTTGACGGTTCAAGAGCTGCTGTCCGTGATAGGCACCCGCGTTCTGATATAGCAGGGCGATCTTCGCCAGATCATCCAGCGTCGGGTAGTAACCCGCGTTGTACCAGATGACGCCGTCCTTGCCGCCAGCCTCGCGCGTGCGCACGGCGGGCGCGTGCGCAATTCCGATCGGCCGCAACACTTCCTTCTGCAGCCACTCCCAGATGTCGGCGTCCGGCCCGAGCTGCGACTTGATGAAGCCGTCGAGCGCGACGCCCAACAGATAGTAGTCCTGATCGCGATAGCGCATGACCATCCCTGGCTCCCAGGGATATGGCTTCAGGTTCTTGCGGATCTCGCGGATCTTGTCGGCGTTCGACCGCGCGGTGTACCAGGCGTCGTAATCTCCTCCCAAGTAGCCATCGAAGATGTCGTTCGGATTGGTCTTGGTGGTACCGGTGCCGCCGAAGCCGGTTGCCATGTTCGCGGCATCGATGAACCGGATGCGGTCGTACTTGGGATCGAGGCCTTTGACGTAGTCCCCAATCCTGAGAGTGAAGATCCATGGTCCGTACACCTGCGCGAGGCGCAGCATGGAGAGCCCGGGACCGACGCTCTTGGTGATCGAGCGCACGCCAAAGCGCATTTCCAGCGGATAGGGATACGGCCCGTACGGCGTCGCCACCTCTTTGTAGTAGAGCGTCCCGTCTTTAATGAGCGCCGCGCCCACCCGGTACGCGGGCACGAGATCGTCACCGAACCCGTCCAGCGTGCCTGGAGGCGCCTGCTTGACGAGTTCGCTCCAGGGCTTGGCCGGAAGGCGCTGCGCCAGTTCCTCGCGCGCCCGGGCCCGCTGCGCGTCCAGCGCGTCGGGCGTACCGGGGAGAAGCTCAAGCTTCGCCCCACCCCACGCCACCATGTGCGGCCTCACCAGCCACGGTGCCGTCTGCTGGACAAACTGGAACTTGAGCGCGCTGACCTTCCCGTCCCGGTAGACAAAGGTGGCGAGTCCCTGGTGCGCGGCATTTTCGGTGTCGTTGACCAGCATGATCGGGAAGGCGGCCCGAGACCAGCCGCGATCGGCACTCTCGCGCCAGACGCGGCCGAACTGTGGGATGACGCGCCAGTAGCTCGGGGTCGACACGGCCGCGGTCTCGCGTACCATCTCCCCGCGCTCGACCGGAACCAGCAGGTCGCCGTCGGTAAAGAACCCGAGCGTGACACTCGGAAACAGGCGCGCGTCGCGACCATCGACGATCGGTGATGGCAGCTCAGGCTTGGTCCGCATCGTCGACTGCGCGATTCGCAGCGTGCCGGAGAATGCGGGCGCGGACCGAACGCCAGCGCCGGGATAAAACGCCGCATTGTCCACCGGGGTCGCGAGCGCGGCGTCCTGCATCAGCGCATCGACCGGGATCAGCTGCGACGCCGGCGCCGCCCCACTGGGTGGCGCGGTGGTGAAGAACAGCAGGGCGAGTAGCAATGCACGTGGGCTCATGGACTGCCTCGATTCAGCGCGCCGCCATCCGCGGATGCGTGACTGCAAACCGAGCCTGGGTTGCCCGAGGATTCCATGTGGATGTGGCACCGGAACCGGACCGGCCGGTCTTGCAACGGGCGATGGTGCCTTCGTCAACGTTGAAGATATTGCGTGCAGGCGACGCGGAATTGCCTGCGTGCGACAGCTTGACCGAAACCGGACAGCAGCGCTATGTCGGTGGCGCCGGGGGCTGGGTCGCGGCGCCGTCGACGGCGGCGC
>Ga0187778_10001418_pt1 | contig 16718 bp, 11 predicted proteins | sample 1015_Q2_SP5_20_M_FD_132418 | JGI IMG/M metagenome (GOLD analysis project Ga0187778, IMG submission 132418) | Tropical peat soil microbial communities from peatlands in Department of Meta, Colombia - 1015_Q2_SP5_20_MG | ecosystem: Environmental > Terrestrial > Soil > Wetlands > Peat | place...
AGCCGCCAGCACGAGCAACGGTGCCTCCAGGGGAAGAAGGGTCCGTTCGAAGTGCACGGTGTAGTGAGCAATCAGGGCGAAGTAGCCCAGCACGAAGAGGCCGACGACGGCGATCGACCGGATTTGCCGTCGACAGAGGAGGGCAAGAGGTGCGAACAGGACCACCGGTCCCTCCTGGAGCCAGATGCGTGTCAGGTAGAAGTCGAAGCTGTCGCCCTCGGCGCCGGGATGGCCGGTCTCGTAGTGGTGGAGTTCGGAACGGATCCCGGCTATCAGATGAGAGAAGTCGAGGAAGACGGCGGGCACCGTGACGACGAACGCGAGGATGAAGGCCGCAAGAACAAGGAACAGGCGACCTTGCAGGAAGCGTTTCCACGGCACTCTGAGCGCGTGCGCCAATACGGACGAGAAGAGAACGATCGCAGTGTTGTACTTCGTGGCGGTGGCGAGTCCGGCGAAAGCGCCTGCCATCACGTAGTTCGCCGTCTTGCCTCGTTGGAGGATGAGCACGGCGGCGCACAGTGAAGCGATGACGAAGAACGACGCCTGTGTGTCGGGCGTCATCAAGCGGCCGTAATCGACCACGATCGGAGACACTGCGGCGAGGAAGCCTGCCAGGAGCGCGACGCCGCGCCGCTGCGTGAGCAGCCAGCCGAGCACCATGGCGAGACCGGTGATACCGACGCTGAAGGAAAGGGAAATCAGCCGATCGAGAACCACGACCCAGGGTTGCGGTGCCTTCGAGGTGCCGGCTACCGGACTGTCCAGCCGGGGCAGATTGCCATGATCCAACAGGTCTGCTGCGATCGAGGGAAGGGTGTGCACCTCGAAGAACAGCGACCCGTAGGCAAAGCCATGTGGATTCCAATCCGCATCTCGAACCATCTGCTGCGTAACGGCAAAGTTCCCCCCTTCGTCATAGTGATAGATGTACGGCAATCCGAACCAGAGCCCGGTGGCACGGATGCAGGATGCAAACAGCAAGACTGCGACGACGAGGACGGGGAACCACCTGCGACGGACTCTGCGACGTGCATGCTGAGGCCTCGTGCGTGCCTCGGCCATTTTGCTTGTCGATGTGTCCGGGCTGAGATCGATGCCTGGTCGAGCCCGAAGAACATCGAGGCGGGGACCAGGCGTTCCCATTGTCGGCACCGTACCTCGTGAAGGCCCGGTAGGGCGGCGTTGCCGACACGGGTCCTATGTGGACGTCCGGACGTGAGGGTAGGTTTCGCCCATGGAGTTCGACGTGGTGGTCGAGATCCCCAAGGGGCAGCGCAACAAGTACGAGATGGACCACGCCACGGGCCGCATCTACCTCGACCGGCTGCTGTTCACCTCCACCCACTACCCGGCCGACTACGGATTCATCGAGGGTACGCTCGGGCGCGACGGGGACCCGCTCGACGCGCTGGTCCTCGTCGAGGAGCCCACCTTCCCCGGTTGCGTGGTGCACGCCCGCGCACTCGGCATGTTCCGCATGACCGACGAGAAGGGCCCGGACGACAAGGTCATCACCGTCCCGGCACGCGATCCGAGGCTCGCCCATCTGCAGGAGCTCGCCGACCTGCCGGAGTTCGAGCGACTCGAGATCCAGCACTTCTTCGAGATCTACAAGGACCTCGAGCCGGGCAAGTCGGTCGAGGGTGCCACCTGGGCCGGCCGGCAAGAGGCAGAAGCCGAGATCGTGGAGGCCGTCCGGCGCGCCGGGCAGGCGCACGGCGCCGGGTGAGCACCGGGGCGCCGGGCGGGACCCGCCCGCTCAGCCCGTCTTGGTCCAGGTGCCGCAGCCGGTGGTCTCGAAGCCCTTGTCGCTGGGGTCGATGGTGACCTGGACCGGTCCGACCGGGCTGTCGCTGTCGATGATGGCGTCGCCCGTCCCGCTGAAGTCGCTCTCACGCTCCCAATAGCAGTTGTCGCCGCCCGGCGCGCTGTAGTCGCCCGGCGCGATGTCGATGCCCACGGCGTACTGGCCGTCGCCGAACGAGGTCGCCTGGGGGCCGGACGACGGCAGGGGTGACCACGTGCCACATCCCTGGGTCTGGAACTGCGCGTCGGTCGGGTCGATGGTGACGATGGCCGGTCCCGTCGGCGTGTTGCTCGCCAGGGCGGTGGTCTCCCCGCCGCCGATCTCGCCGTCGCGCTCCCAGGAGCAGTTGGGTCCACCCGCGGTGCGGTACGTGCCGGGCGCGATGTCGCTGCCGACGTTGTATGTGCCGTCGCCGAAGCGCCGGGCCGGTCCCGCGGCGGCGCTCGAACTTGAGGGTGTGCCCGACGAGCCCGACGAGCCCGACGAGCCCGACGAGCCCGACGAGCCCGACGAGGAGGGCGAGGTGCGTGGCGGCGGGGTGGCGCCGGCGCCGGGGGAGCCGGTGCCGGTCGACGCCGGGGGCGAGCCGGTGGGAGCGGGCGAAGCACCCTGCGACCCCTGTGTCCGCTGGGCCGTGTGCGGTCGCGGCTGGGTGCTGGTGGCCGACGAGCTGACGATGACGACGGCGGCGATCACCGGGGGGACGACGACGAGCCAGAAGGGCCAGCGCCGTACCAGCGTCCGCAGGTCCCGGAGCGAGGAGGCCGCACGCCCGGCGCCACGCGTCACCATCGTGCCCGGCTCGGGCCCGAATTCGTCGACCAGGAACCGGTCGACCGATGCGTCGGCATCGACCCCGATGCCCGCGAGCGCCGGCCGCCGGCGGAGGACGCCGAGGACGCCGAGGACGCCGACGGCCATGGGGGCGAGGACGAGGAGCCACCACAAGTCGGGTGTCCCGCCCACGACGGGCCGGAGGGCCACGTGCCGTCCACCGTGCGCGGTCGTCGTGGCCGGCGAGGGGGCGTCGCTCGGCGTGCCGTCACCGGGTTCTTGCGTCGAACCGGTGTCACCCGTGGTGGGGTTGTCGCCCGAGATCCCGAACGAACCGAGGGGGTTGTCCCCCAGTGAGAAGAGTCCCAGGTTCGACACCGAACCCTGCCCGTCGCTCGGCAACAGTGAGTCCGCCGAGGACCCGCCGTCGTCCGACGTGGTGCCCGGCAGCGGCGAGGGAGGCGAGGGTGGAGGCGGCGGCGACGCGCTGGACGCGATGCAGCCGTAGAACGCGGTCGACGACGCGTTGTCCGGGCTCCCGGTCGCGCACTGCGGTGGGCCGAACGTCGCGCTCGCGCCGCTCCCGTACTGGCAGCTGTAGGCGGTGGTGCCCGGGTCGGGCCCCGGCACGGTGACCAGGGTCCCCGACGATCCGCCCGACTCGGGGCAGGTCGAGCTCGGGGGCACGTCGCAGTTGCCCGTTGGCGAGGCGTACTGCCCGCTCGGACACGTCTTGGCGCCGCCGTTGCCGCTCTGCGTGCACTGTGTGCTCGTCCCGTCGCCGGTGGCCGTGGTGTCGTCGGGCGGTGGGGGCCCGATGGCCGCGTTGGCGTCGGGTTGCCCGCAGCCGGCGGGCCCGTTCGCTCCGGCGCCGCTGCCTTTCCCTTGGGATCCTGCCGTCCCGTTCGCACCGGCGGCGGCACCGGAGCCTCCGGCGCCGCCGGCGCCGGCCGCACCACCGGGGCCACCGGAACCGGGGCAGCCCACGCCGCCGCTCATCGTGCAGCTGCTGGGCCCGGCGGGGCCGGCTTGGGCCGAGGTGGAGAAGAAGGCGAGCTGACCGTAGGTGAACCCGCTGGTGGAGAAGATCGCCCCGCCGGCCGCGTCTCCCGCCGCGCCGGCATCGCCGCCCGCCGCGCCGTTACCGCCGGCGCCACCGGCGCCGCCCGGGCTGGTGGCGCCGCCCGCGCCCCCCGCGCCGCCGGGCCCGCCGCTCCACCCCGGTCCGCCGCCGGCCCCCTGGGCGGTGTCGTCCTCGAACGTCACCGCACTGATCGACAGCGTCCCGCCGTTGAAGATGGCGCCACCGTCGGCCGCTCCGCTCGCCCCGCCCGCGCCCCCGGCGCCGCCGTCGCCGCCGTTCCCGCCGAGGGCCGAGCCGTCGCCGTCGCCGCCGAGACCCCCGGCACCGCCCGCGCCCCCGGCACCGCCGATCCCCCCCGTGGCGGTGTCGGAGACGAAGAAGCTGTTGGTGACCGTGAGCGCGCCCACGTTGTAGACGGCGCCGCCCTCGCCGGATCCGCCGGAGCCACCCCGGCCGCCGGCGCCGCCCGTGCCACCGTCACCGCCGGCGGCACCCGACGCGCCGTTCCCGCCGGCGCCGCCCGCACCCCCCGCGCCGCCGGCCGCGCCCGCGCCCCCCTGGGCCGTGCTGCCCGAGACGGTGACCTTGTCGAGGTCGACCACCGCACCGGAGGCGATGTACATGGCACCGCCCTGGCCGGGAGCCGCGCCACCGCTCGACCCCGCCTTGGCCCCGTCCGCGCCGCCGCCACCTCCACCGCCCGGTAGGCCCGTAGCCCCGGCCGAGCCCGCAGAACCCCCCGACCCCGCCGAACCCGCCTCCCCTTGGGTCGTTCCCGTCAGGGTGAGGTCTTTCAGGGTCAGCGAGCCACCGTCGACGTCGAACACGCGGTCGGCCGCGTTGTGGAGCTGCACGGAGAACCCGTTGCCGTCGATGGACACCGATGCTCCGGAGGGCACGGTCAGGGCCGAGGTCAGGGCCAGGTCGCAGTCGGCGGCGAAGGCATAGTCGCCACCGGTGTCGATGGCCGACTGGAGACCGCTCTGGGTGCAGGGCGCGGCGGAGGTAGGGCCGCCGTCGGTGTGCGCCACGTGCAGCACGGGGGAGCTCGAACGAAGGCCTTGGGCCGCGACGAAGCCCGCGGCCATGAGGGCAGCCATGACGATGGGCGTGACGAGCCTGCGGACGCGTGCGCTGCGGCGGCGTCGGGCGTGCACCTGTGCTCCTGTGTCTCCGGCCCCCCGGAGGTCGGGCGGGCCGAGGCCCGCCCATGTGACACAAGGGCAACGTCGGAGTGCCTCGGTCCTTGCGGGCGAGGAACGCCGGCCTGAACGCCGATCCGCCCCCTGACCTGCCGGATATTCCCGGCCGGGCTAGGCGTTGATGGAGTCGAAGCTCACGGCGCCCGGTGGTGCCGCCGGCGCGACCGTCTCCCCCCAGTGGCTGAACACCACGGTCTCGTGGTGGGTCTGGGTCCCGGTCTTGGTGGCGGTCGTGCTCGTGATCGTGCCCATCACCGGCAGGTACGGCGCGTCGGGCGAGACATAGATGGCGACGGTGCCCGTGGAATGAAGGGCCGATGCCGGCAGGGGTCCGGACAGCTCGACCACCTGGCGCATGTGGACGACCGTGGTGCGCATCGTGACCTTACGTGTAGGGAGATAGGACGAGGTCTCGGATTGGATGCCGAGCGAGCCGGCGACCTGCTGGTAGGCCGCGTCCCCCTGGTCGAGGGAGACCCACTGCTGGACGTGCGCGCTGGCGACGTCGGGGGACAGCCCGATCGTGCCGACCAGCACGGCCTCGTCCGCCTTGACGTAGGCCAACCCCTGGACGAGACGGGCTTCGAGCGGATCACCCGTGCCCCTCACCGTCTCGGTCGCGCTCGTCGGGCCGATGTCGCCGGTCAGCACGGTGGTACCCGTCGGATCGCTCGAGGTGTCGACGAAGTGCATGGAGCCCGACGTGTCGATCGCCCCCTGCACCGCCTGGAGGGCGGCAGCCGGGGAATCGTCGACGAGCTGGTGGGAGCTGCTGCACGCCGACATGCCGAGTGCCAGGCAGACGACGGCGAGCAGGGCCGTGGTGATGCGGTTCCTCATGGATCGTTCCTCACGGACATGCCCGGGCTCAGCTCGTCAGGGACGACAGCGGGATCGCCCCCCGTGGCGTGGAGGGAGCCACGACTTCGCCCCATTCGGTGAACGCCGCAGCCTCGTGCTGCTGTTGGGATCCGTTCGTGAGCACCAGCGTGGCGCCCGCCGGGAGGTTGGGGGCGGCGACGCTGACGTACAGGGTCGCCGTTCCCGGCGCACCTCCGCCGTCGGCGGCGCGCGCGCTCCCCGTCACCGCCAGGACGCGGCGCCCCTGCAGGGTCGTGACACCGCCCAACGTCAGCCGTCCCGTCGGGATGAAGGGGGCCAGCACGGCGTTGAACGTGACCGCGTGGGCGATCGAAGCGTAATGGGGGTCGCTCGGGCCGACGGAGATCCACTTCCCCGCGTTGTCGGCAGCCGTGGCAGCCGAGAGCCCGAGCAGCCCCGCCAGCACGTCGGCCGACCCGTCGACATAGGCGACCTGGTCGTAGACGCGTACTTGCACAGGGGGGCCGTTGCCGCTGATGGTCTGCTGGCCGACCAGGGTCCCGGCGTCACCCACGATCCCGACGGTCGGCCCGTTCCCCGTCGTCTCGTCGAGGAAGTGGAAGGCGCCCATGTGCTGCACCAGGGCCAGGGTCGAGGAGAGGACCTGGCTCGCGCTCTTGCCGCTCAGGGCGCCGGCGTCGGGGTCGGTCGACCCGCAGGCGCCCGCGCCGAGGACGACGGCGGCGAGGACGCACGAGACGGCCACGAAGCGTCGGACGGACCTCACGATCTGTCGCTCCCCAGCACGGGCGCAAGATAACCGACGGTATGAGGTCGCGATTCGCACGCATCGTGGTGACCTGAACTGGATCCGACGTAAGACCACGTCGCACGTGCCCCGCTGGCCACGCATTCAACTTGTCGTTGCCAAACGTTGATATTGATTTCGCGTAGAGTTCGCGCCCCGTTCACCTCATTTCGTTACGTTCGGGCGCGACTGGCACGAGCGCGCCGCCGGTCCCGCCCACCCGCACCCGCCCGAGCCCCGAGGAACGCCCCCTACCGTGTCCGTCACTGCCGAGGCCGTCCGCGACGTCCCGCAGCCGGGGGGGCCGCGGCCGATAAGCATCCGCACCGACCGGTCCGTCCAGGACCAGGTCTATCGGGTGATCACGTCGGCGACGGGGCTCGGGACCCTGGTGCTGCTCTTCCTCATCGGCCTGTTCCTGCTCCTGCGCGGCCTGCCGGCGCTCCGGATCGAGGGCTTCCGGTTCGTCACCACCTCAGGCTTCGAGACGATCGGCAAGAACCTGCATTTCGGGGTGGCCGCGTCGCTCTTCGGCACCTTCGTCGTGGCCACGGTGGCGCTGGTGGTGGCCGTGCCGGTCGCGCTGGCGACGGCCATCTTCCTCAACGAGTACGCACCCGAGCGCTCGCGGCGCTTCCTGACCGCCGTGGTCGACCTCGGCGCGGCCATCCCGAGCGTCATCTACGGGCTGTGGGGGATCTTCGAGTTCCAACCCAACCTCGTCGGCTTCTGCACGTGGCTTTCGCGCCACCTGGCCTGGATCCCGTTCTTCGAGGTGACCACCCCGAAGGTCACGGCGTCGCTGTTCGTGGCCGGGATGGTGGTCGGGCTCATGATCGTGCCGATCATCGCCTCGGTGACCCGTGAGGTCTTCTCGCTGACGCCGCAAGGCGAGCGCGAGGCGGCGCTCGCCCTCGGGTCGTCTCGCTTCGGCATGATCCGCACCGTCGTCATCCCCTTCGGGCGCGGCGGGATGATCGGGGCCATCATGCTCGGTCTCGGGCGCGCGCTGGGCGAGACGATCGCGGTGGTCATCATCCTGGCCGAGAGCTTCGTCATCTCGCCGCACATCCTGCAGACCGGCGGATCGACCGTGGCCGCGTTCATCGCCATCCATGCGGAGTCGGGCGGGCCGACGGGCACCGCCGCGCTGATGCTGGCCGGGTTCACCCTCTTCTTGTTCACGATGGCCGTGAACCTCGCCGCGTCGGCCATCGTGTCCCGCTCTCGCAGCGGGGCGGGAGTCGAACTGTGACGACGATCGACGACCCCCGGGTCGATGGCCTCGCCCTCGTCGCACCAGGCGCGGCTGTCGACGCCTCTGCCCTGCAGCGGCCGTCCGTGGCGGACATGCCCCAGGCGATCCCGCCCCAGCGGGCGCTGCCGACCCCGATCCGCCCCCGGGACGTCGGGTGGGCCGACGGGGCGTTGCTCCTCGGTGCCGCGTTCTCCGCCTACTGCGCCGTGTGGGTCGTCTTCTACCAGCTCACGCTGCTCTCGGGCGCTTTCGGGTTCTTCGTGTGCTGGTTCGCCTTGTTCCTCGCCGTCTACGGATTCGTCACCGCCGCGGTGGTGGATCCGGAGACCGCCAAGGACCGGGTGTTCGTGGTCCTGGTGGTGAGCGGCGCGCTGCTCGTGCTCGGCCTCCTCGTCTACATCGTCGGCTGGGTGGTGCTCCGTGGGCTCTCGCACGTCACCACCAGTCTGTTCCTCAAGGACCAGGCCCATTTCGAGCCCAGCGACCCCAACGTGCTGCACGAGGTCGGGATCCTGCACGCCATCATCGGCAGCTTCGAGCAGGTGGGCCTGGCCGCCACCATCGCCGTGCCTGTGGCGGTGGTCACCGCCGTCTACCTGAACGAGGTCAGGGGCCGCTTCAGCCGCGTCGTGCGGACGGTGGTGACGGCCATGGCCGGGACGCCGTCGATCGTGGCCGGCGTGTTCATCTACTCGTTCTTCATCCTGCCCCACGTGCTGATCGGCAAGTCGGGCATCGCGGCCTCGCTGGCCCTGTTCATCCTCATGCTCCCGTGGGTGACCCGGACGACCGAGGAGGTGCTCCGACTCGTACCCAGTGGGCTGCGGGAGGCGTCGCTGGCCCTGGGTGCACCGGAGTGGCGCACGGTCTGGTCGGTCGTCCTGCCCACCGCCAGGTCCGGGTTGATCACCGCCGTGCTCCTCGGGGTGGCCATCGCCATCGGCGAGACCGCGCCGCTCATCTACACCGCCTTCGGCTCCCAGGTGATGAACGTGAACCCGTTCCACGACCCGCAAGGCGCCCTGCCGCTGGTCGTGCTGCAGAACGTGCGGCAGGCACAGGCGGTGCTGCTCTATCTCGCCTACGCCACCGCCTTCGTGTTGATCATGATCGTGCTCGTCCTCTTCGTCCTGGCCCGCGTGGTCGGACGGCCGCGCAACGACAAGCGGGCACCCTTGCGCACGAGGCTCACCAGCCTGGCGCTGCAGGCGGCCCGGCGAGACCGAGGAGCTGCCTGACCGTGGCCATCGCCCCCCCCGAGACGCAAGAGGCGAGCGTCGCGCCCACCAAAGCATCGGAGTTGGTCGCCACCGACGTGCACGCCTGGTTCGGCGACCGCCTGGTGCTGGAGGGGGTCGACCTCACCTTCGAGCGTTCCACCGTCACCGCGCTGATCGGGCCGTCCGGGTGCGGGAAGTCGACGTTCCTGCGCATCCTCAACCGCATGCACGAGCTCGTCCCCGGGGCGCGTCTCGCCGGGTCGGTGGCACTCGACGGCATCGACATCTACGGCGGCAGGCTCCGGGCCACCGACACCCGACGGGACATCGGCATGGTGTTCCAGAAGCCCAACCCGTTCCCGGCCATGTCCATCGGCGAGAACGTCCTGTCCGGCCTGAAGTTCTCCCGGATGAAGGCCGCCAACAAGGACGACCTCGTCGAGGAGGCGCTGACCAAGGCGGGCCTGTGGACCGAGGTCAAGGACCGCCTGAGCTCGCTCGGGGGTGCGCTCTCCGGCGGCCAGCAGCAGCGGCTGTGCATCGCCAGGGCCCTGGCGGTCAAGCCGCGGATCCTGCTCATGGACGAGCCCTGCTCGGCCCTCGACCCGGCGTCGACCCGGCGCATCGAGCTCACCATCGGCGAGATCGCCCACGAGGTCACCATCGTGATCGTGACCCACAACATGCAGCAGGCCCTGCGGGTCTCGAGCACCTGCGCCTTCTTCCTCGCCGAGGAGAACCAGCCCGGGCGCGTCGTGGAGGCGGGACCGACCGACAAGATCTTCAACGACCCCGACGACCAGAGGACGGCGGACTATGTCCACGGCCGCTTCGGCTAGCGGGATGGGCGACGCGGTGACTGCGGCGACCCGGGGCCCGCACCGGCCCGGGGGGCGGCGCGCCGCGCTCGGTGCCGTCGCCCTTGCCGCCGTGCTCCTCGTGGCCGTCGACGGGGCGGCGCCGGCGGGGGCCTCGCCGTCGCTGCAGGCGACGGGATCCAGCTTCGCCGGCGTGGCCATCCAGCAGTGGGTCGGCCAGGCGTCCACCCTCTACGGGCTGAACATCAATTGGCAGGTGTCGTCGTCGGTCCTCGGGCTCGAGAGCTTCGCCCAGGGACAGGTCGACTTCGGCGCGTCGGACATCCCTTACAGCTCGAACCAGTCGGACTCGACGCCGAGCTTCCCCTACGAGTACATGCCCGACGTGGCCGGCGCCCTGGCCTTCATGTACAACCTCCAGGGCAACGACGGGAACCAGATCACCAACCTGGTGCTCAATTCGACCGCCGTCGAGGACATCTTCACCGGGCGGATCACCAAGTGGAACGACCCCGTGATCGCCGGGCTGAACCCGCAGCTCCAAGGCGACCTTCCGAGCACCACGATCGTGGCGGCGTACCGAAACGACGCGTCCGGGGAGAACTACCTGCTCTCCGACTACCTGTTGCACATGAACGGCGGCATGTTCGAGCAGTACCAGAACGACATGACGTCGGCGTTCCCGGGCCAGCCGACCGCGACCTGGCCCACCCCGCCCAACGGGCAGGCTCCCCCCGGCTACCCGGGCTGGGACAACGGAGGGAGCAACATGGTGGGTCAGAACGGCTCGGACAACGCCGCCAACTACGTGTCGGCCGCCTCGAGCAACGGGGCCATCACCTACGTCGAGACCGCCTATGCCAAGGAGCACAACGAGCCGGTCGCCTCGGTGGTCAACGCCAGCGGCAACGCAGTGCAGCCGACGTCGGTCAACGACGCCACCGCCCTGGAGGGCGCAATCCTGCACGCGGATCTGACCCAGGACCTCTCCGGCGTCTACACCAACCCGCTGGCCAACGCCTATCCCATCTCCGCCTACAGCTACTTCGTCACACCCTGCTCACCGTCGCTGGCCGCCGGGCAGCACACCGCGTGCGCGGCCAACAACAACGGCACGTCGTCCTTCCCGGCCGACAAGGGCCAGGCGCTCGGCCAGTTCGTCTCGTTCATCGCGTGTGCCGGTCAGGAGAAGATGGCCCTGCTCGGGTACTCGCCGCTTCCCCCCAATCTGGTCCAGGACGACTTCGACGCGGTGGGCAGGCTCAACGGGGGCCAGGAGCCGCCCCCGCCGACCCCCGCCAACTGCAGGAACCCCTACGTCGACGGTGAGACGCCCCTGCCGGGCGAGCCCGCGGTGGTGGGCCAGGCGGGCGGGGGCCTGAACCCGGCGGCGGCGGCAGCGGCCCTCGCCGCATCCGCGCACGGCTCGGGCGGCGGTGCGGGCGGCGGCGGCGCTGCCGGCGGTGTGGCGGGCGGCGGTGCGGGCGGCGGCGGCGCTGGCGCGGGCGGCGCTGGCGGTGCGGGCGGCGACGGATTCGGCGTGCAGGGGGGGCCGAACAGCTACGAGCGGGCCGCAGCCCTGGGCGCCACGGTGGACAGGTTCCTGTCCCACCTGTCCTGGGTGGGGAGTGCTTTCGTGTGGATCCTCGTCCTCCTCGGGATCTTCGTCGGCGTGCCCCTCTACCTCCATCGCCGTCGCACCGCGGTGGCGACCGCCGACGGGGCCCCGATGGTCGACCCGTCCCCGCCGGACACCACGCCGGGGCAGAGGACGACCGGATGGGACCCCCTGTCATGACGGGCCACGGACGGGCACCGGTCGAGAGGGGGGCGACCAGAACCGTGCCGGGGTGCCGCCCCCGCCGGGCCCCGCGGATGCGGCTGGCGTTGGGTGCGAGCCTGGTGCTGGTGGTGGGGGTCCTCGGGATCGGCGGCACGGTCACCGCCGGGCAGATCCCCGCCGCGGCGGCGTCGACGCCCTGCCCGGAAGGCGTCGCCCAGTGCGTGACCTTCACACCGCCCGGGTGCACCGGGACGTGCCTCACCGTGACGGCGGGCCCCACCGTCGACATCGGCGCCGGGCAGGCCATCTATATCTCGGCGACCAACGCCACGGTGGACCCGAAGAACGGCGCGACGGTCCAGTTCGCCTACTGCCCCCTGCCCTCCAGCGGTGTCGAGCCCCCCGACCCCGACTGCGCCGCCGCCTCGCTGAACGGCGTGCCGCTGAACCCGGTCCAGGTCCCCGACTCCCCGACGGGGACCGTGCTCTTCAGCTTCCCGAGCGCCCTCGACCCCGCCGAGCAGGGCAACTCGCCGATCCCCAGTAGCCCCCTCATCGCAGGCCCACCGTCGTCGTCGTTCTTCTGCGACAACGACCCGGCGAACCAGTGCGCCATCGTGGTGACCGACGAGGGCTCGGGCGTGGGCATCGACAGCCAGAACCAGCAGCTCACCTCCACCAACACCGTGGTGGTCCCGCTGAGCTTCGCCCCGGCGTCCAACGGCTGCCCGGCCGGCGACCCGGAGGTCTTCACCGACAGCGCGTTCAGCCTCGAGCACTTCATCCCCGCCGCCGTGGACTCCACCTGCGCCGGTTCGGACGGCGTGGCCGCGGTCAACACGGCCACCGAGACGGATCAGGTGATCGAGGACTTCGCCGCCGGCGGGACCCCGATCGCCTTCACCGACGACCCCGAGGATCCCGCCCAGGTCGCGGCGCTGGCGAAGGTCCCCCACGCGTTCATCCCGGTCGCGGTCTCGGCCACCGTGATGGCCTTCCTGGGCGGCGACGCCGACCCCGCCGGCAGGGTGGCCGGACCACTCAGCACCTACGACCTCACGCCGAACATGGTCGCGGGCCTCATCAGCACGTCGTATCTGTACACCCTCGGTTCGGACACCATGATCCCACCCCTCAAGTGCAACGAGATCAAGGGGTGCTCGAGCTCGAACGAGCCGACCTACGACGCCTTCGACTACCTGAACCCGGCGCCGACCGGGCTGGTCCCGCCGGGCGACCTGGGCACGTTCTTCTCCAGCGTGTCGAGTGGCTCCAGCTACCAGGTGACCGACTGGATGTGCGCGGCGCCCAACGTCCCCTACACGGTGACGTTGCCGCTCACGTCCCACGGCGGCAAGCCCACCCCGGTGTCGGTGGCCGACGTGCACACGGCCACGGCCACCCTGACCACGCCACCGGGGGCGGGGTCGCAGTACTGGCCGCCCCAGGGCGACCCCACGGCCACGTGGCCGTACCCGACGTGCTCTGCCTACCCGGCGCTCCCGGCGCTGTCCGCCGCGGGGGCCGACTACGGCTTCGCCCAGACGCCTGCCCTGCAGGCGAAGAACATCCGCAGTTACGCCTACAACGGCGTCGGCGCGCCGCAGCTCAACGGGTCCGTCTCGCTGGCCGGGTTCGGGGCGATGGACTGGTCCGAGGCCTCGTACTTCGGCCTGTTCTCGGCCAGCCTGCAGAATGCGGCGGGGAATTTCCTCGCTCCGACGCAGAGCGCCATCGACGATGCGCTGAACGACGCCACCGTCGGGTCCGACGGCGTGCTCAAGTACGACTACGACGACACGGGGGACGCCGCCGCCTACGCCATGCCCCTGGTGACCTATGCCGTGGTGCCCACCACGGCGCAGCCCGCCGACCAGGCGGCGGCGGCGAAGGCCCTGCTCACGAACCTGGTCACGTACTCCCACGGCGGTGGCAGCATCCCGTTGCCCCCGGGCTACGTCCCGCTGCCCGACGACCTCGACTCGGCGGCCATGGCCGACATCTCCAAGGACATCGTTGCCGCGCCGCCCACGCCGGGGACGTCGTCGGGGTCGCGCTCGGGCCGCGGTTCGGTCTTCGGGTCGTCCGGCGGGTCGAGCGGTGACGGCTCCTTCGGAACCGGCGGGTACGCGTCCGGCTCGTCCTTCGGCGGCACCCCGGTCTCGTCGAGCAGCGCGACGCCGCAGTCACCGATCCTGCGGGCAGTCCAGGCCATCACCCAGATCCCCGCCGCGGTGCTCGGGCTCCTCACCGGCAAGGACGGGTGGCTCCTCGGAGGCCTCATGATCACGACCCTCGTCCTGTTGGCGGCGGGGGTCGCCCTGAGCGGGCTGGTGCGCCTCTACACGGGCCGATGGCCCCGACCGTCGTGGCTGTACTACCCGGCCCCCGACCAACCGGCCCCGGCGGGAGGCTGAGGTGACCATGCTCCGGACCCGTGGCGGGCGCGGCCTCCGTTGGCCCGGCGACGACGACCCCGTGCCCACCACCGAGCTGCCCGTCGTCACCCCGCCGCCTAGCCCGGCACCCGATCCCACGGGGGACGTCACGCCGCCGGCACACCGAGAGCGCCGCGTGCGCCGAGAGCGCCGCGTGCGCCGGGAGCGCCGCGTGCGGTTCACGGCTGGGAGCCGACCCCAGCGGGCCGCCCGCCGACGCGCCGCCTCGGTCGTCTGGGAGTCCGCCGGCTTCGTCATCACCGGGCTCGGCGTGCTGCTGCTGCTCTTCCTCCTCTACTTCTACGCCTTCACCCCGCTGTCCGGCGTCCGCAACCAGCACCGCCTGCTGCTGTCGCTCGCCAGCAACAGGAAGGCCGTCTTCCAGTTGGCGTTGGGACACGCCCCTCCCGAAGGCTCGGCGATTGCGGTCCTGACCATCCCCGCGCTCCACGAGAAGGAAGCCGTGGTCCGAGGGGCCAGTGCCGCGGACCTCCAGAGCGGTCCCGGTCTGGTGCCGGGGTCGGTGGTACCGGGGCAATCGGGCAACGCCGTGATCGCCGGGCGCCGGGTCACCTATGGCGCACCCTTCGCCGGTATCGGCGATCTCCGTGCCGGCGACCGCATCCAGGTGGCGGACGGCGCCGGCTCCTTCACCTTCCGAGTCGTCCGCATGGCGCCCCTGGCGCCCGGGCAGGTGCTGCGCACGCCGGGCAAGGCCCCGGGTTGGCTCACCCTGGTGACGTCGAACCCCTCGCCCTTCTCGAGCGCCCACTACGTGGTGATGGCCTCGCTCTCGGGCCGGCCCGCGGCCGGCACGCACGGGTCCGCCTCGGGCCGCGGATCGACCACGACGGCACCGGCTGCCCTGCCGTTGTCGCTCGGGGGTGATGCCGGCGCGGTGATCCTTGCCGCCTTGTGGGTCGTCGCCTTCTTCGGCGCGCTGTGGTGCGGCTTCCTGTCGCTGCGGCGCTGGGGGCAGCCGCTGGTGGCCTACCTGCTCGTCGTGCCGGTGCTGCTGGCGTTCGGCCTCCTCGTGTGCGAGAACCTGGCCCGGGTGTTCCCGGCCACGCTGTAGCGTCGGGCGACTCGGAGGACATGGCGGTGGAAGCGACGACGGCAGGACCGACGGCGAGAGGCGTGCGCCGCGAGACGGGGAGGTCGTGGCCGCGCCGGGGAGAAGGTCGGCGCCGGCTTGCCGCGCTGGGGCTCGTGGTGGCGTCTGGTGCGCTGCTCGCCGCGTGCGGTGGGTCGTCGACCTCCACCGGATCGACCACCGGGAGCACCGCGTCCTCCGGCACGGGCAACGCCGCGCCGGGCATCGACCCCGGGCACGTGGTCCTGCCGACGGCGTCGAACCCGACGCCGTCGGCACAGGAGGTGCCCGGCAAGACCATCGACCCGGTGCTCGCCGCCGGCCAGACCGTCGTGATCACGGCCGGCGGGTTCGTGCCGCACCGCCTCTTCGCCGATCTCACGGTGCCGGTCACGTGGATCAACGACTCCGGCGCGCCGCAGCAGGTCGTCTTCGACGACGGGTCCGTCCACTCTGGCGTCATCCCGCCCGGGGCCTGGTTCGTCTGGAAGGGGACCTACGGCATCGGCATCGGCTACCACTCCGCCACCGGCCAGCAGGGCGTGCTGACGCTCCAGGCGGGTCCCTGAGCCGTTCCCGAGGACGCCGGCCACGGACGTCGCCCGTTCGTCCTGGCCCCGGCGATCCCCCCTCGGCAGCCGATGCGCTCGCCACGGAAGGTGGCCAGAGCCTCGCTACTTTCGCGTATCGGTCCAGGTCAGACGCCAGCACGGTTGTTGCGTGCAAAGATTACCGGCAGTTCGCCGATCCGGCACCGGCCCGTCACCTTCTGGTTACCCCGGCTTCTTAACGTCCGGTCTGGCCTTGCTTGCCGAGGCCAACCACACCCCCCCCAACAGGAGGAGACGAAATGATCAAGGCGCTCGGTCGGCGCCGTCGAGGGATCACCGCCGCGGTGTCCCTGGTCGGTGTCTCGACGCTTGCGGTGGGCATGGCGGCACCCGCCGGTGCCAACACGCCGGTGGCCCCGGCCAACCCATTGGTGATGGGTTCGGGGTCGAACACCACCTACTCGATGATGTCGGCGCTCAGTGCCCTGTTCAACTCGGCTCCCGGGTGCGACCAGCTGGTGGCGAGCGGGACGCAGCAGCTCAACTTCAGCTGCGCGTCGCCCCCCGACTCGCCGCCCCCCGGTGGTGAGAACGGCTACAGCCTGACCTACCCGAGCGTGAACCCGTTCAACGCGGTCGTCTACCAGATGCCCGCCTACGGGTCGTCCAACGGCATCAAGCAGCTCGAGTTCAGCGGGAGCGACACGCTGTCCGGCGTGAGCCTCTCGGAGCCGAGCTTCGCCCGGTCGTCCCGTGCGGCCAAGGTCAGCGCCTCGGGTGACAAGTCGGGCCTCAACTTCGTGGCCTACGCCGAGGACGCGGTGCCGTGGTTCACCTACACCAAGGTCAACGGCAAGGCGACGCCGCAGAGCAAGATCAAGAAGCTCAACCTGACCGTCTCGCAGCTGGCCGGTATCTACAACGGCACCACGACGAACTGGAGCCTGGTCGGCGGCTCGTCTGCCCCCATCGACGTGTTCATGGCCCAGAACGGGTCGGGCACCGAGGGGACCTGGGTGGCCGACCTCGGCCTGACCGGCGCGTACCCCTACGGCGG
>Ga0187778_10001420_pt1 | contig 16710 bp, 10 predicted proteins | sample 1015_Q2_SP5_20_M_FD_132418 | JGI IMG/M metagenome (GOLD analysis project Ga0187778, IMG submission 132418) | Tropical peat soil microbial communities from peatlands in Department of Meta, Colombia - 1015_Q2_SP5_20_MG | ecosystem: Environmental > Terrestrial > Soil > Wetlands > Peat | place...
AGCGACGACGGCCGCAGCTGGTCCACGTTCGATCAGCCCATCCTGAGTCACCTCGACTACCCGCAGTTCCAGGCGGGCCTGTACCGGTCCAGCATGCTGTACGATGCCGAGCACGACGTCCTCACGCTCCAAGTGTCGGGCTACAACTGGCAGGGCAAGCAGCTCGCCGCGGCGACCGGGACGATCCGGCTCGGCTTCACTCAGCTGGTGAACGGACTGACCCCGGCGGCCCGGGTCGCCGCCCGTCCCCGGCTCCGGGAGCGGCGGCTCGCGGCCCCGTTCCACTCGCCGCTGAGCGACGGGGAGGCGAGGGGATTCCTGGTCGACGACTGACCGTCGCAGACCTGCACCGCCACAGCCCGATGCCGGCCGCCGGAGATCCGGAAGCGCGGGCCCCGCGCCGAGCCGCAGGCGTCGCCCGCGGCGCCCCTCCTGAGTAGTATTGAGGCCGCCCCGGGCCCTCGCGTCCGGGATGCTTCCACCCGGTCAACCGACGGTCACGCTCTCGACGGGCTTCGCTCGCGGAGGATCCGGTGCACGCTCGCCTGTTCCGCTCTGCCGCCGTGTGGCTGCCGGCCGCGCTCGCCCTCGCCCCGGCGGCGGCGCGCGCGCAGGCGCCGTACGACTCCACCGCCTTCCGCGCCCTGGCCTGGCGGGAGATCGGCATCTTCCGCGGCGGCCGCTCCGTCGCCGCCGCCGGCTCGGCCGCGCGCCGCGACGAGTACTGGATGGGCACGACGGGTGGCGGCGTCTTCAAGAGCACCGACGGCGGGAACACCTGGACCGCGGCGGCCGACAGGTACTTCGGCGGCACCATCGGGTCCATCGCGGTGAGCGCGTCGAACCCCGACGTGGTGTACGTCGGAACCGGCGAGTACCCGGTGCGCGGTAACGTCTCGCACGGCGACGGCGTGTTCAGGACCTCCGACGCGGGCCGCACCTGGACCCCGCTGGGGCTCGCCGCGGCGCAGCAGATCGCGCGCGTGGTGGTGCATCCGGCCAACCCGGACGTCGTCTACGTGGCGGCGCTGGGCCATGCGTTCGGTCCCAATCCGGAGCGCGGCGTCTACAAGACCGCCGACGGAGGCAGGACCTGGGTCCAGGTGTTGGGCCGGAACGACTCGACCGGCGCGTCCGACCTGGCGATGGACCCGTCGAACCCGGACGTGCTGTACGCCGCGTTCTGGCAGGTGCAGCGCTCGCCGTGGGGCCTCACCAGCGGCGGCCGGGGCGGCGGCCTGTTCAAGACCACGGACGGCGGCGCCCACTGGACCGAGCTCACCGGGAACGCCGGCCTGCCGCGTGGGCTGTGGGGCAACGTCGGGCTGGCGGTCTCGCCCGCCAAGCCCTCCCGGCTGTGGGCGATCATCGAGGCCGACTCCGGCGGCGTGTACCGCAGCGACGACGGCGGCGCGACCTGGACCCGGGTGAACCGCGAGCACAAGCTGCGGCAGCGGGCGTGGTACTACATGCGCCTCACGGCCGATCCGAAGGACAGCAACGTCGTGTGGGCCGTGAACACCGGGCTCTTCAAGTCGAAGGACGGCGGACGGACCTTCGAGCACGTCCCCGATCCGCACGGCGACAACCACGACCTGTGGATCGCGCCCGACGACCCGCAGCGGATGATCGAGTCGAACGACGGCGGCTCGAACGTGTCCACCAACGGCGGCAAGACCTGGACGGACCAGGACTACGCCACCGCGCAGTTCTACCACGTCACCACCACCAACCACTTCCCGTACCGGGTGTGCGGGGCGCAGCAGGACAACTCCGGCGTGTGCGGCCCGAGCCGCTGGCCCGGCGGGATCACGAGGGCCCAGTGGTACGACGTCTCGGGCGAGGCCGGTTACGTCCAGGCGCGTCCCGATTCGGCCGACATCACCTACGGCGGCGACAACAGCGGCTTCCTCGCACGGGTGGACCACCGCACCGGCTTCTGGCGGATGATCAGCCCGTGGCCCGACGACCCGGACGGGCACCCGGCCTCCGAGGGCAAGTACCGGATGCAGTGGACCTTCCCGCTGCTGATCTCCCCGCACGACCCGAACACCCTGTACGCGGGCGCCAACGTGCTGTTCCGCACGAGCGACGGCGGCCAGAGCTGGACGGCGATCTCGCCCGACCTCACGCGGCACGACCCGCGGACCCTGGGGGTCTCGGGCGGACCGATCACGCTCGACCAGACCACGGCGGAGTACTACGCCACGATCTTCGCGCTGGCGGAGTCGCCGCTGGCGCGCGGCACGATCTGGGCGGGCTCCGACGACGGCCTGATCCAGCTCACCCGCGACGGCGGCCGCCGCTGGACGGACGTGACGCCCCGCGACCTGCCGCCGTTCACCCGGATCTCGATCATCGAGGCGTCGCACTTCGCGCCCGGCACCGCGTACGTGGCGGCGAACCGCTACCAGCTCGACGACCCGTCGCCGATCATCCTCAGGACCGCCGACTACGGGCGCACCTGGACGCGCATCGTCTCGGGCATTCCGGCCGGCGAGTTCGTCCGCGTGGTGCGCGAGGACCCGGCGAAGCGCGGCCTGCTGTTCGCCGGCACCGAGCGCGGCGTGTGGGTTTCGTTCGACGACGGCGGCGGCTGGCAGTCCCTGCGCCGCAACCTGCCCATCGTGCCGGTGCACGACCTCGCGCTCAAGGACGGCGACCTGATCGCCGCGACGCACGGCCGCTCGTTCTGGATCCTCGACGACATCACGCCGCTGGAGTCGCTCACGCCGGCCGTGGTGCAGGAGGACGCGCACCTCTTCCCGGTCCGGGACGCCTACCGGGTGGACTGGGGCGGCTCCGACGCGGGCAGCGACGCGCACCCGGTGGGGAAGAACCCGCCGAGCGGCGCGATCGTGCAGTACTACCTCCAGACCGCCGGCCGGGAGGTGACACTCACCTTCCTGGATTCGGCCGGCCGCGTGATCCGCCGGTTCACCAGCCGCCAGGACTCGATCACCGCCGCCGACTCGGCGCGCGCCGCGGGCGCACTCAAGGCCCGCCGCGATTCGCTGACGAGGGTGCTCGGCGACAGCGTGAAGGCGGACTCGGTCCTCGGCGACACCACCAAGGACGCGGACAAGCCGTGGCCGCAGCGGCCGCCGGCCCCTCCGCGCGTCCCCGACAAGGCCGGCCTCAACCGGTTCGCCTGGAACCTGCGCTACCCCGGCCCGGCGGCGTTCTGGGGCATGAACGACATCGGCACCGACGGGCCGGTGGCGCTGCCCGGCCGCTACCGGGTTCGGCTCGAGGTGGGCGGCAGGACCTACGAGCGGAACTTCCGGCTCAGGGTGGACCCGCGCTCCGTGGTCACGGCGGCCGCGCTGCGCGAGCAGTTCGCGTTCCTGCAGCGGATCCGCGACACGGTGAGCGCGGTGACGACGGCGGTAATCCGCCTGCGCTCCGTGCGCGCGCAGCTCGAGGACCGCGCCGTCCTGCTCCCCGCCGGCTCGCCGCCCCGCGTGCAGGCGGAGTCGCTCGCGGCGCGCCTCTCGGCGCTCGAGGACTCGCTGTACCAGGTGCGGCTGCAGGCCGACGAGGACAACCTCGTGTATCCGTCCCGCGTGGTCGAGCGGATCAGCTCGCTGGCGGGCGTGGTCGGCAGCACGGACGCGCGCCCGACCGAGCCGTCCTACGCGGTGTTCCGGCTGCTCGCGCCCGACGTGCAGCGGTCCCTGGCGGCGCTCGCGGCCGTGATGCGGGAGGGTCTGCCGGCCGTGAACGCGGCGCTCGCCTCGGCGGGCCAGCCGCCCGTGACGGCGGCCGACGCGGAGCTGCGGCCGCCGCGCCCGGTGAACTGACCCCGTGCTGCTCAGGCCCCCGTTCGAGAACGCCTGGCTGCGCGCCGTCGGCGTGCGGCAGGTGTCGGGGCCGCTGCGGCTGCCGGACGCCGTCTTCCGGGCGTTCCTGGCGGCGCCCTGGGACCCGTCCCCGCACTTCGCCCTGCCGGCCAAGTGGAAGCGGCGGGAGCACGACCATCCCCGCTACGCGCGGTTCTGCTACGCGCTCGCCCGTGGCACCGGTGCGCGGCGCATTCTCGAGGTCGGCTCGTCGGCGGGCGGCACCACCGCAGGCTGGGCGCGCGCGCTGGCGGAAGCTTCCGCCGAGGGCGCGGCGGTCCACCTGGTGTGCGTGGACGACGACTCGTACGAGCCCGGGGTGTACCCCACGCTCACCGCGCAGAACGTCGAGCGGGTGGGCCTCGCGCGCGACCGCGTCACGTTCACGTGCGGCGACTCGGCCTCGCGCCTCCGCACGATCCGCGAGGAGCATCCCGGCTACTTCGACGTCTACCTGGTGGATGCGGGGCACACCTACGAGGCGGCGACCGGCGACCTCGAGAACGGACTGCCGGCCGTGCGGCCCGGCGGGCTGATCGCGGTGCACGACGTCGACCCGCGCCGGGCCATGCCCGAGGCCACCGCCGCCCACCCGGCGCCGGTGTTCGACGCGGTGCGGGACTTCACCCGCGCGCACGGCTTCGAGTCGTGCACGCTGCGCTTCATCCGCAAGCATCTCGCCGTCGTCCGCGTGACCGGCTGACCGCGTCGCGGCCGGCCGGCCGCGACACCGTTACCGGGCGGTCACCGCCGCCGTCTTCCTTCGACCCATGTCGCTCGACACCATCGCGCTGCTGGTCGTGGCGTTCCTGGTCCTGGCCGCCACGTCGCCGATCGTCGTGTATCAGGTGCGCAAGGACCGGCGCGCCAAGGCGCTGGTCCAGGAAGCCCGCACGCTCGGCAGCCACGAGACCGTGTCGCTCCATCCCAGGGTGGACGAGGGCCTCTGCATCGGCTGCGGCGAGTGCGTGAAGCACTGCCCGGAGCAGGACGTCCTGACCACGATCCGCAACAAGGCCGTCGTGGCGCACGCGGTGGAGTGCGTCGGCCACGGCATCTGCGAGCGGGTCTGCCCGGTGGGCGCGATCACGCTGGTGATCGGCACGGAGACCCGCGGCGCCGAGATCCCGCGGCTGACCGAGCACTTCGAGACCAACGTGCCGGGCCTGTACGTGGTGGGCGAGCTGGGCGGCATGGGCCTGATCCGGAACGCCGTCTGGCAGGCCTCCCAGGCCGTCCAGCACCTGGCCAGGGGCGTCCAGCGCGGCTCGAGCCTCGACCTCCTCGTCGTCGGGGCGGGGCCGGCGGGCCTGGCGGCGGCGCTGGTCGCGCAGCAGCTGCGGCTCCGCTTCCGCATCGTCGAGCAGGAGACGCTGGGCGGCTCGATCCTGCACTATCCCCGCAAGAAGCTGGTGATGACCCACCCGGTGGAGCTTCCCGGCGTCGGGCAGATCCCGTTCCGCGAGGTCGAGAAGGAGCCGCTGCTCGAGTTCTGGCTCGCGACGCTCGCCCGCAAGGGGATCGAGGTCGAGGAAGGCGTGCGGCTCGAGCGCGTCGAGCGCGGAGCCACCGGGTTCCTCGCCCACACCACGGCGGGGCCGATCGAGGCTGCGAGGGTGGTGCTGGCCCTCGGGCGGCGGGGCACCCCGCGCCGCCTCGGGGTGCCGGGCGAAGAGCTGTCGAAGGTGGCCTACCGGCTCATCGAGCCGGAGGCGTACGACGGGCGGAGCGTCGTGGTGGTGGGCGGCGGCTCCTCGGCCCTCGAGGCCGCCATGTCGCTGGCCGAGCGGCCCCGCACCTTCGTGACCCTGTGCCACCGCCGCGCCGACTTCTCCGGTGCCCGCCCCGCCCTGGTCCAGCGGGTGCTCGCGCTCGAGTCGGAGGGGATGCTGGAGATCCTGCGGGAGGCGCGGGTCGCCCGCATCGAGCGCGCCAGCATCCACTTCGACGTCAAGGGCCGCCCCGACGCGCGCGACAACGACTTCGTCTTCGTCCTCGCGGGCGGCGTGCCGCCCCACGAGCTCCTGGAGAAGTGCGGCGTGGATCTCGAAACCAGGTTCGGAACCCCGCTGCTGCGCCCCGCCTAGCCTCCCGCCCGTCCCACCGGCTCAGCCGCTCGAGCCTCTCGGGTGGCACGAATAGCACGCCGCTGCGGTGTAGGAGTAGCCGGTCCGGCCCTGGTGCTGGCTGTCGGTCGACGCCTGCGGGTGGCAGCCGCTCGACATGCAGGTGAACACGGTCGGCGAGCCCGCCGTCGGGTGGCAGGCCGTGCAGGTCGCCCACACGCCGGCGTGGTTGCCGCTGTAGATCGGGAAGTACAACGCGTCGTGCTGCGTGAAGCTCGCCTGCAACCCGGTCGGATGGCAGGAGAGGCACTGCGACGCCGTGTACGAGTAGCCCGTGATGCCGGTGTGGATCGGGTCGGTCGAGGCCTGCGGGTGGCAGCCGGCCGACATGCACGTGTAGACGTTGGGCGAGCCGGCCGTCGGGTGGCAGGACGTGCACGCCGACCACGTGCCCGCGTGACTCCCGCTGTAGATCGGGAAGTACAGCGCGTCGTGCTGGGTGAAGCTCGCCGGCAGTCCCGTCGGATGGCAGGACAGGCACTGGGCGGCCGCGTACGAGTAGCCCGTGATGCCGGTATGCAACGGGTCGGTCGCCGCCTGCGCGTGGCAGCCGCTGGACATGCAGGTGAACACGGTGGGCGAGCCCGCCGTCGGGTGGCAGGCCGTGCAGGCCGACCACGTGCCCGCGTGCGAGCCGCTGTAGATCGGGAAGTACAGCGCGTCGTGCTGGGTGAAGCTGGCCGGCTGCCCGGTCGGGTGGCACGACAGGCACTGGGGGCCCGCGTACGAGTAGCCGCTGACGCCGGTGTGGATCGGGTCGGTCGCCGCCTGCGCGTGGCAGCCGCTCGACATGCAGGTGAACAGGTTGGGCGAGCCCGCCGTCGGATGGCACGCCGTGCACGCCGTCCACACTCCCTTGTGGCTGCCGCTGTAGATCGGGAACAGGGCGTCGTGCTGGGTGAAGCTCGCCGGCCCGCCGGTCGGGTGGCAGGACAGGCACTGGGCGGCGACGTAGGCGTAGCCGGTGATGCCGCCGTGGATCGGGTCGGTCGCCGCCTGCGCATGGCAGCCGGCCGACATGCAGGTGAACGACGTCGAGGAGCCGCCGGCCGGGTGGCACGCCGCGCAGCTGGTCCACGTGCCCTGGTGCGCGCCGCTGAAGATGGGGAACAGCGCGTCGTGCTGGGCGAAGCTGCCGCGGGCGCCGGTCGGGTGGCACATCAGGCACGCCGACGACTGGTAGCTGTACGCGCTCCCCAGGCTGGCGTGCTCGGCGTCGGTCCGCGTCTGCGCGTGGCACACGGTGCAGGAGAACACCGAGTAGTCGGTGCCGCTGGTGTGGCAGCTCGCGCAGTTGCGCCACGCGCCCGCGTGCGCGCCGGTGTAGATGCCGAAGATCGCGTCGTGCTGCGCGTACAGGGCGAAGTTCCAGGTCGTGAACTGGTGGCAGCTCTCGCACTGGGCGGAGAAACCCATCGAGGCGTGCGCCGGGCTGGTGGTCGCCGCGTAGGTGGCCTGGTGGCAGGCGACGCACGGCGTCACCGCGCCGCTGAACTGCTGGAAGGCGGCCTGGCGGTGGCAGTCGACGCACCGGAGCGAGGCGTGCACGCCCAGCTCGGGGAGCCGCGTCCGCGCGTGGGCGTCGCGCGCGCTCACCTGCTGCCAGCTCGCCTCGTCGTGGCACTGCTCGCACCGCAGGCCCGCGTCGCCGCGGTGCGGGTCCTGGTGGCAGGTGCGGCACTCGCGCGCCGCGGTGCGGAAGTCGCGCAGGTTGTGGCAGCCGGTGCAGGGCGCGGAGGCGTGCTGGCCCCGGAGCGGCGTGCCGGTCTTGCCGTGGTCGAACACCACGTCGCGCCAGTTCTGCGTCGTGTGGCACGCCGTGCACGCCCGTCCGCGCAGCTCGACGTGGGGATTGGCCACCGTGGCCTGGGCCTGGGCGGCCGCGGAGCGGGCGGCGGCGAGCGCCACCACCAGCCCGGCGGCCGGGACGAGTCTCCGGGCGAGGATGGGCCTCACAGACTCCGACCTCCCCGCGCCGCGGCGTGGCAGTCCTCGCAGCGATGCGGCAGCGGACGGAAGCGCACCATCGGCGGGTTGCCCATCGGACGGTGGCACGCGAAGCACTTCACGTTGCGGTGGGCCCCGTCGAGCGGGTAGTCCGTGTCGCGCTGGTGATCGAAGACCAGCCTCGCCCACGCCGTCTCGCCGTGGCATGTGGTGCAGGTGCCGCCGCGCGGCCGGTCCGCGAACTGGCCGCCGTGCGGGTCGCGATGGCAGCCGGCCGCGTCGCACGTGGTCCCCAATCCGGCGTAGCGCGCGGGCAGGCCGGAGGCCGGCGCGGTGTGGCACCGGCCGCAGGCCAGCGTGACGTGGGCGCCGCGGAGCGGGTAGCGCGTCGAGTCGTGGTCGAACGTCGGCGACGTCCAGGCGTCGGTCGTGTGGCACGGCGTGCAGGCCACCCGGACCGACGACTCCGTGGCGGTGGCCGGCCCCGAGCCCGGCACGCGGCGGCCCGCGAACTGCCCGCCGTGCGGGTCCCGGTGGCACGCCGCGCACGCCAGCGACGGCAGATCGAACCGGATGCGGCCGGAGCCCCGGGCCGCGCCGGCCACCAGCGGATGGCAGGCGACGCACGGCGTCGCCTGGTGCGCGCCGGTGAGCGGGAAGCGCGTGCTGTCGTGCGCCGCCATCGAGAACCGGGCCGGCGTGAACCGGACCTCGGTGTGGCACGCGGTGCAGTCCGGGATCACGCCGCCCCGGGCGAGCTGGCCCTGGTGCACGTCCGCGTGGCAGGCATCGCAGCGGTCGTACGCCATCTGCTGCCGGGCGAACACCCGCAGGAAGTTGACCCGCACCAGCGCGACCCGCTCGGGCAGCGCCGCCCGCGGGGAGGAGAGGTGACAGCTCTCGCAGTGCGAGGCGGCGTGGGCGCCCTGCAGCGCGAACCCGGTGCTCGAGTGGTCGAACCGGCGCGCCGTGTCGGCCAGCACGAACCACCCCGTGGTGAAGTGGCACTTCTCGCAGGCGCCGGCGAACCCCGGGCCATGGTGCGGCGACGGGTGGCAGCCCGCGCAGCCCGCCTGCCCGGACGTGCGGGAGGCGCGGAAGTCCAGGAACGAGGAGTCGGTGGCGCCGCCCGGGCCCGAGGCCAGCTCCTCGCGCACCGCGTGGCACTTGTCGCAGTGCACCTGGGCGTGCAGCCCGGTGAGCGGGAAGCGGGTGCGGTCGTGGTCGAACTTGGGCGCGGGCTTCCAGGCGTCCACCGTGTGGCAGTCCAGGCACTGCCGGCTCACCCGGCCGCGGTGCTCGTCGAGGTGGCACGCGGCGCAGGCGGTGCCCAGGCCGAGGTACGTCCGCTGCGCCGAGAGCGACGCGTCGCTCCGGACCGACGCCTCGGTCACCAGCGACGCCTTGTGGCACGCGGCGCACGTCGGCTTGGCGTGGCCGCCCTCCAGCAGCCAGCCCGCCTGCCGGTGGTCGAACCCCTCGCGGCCCCGGCCGCCCGGCCACTTCACCAGTTGGAACGGCCGGCCGTTGTGCTCGCTGTGACAGGTGCGGCACGCCAGCTCGGCGCCGTGCTTGGTGGCGGCCGCGTGATAGCCGCGGTCGGCGCGGATCTCCGCGGCCAGGGACGTGTGGCACGCCAGGCACTTCCGGCCCGACAGCTGCCGGCCGGCGTCGTGGCAGTCGAGGCAGTGCGCCAGGTCGTCCAGCTTGGCGTGGGCCGTCGCCAGCGGTCCCGGCGACGCCAGACCCTGGGCGAGGACGCGGGTGGTCGAGGTCATGAGCAGGAGCACCAGGGCGGCCGCGCCGGAGGCGCCGCGGTGCACTAGGCCCCCACCAGCGGGACGCCGAAGAACGCCTCCGACGCCACGTGCAGCACGAGCAGCACCAGCATCGCCGCGAAGAACACCAGGTGGACCACGTGCCAGTAGCCGAACAGGTTGCGGAAGGTGCCGAGGAACGCGACCCGCCGCGCCGTCGCCACCTGGCGGCCGGCGAGCTCGAAGATCGCCTTCGCCTCGCGGCGCGGCAGCCGGCGACCGTGGCGCAGCTGGCGGTGCAGGCGCGCCAGCCGGAACGGGCGCACGAGATCGTCCGCCAGCAGCAGCGGCAGCGCGCGGAGCCCGCCGCCGGCGCCGCCCGAGATCCCGCGCACCGTGCGCTCGGCCTCGGTGTCGATCGCCGCCAGCTGCGCGGGCGTCAGCCCGAAATCGTCGGCGAGCCGTTGCCGCCGGGCCGCCTGCTCCTCGCGGATCTGCTCCAGGGTCATCAGCTCGCCGCGGATCGTCCGCGGGAACTGCTGGTAGAGCCATCGGCCGATGATGCCGCTCGCCGCGACGATCATCATCGACCAGAACGAGTAGACCCCGAGACCGTGCAGCTTGCCGGACGTGTGCAGGGTCACCAGGAACGGGCCCGCCAGGCAGAGGTAGATGTGGAGATTGAGCCAGGTCCGCATCGGCCCGCGCCCGCGCATCGGCCGGAGCCGCTTGCGGCCCGAGTACAGGATCACGCCTGCCAGCACCAGCGCCGAGCCGATCCAGCCGAACGGGTGGCCGAGCTTCCCGGACGACCGCAGCGTCTCGTGGAGGGGCGAGTTCGGCCGGTCCCAGAGGGGCAGGAGGTAATACGCGCCGCTCCGCACGAGGAACAGCGCGCCCGCGGCCGTCGAGACGACGCCGGCCAGCAGCACCAGCCGGTCCACGTACACCGACACGCTCCCCGCGGCCGATCGGCGGGACCGCTCACCAGAGCTGATAGGAGACCCCCGCGCGCAGGTACGTGCTCGTGAGCCCGGCGTACTGCCCGATGTCGGCGCTGAGCGACGCGTAGAACCCGGCGCCGAGGCGCAGCCCCATCTCGGGGGAGACGCCGTATCGCCACAGCGTCTGGGCCCCGCCCGGCGTCCGCATCACGTTCGACGAGGCGCTCAACGCCGCGGTGAGCGGCGAGGCGCCGAACGTGATCGGCACGCGGGCCACCACCGATCCGAAATCGAACAGGTCGCCGTGCTGGCCCATCGCCGCGAGCATGAAGTGCCGGTTGAAGATCGTCAGCGTCCCCCGGTAGGTGGGACTGGGGTCGGTGACCCGCTTCAGGTAGCCGGCCGACGCCTCGACCGAGCTGCCCAGCAGGTCGTGCCCCAGGAAGGCCGTCACGCCGGTGAGCCGCCCCGGCAGCGGGAACGTGTCGCCCGCGAGCAGCATCGAGAACAGGAGCAGCGAGGCGTGCGTCTCGTAGGTCACGCCGCCGCGAAAGCCGAGGGGCAGGTTGGCGCGCAGGCCCACCGACAGGTTGGTCAGGCGGAAGCCGCGGAAGTCCTCCCAGCCGGCGCCGTGATCCACGTCCGCCATCAGCGAGAGCGAGGTGCCGGTCGTCGGCGCCCAGAAGGTCTGCGCCGAGAACCAGGTGCGGCGGACCTCGCTCCACTGCCACTGCGTGGCGCCGCTCAGCGCGCCGCTCAGGTGGTCGCCCGAGAAGCCCCAGTAGGCGCCCGCCTGCGCCACCTGCGTCGACGGATCCATCGTGTACACGTCGGGCGCGTAGCCCGCGAGGAAGCCGATGCGCTGCCCGCGGCCCGGCTGGACCTCGAGGCTCGCGCCGTCCACGAAGCCGAGCGAGGGGATGTCGGCCGGCACGAAGCGGCCGATCTGGAAGTTCCACCAGCCGCCCGGCGGGGCCACGCGCGCCTTGAGCTCGTAGAGAATGGTCGAGCTGCCCGTGAGCCCGAACCCGGCCAGGCCACCGGTGCCGTTGCGGTAGCGCGTCGTCGAGCGCGTGCTGAACGACAGCCACGGGGCCAGCGGTCCGCTCGCCGAGACCGTCGCGGTCGTCTGGTAGGTGGTGAGCGACTGGGCCCCACCCGTCGAGCTGGCCGTCTGGTCGAGGTTGACGCTGGCACGCCACCGCGCCGTGCGGAGCCGCCGCGGCGCTGCCGCCCCCGTGTCCGCGGGGGCCGGCGCGCCCGCTCCGGCGACGGCCGTGTCGGGCGGCGGGGTGTAGGCGGCCGCCGTCTGCGGCGCCGGGTGGGCGATGAACCGGACGGTCTGCCCGACGGCGACGAGGTTGCCGGCCGAGATCAGCGCCGCGCTCGCCGTGCGCTGCGCGACGCTGGTAACCACCGCCCGCGCGACCACCGCACCGTCGCGGCCCACCACGTCGAGCGTGTCGCCGACCGCCAGGCCCGTCCGGCGGCCGGCCGTGACGAAGATCAGGTCCTCCGTGCGGTACGACACCCGCGCGCTGTCCGGGTGCGCCTGGCTGGTGTCCTGCTGCGCCGCAGCGCGGCACGGCGCAACCAGCGTCGCCCCGACCACGAGCACTCCGGCCGCGAGGCCCCTCAGCCGCGGCGGCCGGTCAGGCGCGCGACGCCATCGGCCGCCCGGCAGCCCAGTCGAGCCACTCGCTGAGCACGATGAGGGTCCACAGGGCCCGGGCATGATCCGCCTTTCTCGAACGGTGCTCGTCCAGCAGCGCCAGGGCGCCCTCGCGGCCGACCCCCACGAGGCCGAGTCGCGGCGAGCCGATGCGGCCGCTGGCCCACTCGAACAGCGGCCCGCGCAGCCAGCTGCTGAGCGGCACCGACAACCCGCGCTTGCGGCGGTGCACGATCCCGCGCGGCAGGTACGCCGACGCGTACCGCTTCAGAAATACCTTCGTCGTCACGCCGGAGACTCGCGACGAGGGGGGAAGTGTCGCCGCGTACTCGATCACGTCTCGGTCCAGGAACGGCGCACGCAGCTCCAGGGCCGAATTCATGCTCGCACGATCGGCTTTCGTCAGCAAGCCCTCGGCGAGGGACGTCTCCAAGTCGTGGCGCTGCACGGCGTCGAGCAGCCTCGTCGCGTCCCATGCCTCGTCCACGGCCTCCGGCTCCTCCACGCCGAGACGGGCGAGGAGCCCGGACCCGATGTTCGAGGTCCAGTCCGCGTGCCGCCGCATGCCGTCCAGGTCGGCAGAGGCGACGAACTTCTTGAGCAGAAACGAGATGCTGACTTTCTTGTCGCTCGGGGGCCAGGCTTCGACCAGCCTCCGGCATATCCGTTTGACTACGGGGGGAAGCCTCCCGTAACGCTCGGATATCAGGGCGCCGATGTAGGTCGGGTACCCACCGAACAGCTCGTCGCCGCCTTCGCCGACCAGCGCCACCTTCACTTCCTCCGCGGCGCGCCGCGAGAGGAGGGCGGTCGGAACCCAGGCGGGGTCCGCCAGCGGCTCGCCGGCGTGCGCGATCAGATCCGCCAGCACCGGCGGGAACGCATCGGGCACGACCCACACGGCGTCGCACGGGATGCCCAGGCGCTCGGCCATGTGCTGGGCGAACAGTCCCTCGTCGTAGGAACGCTCGCTGAACCGGATGGTGAACGCCTTGAGCGGATAGGCAGGCCGTTCGGACCGGGCGACGGCCGCGACGAGCGAGGAGTCGATCCCGCCGCTCAGGAAGGCACCGTACCGCACGTCCACTTCGCTCTGGCGGCGCACGGCTTCGCGGAAGACGGCGTCGAACTGCCCGCGCCGCGGCGCCGTCTTGGGCGCGTCCGCGATGTTCCATCGCCAGTACCGCCGCCGCACCGCGCCGGAGGGGCCGACGACGACCAGCTCGGCCGGCCCGACCTTGCGCGCCTCGACGAACGGGGACGCGGGCGAGGCGAAGTACCCGAAGCGCAGGAACGCGCGGAGCGCTGCCGGGTCGGCCGTGAGCGGCTGGGCCGGCACGGCGGCGAGCGCCGCGATCTCCGTCGCGAACCGCACCTGTCCGGCCACGGCGGCGAAGAACAGCGGCCGCTCGCCGGCCCGGTCGCGCGCCAGCAGCAGGCGAGCCGAGCGCGGATCCCAGACGGCGATGGCGAAGGCGCCCACGAGGCGCTCGACGAACGCCTCGCCGAGCTCCGCGTACAGGCCGGGAATCACCGCGATGTCGGTGTCCTGGGCCGGAGCGCGTCCGCGCCCGCGCAGCCACTCGCGCAGCTCCGCGTGGTTGTCGATCTCCCCGTTGCACACGGCCACGACGCCGCTAGCCGCGTCGACCATCGGCTGCTGCCCGCTGGCCAGGCCCCGGATCGCCAGGCGGGTGGCGCCGACGGTGGCGGCGCCGCTCGTGCGCTGGCCCCGGTCGTCGGGGCCGCGGTGGACGAGCGCGTCGAGCATCGCCGCGACCTCGCGCTCGCGCGCCGCGGCGTCGTCGCCTCCGCGCTCCCACCGGACCACGCCGCAGACGCCGCACACGTCAGCGGCCCTCGGGTGGTGCCGGGGCGGGGGGGCCGGGCGGCGCCGCCGTCCGGCGCACCGTGTCGGGCGGCGCCGCCGGTGCGGTCAGGAACGTGCCCCACCAGCCCGGTGCGATCGGTGCGACCCTGGAGAACGCGCGCCAGGCGATCGAGTCGAGCGCGCTGCGCTGGCGCTCCCCGGCGAGCAGGAACGTGGCGGGCCCGCGCTCGGCGAGCCACGTGTCCAGCTCGGACCGGCGGACCGCGCCCCGGGGCCACCGCTCGGTGCGGCCCAGGTAGAAGGTCACGTAGTTGCTCGAGGTCTCGCTGCCGTCCCGCGTGATCAGCGTGATGGTCCGCCCGAGGTAGAACGGCACGCCGTTGGGGAGGCACTCGAGGCAGGCCAGCTCGGTTCCCGCCGGGAGCTCCGGCATGGCGGCGGCGAGCGCGCGTCCCGAGTCGGCCTCCGCGTACGCCTGCACGCCGCCGAACGCGACGGTGAGGAGCAGCACCGGCAGGAGCGCGAACGCCGCGCAGGCGGCGGTGAGGGCGCGCACCGACAGGGCGGCGATGGCCATCAGGGCCAGCGCGCCCACCGACCAGAGGAGCGGCGCGGTCGCCGGGCCCAGGAGCGACGCCTCTCCGGCCTCGAGGCCGAGCAGCGCCGGGAAGCCGCCGGGGTGCCGGAGGCCGGCCGCGAGCAGCGCCGCCGCGCCGAGCCCGATCACGGCCAGGGCGGCGGTGGCCCGCCACACGAGCGCATGGGCGTGCCCGTCCGGGTGCTCGAAGGCGAGGTCGAGGACGCGGGCCGTCAGCATCCCCAGCGCGACCACGCCCGTCAGCACGTAGCCCGGGAGCTTCGACTGCGAGAGCGAGAAGAACACCGGCACCACCACCGCCCAGGTGATCAGCAGGCGGTCGGCACGCGTCCAGCCGGCTCGGCGGCGCAGCGCGCCGAACACGGACTCGGGCAGCAGGAGGCTCCACGGGAACAGCACCGCCACCGTCACCGGCGCGTAGTACCACCACGGAGCCGTCCGGTGGAACGCCGACGTGGTGAACCGGTGCAGCGACTCCTCGACCAGCCCGTAGTAGGCGAAGTCGCGCCGCACGAAGATCAGGCCGAGGAACCAGGGCAGCACGAGGCCGAGGAACAGCAGCACGTTGCGGGCCGCGAACAGGCGGAGGATGGCGCGGAAGTTCCGGTCCACGAGGTTGAACGCCACCAGCACCAGGACCGGCAGGAGGAAGCCCACCGGTCCCTTGAGCAGCGTGGCGACGGCGGCGCATGCGGCGCCGGCGAGGTACGACGCGGCCCGCGCCGCACCCTCGCGCTCCTCGGCGCGGAAGCCGGCGAGGATCGCCCCGCTCACGAACAGCGCCAGCGGCATGTCGAAGATGACGATCCGCGCGAAGGCCACGACGAGCGGCGTCGTGCCGACCACGAGCACCGCGAGCGCGGCGGCCCGGCTTCCCCAGGCGCGGCGGCAGAATCCGAAGACCAGGCCGAGCAGCGCGAGGGCCGCGAGCGCGCCCGGCAGCCGCGCCGCCGTCTCGCTCTCGCCCAGACCGGCCATCGAGAGGGCGACCAGCCTGAAGTACAGCGCCGGCTTGTCGAGGTAGGGCAGGCCGTCGTACGTCGGGACCAGCCACGCCCCGGCGTCCTTCATCTCCCGCGCGACCTCGGCGTTGCGGCCCTCGTCCGGCTGGAGCAGCGGGAGCGAGCCGAGCCGCGCGAACAGGCAGGCCCCCGCGACGAGGAACGCGGCCAGAATGCCGAGCCACCGCCGGCCGTTCACGGCCTCGCCCGGTCGAGGGCGCTGCGGGCCTCGGCGAAGACGCGGTGGAACATCGGGCGGGTCAGCAGGCCGGTGTTGGTGTTCCGCTGGCTCGGATGGTACGACGCGATGAGCAGCGTGCCGTCGTCGAGGCGCGTGGCGAGCCCGTGCGCGAACCTCGGCGCCCGGCCGCGCGCGAGCCGGGCCTTCCAGCCCGACGCGGCCAGCCAGGCGTCGTGCGCGAGGCGGCCGAGCGTGACCACGACCCGGACACGCGTCAGCAGCCGCAGCTCGGCGTCGAGGTACCGGCGGCAGGTCTCCTGCTCCCGGCGGGACGGGCGGTTGCCGGGCGGGGCGCAGCGGACCGCCGCCGTGACGTAGCAGTCCTCGAGGGAGAGGCCGTCGTCGCGGGACGTCGACAGCGCCTGGCTCGCGAACGCGAACCGGTGCAGGGCCTCGTACAGCCAGTTCCCGCTGGAGTCACCGGTGAACATCCGGCCGGTGCGGTTGCCGCCGTGCGCGGCGGGCGCGAGCCCGACGACCAGGAGCCGCGCCCGTCCGTCGCCGAAGCCGGGCACCGGGCGCCCCCAGTAGGTCTGAGCGGCGAACGCCCGCTTCCTCCGCCGCGCGACGGCGAGGCAGTGGCGGCGGAGGCGCGGGCAGCGCTCGCACCCGACGACGGCGCGGGAAACGGCGGCGAGCGTGGGGAACGCGGGTGCGCTCACCCGGCGCGGTTGAGGAACGCCTCGACCGAGCTGGCGAACGTGGCGACGTCGATCGGCTTGGTGAGGTAGCCGCTGAAGCCGGCGCGGAG
>Ga0187778_10001422_pt1 | contig 16703 bp, 13 predicted proteins | sample 1015_Q2_SP5_20_M_FD_132418 | JGI IMG/M metagenome (GOLD analysis project Ga0187778, IMG submission 132418) | Tropical peat soil microbial communities from peatlands in Department of Meta, Colombia - 1015_Q2_SP5_20_MG | ecosystem: Environmental > Terrestrial > Soil > Wetlands > Peat | place...
GCTCAGCGAAGCTGGTAAGTATACGCGCACTTCATGGTTCTTGGCTGTGCTTATTGTGCACTATCTTTCGGTCAGAAAATCAGCGCGCTTGAAACGTCATTACCTGGGGACTTCATCGCCAAGTTGTTGTGGAAGCAGGGTTGGTTGCTGCGCGATTTTCTCTACGACCCGGAATTCATTGGGCGCGAGAGGATAACGAGAAGCTGTGACAGACCTCCGCGGGTCATCAAAATCATTCGCCGCACTATCAGTGGGCTCTCCCTGCCTCCACTTTGAGAGTCCGGCCAGGCCAGCCCGTGGGAAGAGCTGTCCTTCTGACGTGCCCCCGTTTGCTGTACCAATCCCAATGTGAGTCCTCGGTTGATTTTCAGTGGAGATGAGGTCTGGAGCAGGGGACGGCGCCTCAGGCTGTTACAAAACGAGCCGCGATGTAGTTGTAGGTCACGATGTTTTGTTTGTGAGATTGATTTCGCATTGGCTCGAAACCATTCGGGCCGAGGTTCCACCTAGTCTAAGAGGCAAGCGCCGATCGGAGCTGTATTCCACCCAAGATATTGAGCATTCGTTTCAGGTTGTAAACCAGCGTCGCTAAGCTGATTTCCGTCTGGGCTCCGGTGAGGCTGCGCAACAAAAGGTGGGTGTCCGAAGATTCGGTACTTCAACGCGGCGAAAGGAAGCTCCACGGTCACTGCTCGCAGCCTCATGACTTCCGGCGTCGTGCGCTGCTGCATCCGTTCAAGGGCTTCCTCATGCAGGTGCCGAGAAACGTAGCGCCGTGGGCCTAGCGTGCAACGGGCTTTGAGTGAACACGAGCCACAGACTTTTCGTCGGGGTGTATACATCACGGCAGCCCCGTGCACCGCGAGTTGCTTCGAGAGTCTACTGACAGGCTACAACCAAAAACGCCGGAGCAATGAACCATAGAGGTTCTACCTCAACATGCTCAGGCCTTTGCCAGGCCGGGAGATTAGCCATTTGTGCACGTGGCCACAACTTACCGATCCGGGAAAAACCATCTGTAAAGAATTGTAAAGCAGCCACCTAAAGTAGTGGGGCGCTGCTATATTCACTACAAAGTTTCACAAAATCATTCAAACCAAAATTGGATCTAATTGCACCATGCGCTATGTCACTGCGTGTTTTGTGATCTTCACAGTAGTGGTGTGGCTTAGTTGCGGATCGGTTCCAGCATTTACGCTGAAGCCGGCGTCCGCCGTGCTTCTGCCGGGACAAACGCTGCAATTCGAAGCGATCGGTGCTGCTAACCCCGTTTGGATGGTCAACGGAGTGCGCGGTGGTTCAGCAGCAGTGGGAACAATCACTTCGGGAGGTCTCTACACGGCTCCCAGTACTCCAGCGCAGCATGTTCTAGTGGAGGTGGATGGAGGGGTTGCACCCGCGCCCGTCACAATTTTCAACCCAGCGCAGCTCGACCCCGGCACGGTGGCAGCAACCCAGAATCCGCTGGTCGCCTCGTATACATTATCTGCGCCCGCGGGGACGTCGGTGCACGTGCAGTTTGGTCCGGATACAAGCTACAGGTTTTCCACCTCGGCTGTACAGGCTCCGCTGAACGGCGGCGCAGTGACGGTGCTAGTGGCAGGCATGCGAGCGAACAGCACATATCATATGCAGGCGGTGGTGGATCTTGTTAATGGTTCGCAGGTGTTGGATACCGATCACAGCTTCACGACTGGCTCGATTCCCGCGAGTCGACTTCCTTCGATCGCGGTCCAACAAACGGGGGTGGGAGCACCAAGCTCAGGTATCGAACTGCTCTCCCTTCACCCTGATGACAACGGTGGAAACCTGCTTTCGGCGGTTGCTACCGACCTGGAGGGGAATGTCATCTGGTACTACGACCTGGAATCAGAGGACTGGCCGTATCCCATCAAGCCGCTCCCGAATGGTCACATGCTGGTAATAGCCTCTAGCGTCAATGGGACCACAGGTTTCAACGAGATCCGCGAAATCGACCTGGCGGGTAATGTCATTAATCGGATTACACTGGAAGCCGTGAATCTCGCGCTTCAGGGTGTCGCGTCTTTTTCCGCGGCGTCATTTCATCACGATGTCGCAATCCTGCCAAACGGGCATTGGATTCTTCTCGCCAACTATCAGGAGACGGTCAACAATGTGGCCGGGGTTCCACCCGGAACGGCTGTCATCGGGGACGCGCTCATCGACTGGGATCCACAGCGAGGTCCTGTCTGGACCTGGTCTACATTCGATCATCTGGACGTTGCTCGTGCTCCCTACGGTAACGTGGATTGGACCCATGCGAACGCTATCGTGTATTCGCCAGACGACGGAAATATTATCCTTTCCATGCGCAACCAGAACTGGATCATCAAAATCGACTACAGGGATGGAGAGGGAGACGGCAGCATCTTGTGGCGTTTTGGGGATGGTGGAGACTTTACGCTGCCGGGCCAAGATGCCCCAATCGAGTGGAACTACGGCCAGCACTATCCGACTGTCGTGAGCCCGAACAGTGCAGGCGTGTTTTCGTTGATGTTTTTCAACAACGGAAACAATCGGCTCATGGACAGCAACAATACCGTATGCGGAACTGCGGGGACGGGTGCGTGCTACAGCAGCGTCCCTATCTTTCAGCTCAACGAGTCAACCAAGACGGCGTCGGTCCTTTGGGAGGACAACTTACTACCCTCCTACTCGGATTGCTGTGGAGACGCTTTGATTTTGCCGAACGGGGATGTCGAGTACGACGTCGCTGCGGATCTGGGAACTGCCATAACACATCACATCGATGAAGTTACTCAGACGCAGACACCGCAGCTTGTTTGGGAGATGCAGATTGCAGGGCAGTTGCCGTATCGCGGGTTTCGTATCCCCAGTCTCTATCCTGGACAGACTTGGCCCGCCTCCATTCACCAGAGCACCGGGGTTCAGACTCACCAAAGACGAAGATGAAAGCGGGGGGGAACCTTTGTTAGGAAGGCGCGGGCGGACCTGGGGGGCCGCGATCTTAACGCGATCGGGTGGGAGTGTTTACCGTCGATTCTGTGAGTTGCAGAGTCAGCGCAGCCAGCAAAAACCCATAGAATTAGTTGAGTAAATCTTGATATGACGACTCTAGTCCGGCCTGAGGCAAAGTTGCTGCGGGATCATTGACAATGTTGTCGTGCACGGAACAACTTCCGTCTTTGCTTACCTGATCATTCAGAAAAATCGGGAATATATCGTTAGTGTAGGGAAGGTCGGGGGACACTCCAAAGATTACGTTGTGCATAACATCAATGCCTGCGCTCCCAAGGTCGAGGTAAATTCCCCCCGGAGGCCCGGCATTGTCATCAACGAGGTTCCAGCTTATCACCGTCGCCGGCATGTCCCCGAGTGTGTAGATTCCTCCACCATCGGCTCTCTGCTGCATCACTCTGTGGATGTGATTGTATCGCACAATATTCGAACGCGACGAAGTGGGATTCTCTCTCCCCCAGCCCCAACCGACCGAGATGCCTGTGTAGGGCAGTTGTGTGACCTCATTGTGCGTGATGGTTGTTCGAGAAGTGTACCCAACAAAAACGCCGACAGCGCCGGTGTATTCGGCCCCAACGCTGTGGATATACGAGTTCGCGATCGTGTTACCGTTAACAACCATACGCGGGTCGTCCGCCGAAAGGTCTTCGGCTTGCACGTCGCCTATTTGTACGCCGTTCGCGGAGATGTCGAAGATCTTCGCTCCCGTAATGTGGTTGGCTTGCGAGCCGGACTCAATATCGAGCCCGGAACCACCCATGTGGGCGAACGAGCAGCGCACGAACATTGCACCATTGACATGGCTAAGCACCACTCCACCAGGTGTCTTCACCGCTTCGTCTTTTATGGGATAAAGCGTGCCGTCCGGAGCTTTGGTTAACCGCGTGGTGTCAAGACGAAAAGCTGCCTGAACTTCCGGAAACCCTTCCGGAGAAGATGTGCCAAGCCAACTTGTATGTTCGAATGTAATGCCCGTGAAGGTCACACCACTAACTGGCAGGTCTACTGTACCGGCAATCGTCATCACCGTTTGCAACCGCGGCGCAACCACTTCTGCGGTACGCATATCTTCGTTGGGGCGCGGTATGTAGTAGACAACATGGTTCGGACGATCGAGATAGAACTGACCTGAGCTGAGCACCTCGAGCGCATTTTCTAGGTAGGCGGCCGTAGATACCTGCACGCCTGCCTTGTGTCGCGTCAAGTAGAAGCAAGGCTCCGCAAGCGTCAGCAATATACCTCTCGCCAGCGCGACCGCGCTCTGGACTCCACATATAGACTGCGTCCACGCATTGTATGGGCCAAACAAGCCAAGTTCCATGTCCGTCACGTTTTTCCAGCTTGTGATGTTGGAATCGATGACGAACCCGCCTGAACCATTTATCGTGTCCACTGCCACGACCATCGATGGGCTGGTTAGAGCCATTCGGCTGCGAGTAGCGCGGACGCCGTTGACGTACAGTTGCCGAAAATTATCGAGATCTGTATGCGCTGTCCAGCGACCGTACGCATCCGGACCCGTCCAGCCACTGACCACCGCGCCTCCGCTGATCGATACCTGTTCTCCAGGGTACGCCGCCCACGTACTATCGGAATCACGCTCGTCTAACCGCAGTGTATCGTCAAGCCGATACACTCCTGCGCGCAGGTAGATCGTGGTTCCGGGATGGGTGCGTGCAACGTCGCGAGCGTGATTCAATGTTGCAAAAGGAGCGACAACAGTGCCAGGATTATCGTCACTGCCCCCGGGGGCTACATATAAAACTGCAGGAACATCACCACAGGAAAGCAAGCTCAAGATTACGATCAGCGCTGGAATAAGGAAAAGCTTGGTCATCGTACTGTTTACCGCGCGGATGACAGAGCGATCATCGCTACCACTCACACGAACACGTCCGCATACCTCGACTCTGACCTCGAGGCGAGCGAACGAAAAAGTATTGGAATAGTGCACCCAGATATGGCTGCCGGCACTGGCGTCCTGGTTCGAAGCTCGCAGTCGTGCGCGGTCCGTTTCCCGCAACCGCAGTGCTGCCCCTTCTGTGCTCAGCGGGCGGTCCTCAAAGGCAGCCACCACTTGGCGAGAAAAACGTGGTGCAAACGCGAACTGACTCTGGGTACACTGTGTCATAGAAAAGGCCGCCTTTCCTGGGATATTAACTTATGTCGACAACGCAGTTATGCCCGATAAGTCGGCGTTTTTCTATTGTTAAATTTTTCCCTTTTTTCGTTCATTCCCGTGAGAAGTGCAAGCTACGGTAGCGCGAAGGATTCGGGAGGGCTTAAACCGTGATCTCGGTGTGGTGGGGTGGAAGCGTATAGCGCCGCAAGCCGGTGAGCTGCAGAGCAATCGCGGCCAGAAATGCGGAGTTGTTCAACAGGTATCGCTTCCACAGGCGACCGGGCTCTTGGCAAAGGCGATGTGCCCACTGAAGACCCATCCATTTCAACCAGGCTGGAGCATCTTTCACGCGGCCGGTGTGAATGTCGAATGCGGCGCCAACCCCGATCATCAGCTTGCAAGGCAGGCGCCCGCTGGATTCCGCCATGAACTTTTCCTGTTTGGGAGTGCTTAGGCCGACCCAAACGATGTCGGGTTGCGCCGCTGCCATTTGCTTTCCGAGCGCTGCCTGCTCTGACTCATTCAGTGGCCGAAACGGTGGAGTGAACGTGCCCACGATCATGAGCGCCGGGAACATGGCCTGCAGGTTGGTAGCTAGTTCCTCCGCGACTCCGGGATTGCCTCCGTACAGAAAGTGGCGGATTCGATTGCTGGGGGCACGGGCGCAGATCTCAAGCATCAAGTCAGGGCCGAAGACCCGCCGCATTTCACGGTGACCTTGCAGTCGTCCGATCCAGACGGTGGGCATGCCGTCGGGCGTTACCAGAAAGGCTCGGCTGAGAATCCTTTGAAACTCTGAATCGCGCCGCGCCTCCATGATCCCATGAACACTGGTAACACAGACGTACCCTCGCGTCCCCGTGCGAACTGCGTCTTCGATCGCTCCGACCACGCGGGGAAGATCGACGGCGTGAATACCTATGCCAAGAACGTTGGCGCGCGCGCTAAGCTGCGCTATAGGTTGCGTGGTCATGAATGCAGCCGGCTTCGATCCACTGATAAGTTACATCAACACCTTTTTCCAGCGGGACCGGAAGGTTCCCCCGCCAGGACGTCGCGCAATCTGCTGTTATCACTATTGCGGCCGCGGACTGCCTGCGGCTTTGTGAGATCGTGTCGTTTGCGAAGGAGTTTGCCCGCGATCGTACTTACCAAGTCGACGAGTTGCTTCACAGAAATCAGTCGGCCGTACCGAGATTAGGCGGTTCCGCGTAATGTGAGGCCATCAGGCGGAGAAGACCTTCGACGCAGTCGTCGACATACATAAAGGAGCGGGTCTCTGCGCCAGTGACCAGTACTCTCTGCTTTGCCATTGCTCGTGTCTCCCAAGAATAACGACGAAAATGTGGTGTCGTTGATCCTTTTAACGGAAACCGATTAACGGAAACCGGAAAAAACATCTGCCGGACGCTCGGCTGGAGAACTCCCGAGGACGCCGGACAAGTAATCGCGGAACGTAGGACCGATTTGCTTGTCTTTCAGGGTAAAGTCGACAACTGCCCGGAAGTATCCAGATGGGTCGCCCACATCGTAGTGCCGCCCGTCGAAACAAAATGCATAAAGAGGATATCGCTCACAATATTTAGCAAGAGCATCACTTAGTTGCACTTCGCCGCAACTCCCCGCTGCGACTTCGTCCAACAGCGAGAATATCTCGCCGGTAAAAACGTAGCGCCCGAATACGCCGAAGGACGAAGGTGTTTGTGTAAAAGATGGCTTCTCCACAATGGAGCGCACGCGAAAGACTGAGCCAGCTCTCGCGGCGCCGTGCAAAGGCTCCAGAGCCAGCATGCCGAAACGATGAACGTCGCGCGGTTCCACGGGCTGGGTCGCGACGTAGCTGCCCGGCTGTTCCTGGAATGCGACTGCCAGTTGGGCCAGTACCGGAAGCCGCGCGTCGATGATCGCGTCAGGAAGTATCACACCGAACGTGTCGTCGCCGATCTCGGGACGTGCACACAGAAGTGCGTCTCCCAGGCCCTGTGGTTGAGGCTGCTCGACCAGAGTTATACGCAGCTGGCAGAAGAGTGCATCCAGCGCTTCCGTTTTCTTCTGACACTCGAATCCTCGAGATGGGGCTTTCTGATCGCGAGTAAGGAAGTCTACAAGCCATGGTTTATCAGGTCGGGTTACGACCACGACTTCCGCGACGCCACTGGCAATAGCCTCCTCGATAGCGTATTGGATTGCTGGCTTCCCTCCGACCGGTAGCAACTCCTTCGGCACGACTTCACTGACCGGGAGCATGCGGGTCCCCAGGCCTGCGGCCGGAATGACGACTTTCCGCAGAGGAAAGAAGGGGTCCATTCTGGAAAGGAATTGATGAATCTAACTGGCGGGCTGGTCGACGATAGCAGAGAGGATGCTGTCTGTAGACTCCCATTTCATCTCGGAGGTCTTCAGCTTCGGATGTGAGACCAGGAGGTGCCAGACTAATGCCTGGAAGGCTTCCGTATGTGCGGTCACCGTGGCCCGGTTGGCAACCTTCACCAGGACACAGGCGTCGGCCACCTGCGCCGTAAATCCGCCATCGCGGCCTACGACGCCACAAATCGCCGCGCCAACACTTCGCGTGTACTGCAAGGCGCGTACCAGATTAGCACTGATGTTACGTTCAAGATCACCACCACCCACGGAGAAGACTAAGACCGCATCCGCGGAGTTGAGGCGACTGCCCCGCAGCCAGTTGGCATAGGAAGTCTCCCAGCCATCATCGTTCACGCGGGCAGTGAGTTCCGACACATTGTCACTGGGCGAGTAAGCTTCGATCCCGCAGATCTTGCGAAAATCACAGACCGCGTGCGAAGCGTGCCCTGCTCCGCCACCGACCCCAAGCAGGAATAAGCGGCCTCGCCGCTCCCGGACCGCCGCCAGCAGGTCCGCCGTTCGTTCGATGCTTTCAACATCGAGCATCCGCAGAACCGCCGCAGCCTCTCTCAGGTACTGTTGCGCGTATTGCGTTGTGCCGTCACGACCGTCGCAGAGAGTAACCCGTGGAGACGAGTGGTATCGCAGGTTTTCAATAATTGGCACCGCTTGGAGGAGGTTTTCAACCTGATAGTCAGGCGCCACACCCCGGCTTGACAGTTCCTCGCACAGGTAGCACTTCTTAGAGGAGACGAGGACCGTTGTAGTCTCCACGGCATAACCTGCAAGAATGTCAACTACCCCATCCCCGACTGTATACGATCCTTTCAGATCAATGTCCCAATCCCTGGCAGCCTTGAGGAAGAGGCCGGGCGCAGGCTTTCGGCAGTCGCATGGACCACGATACTCGCTGGAAAGCGCCTCGAAATGATGCAGGCAGTAGTAAACTGTGTCGATCCACCCTCCGCCATCCCTGACTGTTCGTTCCATCTTGCGAGTGGTGGCCTGAAGCAGATCTGATGAGAAACGACCCTTTGCGATGCCGGGCTGGTTCGATACGACGACGACCAGCAGTCCCATTCGGTTGAATTCGCAGATAGCATCACTAACGCCCGGTAGCAACTCAAACTCAGCGGGACTGGCCGGTGAGTCCACGGTCCCAAACTCGGCGTTGTAGACGTACCGATTGATGACGCCGTCACGGTCTAGAAACACCGCTCTTTTCGACATTAGAGAGGTCCTAAGCTTGCCGACAGGATGAAGAGGCGCACCAATCCCGGATGGACAATCCTCAGGCGCGCGCGACCGCGAAGGGACGCGCCAATAGATGGCCGTTCGCACCCTGGCGTTGGTTGTGAGCTAGGCGTCCATCGCGCGACACCATATCCATCATGACTTTGCTGCCTTCATATTCGAAACGAAAGCTCAACTCGCGCAGGCCGGCTCGCCGCATCGCTTCGCGAAGGCACGGCTTATTTTCTTCACAGTACAACATTAAGAAACCGCCGCCGCCGGCGCCAGAGATTTTGCCACCGATGGCTCCGTTCTGTTTTGCCAACTCGTACCATTCGTCGATATGACGATTGCTGATGCCGTCGGAGAGTCTCTTCTTGGCTTGCCAATGTACATCCAATAATTCACCAAAGCGGCGCAAATTTCCGTGGGCGATTGCGGCTCGAATCGCGATGCCGATATCCTTGATCTCGAACAGGCTTTCCACCACTGCCTTCTCGTTCTCCCGGGTCGCAGAATCCTGCTTGCGCAAGATCGTCTCAGCATCGCGCGCATTGCCCGTATAGAACAAAAGGATATTTCGTTCCAAAGTTTCCAACAGCTCAGCTTCAACAGCCATCCGCGACACTGTCACGCACCCGTCTGTCGAGATGTCGAGGGTCGTCAAGCCACCGAAGGCTGCCATATATTGGTCTTGTTTGCCAATGGGCTTTTGCAGGCGTTCAAGTTCGATATGGCAGGCTTCCTCAGCGAGATCCTGCCGCGAAACCGGACATTCCGCAAGACAGTGAAGGGCATTCAGCAATCCGACCAGGTAGCAACTGGAGGAGCCCAAACCTGTGCCGGCGGGAATGTCCGCGATCGACACTATCTCGATCCCGTTCTCGATGTGGAAGAAGCGCAGGGCCTCGCGCGCTAAAGTATGTCGCACCTCGTCGACGTGATTGACGATCTCGAGCCTGCTGTACTGGACGCGGACAATATCGTCGATGATGGGTGGCTTCACGTTCAGGTACATGTATTTGTCAATTCCGACAGCCAGGATGAACCCTCCGTGCTCACGATAAAAGGACGGCAAGTCAGTGCCACCGCCACCAAGAGTCAAACGAAATGGGGTACGGGTAATGATCATCGAGGGAGACCTTTCACAGACGGCTAGGCTACGCCCTGTTTGAGGGTAGGAACATCAACAGCGATTTGGTAGCCTGCTTTTCGCGCGTCGTCATAGAACATCTTGACGGTTTCGAGCGAATATTCGTGCAAGTCCTTGCCTATCAGGCAGAGCTTTTTCAGAATGTCAGTGGTCGCGGTGATGATGTGGCATCCGACCGAGTCTGCTTGAAAGACATTTAGGAGTTCTCTCGGGCTTGCCCAGATCAGCTCCAGGCTTGGATAAGGCCGCAGAAGCTCAACTGCGGCGGCCATGACAGGTACGGGATCGCGGCCGGTGTCCGCGATCCGCCCTGCAAACACGGATACCTTTCCGGGAGGCCCATTCCCGATGTTGTCCGCCGCGCGCCATACGTGATCGAGCGTCAACACGGCTGTGACGTTGACCTTCACACCCGCACCGGCAAGACTCTGCAGAACACGATCGGTCGGCTCTCTTTGTGCATTGGTCACAGGGATCTTTACGATGACGTTCTCTCCCCACGACGAGATTTCGAGAGCTTGATCTTGCATTTCAGCGAGATCGTCGGCGAAGACCTCAAACGAAATAGGGCGGTCCTTGATGACTTCAAGAACCTCTTTAGCAAACGCACGGTAATCGGCCACGCCCGATTTCCGCATCAACGTTGGATTGGTCGTAAACCCTTGAATGTAGGGGTTCGCATACATCTGTAACATGGTGGCCTTGTCCGCGCCGTCTGCGTAAATCTTGACCTTGAGCCCAGCCAGAACACGGTTGGCGTTTTCTGGACTTGACTCAGACTCTCGGTTTCCGCGCTGAGACGAGTGTGACTTTGGTGAAGCACACATACGAGGGCTCCTCTAGAGTGGAAGTGATGCCGGAAGGCGGTCTATACCGGGATCAGACTGCTGGTATCGCGGCACAACGGTCGTCGTTTGGCAAGACCCTTTCCTGGATATATTGAATCGAGCGCCTAAGCCCTTCGCGAAGGTCGACTCGGGGGGACCAGCCTAGCTCTTGCGCGCTCGAAATGTCGGCAAGGGTTACCTGCGCCTCACCGGGAAGATCTGGCTTGTAGATCGGCTCGAGCCCCGTTTTCAACAGACTCTCGATCGCCTCGTAGATCTCGTTGACGGAATAGTTCGTTCCCGTACCCACGTTGAACACTTTGCCACCGGTGGATCGGGAGTCCTCCAGGATCAAGCGATGCAGGGCATTCACATCGTCAATGTAGATAAAGTCCCGACGCTTCTCGCCGTTGCCGTAGATGATAGGCCGTTCGCCCTGCAACATCCGGATAATGAATGCGCTCATGACCGGCGGTACCACCCGTCGCCAATCCTGAGCGGGACCATACACATTGAAGTAGCGGACGATGGTGATTTTCATCTGATAAAGCTCACGGTAGCTCTCGCAGAAGGCGGCGCCCCCGTGCTTGCTGGCCGCATACACTCCAATGGGTCGTACTTTGTCTTCCGGGGTGGGAAAGTCCTGAATCCCTTCATATTCGGCGGAGGTATCGGCGTAGACCACCTTCGAAACTCCCGCCTTGCGCGCTGCTTCGAGTACGTTGAGACTTCCCAGCACGTTGACGTCGGCGGCCTCCAGCGGTTTGGCCAGACAATCGGTCAGAGAAGTTTTGGCTGCTAGGTGAAAGACACTGTCCGCTTTGTCGAAAAGCGGTTCAATTTCGGCATCGCGGATATCGATTTCGTGACACCGTACTCGCGAGTCCACGTTGTTCGGAGTGCCTGAGCTCATGTTGTCGATTCCGACGACGTCGTAGCCAGAGTCGAGTAAATACCTCGCGAGATTGCTACCGACGAAGCCGGCGACGCCAGTGATCAGAATGCGCTTGTTCACAGTTTCAGGGTTTGTTCGTCGCTAAGTTGGGTGGGAGCAATAGCAAGGCCGTCTCGATACAAGCTACGCACAATTTCTAAGGTTGCGGCGGCATTCTCTAGTGATTGTGCGGTAAAAACGCCGCTACGAATCAACTCGGCAAATGCGGCGAACTCCCTTTGCCAAGATAGGTCGCCGCCGGGGAACTCCCAGACTGTGGTCTCCGGAGGCCCCATTTGCGGTAACACCTTGTAGAAGGTCAATCGTTCGTCGCCATAGCTGCCACCAAGGCCATCGATCTGAAGCTTTCCTTCTTTACCATATATCTCGAAGCAAAAGAGATTTTTCCACTCCGTGCAACTGGCATGCAGCCACGCGGCCTGCCCCCGCTCAGTTCTCAGCAATAGAAAGCCATTGTCTTCCACGGGCATATCCCAGAAGTATGTTTGCACGTAGCCAATGACGTCTTTGAACCGACCAAGGAACCAACTTGCTAAGTCGATGAGGTGGACACCCTGATCCAGCAACTCTCCGCCGCCGGAAATCTCTGGGTTAGCTCGCCACTCTTGTTCGTATCCTAGCCGGCCCCCATGCCCATAGCGGCCGCGAACAAACATGAGGGGTCCGAGTGCACCAGAATCAACCATCTTGCGCGCTTCTTGGAATGCAGGGTGATAGCGGTGATTAAAACCCACCCAAACACAGACACGATGATGGTTGACTTCGACCGAGACCTCTCGAAGCTCCTCAGCGCAGCGAGCAGCCGGCTTCTCTACCAGAACGTGCTTACCAGCTTTTACAGCGGCGAGGGTGACCGGAGTAAGCCAGTCATTGGTGGTGGAGACAATCACGACGTCGACCTCGGGATGCGTTGCGGCGCACAGCCAATCATCTGTGGCTACGGCTCCTGGACTTTTCGCAACCAATGCTTCCGCCCGGGATAAGAGATTGTCCGCAGCGATAACCAGCCGGTTTGAATCGCCGAGAGCGGTTTGTCGTTTGTGGCCGATCTGCCCGCAGCCGACAATGGCGACGTTCAATTAACCTCCCAATCCAATCCTCGGTCTTTCGGAACGATTCGACGCAGGGTGTAAATGTCCGTTTTTGCTAGAATCGCCTGGTGCTCAGGAAGCTCTTCCCACGGGTCCCAGAGTGCACTGATGAGTCGTCCAGTAATACCATCGCTTTCGAACGAGCTTAGAAACAACACAAGATCAACAGCTCGTTGCAGCGCTTTGGGGGGAGGCGGGGCCGCGCATCGCTCTGCTCGTTCATATTCATCGGCGCCCGCTCGATCCCGTCCGGCAGCTAAGATTTCCTCTAGCATTCTTGTTCTCATCATCCCGGGCGCGACACAATTGATATCGATTCTCATTCCGCGTGTTTCATGGGCCAAGATTTCCGTTAGACGAACTAGGCCAGCTTTGGCGGCAGCATATGCGCTAAAGTGCGGGCGGGGCCCCGTCGCGCCTCCACCTGAAAGGTTCACGATCTTCCCGTTGCCATCCCTCCGCATGAAGGGGATCACCGACCCACACAGCGCAGCCGGTGCCAGAAGGTTCACTCGGATTGTCTCCTCCCACGCGAAAGGATCGTTTTCCCACAGAGGCCCGATAGGCCCAAGGGTAGCAGCGTTATTTACGAGGACATTGATGGAATCAAACTCTTCAGCCGCCCGGGATACGATCGCAGAGGGCGCTCCCGGCATTGACAAATCACAGACTTCAGCGAGGATTTTCTGCTCTGCGGAGATCGGAACTAAGGACTCCATCAGTTTCTGAAGCGCTCCTGCATCTCGGCCGGTGAGCAGAAGCGAGCCACCCTCTTCGTAGAATCTCCTGGCTATGGCTCCGCCCAAACCGCGCGTTGCGCCCGTTACAATGCACGTCCGTCCACGAAGCCTCATGATTCCCCATAGACCGTGTTTTCGATAACGGCAAGAGTCTGCTTCGCACTCGCTTCCCATGAAAAGCAATGCGCCCTTTGCAGCCCCATTTTTATCAATTGCGGGCGTGCTAACTCGTTCGTCGACGCCTCATGAATCGCGTGGGACATCTCGTCAACATCGAGCGGGTCAACTAGAATACCCGCCCCCCCCAACACCTCAGGAATGCATGAAGTGTTCGATGCGACGACGGGTACGCCGCAACTCATGGCTTCGATCAGTGGCTTTCCAAAAGTCTCCTCGAGGGAGGGATACACAAAAACGCGGGCTCCGCTATACAATGCAGCCAGATCCTCGGGCGGAACGAATCCCAAAAATCGGATTTTTGATGTGACCCCAAGGCTCTCCGCCAGGGCTTCAAGTTTTGCCTGGTAGGAATCGCAGTCCCTCCCTGCAACCACCAACTCGCAACCGAATGAACGCTCACGAATCAGTTTTGCGAAAGAGCGAATAAGAGTCTCAAGATTCTTGTATCGGTACAAGGTTGATACAAACAGGACATAGTTCGCGTGAACTCCGCGGCGCGCTCGAACGCTCGCGATCTCATCCTGTCGAATAGGGGCATAGAAGTCATAAGAAGCCTCCAACACCACAGAGACTTTTTCCTCGGGAACACCGATCAGTCGACAGATTTCCTCCTTCGTCGTAGCCGTGTTGGCCACAATGTGATCGGCGCGCCTGGCTGACTTGGCAAAGGCGACGTTTCGATACAGGCTACGAGTCCGCCCCACCAGTTGTGGTATTCGGTAATGGTGCAGGGTGTTTATCTTCAACACCCTATGGAAACGGCCCCAAAGGGGGCACACGTTTCCCGGTGAGAAAAGAACATCGAGTCCAAGTCGCCGCATGTAGGAGGGCAAGATGCTCTGCTGGATAGCGATTCTCAGCGGCATATTCTCGTTGGACACGAAACAGTTCACAAGTCGCACGTTGGACTGCAGGTTCGTGAACTGGTGCTGGTTTCGCGGGCTAACAAAAACATAGTAAAAATGCTCCGGTCCGACCGCCGGCAACCACCGCACGAGGCCTTTTAGATAGTCAATAGCGCTGCTGGGGCGTTCAGGATGCTCGAAGAGAGTGTCAATGCCGATTTCCATACACGGCCCACCCTTGTCACCAATTCCCACTAACTCGATGCTAATCCAACTTTTGTTGGTAGTTCCTTTTGAACGAAATTCGCCCGTTTTTGTCACGGATGAGCCAGGGCTGCAGCGTGTTTTTTTTCTGGACGCAGCAAAGAAACTTGTTTCCCTGCGCACGAACAACAGGAATCCGGTTAAATACCGCCTGCGCAAAGTGCAGCAACAAAATGAAATTTCTTGCGCCCATCAACCGCGTAACCAGACTGATTCTGGTTTGTGCCCGGTACGCCAGGTCCCGTTCCTCAACGCCAAAATCCCAATAGGGGCACGGATGCACTTCAAACGTGGATTCCGCCAGAAAGGAGGATGTAGTTTTGTGCACCTCGTGGCTGTTCCAGCGAAAGATGAAATTTGGGATCTCTGTGTTCCGGACGCCGCCGCACGCGTAGTCGTTATCCACAACCGCAAACACCTCGTACGGAAACGAAAACCGCAGCCTGCAAAGCAGGCGCATGAACGCCGAGTCGTTTGGCTCCATCATGATCACATGTTGCTTAGCCACCCGCAGCATTTCACAGAGTGCACGATGTGGCGAACGGCAATGATGGATCGCTTCATGAACGAAGATCGTGTCATAAGAATCGTCTGGAAGGTCGATACATTCTGCGTCAATCGCCGTGATCGGCAGATTATCTGGCGAACCCGGCTCCCTTGGAGAACCCTCAATATTCGATAAGGTTATGTTGTTGAACCCACATCGGCACAATACATCCGCATCTTCCTGCATACCTCCCACGACCAGCACGCTCCCCGTCGTTGGGACTTCAGCTTTTGCTACTATCTTCCCTAGCATCACAAGAAACTGAGAGCGGTCTCTGTGAGACCTCTTCGGCAGAGGCCGAGCTTCCTTCCCAGCTACTAAACTAGCTATTGCGCTCTGATTCATTCTCGTTGCCAAGACCGCTCATTTTCTGCGGCCATCCATTAGCTATCTGTTCGTGTAGGCTTCTTACTGTGAGGCTAAACTTCGATATTGGCTAAAGTAGTGACCGTGGATTAGTTTCGTCGAGTATCGCAGCCCTGCTGCTAGTGTCCGCATTCCCCACGTACCTACCGCCAATGGTATTCCCGGAGGAAGGCGATTTAGCAGTGGCGAACGCTTCCACGTGATCTGATTGTGCTCGCGCCGAAACTTGGGTGTCTGACTTCTTGTCTTACTTGCTGGATGCAATCGAAAGTCAGCCAGGAGTGCCGGAAGGTGATGAAAACGATAGCCGGCCTGAGCGAGGCGAAGCAGAAAATCATAATCCATTGCGTAGTGGTACTGCGGATCTAGAAAATATCCTTCATCAAACACCCTGCGGCGGAAAAACGTCGATGTCGTTGGGATATATAACACACGATGGTACGCAAGAATAAAGAAACTGAAGTCGATTTCGCGCCGGATCCGAAGGCATGTGCCGCGCTCATCAATCCAGGTCGAGTCACCGTACACAACGTCTGCCCCCGGATATCGTTCGAAGGCTCGCACAACAGCATCGAAACAACCAGGCCGGTAGAGGTCATCTGCGTTGAGCCAACCGATGACATCCCCCGTGGCGCTCCGAAATCCCTTATTCAGAGCATCACTCTGGCCCCCATCTGGCTCCGAACGCCAGACGAGATGAGACCAATCCGGCAAGGCGCCAAGTCGTTCTAACAGTTGAACTGAGCCGTCTGTAGACGCACCATCCATCACCAGATGCTCGAGATTGTCGTAATGTTGTTGCTTTACGCTTCGAAGCGTTGTCTCAATGAATTGCAACTGATTGTATGATGGGGTAACAATGGAAATTCGAGTCTGATTCATTGCATTAGCTGCTGCAGTCCGCGGTGCTATTCGGCTTCCCTTATTGCATTCGAACCCACTGCTGTCTAAATTAACCGAGAATTCAGCTCCGCAATCGCGAAAACACAGTGCATAGTGCCCCGTTTCAGGCC
>Ga0187778_10001423_pt1 | contig 16678 bp, 11 predicted proteins | sample 1015_Q2_SP5_20_M_FD_132418 | JGI IMG/M metagenome (GOLD analysis project Ga0187778, IMG submission 132418) | Tropical peat soil microbial communities from peatlands in Department of Meta, Colombia - 1015_Q2_SP5_20_MG | ecosystem: Environmental > Terrestrial > Soil > Wetlands > Peat | place...
GCACTGGTTGCGTTGGAATATGTGCCGATCTCGCGCGCCGTGACGGGGATATTTCGACCGCTGCCGATGTGGTCTCCCAACGCGACGAGGCGGTCAGGATCCCTGAACGGAAGCGGACGCAGGAGGACACCTTCGACAAGCGAGAAAATGGCAGTCGTGGCACCAATGCCAAGAGCGAGCGTCAGAATAACCGTCAGCGTCAGTCCGGGTGTTTTTCGCAGTTGGCGAAATGCGATGCGGAGAACCTGTGCGGCGTGCATGCTTGCTCCCTCGGCACTTGAGTTTGGTGAAAACGCAGCCTGATTAGAGACCTTGCGAACCCGATCGGCGAAATCGACAACCCCACTATGGCAAACGTCCAATCAACGCGATTCCAGGGTCTTCACAAAATCAGCGGCGGTGACGACTTCCGCCCGCTTGGGGAACAGACGTTGGACGAGGGCACCATGGAGTTCCGCATCGAGGTCCGCGCAACAATCTTCGATCACAACCACCCGGTAATCGGCATCACTGGCCTCGACCATAGTGGACAGCACGACACCGCTCGTCGCGATGCCGAACAGAACAACGGTTTCAATTTGCTTCGCGCGAAGGATCAGCCCAAGATCGGTTCCGACAAACCCACTCACGCGATGTTTCGTCACGATGATGTCATTGGGTTCCGGTCCGAGTGCCGGATGAATCGCACCAGCCGAGCCCTGAAACAAGCTTTGGTGCAGAGGGGACGATTGAATGGCTGCGAAAAGCTTGTTCCGATGGCTGACCTCGGGCAAACCCGGCCGAAATCCTACCTGAATCAGAATAACCGGCATACCTTTCGCTCGGGCCGCTCGCAGGACACTCGATACTCGAGCCAGGAACTCCTCCGGTGGTTTCGCGTAAATGGACACAATGGCCGTCTGGCAATCCATAGCAACTATGGCGGTGTGAGGAATGTCGAACGAGAGATCGGTTCCCATATCAGCAGTTTACTAAGAAAGCGACGAATCGAGTGGGCCGGTAGGCCGTCCCTGTGTAATTCAGACGAATCGGATGAAATTCGGATGGCATGAAATATGCCGACGAGCTGCCCTCGATTAGGGTACTATTTGGTGTTTCTCGAACAATCCATGCGCCGAATATTCCCTCTGGTAGCCATCTCGGTAACGCTGATCTCCTGTGCCCGCAAGCCGGACTTTGACGTCGTCTTGAGAAACGGGCTTGTCTGCGACGGCACCGGCTCGCCGTGTACCGCTGGTGGGATGGCGATCTCTGGCGACAGGATCGCCAAAGCCGGCGATGTATCCGGCGATCGCGGCCGAGTCGATATCGACGTTCACGGACAGGTTATTGCGCCCGGTTTTATCAACCTCATGTCCGCGCCGGAAGGACTCTTTGCCGACGGTCGCGGCCTTAGCGATCTGCTCCAGGGAGTCACGCTCGAGATCTTCGGGGAAGGTGAGTCTATGGGCCCTCTCACCGACGAAATGCGCGCCGAGGATCTCAGCCAGCAGGCCGACATTAAGTACGACATCACCTGGCACACGCTCAACGAAGGGCTCGAAGCGCTCGCGCAGCGCGGTATCTCGCCCAACATAGCCTCCTTCATCGGCGCCGCGACGCCGCGTGTGAACGTGCTCGGCCGGTCCAATCGCGCGCCTACGCCAGCCGAACTCGACCGCATGCGTGACCTCACCGCCAAGGCGATGCAGGACGGAGCGCTCGGGGTTGCGTCGGCTTTGATCTATGCGCCTGGCAACTATGCCCGCACCGATGAACTGGTTGCGCTCGCCCAGGTCGCCGCCCAATACAAGGGCATCTACATTTCCCACATCCGCAACGAAGGTGATCACGAGATGGACGCGATCGATGAATTGATCACCATCGCCCGCCAGGCCCAAATTCCGGCGGAGATCTATCACCTCAAGGTCGCGGGCGAAAAGAACTGGAGTCATCTGCCCGAATTGCTTCAGAAGATCGAAGCTGCCCAGGCCCAGGGCCTCGTCATCACGGCTGATATGTACACCTACCCCGCCGGTGCCACCGGCCTCGATGCCGCGATGCCCCCCTGGGTCCAGGAAGGTGGTCTCGAGGCATGGCGCAAGCGATTGCAGGATCCCGCCATACGCAAGCGCGTAAGGCAGGAGATGTCCGCGAGCGAGCAGTACGACAACCTTCTCCGCGCAGCGGGCACCCCGGACAATGTGCTTCTGGTCGGATTCAAAAGTGAGGCGCTCAAGCCGTTAACCGGGAAGACGCTCGGCGAAGTCGCCCGCATGCGGCACTCGACCCCGGAAGAGACCGCCATGGATCTTGTGATCGAGGACGATTCCCGCGTGGAGACCGTCTATTTTCTGATGAGCGAGGACAATATCCGCAAGCAGATCGTGCTGCCTTGGGTAAGTTTTGGCGCCGACGCCGATCCCGAGGGCATCGACGGTATATTTCTCAAATTCAGCGCCCATCCCCGCACGTTCGGCAACTTCGCTCGCGTCTATGCCCGGTACGTGCGCGACGAAAAACTAATGACCGTACCCGAAGCAGTTCGCAAAATGACCTCTCTGCCCGCCTCGAATCTCGGCATTGCCAAGCGCGGTTTGCTGCGGCCGGGATACTTTGCTGACATCGCCGTTTTCGATCCCGCCACGGTCCAGGACCACGCCACGTTTGAGAAGCCCCGCCAACTGGCGACTGGTGTCTCTGAGGTCTTCGTCAATGGCCAGCAGGTGGTGCGCAACGGCGAACATACGGGCGAAAAGCCGGGCCGCGTCGTCAAGCGCGACCGAAGCTAACCTGCTTTTCTTGATGCGCGCCCCAGCCTCGAGCGGAGAACTAAACGTTGGCGGTAGTGTATTTCTATTAGATCCTGACTGCTCAGTGAGATAGACCCGAGTCGAAATACCTGCGTCTCTCATCCAATTAACTGAATGGTTAAAAACAGAAAGGAAGGTTGGTTATGAGGCTGTCTAGGTGGAAAGCGGCTGCAGCAAGCTTCTTCCTGGCAGCGATCCTGGTTGTGCCGGCATTGGGGGCGAATTCCGGTACACATTCAGCGCTGCCCGGAACCGTAAATTATGTGGAAGGGCAGGCGTCGATCGGCAACGAGATGCTCGACGCCCAATCGGTCGGCTCTGCCGATTTGCAGACCGGCCAGACGCTCACTACACGGAATGGCAAAGCTGAAATCTTACTCACCCCAGGAGTCTTCCTGCGGCTCGGCTCGGATAGTTCACTGCGTATGGTTTCACCGAACCTGACCAATACCGAATTGGCTTTAAATCGAGGCCAGGCCATGGTCGAAGTGGACCAGATCTACAAGGAAAACGACGTTCGCATCCTGCAAAACGGTGCGACTGCTCAGCTCCTCAAGCCGGGTCTATACGATTTCGATGCCACTCATCAGCAGGTTCGAGTCTTCGAGGGAAGGGCAATGGTAGAAGACGGGGATCGGACGGTGACGGTGAAGGGTGGGCACGAAGTCGCTCTCAACGGCGAAGGTAAGTTGAAGGCCAGGTCCTTCGATAAGAACCTCGCACAAAGCGATGACCTGTATCGCTGGAGCAGTTGCGTTCGAACTACCTGGCGGAAGCCAACGTTGATGCTGCACGAGTGTACGTGGTGAACGGATGGTATGGGCCAGGATGGTTTGGGGCAGGCTGGTATTGGAGCCCGTGGTGGGGAGCCTACACATTCCTCCCGGCCAACGGATTGCTTTACTCTCCGTTTGGCTGGGGTTTTTACTCACCACTGTGGGTATATCGCGCACCGGTGCTGTACGGTTATGGTCACTACGTGCATTCCTTCACCGGATATCGTCCGGCACCAGCCTATGGTCCTGGGTTCCACGACCATGCGGTTCGATCCTTTGGACCGCGCGAAAGTGAGCCGGCACCCTCCATGCACGCTTCGGGTGGTTTTCATGGTGGTGGCTTCGGCAGGTTCCGATAGGCACGCTGATCTACCCCAACAGATAAAGCGGGATGCGTGAGCGTCCCGCTTTTCTTTCTTGAGGGTCGAGTCCATTCAACACCTGGATGGGAACGTTTCCTTTGTAACCCGCGAACTGGGTTTCCTCCCATTGCTTCGGTCCTTCCCCGATTAGAATGAGAGGACGAACCCGAAGCCGACATGACGGCCTCCCGTGCACCTTGCGCGACTCGCGCATGCCATTTGGCCCATGGAGAATGGACGTGACTGTAGAAGAGATTCGCCTTCAGGAATCCCAAGCCCGCAGGAAACACTGGAAGCGCTGGGGTCCGTACTTGAGTGAACGTGCCTGGGGCACGGTCCGGGAAGACTACAGTCCCAAGGGAGACGCCTGGGAATACTTTCCGCACGATCATGCACGCTCCCGCGTCTACCGGTGGAATGAAGATGGGATCGCGGGCATCTCCGACCGCCGTCAACTGATTTGCTTTGCCCTGGCTCTGTGGAATGAGCGCGATCCTATTCTCAAGGAACGGCTATTCGGACTCACGGGGAAAGAGGGCAATCACGGCGAGGATGTCAAGGAATGCTACTTCTACCTGGATGGCACTCCCACGCACTCTTACCTGAAATATCTCTACAAGTATCCGCAAGCGGAATTTCCGTACGCACAGTTAGTTGAAGAAAATAGCCGTCGTGGAAAAGATCAGCCCGAATTTGAACTGCTCGACACGGGCGTGTTCGAGAGCGACCGCTATTTCGACGTGTTCGTCGAGTACGCAAAAGGCGATGTGGAAGACATATTGATAAGAATCTCTGCCACGAACCTCGGGCCGGAAACTGCTGCCCTACGCTTGTTGCCCACGGTCTGGTTCCGGAATACCTGGGCCTGGGGTGACGATGGGGCCCGTCCCGAGCTTCGTCAAGTTTCCGCAGCCATCGAGCTGCAGCACGCCAGCCTCGGCAAGCGGTGGCTGTACTGGGAAGGATCGCCTGAACTCCTGTTCACGGAAAATGAAACGAATGTCGAGCGCCTCTTTGGGTTGGACAACCGCTGGCCGTGCGTCAAGGACGGGATCAACGACTATGTCATCAACCGAAAGGCGAATGCCGTAGCCGCCTATCCGATGGGTACCAAGGCAGCGGTGCACTACAAATTGGAAATTCCTGCCCGTGCCACCGTGTCGGTTCGTTTGCGTCTCACCGATATTGACTTTTCGGGCGCTGCGTTCGAGGGATTCGATCGGCTGTTGGCGACCCGCCGGAACGAGGCCGATGAGTTCTACCGCACGCTGATTCCGCAGCACCTCTCACCCGACGCACAAAACATCATGCGCCAGAGCTTCGCCGGGATGCTCTGGTCCAAGCAGTTCTATCACTACGAACTCCAGCGCTGGCTGGCAGGAGATCCGGGGAATCCGTCGCCACCCCCGGAGCGCCGCAGTGGCCGCAACAAGGAATGGACGCACCTATATAACGCTGATGTTATCTCCATGCCTGACAAGTGGGAGTATCCATGGTATGCCGCGTGGGATTTGGCTTTTCACTGTGTGCCTTTGTCCCTGGTCGATTGCGAATTTGCCAAAGAGCAACTCGTGCTGCTGCTGCGCGAATGGTATATGCATCCCAACGGGCAGCTCCCAGCCTACGAGTGGGCGCTGGGCGATGTGAATCCGCCGGTTCATGCTTGGGCTGCGTGGCGCGTGTACAAGATTGACAAGAAGCGCCAAGGGAAGGGCGATCTCGCTTTTCTGCAGAGGGTATTTCACAAGCTCTTGCTGAACTTTACCTGGTGGGTGAACCGCAAAGATGCCGACGGAATGAACATCTTCCAGGGCGGTTTCCTGGGTCTCGACAACATTGGCGTATTCGATCGTGGGGCTCCTCTGCCGACGGGCGGCTATCTCGAGCAGTCCGACGGCACCAGCTGGATGGCGATGTACACGCTCAATCTGCTCGCCATCGCCCTAGAACTCGCCAGACACGATCCCGCGTACGAAGATGTCGCCAGCAAGTTTTGGGAGCACTTCCTCTATATTGCCCACGCCATGAACCACCGCGGCCAGGATGGCATGGGGCTGTGGGACGAGATGGATGGTTTCTTTTACGACGTTCTGCGTTTTCCCGATGGCCGCAAATATCCCCTGCGGATTCGCTCCATGGTCGGTCTGATACCCCTGTTTGCGGTGGAGACGCTGGAGCCGGAACTACTCGACCGCCTTCCCGGATTCAAGCGTCGTTTGGAGTGGTTTATCGAAAACCGTCCGGACCTCATCGGCAGTGTGGCCTGTATGCGTACTCGCGGCAAGAGGGAAAGAAGATTGTTGTCCATCGTCGGAAGCGATCAGCTTCGCCGCATCCTTCAGGTCATGCTCGACGAACACGAGTTTTTATCGCCCTACGGGGTTCGCGCTCTTTCCCGCTATCACCACGAGCATCCCTATACGTTGGCGGTAAACGGAACGGAGTACCACGTCAAATACGAGCCGGCAGAATCGAGTTTGGGTCTGTTTGGCGGAAATTCGAACTGGCGCGGCCCCATTTGGTTTCCTGTCAATTATCTGCTGATCGAGTCTCTGCAGAAATTTCATCACTATCTCGGCGATGGATTCCAAGTTGAGTTTCCTGCACGTTCTGGAAACTTTCTTACGTTGTGGGAGGTAGCAGCCGAGCTATCACGTCGCCTGGCAAGAATCTTCCTTCGCGATGAAAAAGGGGAGCGTCCTGTATACCAAGGCATCCCTAAGTTTCAGGCGGATCCAAACTGGAATCACCTCATCCTGTTTCACGAGTATTTCCACGCTGACACCGGCCGAGGAGTCGGTGCCAGTCACCAGACCGGCTGGACGGGTCTCGTTGCCAAGTTGCTGCAACAGAGCGGGGAGTCAAAAGGACACCTGCAAGAAGAACGCGGAATTGCGCTGGCCGATTAGATCCTGATGAAACTGGGCTGTTCTCGGCAGGGCCACTCCTTCCATTCAAGACTCAAGCCGCTGGTGAAACCACAGCTGTCATCACGATGACATTCGTCGCTGGTTTTGGCATGAACACGGGTACTGTTTCTGCCCTCCCGAGACAGACAGCAAGGCCTTAGCAAAACCTAAGGTCACAAGAGCACTTCGGTGCGTGGATTATCTCCTTTTGACACAATGGATTACAGATCAATCCGGCCAGGGTAGCTATTACCAACCGACAAAATCCAGCCTCCGGAGCGAGCCAGAGTGAGAGCGCGACGGCAGACTCTCGTGGACACCTGTCATGACGAACGCACTTGACAGTCGCTGGAACTCTGGATCACCATTCCGCGCTGTCTTTGGGGGAAGGCGCTGAGTCGCGATTGGGAGTCGAGCCGTGGCTAGCATCAGAACTGGGGCTTCACTCATACCTGCCGTGAGTGCAGGCTTTGCCTACCCTTGGGCAGGTAGATCACTACGCTGTGGAGCTTTCCTGGGGCTGTTGGTTGCTGCCGCCGTTATCAATCCTACTGTTGACGGCCAGAACTATCTTTTCAATACCGCGTATTTCGAAGTTCCCGACTCAACTGCTGTGATCGTTGCTGATTTCAATGGGGACGGGAGGCTAGATCTTGCCGTTGCCAATGCAACAGACAATTCGGTGTCCATCTTGCTGGGAATGCCAGGCGGGAGCTTTGCGCCACAGAAGAGCTACAGCGCCGGAAGTTCTCCACTCGGTTTGGCAGTCGCCGACTTCAACGGGGATGGAAAGCTAGATCTAGCTTTCATGAACAGTTGCGTTTCTTGCACATCCAGCCCCTAGGCTTACGAGTTCGAGCGTAGGCGTTTAGAAACCTGCGGAAGAACGCATGGTACGGTCAGCTCTGATCCTAATGGTGCATCCGTCTAAAAGTTGGTAGTAAGTCGCATGAGGAAGCTGCGAGACGGGCCGATCGCGTTGCCGGAGAACAGGCCGCCGAAGTCAATCACGTCAAGAATGTTGGTAAGGTTCTGCCCATCGATCTGAAATCGCATTTCCATACGATCTGACTTGTAAACATCGGCTCCTACCGAAGCATTGATCTGGAACGAAGGATAGATCCGTCCACGGGCAAAGTTAATGCGATCGATAACTGCCTGGCCGTATTCGGCGAGCGCCTGCTGTTGAGTACCCTCGAAATCGAATGGCAGTCCGCTATCGTATTGCACTCCGCCGGCAACCCAAAGGCGTGGTTTCACCTGATAACGAACGCGTCCGCGAATGGTGTGGCGCTGGTCCTGCGAGTCGGGGAAGTGTCCGGTGAGCTGGGTGGTGGCGTTCACGGCGTCCTGGCCAAGAAAAAGGCCGCCCGTGACCGGGAACCAGGCATTCCCGACGATGTAGGAATAACTGAGGAAACCGGAGAAGTGCTTCCATTGCGGAAGTTCGAGCTTGCCCTCCGCGCCATAGAGGATCGCTTGGCGGAATGCGATGGGAAAGCTGATGCTGGTGCTGAGAATCTGGTCGTCATCGGCGTAGTTGTTGACGTCGCGGCGAAAATAGTTCGCGTCCAAGCGCAATTGGTTGAAGACGCTTTTGCTGCCGCCGATCTCGAAATAGTTGCCGCGGGAGGGTTCGACCGGCAGGCGCAGAACCGTAGGTTCGAAGGATTCGACCTCGGGAGAGCTGGAGAGCAGTATGTTCTCGAACGACGGGGTTTGAAATACCCGGTCGTAGGAGGCGTGCACGATCAAACCGGCCGAGGGAAAGTTATGGGCTACCGCGACGCGGGGGCTGACGGCCTGCTGATTCAGAAGTAGTTGGTAGTGGTCCCAGCGCAGGCCGGCGTTGACCGTCCAGTTCCCGAAGTGGATGAGATCCTGAACGTAAGCCGCCTGTTCGAGATCGGGCCGGTTGCCGAGGAAACTGAAGGTGGTTGCGGTGCCGGGATCGAATGGATAGCTGGGATAATTTGGGTTCGCGGTGATGAGGTCGTAGTAATTTTCGTGAAGAAAAATGTTATCCGACTCAACCCCGGCCTTCCATTCTTGGTGACCGCGATGAATGGACACCGAGCTATTGAAATACCCCTCATTAAAGTGGTTGTGCTGAAAGACAAGGACCGGCCAGGAGTAGGGATTGGAATAGAAGTCGTTGGAGTTGTTGCGGATCATGCCGCGAACGTCGAGGAGAACGTTGGGCGAGAAAATGTGCTGATAAGCAGCGCTACCCATGGTCTCGAAATTGTCGGCCGTCTGGCGCTGACTAGGAGTTCCGGGGGGAGGCGGGGGCTGGCCCAGTTCCGCCAGGAGCTGAGGATCCTCTTGTACCTGCTCGTTGGGAATTTCATAGCGGGCAAGTTCGTGGCGGACGATGAATCGCAAGCGATCTTTCGAAGTTAAGTTGCGCTCGTAATTGACCGAGAAATCGCCAAGTGTGCCCGCATTGGTATAGTTTTGCGGAACCACGGGATTCAGATAGTGATCCGTCCTGCTGCCGCTCGCGGTTGCGCCCAGGGTGTTGCTGCCGAAGGCGTACTGCACCCGTGCGGACGCGCCTGCGGTGTCGAAACTTCCTCCGGAAAGCGCAACCTGGCCGTGAAGGCCGGGTTGCGAATCCTCGAGCGTGTTCACCTCGACCACACCCCCCATTTTCCGGCCATATTCGGCAGGAATGCCGCCGGTGTAAATGCTCAAGAACTGCACATCGTCGGCGTCCATGGTGGGTCCAAAGCTAGGCGAGCGATTATCCGTGAGGGGGATGCCATCCACCACAAATTGAGTCTGATACTCCGAACCCCGTGGATGCAGGACGGCATTTCCCTCATAGAGCCAGCCCGGCTGCGAATTCACCAAATCCTGTAAGGAACGACCGGGAATTGAGCTGAGGCGGTTTTCTATGAGGTCGGAGCCGATCTGATTGACGGAGCCGGCTCGATCCGGGTCGATCAGCGTGTTGGGGGCGCTCACGGTTACCGACTCATTGATCGTAGGCAGCTTGAGTTGGATCCTACGTTCGGTCGGAAGCGAGGAGTAGATCTCCACTGACTCGGACAAGCCTGCAAAACCAGGCCGCTCAATTTCGAGCTGATAAATGCCATAAGGCAGGCGCTCGACGTCCAGTGTTCCCTCATCGCTGGTCGCGAGACGGCTGTGATATTGGTTCGCCCCACTCGTGATCTCGACGATGGTTCTAATCCCTAGACCGGAGGGATCGACTACTTTGAGGCGCAATTCGCCGCTATTGCTTTGGCATAGCGCGGGTAGGGTATAGAAGAAAAGGGATAGAACAGCTATGCCTCTCTTCACCGGGGTCGGCCTTCTGGTCCGAAGCTGCTGATCTGGAAGAACATCGTGCCGTAGAGGTCTCTGCCGGCAAGGAATAGTTAGACACACAAGCCCAATTCCGAGCCTTCCAGCAGATTATAGTGATGAGCGAAACAACGGTAGTCCCTTAACCTAGGCGGGAGGACAGGTTTCCTCGATTAGCGGACGATTTAACCTAATGTCCGGCTCACTCCCCCATCCTTAAATCAGAGGAGTGTAGGGTGGTGCCGGGAGAGGGCGATGCTCGTCCTAACCACCCCAGGCGAGAATTTGTAGTGGTACGCGCCAAAACCGCAGTCTTGGCGGCAGACCACAAACAACGGAGACCTATTTTGACCCCTCGGCGTCGCTGGTCGCGAATCGCTCCGGGTCGACCACTTCAAAGTTGCCCGCATCGGCCCAACCCACCATGCCTTTCTTGGTCTTTACCTTGGCGCTGTAACTATCACTGTAAAGGAGAGTGACTTTCTCGCCGGGATGCACCACGCCCACGTGTACGCCGCCGGATTGTTCGGACGTTAGGGTCAAATCCCAACTCACGTCTGACCGGACTTGGGGGAAGTTATGCTTTACGGGGTGCGGTTTGGCAGGTTTGGCATATAAGCTGGGGAACTTCTGCGCAATCTCTTTCTGAATCTGCGAAGCCGGCATCGTCTCGGGAAATTCCGTGACCGTGCCGTCCGGCATACGCACCGGCAAGGTAGGCGGGTAGAAACAGTTCGTCGAGAGATCAATGTCTACCAGACTCGGTTGATTGGAGTCCGAAGCACTCTGATCGGCTGCGTTGTATGCGGCACGAAGGTCCTTCCACGGCACGGTTAACCGGCTGCATGAGGTCAGTTCTGGGTCTGCTTCGCAGGCCTGAGCTACGTCCTGGCCGGGAAAGCGAGCTATGCAGGCCTGTACTGCCTTCTTGTTGTTTGCAGCCATTCTTCGTTGTTCTTTCTGATCCCGATACTTGGTCCATGAAAGCCAGCAAACAGTAACTAAGATGACGATTGCCAGAGGCAGCAACGCATTGGTGGCAATCTCGCGCCATAGATGATGCTTATCGATCAGAAACAGCAGGAAAATTAGAAGTAACGCAATTCCAAGACTCACTTTGCTAACCCCCATGTTCTAACAGTGATCATGCGAAGACGACTTAACTTCACGAATGCTCGAGTTGGATAAGCCAGAGTCTTGAGTGTGTTTCTCTCGTTTTGGACTCTGCCACAGATCAAATATTGCCCTGGAGTCATCGACACTACGACGGTCATTCTTACCCTTTCTCCTCAACTTGCCGTTTCAAGGCGACCATCAACGCGTCGATTTCTCTGCCTGGGTCTTGCTGACAATCCCAACCGCTACGACTGGGGCTCAACGAACGCAGCTGGGATACCTGGGGACACTCATTGTCCGCCAGTTTCATTTTTGAATTTCGAGAATCTTTGGTAACTAAAAAGTTAAGGAAGGTAACTATAACTTTCGAGCCATTCCGCAGTCGGTCCGGAACTATTTGGCGGTCATTAACTTGGGGTCACTTGGAAGATCGAATTGCCGATAGCTGCCCTGACGGCAGGAGTGTCCGAAGCAATAGGCTGACAGAATTACGACGCCGATCCAGGGCGAAGTCTCAACCACGCTTGTGGCACTCTGATCTCGAGACAGTTAGTCTACTTTCCCGCTCGCCGCATCAGGATCCACGAGCTTGGTGACCTCGCGCTCGAAGGCAGTCAGTCGTTGCAGTGCGGCATGCACGGCGGGCAGCCCCTTCTCTTGGGTGGTTTTGGCGTTGCTCAACGCCTGCTCGGCAATACGGCTGACTTCGTGAAGAAGCGTGCGGATTTCTCTCTCAAGATGAGCGCGGCTCTCTTGAACCCGCTCCAAAATGTCAGCTTGAACTCTCGTGCTATTCACGGCAAAAAGATTTTCCAGGAAAGCATGGCCTTGTTTCCGGATCACGTCTCGTGCACCTGCCAGACCCAACGCCAGGTCAGCGAGCCATCGCAAGGGAGATGCGGGCTGCGCGACCTCAATGAAATCCCTGAACATGAATCTCGAACGAACCCGAAATCCGATCTCCGGATCGAGGGCATGGGGCAGACGAGCCAGTTCGGGAATGCCGGCTTCAGCCAGTCTCTTCAAAAAGTCATTACCCATTTCGACGAACCGAACTGAGGCCTGCCGATATTGCCTTTCTCCCTCTTCCTGCTCGGTCTGCAACCACGGAAGTACACGACGCCTGGTGATCTCCTGTGCCTGTTTCATGATGCGACGTCTGTAACCGGGCCCGGCACCATGGGGAACCGCTGTGATGGCTTGGTCAAAGTCCGTACTCGCTGGGGGAAGCTCGGCGGCGACAAAGCTCTTATGGCGTTGCACAAAGAGATCGGAAAGGCGCTGCTGTTCGGCCATCAAGAGAATCCCGAGTTCTCGCATCGACCGTTCCGCTTCGGTGATCGTGGCCTTCATCATCGTAATTCGCCGCTCCGACTCTTCCACCGGCCGCTCGAGGGCTTCCTTCTCTTCGTAGAGGACCGCCAGCAATTGTTCACTGAGCCGGCTGATACCCCGTTCCAAGGCAGAATAGATCACTTGTCGCCCAGACTCTTCAGCCAAGCGCTCGAGAGCCGCGAGCAACTTTTGCCAATCACGTTCCGGTCCTTGGTGGTCGAGCCGCTGGGCAGCGCTGACTTCGAAGATGGGACCAGCTACGCGTCCAAGACGCTTTTGCAGCTGTCGGGCCGCAAAACTTACCGCGGCAGCCTTCTCGTCAGGAGTTGTCCGATCAGCCTTGTTCAGAACCAGGACGATGTTCTGTACCTGCTTGCCTACGGCTTCGACAAGGTCCAGCTCTTCACCCGCCAGGGGCGGGTCGGCGCCGATCACCACCAACGCAACATCAATGTGGGGAACGAATGCCTGGGTCGCCGCCGTGTTCCCGGTGAATACCGAACCCAGCCCCGGCGTGTCCACCAAGCACATACCCGCAGCCAGTAGCGGGCTGGGGACAAAAACTTCAACGCCTCGGACTCCCTTGATATTTTCCGGGTTGCATTCTTCCGAGACGTACTGCCGGAGATCGGATGCGTCTACGTCCTGCCATGAACCGTCACGTCCCTGGATTCGTGCCCGGCGCAGCTCCCCGGACCTGATGACCGTGGGCACCGCGGTCACGGGAGTGAAACCAACGGGGAGGACTGGGTCACCGATCAAGGCATTAATGAGGGTCGACTTGCCGCGTTTGAATTGACCGATGCAAGCCACATAGAAACGACCTTCGGCGATTCGGCCAGCCAGATCCTTTGCCTCTTCCTCAATGCGGCGGGCGCCGAGGTTTTCCGCCACTATGGCGAGTCGCAGCAGTCTGGAGGCGCCATCGATCCCGCCATTCTCGGAGAGTTGAACGCCAGCGCTTTGCCAGGCACTAATTGCGGCCGTTGCCTTGGACTCGTCCGCAGACATGTTTGCTACGCCTGAGACCGCGTCCCTTCCTGGTGCACATACTTGATGACTTCTACGTCCGAGATGGCAATTAAGCCCTCGTCCACCATTTGATCGAGCGCGGGAAGAAGCTTGTTGATGTTTTCCTGGGTGTCCACGACGGACACCATGATCGGGCGGTCGGAAGATCGAAGCAGATGAGAACGGTGAATCAGCGTACTGGCACCGTAGCCTTCGATTCCGCGATACACGGTCGCTCCCGCTAGATCGAGCTCGCGACATTTCTCGACGATTGCCTCATACAGGGGTTTGCCATGCCACTTGTCATCTTCGCCGAAGTGAATGCGCAGCATCTTGGCCTTGCCTTCGAGTTTCATGCCCGTTGCTCCTGACGCCGGTCGGTGGTCTCATAGTTGTGCGAATACTTGATGACATCAACATCGGAAAGCACAACCAGTCCTTGCTGCACCATCTCGTCCAGAATGGGCATAAATGCCCGGAGCTTGTCTTCGGTATCAACAATGGAGAGTAGGATCGGACGGTCGTGGGACAGGCTCAAAGCAGCATCTTTGTGGATCCTTCGATTGGCCCCGTATCCGAGAATTCCGCGGTAGACGGTGACTCCGGCAATGTCATGCGCACGAAGGCCACTCACAATGCCTTCGTACAACGGTTTGCCATTCCATTTGTCGTTTTCCCCGATGTAGATGCGCATCAACTTGGCTTTGCCTTCTCGCTTGACGGCGGGCTTTTCGGGTGTGCCCGATTGCTCCTTTTTACTCGCGGCCGGCTTGACGATGGTCGTATCGTGCATTTCGATCAGCCCGGTACCGACCATGGCTTGCAGCTTGGGCAGCAATTCCTCGACCTTCTCTGGAGTTTCAATGAAATCCACCTTGACCGGAAGCCGGGTCGCAAGATCCACGAGCCGGGTGGTGTGCAAGTGATGGTCGGCGCCGAATCCGGCAATCCCTCGCGTCACCGTTGCCCCGGAAACACCGCGAAAGAAGAGAAAATCCAGAATGGCAGCATAAGCGGCGGTCCCGTGGTACTGCTGGTCCTCGGCTACGTAGATGACGACCTTCTTGGCAGGCCCAGATGTGAGCATTTTCCCTCCTTGCGTTCAAAGTCCTCGCTGACTGACCAGGAATTCAGCCGCGCGACCGAGTATTCCGCCACCCGCATGATTTCCCCGCACCGCTTGCTCCAGAAAGGCGCCCAGTTCTTGTTTCAGCTCGGAACGAGTGCGCTCGACGATTTCGCTGATTACGGGCCGCAGTTTCAAAGGTGCACATTGCTCGAGCTTATGGGCGTGATCGAGGCAGAGACTAACCTGGCTCTTCATCGACTCGAGAAACAGGGCCCGCTGCATGTGCTGGACGAGCTCGTGCAGTCGAGCCTTCTCCTCTTCCAGAGTCCGGCGGCAGAAGTCGCACTCTGAGGGCCCCACTTTGGTCCTCGACGATCTATCGAGCATCTTCAAGTAGAAGGCCACCACGCTTTCCGCCGGCGCCCCTCGCGCCAGCAGCCAGGTATGGAAGTTGCACAAGCGCAGGTTCCCAGCCATCTGAATTTTGTCCGCCAAAGCCGACTGAAACTCCTTAAGCACTCCACAGATCGGACATGCACTCCTGGCCAGGGCCTGACTCACGGTGAGCTTGCATGCGACGGCATCGGACTTCATGGGATGGACCTCCCGGCTACCATGCCAGCCCAGACACCAGCGAACCCAACCGTTACGCTCATAGTGATGTTGAGCATCGCAGTCACCATTTGGCCGTCCTGAACGAGACGAAGTGTCTCATACTCGAACGTCGAGAAGGTTGTGTATCCGCCAATGAACCCTATGGGAATCAGGTATCTCCAGTTCGGACTCCATTGTGTCCTTTCGGCCAATATCGTGAGCACCAAACCGATCAGGAACGAGCCCGTAACATTGATCACAAACGTGCCGTACGGAAATCGGCTGCCTAGCCTGCCGCCAATGTAGCTTCCGAGCCAAAATCGCAAAATGGAGCCCACACCTCCTCCGATTCCAACCACAAAGTACTTGAGCAAGACGTCGTGTTCCTTTCTCCAGCTGCAGCTTGACTCCTGACCTCGTGACCACCGCTTTCTAGGAAGCTGCCGGCACTGGTTCTTTCGCCTGTTCTCGCCGCAAAGAGTTCAAACATCTAAGGATCGCCTGTTCCTGGTCGCTCGACAACTGGCTTGGGACCGCCAATCGCTCCACGAGCGCGCGATAACTGTTGGCATAGGCATCAAACTGGCGCTGCATCCGACCCACCATCCTATCGGACCAATCGCCGACCAGTTGGGAATACGCGCCGAGAGCACGCTCCATGTCTGGCCCTATGAATCTGGCTAATCTCCAGGCGGTCCAACGCTCGGCGAACCTACGTCCCAGAAAAGAGACCATCGCCGAATGCGTCATGCGTACGGGGATCCGTCCGGGGTCAAACACCGGCATTTCACGCAAATAGGAAGAGAATTCCTCCGCGGTGGGAGCATCAGCTAGGCTTAACATGTCCGCAGCCCCTTGCAACGTCTGGTGGAGTTCCTCGCCAAGGGCCGAAACAACATCCCACAAATGCTTGCTTTCTTCCCGGACTATTTGGTTCACCACGTCGAGAACAAGTTGTTCCCTGTCGGTCTCCTTGCCGTCATGATTCCCACGGTCCATCAAACCAGCCGCAGCCTTGGTCAGCGCCGGAGAACTCAAGTTGCCGATCTCGTTCGCAATCCGCCTGACGGCCGCGCGCGCTTCCTGCGCCTTGCCGCCCGCCTGTCGTAGGCGAGCATCAAGCTCACGAAGCCTCTCCGCCGTGATCGCTGGTTGCTCTTTGTTCTGCCGTAGGCGCCCCTCGAGGGATACCTCGATCGATTGCAGCAAGGCTTCCACTTTTCGCTGGGTGGACCGCTGTTTTAATTCCTGACTCTGGCTGTAAAGAGGGGCAATGTCGTTCTCAAACCATTGCGTCAATAGATCCTTGGCCGCTGCCATTGCACTCACGGCATGCACCTGCGTCTCCAGGTTGAGTTCCGACCGGAGGTGGCTCTTCACATATTCGATCACTTGGTGACGA
>Ga0187778_10001424_pt1 | contig 16675 bp, 11 predicted proteins | sample 1015_Q2_SP5_20_M_FD_132418 | JGI IMG/M metagenome (GOLD analysis project Ga0187778, IMG submission 132418) | Tropical peat soil microbial communities from peatlands in Department of Meta, Colombia - 1015_Q2_SP5_20_MG | ecosystem: Environmental > Terrestrial > Soil > Wetlands > Peat | place...
CATTGATCGTATCGACCAGGTTATGGGCATTACGTGGATGATGTTCGGTGTGGGCATAGTGTGCCGCGCACCGAGCTCAATGGACCTGCAGCGTACTTTCCGGCCGTCGTGGGCGACGGTGACCGTCGCCGTCACACTGGCGGTCATCGCCTGTATTTACGCAAACGGCGTCGTTTCGAGGAGCTTCCTCTACCGTGACTTCTAGGAAATTTGTCGTTTTCTTCTTTGCCGGATTCGTGGCGATGGCAGCCTTGATCATCCCGCTGAATGCGTATGTAGATACCTACGGGTTGTTTCGCCCGGCGCGAGGCCGCGTGCTGACGATCTACGGTGAAGAACGCATCGCGAAGTATTTACACTCATTCCGGTATATCCCCGAGAACTTCGACGGAGTTCTTCTGGGCTCTTCCGTATCGTCGATCTTTGAAACTCGAGACTTCAACGGCTATCGCATCTACAACGCCTCGATTCAGGGAGGCAATGTAGCGGACATAAAACCAATTGCGGATAACATCTTCCGGAAGGGCAAACTAAAACTGACCCTCATCTGCGTTCATCGATATATTACAAACGATCATGACAGCAAGACCGATCTGATCACGCCCAAGCAGTATTGGGGTGCACTAGGATCTCCGCAGCTGATGACCTCCTATATTTCGAGGCTGGCAAACCTTTTAGGTGTTGCGCAAGCCAAGTATGATGAATATGGCGCGCTGCATTCTGGGCCCGAGCCTGACGGGGACACGGTTCGAAGGACCATTGACCAAACTCTTGCAGGAATTAAGATGGGAACAGAACGCATTGGAAACTACCATATTGATCCGATCGCGCTCGCGGAGCTCCGGGACATCATCATAGTTGCGAGGAATCAAAGCCAACAGTTGGTGATATTTTATCCGCCAATGCCTGCGCAGGTTCGAGCCGTCTGCTCGGCCGATTTCGCGCACTACCGAGAGACGATCAGCAGCCTGTTGGATTCCGAAGACGTAGTCGTAGATTTCAATGATTCCAAGTATGAGAGCCTCCGTGATGATCCGCAAAACTTTACGGATGCGGTTCACCTGAGTCGGACGGGGGCCACTCTCGTCATGGTTGAGCTCAAGAAGGTTGTGGAGCAGCACGATGGAAATAGAAGTGCAATGCTTCACTGACGTGAGGCGCCTTCTTGGTCTTAAAGCCAATTGGCAAATGTCTTGCATTCCCCCTCGAGCCGAAATAAGTTGAGTACTAAGTTGACGCGCGTTGTGGTGCCCCACCAGTCGCCAGGTCGTGTTCGGGTGAGGCGTGGGGGTACCAACGCGTCCGAGCCGAGGGGTGACTTTCGACCCAGTGTGGGCGGTTCGTGTGACCATGTTGCAAGACCCTGCGAGCCCATCTTGAACTGCTGCCATTCATCTACGGTCCGCTTCTCGGGAGATGATCTGAAATTGTTCAGTGTCGCTTCTCACGACCGTAACCCACTCCATTTGTCACCAGAGTACGCACGAAAAACTTACTATGGGCAGCAGGTTGTTTTCGGGATCTTGGGAGCATTTGCTTGCCTAGGTAAGATTCAACCTCCCATAAATTGCATCCTGTCCGGGGTCAATTTTGAGTTTCAGCGGCCGATGTTTCTGGACATCGAGTATCAGATAATCGTTTCCAAACAGAGGGAAAGGGCGGTGTCTGCGAAGTTGTGCGATGGGAGCAAGACCCTAGTAAGAGCTGATTTTACTTTTACCGAAGGCCAGCCCGTTGAAATCGCCCGTGGAAACTTGCGAGAAGTGGCGCGTACAACACCGGCTGATCCTAACGTGGTGGAACTTACGGAGGGGGCCGTCGTCAAAGGTGAGTACCAGCCCAATCAGGCCGCGCTCACCGCGCTCTTGACGCGTTTTGGAATCGATGAACAACGATTCGACAGAATACAACTGTCTGGGCTGCTGTGGAGTAGCTATCTGATCGGCATGGAGCAACCTGGACGTCGCGCACTGTTCCACAAACTGGCGTTTGAGTTTGCGAATCCTGAGCACTGTCAAGGGGCCGACTTCTACTACGAAGCAAGGGTTATTTCTCGACACGCATTGGGTATGCTCCAGTCGGAATTGAGGCTGTCCTCCGGGGACCGATTGGTTGGAAAAGGCGAGAGCTGGGCCTTTCTGCTTCCCAAGAGCCCAGTCGGATCTGTTTGTACGATCGCGTCGCTTCTCCCTCCCTCCGACATCCTAAAAGGTAAGGTCGGACTCGTTGTCGGAGCCAGCCGAGGTCTGGGAGCGATGCTTACTGCGGCTTTGGCCTTGCAAGGATGCACTGTGCTCGCGAACTACAACCGCAGCGAGCCTGAGGCGCAGCAACTGACGGAAAACCTCGCCAATGCTCCTGGAAGCGTGACTCCTGTGAAAGGAGATGCAGCAAATCTTGCCTCGTGTCAGGAGCTCAAGGCTAGGGTGTTGAAGGAATTTGGTCGTTTGGATTTTCTGATCTGCAACGCCTGCCCTTCTCTTCTTCCTCTGCAGCTTGAACCTAGCATGGTGGGACGGATCAACTCCTATGTTAACGATGCACTACCGTTAGTGAGCGTGCCGTTGTCGGTGTTCATGGACTTGCTCGCGGAAAATTGCGGATGGAGCGTCCTTCTTTCTTCTACTTCCGTCGAGACAACGCCCAAGGAATGGCCCCATTATGTTGCTCTGAAGTATGCAATTGAAGGTCTGGCCCGGGTGGCGGCATTGCAGTACCCGAATGCCAGCTTTTTGTTAGTGAGGCCGCCCAAACTCCAGACCGATCTAACCAACTCCCCAATTGCGCGTGGAAGCGCGATGCCAACGGAGGAGGCGGCGGTGAAGATTTTGCAGCGCCTTCTGAGAGCTGCGACAGAACACGTAGAAGTGCTTTCACTACAATGAGAGCACCTCGGGGTGATGAAAGTCATCTTGAGTGCGCGACGGCTGGCGGGCAATGAGAAATACGGATTCCAGGGAGGAGCTTCCGTTGAAAAAGCAGCGGATGAAGTCGATTTTCGTTCTCCTTTGTTTGTTGTTAGGCGGAGTTTTCACCCTAGCGAGAAGCAACAACAGTGAGAGCTCGAACATGGCTTCAGAAGCTTCAGCCACGGCCGGATCGCTGAACGAACTTGCGCTTAACACTGTGTCTTCATCTTCGACCCAGGTCTCTGGACCACCAGCCTTGTTTTTTTCGGACTTGAACAGCGGTCCAAACATGGGAAACACGGATACGTCATTGCGGCAGGTCACAGGACAAGAAGGCGCAATCGTTACCATTTGGGGCGCCCGCCTGGGTAGTTCACAGGGGGGGTCGCAAGTGTTTTGCAACGGAGCCCCGGCGGCACGCGTGTATTTTTGGGGCACCGCCAACCTAGACAGTTATCAAAAAGTTGTTTTTCAGATCAGCCATAGCGCTGCGAGCGGCCCAGGTCAGATTGTCGTTACTGTGAATGGAGCCTCTTCTAATCCACTGCCTTTCACAGTCCGGCAAGGGAAAATCTATTTTGTGTCACCGATAGGTAAGGATTCAAATAATGGCGTCTATAGTTCGCCCTGGCGAACTCTCCTAAGAGCGCGGAACGCATTGCAACCAGGGGACACGGCGTATGCCATGAACGGGTTAAGCCAGACAACAGATGATGGGGAGGGTTGGGACACTGCCCTTTTGCTCCGCGGCCCATGGTGTAGCTTGGAAGGCTACCCTCGAGCTTTGGTTTCTTACCCGGGCGCCACGGTGACTATCGGCAACGCCACAGGAAGTAGCCCCACGAGCGGTCTGCGCACAACCGGGTTCGGCAGCAACCCCTGTGGCGGTAACTGGGTGTTTGCAGGCTTGACATTCCGTGGGCTTGCCCCCGTGGGGGTGAGTGGACCCAGTTCCAACTGGCGCTTTGTTGGCGATGACATCAGTTGTCCTAACGCGCGCGCTAGTGGTGGGGGCGCGTGCTTTGAGACCTCTTTGGCGACCGATGTCAAGTTTTACGGCAATGTCGTCCACGATGCTGGTGCTGCAGACGCTTCTGCGTTATTCCACGGCGTTTATTTCTCAAGTGATAGCAATCATGTGGACATGGGCTGGAACACCATCTACAACGTCCACGGCTGTCGCGGGATTCAGATTCACTCCTCGCCCCTCGGGTCAAGCTATCCCAACAGCGGATTCAACATGTACGACATCAGTATCCACGACAACTTAATTCATGACACACAGTGCGACGGCATCGTTTTGGACACCATTGATCCTTCCAAAGGAGGGGTCTCGGTGTTCAACAATGTGATCTACAACGCCGGTGAGGGCCCCAACAACCCAGAACAGACGGGGGGTTGGAGTTGCATCGATGTCCGGGGATCGACTGAAAAAGGCAGATCTGGAGGCGGAACGGTTGAGATTTACAACAACACCCTTTATGGCTGCGGAACTTTTGCCAATCCGCCATATAGCTCGGCGAACGCGGGGTTGATCGGCGGTGGTGAGGCCAATCTTTACGTGCAACTCCAAAATAACATTATCTATCAGATTTCCACGAGTTTATTCCCCAAGGGAGTTCCTTACCTCGTGCTCTTGGACACATCGAAACCCAATCACGCGCGGGTTTGCGCCCCAAAAGACGACTGTTCTCGCGTCCACGGTGCCAACAACTTGTTCTTTGGTAGCGGCCCGATGGACATTAATCTTGCAAATATTACGGGTTCCTTAAACCAGGATCCCCAGTTTGCCAATCTTCCCGAGCACGACTTTCACCTAAGACCGGGCAGTCCGGCTGCTGCCGCTGGAGTACAGACACCACTCGCGTCGGATCACGATGGGATACGCGTATTGCGTGAGAGAGGCTATCCCATCGGCGCATACAGTTATGTCAATAAGCCTTGACTCTTCAAATCTGCGCTGAAGTCATCGGAACCGGGGCCGATCTGAAGCGTTGGCCCACTCGAGGGATGTCGCAGTGAAGGCAATCACAATTGGATTCCATGATGTTGCCGACGGCGGACGCAAATTGACGAGTGGCGACCGGCCTGGGATCGCGCTGTATACGCTCAAGGTTGAAGATTTCCGGGAACATCTTAATGCCATCCGGAACAGCCAGGCTTCGATCAGTACGATCCATCGCTTTCGCGAGTGGCACGGAGACCTCCCGGTCTTCCTCACATTTGATGACGGCGCGCTAAACGGTTATACGTGCGTGGCAGGTGAACTTGAGAAGCACGGCTGGCGTGGTCACTTTTTCATAACAACAGACTGGATCGGGCGGCCAGGCTTTATGAATGCCCGGCAAATACGCGAACTTCACGATCGTGGACACGTCATAGGGAGCCACTCCTGTTCCCATCCGGCACGGATATCGCAGCTCAACATGGACGAAATGGGAATGGAATGGGAGAAAAGCAAGCAAATATTGAGCGAAATCGTGGGAGAACCGTTGAAGGTGGCCTCGGTTCCGGACGGCTACTTCTCGCCACGGGTCGCGCAAGCCGCTGCCGCCGCCGGCATCGAAGTACTTTTTAACTCAGAGCCCACCTTGGCTGTTTTAAACGTGGAACGATGCCTGGTGTTGGGACGCTACAGTATCCAAAGGCACATGTCTCCGGGCGTTTCTGGTTCCATCGCAGCAGGACACAAGTTATCCAGATTGCGGCAGAGCGGATTCTGGGCTCTAAAGAAAGCGGTCAAGGCACTGACTGGTGAATCCTACCTCGCGATTCGTCGCCACTTAATAGCGCACTTCATGGAGACATCCACCATGCCGGACCAACCAACTGGCTCAGCACCCGAGAGCAAGGCTTAGGTGGATCAGCAGCACGCTACTGCCAGCGAGTGGTTGCTTTGAGAGACCTCTGGGACAAACGAATCAGCAAGAATTATGCGGTAGGTTGGAATAAATCCCGATCCTTTCAGGCAAATCACCCGAATTGTGGATTGTCGCCACAGCCTGGGCACGAAATTAACGCCCGTAGTTTTCCGCAGCGATGCTTTTCCCGATTAGAAGTAAAACAGAAAACAGCTGTCAATTAGAGGAGCCATATGCAGCCACTTCAATGTAAGTCCACTCGAACCGGCATGAGCAGTGCAGAATATCAGCAACTAGAAGCGTGGAATAGCACGCAGCAGGCGTATCCCAAGGATCCCTGTGTTCATCAGTCGGTGAGCAGGCGAGCTCAGGCTACGCCGGAAGCCATTGCGGTGCGGGACGGTTCTCGGGTCATCAGTTATGGTGAGCTGGAGAGCCAGTCCAATCAGCTCGCGAATTACCTGCGAGCGATGGGTGTCGGTCCTGATGTCTTGGTGGGATTGTGCGTCCAGCGGACGGCGATGATGGTGGTGGGTGCGCTGGGAGTGTTGAAGGCCGGAGGCGCCTATGTCCCGATCGATCCTTCCTATCCAATGGAACGCATCGCCTTCATGCTGTCGGATGCGAATCCGCGTGTGCTGATCACTCAAGATAGCCTGGTACAACGTCTGCTTGGCGAGGGACGCAAACTAGTCGTGCTGGATCGCGAGTCGTCGCAGATTGACAAGGAGTCGTCGAGTGCTCCGACGGACCTGAGTAAAGCGGACGATTTAGCGTATGTGATCTATACTTCTGGCTCGACGGGGCAACCAAAGGGTGTGCAAATCACTCATGGAAATCTGCTTAACCTCATATTCTGGCACCAGGACACCTTCGGTGTCACGCCTGCCGACCGCGCCACTCAGATTGCCAGCCCAGGATTTGACGCTACAGTTTGGGAGATCTGGCCTTATTTGAGCGCCGGAGCAAGTGTGCATTTTGTGCCCGAATGTAAACGCACTGAACCGGAAGCATTGCGGGACTGGCTGGTGGAGAGGCAGATTAGTGTCTGTTTTGTCCCAACCCCGCTGGCTGAACGGATGATGCTTCTTGGCTGGCCAGCAAATACGGCCCTGAGGGTGCTGCTAACGGGAGCTGATACTCTTCACCGTTATCCTTTAGTTACTTTGCCTTTTGTCTTGGTTAATAACTATGGACCAACTGAGTGTACAGTGGTGGCAGCGTCAGGCCCCGTGCCGAGTTGCGAGGGAGCCGAACAGCTGCCTTCTATCGGACGGCCGATATCGAACACTCAGATCTACATCCTCGACAATGACATGTGTCCGGTGCCAATAGGATCGGCCGGAGAGTTGCACATCGGAGGAACCGGAGTGTCGCGTGGTTACATCAATCGTCCTGATCTGACTTCTCAAAAATTTGTGCCCAACCCATTTAGCAGCGTTGTAGGTGATTGCTTGTATAAGACGGGAGATCTGGCCCGCTTTCTTCCTGACGGACAGATCGAATTCCTCGGAAGAGTGGATGATCAAGTGAAAATCCGAGGGTTCCGGATCGAATTGAATGAAGTAATCGGCGTATTGAGCCGGCATCCGGCCATTAAGGAGAGCATCGTAGTCGCAAGCGCGGATGGAAAAGGAGAGAAACGTTTGGTGGCGTATATTGTCCCCTCTACCCGTCCTGGGCCCACTAGCGGCGATCTGAGGACTTTCATGGGCAAGAAACTGCCTGATTACATGCTCCCTACAGCGTTTATCACCCTCGACGAACTGCCCATCGGTTCAAATGGGAAAGTCGACCGTAGTTCCTTGCCCGCACCAGACGATGCAAACATAATGCGGGACGAGAGCTTTCTCGATCCTCGAACGCCCACAGAACAGCGCATCGCCTCAATTGTGGCGCCCCTCCTGGGCTTGGAACGCGTAGGGGTCAACGACAATTTCTTCCTTCTAGGCGGCAACTCCTTGCTCGGGACACAAGTTATCGCCCGAGTGAGAGGAGCATTCGGGATTGAACTTTCGTTGTTGAGCCTTTTCGACAACCCAACCGTCGCGGGGATCGCCACCGAAGTCGAACAACTTATTGTTGCCAAAGTGGACGCCATGAGCGAAGACGAAGCGCAACGCTTAGCGACTCAAGGAAGCGAAGAGAAGAACGCATGAACATTTCTACAGATCGTGCCCGCTCAAGAACCCGTGGAGCAAGTGCACTTAGCCTATACCACCTTCTCGATCCGGAGGTGTTGGCAAATCCTTACCCATTGTTCCAGCGGCTGCGGACTGAGGATCCCGTGCACTGGGATCCCTACTTGCACACCTGGATCGTGACACGCTATGAAGATGTGCTCGAAGTCTTGCACACCTTTTCAGCGAACCGAACGCACACGCCAGAAAAACTCGAGGCGATGGGCTTGTCTCACATGAATCCCATCGCGCAGTTAATGGTAAAGCAGATGCTGTTCATGGATCCCCCGACGCACACGCGTTTGCGAAGTTTAGCGTCCTATGCTTTTACTCCTCTGCGCGTCGGAGTCTTGCGCACGCACATCCGGGATATCGTAAACAAACTACTGGATGAAGTGCAGAGCAAAGGTTCTTTGGACATTATCTGTGATCTGGCTGAACCACTGCCTTCGATCGTGACCGCAGAGATGTTGGGCGTCCCGGTGGAAGACCGCGACAAATTAAAGTTCTGGTCGGCGAGCTTCGCGGAAATGCTCGGAAATTTCCAGCACAATCCGGAGCGTACTCCGAACATATTGCGTACCGTGCAAGATATGACAGCCTATTTTCGTGATGCAATCCTAAGTTTGAGAGATCATCCGCGAGAGGGACTGGTCCATTCTCTCATGACAGCTGAGATTGATGGCGATCGCTTGACAGATGAGGAGGTTGTCGCGAACAGCATCGTAACGATGGTGGGCGGTCTAGAAACAACCACCAATTTGATTGGAAACGGCATTCTGACGCTGCTTCGCAATCCAGAACAGATGGAGAGGTTGAGGACGGATCTCTCATTAGTTCCATCCGCGGTAGAAGAAATGTTACGTTACGAAAGCCCCAGCCAACACACTGGCAGGATCGTTCCCCACGACAGAGAGATGGGTGGAAAAATACTAAAGAAAGGCCAAGCCATCATGGCAGTTATGGCTGCAGCAAACCGCGACCCGGAGCGCTTTCCTGAGCCAGACCGCTTTGACATCAGCCGCACGGATAACCGGCACCTTGCCTTTGGTTATGCTGCGCATTTCTGCTTCGGGGCGGCGCTAGCCCGAGTAGAAGGTCAAGAAGCGTTCACAGCGATGCTGACGCGTTTGCCTAGACTTAAATTAGAGTCGGACAAGCTTGTCTGGCGCAACAACTTAGGTTTAAGGGGCCTCACGGCTCTTCCTGTTTCTTTCGAACACTCCACAGAGCCTTACTGAACGATGGTGAGCCATCCTCGTTGAGCGCCAGACACGCGGTACGTAGAATCTCGGGCCTTTCGTCCACAACGCGGAGTTCGAGCCACATTTTAATGCTGAGTCTATTTTACGAATCCTCTTTTGTTTGTGATGGTTTACTGGTGCACAGTTATTTGCACAGTGTGCGCCGCCAGAAGCAATGAGACTAGTCCCCGATAAGACGGAAATATCGAAGGCAAGCTAAGTAAAAAATTGGCCGTAAGATATTTTACCGTCCTCCTGCAAGACCGAGGGAGGTTCTATGGACAGAGCCCTAGTCTTCGACACCACGCTCCGCGATGGAGAGCAGTCACCGGGCTTCTCGATGAATATCGAGGAGAAGATCCGCATAGCGCTACAGCTTGCGGCGCTGGGTGTTGACATCATCGAAGCAGGCTTTCCGATTGCTTCACGCGGCGACCTTGAGGCGGTACGCCAGGTGGCGCAAGAAGTGCGAAACGTCCCGATTGCGGCCCTTGCGCGCGCCAAAAAGGAAGATGTAAGCGCTGCGATCGAAGCGCTGAAACCTGCGGCGCTGCCACGTCTGCATGTGTTTCTTGCAACTTCTGACCTCCATCTCAAAATCAAACTGAATTTCACGCGGGAGCAGGCACTGGAAGCCGTCGGTTCGATGGTACGTTTCGCTCGCCAGCATGTTGCACAAGTCGAGTTTTCGGCCGAAGATGCGAGCCGGACGAACATCGATTTTCTTTGCCAAGCGTGCCGAGTTGCGGTGGATGCGGGAGCCACGGTCCTGAATTTACCGGACACGGTCGGTTATGCTGTGCCAGATGAATATGCCGCCATGTTCACGCAGGTGCGGGAGTACCTTGGTGATCCGGAGGGCATCACGCTCAGCGCGCACTGCCACGACGATTTAGGGATGGCGGTCGCGAACTCCTTAGCCGCGGTACGAGCCGGAGCGCGCCAAATTGAATGCACCGTCAACGGAATCGGAGAGCGTGCGGGAAATGCTTCGCTCGAAGAGGTCGCGGTTGCCTTGGCTGTCAGGAGGGAGTACTTTGGCGTTGAGACCGGAATTTGTCTCGAGCAGCTTTTCCCTGCGAGCAGGTTGTTGACTGAAATCACGGGCGCACAAGTTGCGCCGAACAAGGCAGTCGTGGGGGCGAACGCTTTTGCGCACGAAGCGGGTATCCATCAAGACGGCATTATCAAGCACCCGTTGACATATGAGATTATTTCTCCTCAGAGTGTTGGTGTACCTTGCCGGTCCCTGGTTCTTGGCAAACATTCCGGGCGTAACGCGCTGCGCGTGAGTCTGCGAGACCTCGGCTACGATCCAAGTGAGACGGAGCTTGCAGAGTGCTACCGTCGCGTCACTGCGCTCGCCGACCAAGCCAAACATGTTCGCCCGCGAGACCTTGTGGCTATCGCGCATGAAATTATGCGCCGACGCCCCTGGACGCTGACTGCGCAAGCGTCGCCGGCAACCTGAATTTCCCGCGGGAACGAGATCCAATTCACAGGCCGGAAGTCCCTCAGGATCTGTTTTTTTTTGCTACCGTAGGCAGCTCAAATGAAGAAGATGATAGTCCTCCTGCCCGGTGATGGGATCGGGCCGGAGGTTACACGCGCCGCAGCAACAGTTTTACTCGAGTGCGCGTGCGAATTCGGCCATCAGTTTGATCTGTGGGAGCTTCCAGTCGGAGGTTCTGCGATCGATGCGACGGGCTCACCTCTTCCTAACGAAACTCTGGATGCTTGCCGTCGTGCAGATGCGGTACTTCTGGGTGCCGTCGGCGGACCGGAGTGGGATGCGCTTCCCGTCGGGAAGCGCCCCGAGAGCGGCTTGCTGGACCTACGCAGGGGGTTGGGACTCTATGTCAATATCCGCCCCGTCAAAATTCTCAAACCGTTGAGTGGCATCTCTCCACTGAAGTCAGAGCACCTGGGCGATCTAGATTTGGAAATTGTCCGGGAACTTGCAGGCGGGATGTATTTCGGTGACGCGGGTAGCATCACAGAAGGCGGGTTCGAGCGAGCTTTTGACACTGAATCCTACTCGGTCCCCGAGATCGAGCGCGTCGCGACTTTCGCCTATGAGCGCGCGGAGGGCCGCTCCCGCCGCCTGTGTTCGGTGGACAAGGCTAATGTGTTTTCGAGTTCACAGCTCTGGCGCCGAACCGTGACGACCTTAAATGCCAGTTTCTCTTCAGTATTACTCCAGCACATGTTCGTCGATAATGCGGCAATGCAGCTTATACTGCGACCGTCACAATTCGATATCTTGCTATGCAACAACCTGTTCGGTGACATTCTGAGTGATGCTGCGGCAGCCCTGGTGGGCTCGATCGGCTTGATGCCCTCAGCGAGTTTTGGGTTGAGCTCCCCGATTTTCGAGCCGATTCATGGCTCCGCGCCGTCACTTGCTGGCACAGGTTCTGCTAATCCAATTGGCTCCATTCTTAGCGTGACGATGATGCTGCGTGATGCATTCGGACTCTCACTCGAAGCGGACTCGATAGAGAAATCACTGTTGCGTGTGCTCTCGGATGGCTACCGAACTCCAGATATTTTTGAGCCCGGGACTCGCACCGTCGAAACCGCAGTCTTTACAGAGCTCCTGCTTGAGGAAATACACCAAACCCTCGAATACGCCGAACGCTACGGTTGGGGCGTCTGATGCTTGACGTGCCCTTCCAGAATTCGGCACTTTGCGCCCGGTGAAATCCTATAACTGGGACGCGTAGGGTATATACGGGATATGACAATGGCCAATGACACCCAGCTCTCGGATGCGAAACGCGATCTCCTACAGAGGTATTTGCAACAAGCCAGTGCACCGGCGTCGGGGAGCTCTTCCCAGATTCCCCGACGTAAACACAACGGCCCTGCTCCGTTGACTTTGGCTCAGGAGCAGATTTGGCGCAATGCCCAAAGGCCCGGCGTCCCTCCCTTCTATAACGAATCCATCACCATCTATCGGAAAGGCCCGCTAGATGTGGCATTGTTCGAGCGATGTTTGGTCGAAATCTTGCGCCGACATGAAACTTGGCGCACCACTTTTGAGATTGTGGACGGACAACCAGTCCAGGTTGTTCATCCGTCTCCCTCTTGCCTCCCACTGCAATTGATTGACCTGCGGGACCGACCGGAAAGCGAGCGGGAGGCGGAGGCTGTACGGTTAGGCTCGAAAGAAGTTCTGCGCGCATTTGACTTGGCCAAAGGTCCGCTCTTCCGTCCCACCCTGGTAAGGATGAAGGACGGTGAGTACCGATGTCACTTTGCGGTCCACCAGATCATCATCGACGGAGTAACGGCATATCACATCCTTCTTCCGGAACTGGTGGCGCTTTACGATGCTTTTTCCCAAGGCAAGCCGTCGCCTCTGCTGGAGCTTCCCATTCAGAATTCCGACGTTGCATGCTGGCAGCGGGAATGGATGCGGGGTGAAGTGCTAAGCTCTGAGTTAGCTTACTGGCGAAAGCAGCTAGAGGGAGCGCCCACCGAACTTGGGTGGCCCACTAGGCGCCCGCGGCCTGCGCAGCAGAATCTTCGCGCCACCATCCGGCCTTTCACTTTGCCGCCGGATTTGAGCGATCAGGTTAGGAGGTTTTCCAAGAGTGAGGGTGTCACCTCGTTCGTGACCTTGCTGGCCGGTTTCTATATCTTGCTCTACCTCTATACGGGTAAGCAGGACATCGTTTTGGGCACCGTGTCTCCATCAGGACGCAAACGGTCAGAAGTTCAGCGGTTGATGGGTTATTTTCTGAATCCCATCCCGCTTCGGCTCGACCTTTCTGGAAACCCCACAGTCCGGGAACTACTGTTCCGTGTGCAGCGGGCCAGCGTCGGAGGATTGTCGCACGATGATGTTCCATTTGAGCACTTAGTCGAGGCGCTAAAACCCAAAGTTGACCCGACTCGCAATCCATTTTTTCAAATGGCTGCCTCGCTAGAGCCTTCGATGCCTGATGTCGACCCATCCTGGAACCTGACTCCAATGGACATCGAGAGCGGAGGGGGGCGCTGGGATATCTACCTCGTTTGGGATGATCGGCCCGGTGGCTTTATTGGCCGGGTTCAGTATAACCCAGACATTTTGGAAGCTGCGGAAATTACGACGATGCTCGAACACCAAGTAGAACTGTTGCCACAGATCGCGTCAAATCCACACAAGAGACTTTCTGAAATCACCATCAGTAAGGTCTAGAACATCTGGGAAAATAATGAAAAGCACAGAAAGTCAGACCCATGCATAGGTTCGAGTTTGCCGAGAATGACGTGAGGAACGTGAGTGCCAGTTCTTCCGACGGGCATCCGACGAAAACGATCGATTACAACACGAACCAGCCTCTTCCTGCCCGCCTGTTAGTGAGTGAATCTCGCTTTTACGGCCTCTACCCCTGGAGTTTGGATGTTTTCCCGCGACTTCGGGAGGTCGTGGACCGTCTGCGTTCGGAATTGCATCATTTGGGGGATGTTGAGGAAGAATGGCAGCGCCAAGAAGTCAAGCTAAATATCTTTCTCTTATGTTGCGCTATTAGTGAAACCGTCGATGATTTCATTCTAGGGAGGAGTTGGGACTTTTCGAAAATAGGATCTGTCCCACTCGTCGGGTCAGCTTTGAACGGCGCGAGATCCCTGCTGGAATTGCGTCGTAAGTTTCGCGAACGGCGCTTGAAGCGACTAGCTCAGTGGCGGGAATCTTGGGGAAGAGCGCTCCAGGTCTTCGTCCAGAGTTTCCTGGGTGAGAAGGAAGAAGCCGGACTCCCAGTTGAATCCCCTGTGTGCGATCTGGAATCGCTGCTCGCGTTCTCGATTCCCGAGACCTTGCTTGAACTGAGGCCACGGATACCAGCCGCATTCCACGCTCAGGACTTGACGCACTTCGACATTGTGAAGCTCGGGGCGAAGTTTGTACAAACCTTACCTGACCGGTCGAGGCCCGTCCTGGTCGTGGGTTTGCGCACTGCGGGAGCATACTTCGCACCAGTGCTTCACGCGCAACTTTCGCGGCAGGGTTACAAGGACGTCGATTCAGTCTCAATCCGTCCCAAGTCGGGTGTCGGATATTGGGAAATGCTTCGTCTGAGACAAGCCGCGGACAAGAAGTCGATGGTCATTGTGATTGACGAGCCGGGAGGCACCGGAACCACTAATGCTCTGGGAGTAGATTGCGTTCGTCGAGCGGGCATTATAAACGAAAACATTGTGCTCATGGTCCCAGTGCATCCCACGGTGCTCGACTGGCGAGAAAAGCCTGGCTATATGCGCCTTACGAAGATTCGCATCCTGCCATTGGAGCCTGAAGAATATCACAAACATTCCTTAATGCGGGCGGCGCTAATCGAAAAACAGTTGTCCGAGTATTTTCACGAGTTGGGTTACACCGAGGCAAGAATTGTCGAGAGTCCGAAGACCACGCAGATTAATCTCCATTTACGTGGGCTTTCCGAGGAGAATTCTCAAAACCGCTTCAAGCGTGTGTACGAAGTACGTCTTCGCAAAGAAAATGGCGAGCGTGAAGTTCGATTTATCCTGGCGAAGAGCGCAGGTTGGGGATGGCTTTCTTACCATGCTTTCCATTCCGGCAAAAAACTTGCGGGATTTGTACCCCCCATTCTCGGTTTGCGCAATGGGCTACTGTACAGTGAATGGATAGATGCTGAGAAACAACCAGTAGAAGCTCTTCGGCGGGACCACGTGATCGAAACTTCTGCTGCCTACATCGCTGCGCGCGTTCAGAAACTTTGTCTCTCGGAGGATCCAACTGCGGATTTAGCTGCAGATGCCCGTCATTATGGGTCGGAAAAGCTGGTGGACTATCTGTGCTACGCCTATGGCGGGAGGGCTATCGCAGGACTGAGACGACCCCGGTTGCGACATGAACTAGCCACCCGACAGATTCCTTGTCCCACCTTTATTGACGGCAGGATGAGACGGCTGGAATGGATTAATGGACATAACTTTACCTTTAAGTCTGATTTTGAGCAACACGGTCTCGGAAAATATGAACTGAGCATAACCGATCCGGCCTATGATCTTGCGGAAGTTATCCTCAATTTCAAACTTACGTCGGCGGAAGAAGAAGGGCTAATCAACCGCTATGTGGAATCTTGTGCGGATGTGAATGTCCGGCACCGACTGTTTCTGAACAAGGTGCAAGCTGGTACTTGGGCGATGAGCTCAAATTTGATTAACTTGGCAGACCCGCGGCTGGCACATCGGCACGATGAGTTTCATAAGCGCTTCACAGAGGCTTGGGATTTTCTGACCATCCAGAGTGCGCATCGGTGTGGAAGCCTATGTCACCGGCAGGAAAGCCTCGACTGGAAATCCCCGCTCGTAGTCCTGGATGTCGATGGGGTTGTGGATAAGCATGTGTTCGGGTTTCCGACGACAACGATCGCTGGCATCCAAGCGATCTCTCAACTCCAGAGTCATGGATTCACAATTGCCCTCGATACTGCTAGAACGACGAAAGAAGTCAAAGAGTACTGTCGAGCCTACGGGCTTGTCGGTGGTGTGGCTGAGTATGGGGCCTGGGCTTGGGATTCAGTCAGTGGAAAAGAGGTCGTGCTCGTTACCCCGGAGGACCAAGAACAGTTGCTTGAACTCGCGCGGAGTTTACTCAAGATTCCCGGGGTATTCTTGAACGAAGAATACCGCCATTCAATCCGGGCGAACATCTATGGGCCGAACGGGACCGTACCCCTGCCAACGCCGCTGATTCAAACCCTAATGGCCAAACTGAAAGTGGATCGATTGCAAATGCGGCAGACTTCGATTGACACCACGATCCTCGCCCGCGGAACCGATAAGGGAAAAGGTTTGCTGGCTCTCAAGGCTCTTGTTGGCCAAGGGCAGGCCGAAACAATAACGGTGGGAGACACCGAATCCGATCTCCCGATGTTCGGCGTCAGCCAACGCTGCTACGCGCCAGGAAACATGACGAAATTCCGCCCAGTGGCTAAGGCCATGGGCTGCAAGGTGGTCGACGGGAAGTATCAAGTAGGGTTTCTCCAGATCGCTCGAGCGATCACGCACCCAGATGGCGGGATCTGCGAGAAGTGCGAGATTGGGGAGGCATTAAAGAAAGCCAAGGCCCAAGACATTTTTCTCCAACTGCTTGAGATGGCTGATCAAGGCCGGATGGCACGGCTTTTCTCGGCTTTGCTTGACCCGATGTCACTTAAAGCATTTATCAAGTAACCGCATCGCTCGGTATCGTCCAGACTATCGTACACTAATGGCAGCTCGGGCCTTCATGACAACCGCCTTGAAATCAGAAGACCAACTAGGGGAAGCCGATGGGTCTATTTCGGCTCCGAACTCAGACTCAAATCCCGAACACGTGCTCTTTCTGATCGACCGTTTCCCGCAAAGGATGGGTGGAGCGGAAGGTACGCTGCTAAAGATCACGCGCTTGCTACCCCCGTCGCGTTACCGATGTTCCGTCGTCACCTTCGCGACTGACCCGACCTTCGAGGATATTCGCGGAC
>Ga0187778_10001425_pt1 | contig 16666 bp, 11 predicted proteins | sample 1015_Q2_SP5_20_M_FD_132418 | JGI IMG/M metagenome (GOLD analysis project Ga0187778, IMG submission 132418) | Tropical peat soil microbial communities from peatlands in Department of Meta, Colombia - 1015_Q2_SP5_20_MG | ecosystem: Environmental > Terrestrial > Soil > Wetlands > Peat | place...
ATCGCCGACTCCTCGCCGCAGATGTAGGCGCCCGCACCGCGCCGGAGATCCATTCGCGGCAGCCTGCAGGGAGGCTCCGCGCGAAGCGCATCGATCTCGCGAGTGAGAATCGCGCGGGAGGCGGCGTATTCGTCTCGGAGGTAGATGTAGACCTCGTCGATGCCCACCGCCCACGCCGCGATCAGCGCGCCCTCGAGAAAGCGATGGGGATCGCGCTCGAGATAGTAGCGATCCTTGAACGTGCCCGGCTCGCCCTCGTCGATGTTCACGGCCAGCAGCCGCGGCGCGGGCTCCCCGCGCACGATGCGCCATTTGCGCCCCGCCGGAAACCCGGCCCCGCCGAGGCCCCGCAAGGCGGAGTCCTCGAGCGTGGAGATCACGGCATCGACGCTGCGCTCCCCGCCCACGCACGCCGCAAGCGTCGCGTAGCCTCCCGCCGATCGATAGGCGCGGTAGTCGATGGCAGGGGGAAGCTCCGGCTCGGTGCGCTTGGCGGCGACGAGCGCGGCGATGCCGGCGGCGGTCGCACGGTCGACCGGATTCCGCCCGACGACTGCCGCCGGCGCCTGCTCGCAGCGGCCGATGCACGGCGCGCCGATGACGCGCACGCCTGGCCACGCCGCTCGCTCGCACGCGTCGCGCAGGGCATCGGCGCCCGCAAGCTGGCACGACAGCGTTTCGCACACGCGCACCGTCAGCGGAGGTGGAGGCGTCTCGCCCTCCTTCACCACATCGAAGTGATGGTAGAAGGTCGCCACTTCGTAGACTTCGGTGTGGGCGAGACGCATCTCGTCGGCGAGTGCCACGATGTGCGCCGCGGATATGTGGCCGTAGCGATCCTGAATCAGGTGCAGGAACTCCACGAGCAGATCGCGTCGGCGCGGGGCTTCGCCCAGGAGCTTCGCGATCTCGTCAGCGGCACGCGGATCGAGCGGCCTGCCCTTGGGATGCGCACTTGCCTTGCGCCTCACGCCGAGTGCGGAGGTGTCGACTACGCTCTCCCGTGTCCGCGGCGTTGCCATGTCCGAGTCAGTCGAGGAAGTCGCAATACTTTTCGACATGCGCCGCCAGATCGAGCGAGTGCTTGCGCACCAGCCGCTCCGCGAGCTCGGTGTCGCGCTTTTCCAATGCTTCGATGATGCGCATGTGATCGGCGATCGAGCGCTGCGCGCGGTCGCGCTGCGATATGGTCATCCTGCGAATGGCGCGGACATGGATGAACAGGTTCTCGATGGTCTTGCCCATGAGGTGCGAGCCGGAGAGCCGAATGATCGCCTGGTGGAACGCTATGTTGGCGTCCGAGTACTCGTTGATGTGCTCGGCCGGCGTGCTGTTGCGGAACTCGTCGAACATGTGGCGAAGGGCGCCGATTTCTTCGTCGGAGGCATTGAGCGTGGCGAGCCTCGCCGCCATGCTCTCCAGCGCCGCCCACATCTCGATCATCTCGATGATCTGTTTCTTGGTCTTGCGCACGATGAACGCACCGCGGCGCGGCACCGTGCGCAGGAAGCCCTCCTGTTCGAGCAATGTCATGGCCTCCCGGATCGGCGTGCGGCTCACGCCCAGCGCTTGCGAGAGCTGCCGCTCGTCGAGCCGGATCTCGTCGCGACGGGAGTAAATGTCCGCGTCCATGATCGCGTGCTTGAGCGCAGCGTACGCCTGATCGCGAAAGCTGACGTTGGTGGTCAGCGGCTGCAGCGCGAGCGGCAGGGGCTGCTCCGGAGCGGCGACTGGCGTGGCCATCGGTATGTCTTAAGGTTGCTAGGGTGCCGCTCGCGCAAGGGCGCAATTTGGCGCTGCCGATCACTCGCCCCGAAAAACCGCTTCGCTGCGGGTCCTGGAAACAGCCCAGTATATCGTATACCACGCACCAGCGGCACCGACAAGGCGGCCCGTCCTTGCGTGTCAGATACCGTTCGAATGGGAAGTTTTGACTCGTATCAACGGCACAACAGGTGCTTATTGACTTTCCCTGATATACCACATACGTTATGCAGGATTTTAACAGGCCAGACCGCTCTGTGCGACGTTTGGCCATCTGTCTGGAAGATGGCGTTAGCCTAGTCGTTCCCGGACTTTCAACTTCGAGGAGGGTCTTGTGGAATCCACAACCGAAAACAGACCGCTCTACGCGTCGCCGTGGTGGCAATTGCTCATCGGCGTGACCTGCATGGTCATGATCGCGAACTACCAATACGGCTGGACGCTCTTCGTCGGCCCGCTTGACAGCAAATATCACTGGGGCCGGGCGTCAATTCAGGTAGCGTTCACGATTTTCGTTTTGCTGGAGACGTGGCTCGTCCCGGTCGAAGGCTACCTCGTCGATCGCTTCGGCCCCCGCTGGGTGACTGTCGTCGGGGGCGTGCTGTGTGGCATCGCCTGGGCGATCAATTCGTGGGCCGATTCGCTGGCGTGGCTCTACTTTGCCGCCGCGTTGGCGGGAATCGGCGCAGGTGGCGTCTACGGGACGTGTATCGGAAACGCAGTGAAATGGTTTCCCGGCCGTCGCGGATTGGCGGCAGGCCTGACTGCGGCAGGTTTCGGAGCGGGGTCAGCGCTCACGATCATCCCGATCGCCAACATGATCAAGAACGCGGGCTACGAGCAGACGTTCCTGGTTTTCGGCCTGCTGCAGGGTGCCGTGGTGGTCGTGCTTGGGTTCCTCCTCCTAACGCCGCCCGCGAGCATGATGGCCGCACCGGCGAAGGTTGCTCCGGGAGCGGGCCGCGCACAAGCCACGTGGACCGAGATGATCAGGACGCCGGTGTTCTGGGTCATGTACGTCATGTTCGTGCTGATGGCAGCCGGCGGCCTCATGGCCACCGCGCAACTCGCCCCGATCGCCAAGGACTTCAAGGTCGCCGACGTTCCGGTGAGCCTGATCGGCCTGACGTTGCCGGCGTTGACCTTCGCGCTGACCATCGACCGCGTGCTCAACGGGCTGTGTCGGCCTTTCTTCGGCTGGGTGTCTGACAACATCGGTCGCGAGAACACGATGTTCATCGCCTTCGCGCTCGAAGGCCTGGGAATTTTCGCGCTGTACAAATTCGGCAGCGACCCCGTTTTCTTCGTGATCCTGAGCGGCCTGGTGTTCTTCGCCTGGGGCGAGATCTACAGCCTGTTCCCGGCGACAGTCACCGACACCTTCGGGGCCAAGTACGCGACGACCAACACCGGGTTGATGTACACCGCCAAAGGCACGGCGTCGCTGTTGGTGCCGCTCGCCAACGTACTGACGACCACAACAGGAAGCTGGCAGGCGGTGTTCCTGACGGCGGCAGGAATGAACATTGTCGCAGCCGTGATGGCGCTTGCGCTCCTCAAGCCGATGCGTAGCGCGTACACGAGCAGGGCGACGGAGGCCGTGAAGGCGCAGCCGAAGCTCGCGACCTAGCGGAGACTCCGGCAACCGTTCGCCAGCTCGACGGACCGCGCCGTCGCGCGGCCGGTCGAGTGATCGACGACATACGAACCCTGCGACCGCACCGGCCGGTCGCTCGAAAGAGCGTTGCGCTGCTCTCTCTTTTCAGTAATGGAGGTACCCATGCCCGATGCGGCCACAAAAGCTCCCGAAGGGCGCACGACGACTGCAGAAGTAAAGCGCGAGGGCGCGACGCCCCGCGACGTCGATGCACAATCACAAGAAGAGATCGACGGCTTTCAGCTCGTGATCGATGCCCTCAAGCTCAACGGCATCGATACGATCTTCGGCCTGCCAGGAATCCCGATCACCGACCTCACCCGCAGGGCACAGGCCGCCGGCATCCGCGTGATTTCGTTCCGCCACGAGCAGAACGCCGGTTACGCTGCATCCATCGCCGGCTTCGTTACGAAGAAGCCTGGCGTTTGCCTGACGGTATCCGCGCCGGGTTTTCTCAACGGCCTGGCGGCGCTGGCGAATGCAACCACCAATTGCTTCCCGATGATCCTAGTGAGCGGATCGAGCGAGCGCGAGATCGTCGATTTGCAGCAGGGTGACTACGAGGAGATGGACCAGCTCGCCATCGCCAAGCCGCTTGCCAAAGCCGCGTTCCGGGTCTTGCACGCCGAGGACATCGGCGTGGGTGTGGCACGGGCGATCCGCGCTGCGCTCTCGGGCCGTCCGGGTGGGGTTTACCTCGATCTGCCTGCCAAACTTTTTCCGCAAACCATCGACGCCGAAACCGGCAGGAAGTCGCTGATCAAGGTGGTTGATGCGGCGCCGCGACAGATCCCAGCGCCCGATGCGATCGACCGCGCGCTCGATCTGCTCAAGGCAGCCAGACGTCCGCTCATCGTCCTCGGCAAAGGCGCGGCGTACGCGCAGGCAGATGCGGATATTCGCGCGCTGGTGGAGACGACCGGCATCCCCTACTTGCCGATGTCGATGGCCAAGGGCCTGCTGCCGGACACCCATCCGCAATCAGCATCGGCGGCTCGTTCGTACGTGCTGCCCGAGGCCGACGTGGTGATGATGATCGGCGCGCGCTTGAACTGGCTGCTCGCGCACGGCAAGGGCAAGACGTGGGGTGCCGCGAGCGCCAAGAATTGGGGCGGCCAGCGATTCATCCAGATCGACATCTCGCCCCAGGAAGCGGACAGCAACGTGCGTATCGAGGCGCCGGTCGTCGGCGACATTGGTTCCTGCGTATCGGCCCTGCTTTCCCGCATGGGCTCGAGTTGGCCGAAGCCGCCGACGGACTGGCTCAACGCCGTCGCCGAGCGCAAGAGCAAGAACGTCGCCAAGATGGCCGAGACGCTCGCCAAGAATCCGACGCCGATGAACTTCCACAGCGCGCTCAACGTCGTGCGCGACATCATCAAGGCGAACCCGGAGGCGATCCTGGTCAACGAAGGCGCCAACGCGCTCGATTTCACGCGCAGCATCGTGGACATGTACAAGCCGCGCAAGCGGCTGGACGTCGGCACTTGGGGCGTGATGGGCATCGGCATGGGCTTTTCGGTCGCGGCGGCGGCAGTGACCGGCGAGCAGGTGATCGCGGTCGAAGGCGACAGCGCATTCGGTTTCTCCGGCATGGAAGTCGAGACGATCTGCCGCTACAACCTGCCGGTCTGCGTCGTGATCCTGAACAACAACGGCGTATACCGCGGCGACGAGGTGAATACCGGCGGCGGACGAGATCCATCGCCCCTGGTGTTCGTCAAGGGCGCGCGCTACGAAAAACTGATGGAGGCCTTCGGTGGCGTGGGCGTGCTGGCCACGACGCCGGCCGAGCTGCGCAATGCAATGGAGGAAGCGATGCGCTCGCGCAAGCCGACCCTGGTCAACGCGGTCATCGACGAAAAGGCGGGTACGGAAAGCGGCCGCATCACGAGTCTGAATCCCAGCGCGAAAAAGAAACCATGATGGCTCGCCGCGTTCGACCGCCGTCGATAGGCAACTTCGCCTCGGCCTCGGTCGGCGCGCCGAGGGTCGACGCGGCCTAGCAACCTCTGCATAGGGGAAAGTAATGGGCAAGGCTTTGGATGGAGTGCGCATTCTCGACTTCACCCACGTGCAGTCGGGTCCGACCTGCACGCAACTGCTGGCGTGGCTGGGTGCCGACGTGATCAAGGTCGAGCGGGCGGGCGAAGGCGACATAACGCGCGGTCAGCTTCGCGACATACCCGGCGTCGACAGCTTGTATTTCACGATGCTCAACCACAACAAGCGCTCGATCACCGTCGACGCCAAGAACCCGAAGGGCAAGGAAGTTCTGGAAAAGCTGGTCAAGCATTGCGATGTGCTGGTCGAGAATTTCGCTCCTGGCGCGCTCGATCGCATGGGGCTCACCTGGGAGCACATCCAGTCGCTCAACCCGCGGATGATCGTCGCCTCGGTCAAGGGCTTCGGCCCCGGCCCTTACGAAGATTGCAAGGTCTATGAGAACGTCGCGCAATGCGCCGGTGGTTCCGCGTCGACCACCGGCTTCGACGATGGTCCGCCGCTGGTGACCGGCGCGCAGATCGGCGATTCCGGCACCGGGCTGCATCTCGCGCTCGGCATCGTCGCCGCGCTATACCAGCGTAAGACGACCGGCCGCGGACAGAAAGTTCTCGCCGCGATGCAGGATGGCGTGCTCAACCTGTGCCGCGTGAAGCTTCGCGACCAGCAGCGTCTCGCGCGCACGCAGGTGATGGAAGAGTATCCGCAATACCCCAACGGCAACTTCGGCGATGCGGTTCCGCGCGCCGGCAACGCCTCGGGAGGTGGTCAACCCGGCTGGATCCTCAAGTGCAAGGGCTGGGAGAGCGATCCCAACGCGTACATCTACTTCATCACCCAGGCGCCGGTGTGGAAGGACATCTGCGAGGTGATCGGCAGGCCGGAGTGGCTCACCGATCCGCGTTACGCGACGCCCAAGGCGCGACTGCCGCACCTGATGGAGATCTTCGGCGAGATCGAGAAATGGACCATGACCAAGACCAAGTTCGAGGCGATGGACATTCTCAACAAGCGCGACATTCCTTGCGGTCCCATCCTCTCGATGAAGGAGATTGCCGAGGAGCCGTCACTGCGCGCGACCGGAACCGTCGTTGAAGTCGACCACCCGACCCGCGGCAAGTACATCTCGGTCGGCAATCCGATCAAGATGTCCGGCAGCCCGAGCGAGGTGAAGCGCTCGCCGCTGCTCGGCGAGCACACCGACGAAGTGCTCTCCGAGCTCGGGTACAGCAAGGACCAGGTGGCGGCGCTGCGCGCCGAGAAGGTCATCTGAAGGACAATCCGCAGGATTCCCGTTCGCCCTGAGCCTGTCGAAGGGCGACGACAAGGAACGGACGCTCTGTGGGCAGCCGTTCACGGTTCGACAGGCTCACCGCGAACGGACGAGAGGACTAGCGATGGCGAACAAGAAGAGCGAGGTTCGGCGTGTTCTGGAGACAGTGAAAGCGGAAGGGCGCACTTCGCTTACCGCGCCCGAAGGCAAGCTTGTTTGCGACGCCTACGGCATCCCCGTGCCCAGGGAAGGCGTTGCAAAGTCGGCTGCCGAGACTGCGAAGCTCGCGACCCGCATCGGCTTTCCGGTTGTGCTCAAGATCGTCTCGCCTGAGATCCTGCACAAGACCGATGCCGGCGGCGTGCTGGTAGGTGTCAAGAACGCTGCGGAGGCGCGCAAAGGCTTCGAGAAGATCATGGCCAGCGCGAAGAAGTACAACCGCAAGGCCAATTTGCTCGGCGTGCAGGTTCAGCAGATGCTCGGCGGCGGCCAGGAAGTCATCGTCGGCGCCGTGACCGATCCGTCGTTCGGGAAACTCGTGGCCTTCGGTTTGGGGGGCGTTCTGGTCGAAGTGCTCAAGGACGTCACCTTCCGCCTCGCGCCCGCGTCGAAAGACGATGCGCTCTCCATGCTCGACAGCATCGCCGCGGCGCCGATCCTGAAGGGTGTTCGCGGCGGCGACCCGGTCGACCGGCAGGCGCTCTCGCGCATCATCCAGAGCGTCTCGCAGCTAGTCTCCGATTTCCCCGAGATCGTCGAGATGGATCTCAACCCTGTTTTCGCAACCAGGAAAGGCGCGATCGCGGCAGACGTGCGCATCGTCGTCGACTTTGCCCCGGCCCCTGCCCGCTACCGGCCGAGGCACGAGGACATCGTGCGCGACATGAACCGCATCATGAAACCCGATGCGGTCGCCGTCATCGGCGCATCGTCGGAGGACGGCAAGATCGGCAACTCGGTGATGAAGAACCTGATCAACGGCGGCTACGCCGGCGACATCTACCCGATCCACCCGAGCGCGAGCGAGATCCTGGGGCGCAGGGCGTACAAGAGCGTCAAGGACGTTCCGGGCAAGATCGACGTCGCGGTGTTCGCGATCCCGGCCAAATTCGTCGCCGACGCGCTGATCGAGGTGGGCGAGAAGAAGATTCCGGGCGCCGTGCTCATTCCGTCCGGATTCGCCGAGACCGGCAACGTCGAGGGCCAGAAGCAACTCCAGGAGATCGGCCGGAAGTACGGCGTGCGCCTGATGGGGCCGAACATCTACGGCTTCTACTACACGTGGAAGAACCTCTGCGCCACATTCTGCACCGCCTACGACTTCAAGGGCCACGCCGCGCTTTCGTCGCAATCGGGCGGGATCGGCATGGCAATCATCGGCTTCTCGCGCTCGGCCAAGATGGGCGTCTCGGCGATCGTCGGCCTTGGCAACAAGTCGGACATCGACGAAGACGACCTGCTCACCTTTTTCGAGCAGGACGACAACACCCAGATCATCGCCCAGCACTGCGAGGATCTGAAGGACGGACGCGCATTCGCCGAGGTCGCGAAGCGTGTGTCGAAGAAAAAGCCTGTGGTCGTCCTCAAGGCCGGCCGCACCGCGATGGGCGCGCGCGCGGCGAGCTCGCACACAGGGGCACTCGCCGGCAACGACAAGATCTACGAGGACGTGCTCAGGCAGTCCGGCGTGATCCGCGCGCGCAGCTTGCGCGACTTGCTCGAGTTCGCGCGGGCGATCCCCGTGCTGCCGACGCCCAAGGGCGAGAACGTGGTCATCATCACCGGAGCGGGCGGCTCGGGAGTGCTGCTCTCCGATGCGGTGGTCGACAACAATCTCAAGCTCATGGCGATGCCTCCGGACCTCGACGCCGCGTTCCGCAAATTCATACCGCCGTTCGGGGCCGCCGGAAACCCCGTCGACATCACCGGCGGTCAGCCGCCGAAGACGTATCAGGACACGGTCCGGCTCGGGCTCGAGGAGCCGCGCATCCATTCGCTCATCCTGGGCTACTGGCACACGATCATCACGCCGCCGATGGTGTTCGCCAAGACCATGGTCGAGGTGATCGAGGAGATGCGCGCCAGGGGCATCCACAAGCCGGTCGTCGCCTCGCTGGCGGGCGACGTCGAAGTCGAGGAGGCCGCGGAGTATCTCTTCGATCATGGCATCCCGGCGTATCCCTACTCGACCGAGATGCCGGTCGCCGTTCTCGGTGCCAAGTATCAGTGGGCGCGTGGCGCGGGGCTGATCTGACGACCCCGCCGGCTGCGGCACACTGACCTCCGGTGCCGTGGCAGGACCGGGCGCCGTGCCGCCGGTCCCTGATTGGCGCTGACTGGTTTCGCGTCGTGATGTAAGCTCGCGTTTTCGCTCGCGCGGTGCACCGGCAGACTGCATGAACGCCAACCTGTACGCGCTGCTGCACGATCATTTCGCCGAGCATGCGGAACAGCCGTGCCTGCTGATTCCCGGTGGGCCGGTGATCCATTACGACGACCTCGACGCCGCCTCGGCGCGCATCGCCCACGCGCTGCGCGGCGCGGGCTGCCGCACCGGCGATCGCGTCGCCGTCCAAGTCGGAAAGTCGTGGGAGGCGCTGGCGCTGTATCTCGCCTGCCTCCGCGCCGGCCTGGTGTATCTGCCGCTGAATACCGGCTACCGCTGCGAAAGCGCCAACGAGCTGCCGTACTTCTTCGCCGACGCCGACCCCGCGGTCATCGTCTGCAGCGCGGACTCGCTCGACGCGATCACTGCGCTGCGGCCCCAGGCAGCGGTCATGACGCTGCACGGCGACTCGGTGTCGCTGCTCGGCCGGGCCGAGGAAAAGCCGGAAATCTTCGACACCGTTCACTCGCGGCCCGACGATCTGGCGGCGATTCTCTACACCTCGGGGACGACCGGTCGCGCCAAGGGCGCGATGATCACCCATCGCAATCTCGGCAGCAATGCGCTGACGCTGGTCGAGCACTGGGGCTTCACCCGCGGAGACGTGCTGCTGCACGCGCTGCCGATATATCACGTGCACGGGCTCTTCGTCGCCTGTCACTGCGCAATGCTCTCGGCGAGCCGGATGCTGTGGCTGCCGAAATTCGAGGCGAGGGACGTGATGACGCTCCTGCCGCAAGCGACAGTCATGATGGGAGTGCCGACTTTCTATACCCGCTTGCTGGCCGAGCCCGATTTGGGCGCCGCGACCTGCCGGACGATTCGCCTTTTCGTCTCGGGGTCCGCGCCGCTGCTGCCCGACACGTTCAGCGAATTCAAGGGGCGCACGGGCCATGCCATCCTCGAGCGCTACGGCATGACCGAGACCGGAATGAACACCTCGAACCCGCTCGCGGGTGAACGCATCGCAGGAGCGGTGGGACCCGCCTTGCCGGGAGTTTCGGTGCGCGTAACCAATCCCGAAAGCGAGCCGTGCGCCCCGGGCGTGGTAGGCGCAGTCGAGGTCAAGGGGCCGAACGTGTTCGCTGGCTATTGGGGCATGCCGGACAAGACCCGGGAGGAGTTCACCGCGGATGGCTACTTCCGTACCGGCGACTTGGGCGAGCTCGCGCCCAACGGCTACTTGAAGATCGTCGGTCGCGCGAAGGACCTGATCATCAGCGGCGGGCTCAACATCTACCCGAAGGAGATCGAGGACAAGATCGATTCGCTGCCGGGGATCTTCGAATCCGCGGTGATCGGCGTTCCCGATGCCGACTTCGGCGAAGCGGTGACCGCGGTGGTCGTCGCCAAGCCTGGAGCCTCTCCCAGCGAGTCGGAGATCATCTCGACGCTGAAGGCCGAGATCGCTTCCTTCAAAGTCCCGAAGCGCGTGCACTTTGTCGACGATCTGCCGCGAAATGCGATGGGCAAAGTCGAAAAGAACGTGCTGCGACAGCGTTATGCGGCCGAGTAAAGGGAGACTCAACCCCCGAGCGCCTTCCACCACATGTAAGCGCCGAGCACCAGCAGCATGATCGCAAACGCGCGCCGCAACCGCGCTACCGGCCATGCATGCGCGAGACGTGCTCCGAGCGGCGCCAGCAGCATGCTCGCGGCTGCGACGCCTATGAGCGCCGGAACATAGACGTAACCGATCGCGTATGCCGGGAGGTCAGGCTGGCGTAACCCCGCCCAGATGAAACTGAGCGTCGACGTCACGGCAACCGGCCATCCAATTGCGGCCGATGTTGCAACCGCGGCCTGGATCTTGACGTTGCTGCGAACCAGGAAAGGCACGACGAGATACGCGCCGGCCGTGCCGACCATTCCCGCGAGCAATCCGACGACTGTGCCGAAGCCGAAGAGGATGCCTTTGCCGGGGAGCATGTGCGTCGCGCGGGGCGGGCGGTTGAGCAACATTCGGACACCGGCCAACCAGGTGACGCTGCCGACCAGGGCCGCTGTCACGCGCATCGGCAGCGCGCTCGCGATCTGCGGGCCGACCAGCGAACCGATGATCAGCCCCGGCGCCATCGGCCACACGATGTTCCATGCCACTGCGCCGCGCCTGTGGTGCGCGCGCGCCGAGGAAAAGGCGGTGAAGATGATCGTCGCCGACGAGGTGCCGATCGCCAGCGTGAGAAGGTGCGCTGCACCGAACCCCTGGTGCTGGAACGTCGCCATCAGCACCGGCACGATGGTGAAGCCGCCGCCTACGCCGAGCAAGCCGGCGAGGAATCCGACGAACGCGCCAAGCGCGAGATATAGCGGGAGCAGCGTCCAGTCGATCACGCGGCACGCGCCGCGAGCCGCTCGACGATCGCCCACTCCTGCGGCGTCACCGGCGTGATCGAGAGCCGGTTGCCACGTTGCAGGACGCGCATGGTCGACAATTCGGGAGTCGCACGCAGCTCGGCGAGCGCGATCAACCGCGTCTTCTTCACCAGCGTTACGTCCACGTTGAGCCAGCGCGGCGCGGCAGGCTTCACTTTGGGGTCGAAGTACGGACTCCTGCGGTCGAACTGCGAAGCATCCGGGTACGCGGCTTTGCTCACGCGCACGATGCCCGCGATCCCCGGCTCGGGGCAACTCGAGTGGTAGAAGAATCCGAGATCGCCGACCTTCATTTGGTCGCGCATGAAGTTGCGCGCCTGGTAGTTGCGCACGCCGAACCACGGCGTCGTCTTCTTGGGAGCAGCCGCGAGATCGTCGATCGAGAACTCGTCGGGCTCGGACTTCATCAGCCAGTAGCGCATGGACTATCCGACAGTATCCGAGAATATCAATAAATCTGTTTTTATTGAATTAGTTAGCTCGATCATGTACAGTCCGACTATCCCAAGAAGTCCCACCCAATCCGCCGAAACCCCACCCAAAGTCCCACCCAGAATCCCACCCAAGTCACCGCCGCCATGGGCAACCTGTCCGCCAAATCCTGTGAATCCGCCAAACCCAGCTCGAACGCTGGCGACCGTCTTCTTGGCGATGGCGACGGACTGTTTCTCCGGGTCAGGCCGCACGGCACCAAAACCTGGGTAGTCGAGTACGAGTTTCACGGTCGTCGGCGCAAGTACACGATAGGCGTGTTCGATGCCAAGGGAGGTCCCGGCGAAAGTATAACGGCGTGGCTGGAGCATGGGCGGTTGTCACTGTCGCAGGCGCGGGCGATTGCCGGTCAATGGAAGAATGAGCGTCGTGCCGGTCGAGACCCAGTCTCTGAGTGGGGGACGCGATTGGCGACGACTAGGGCCGCACAGGAAGCGGCACGCATAGCCGCCGCCGCAGAATCAGCGCAGCCAACCGTGTGCGACGTAATCGACCAGTTCATGGCCAAGCACATGACCGGCAAGAAAAGTGCGCCCGCTATCCGCTATCGGTTGGACCGGTTGGCCAAACTGCTCGGGGACAAAAAAATCCACGACGTGGGCCGCCAAGACCTAATTGCTGCCTTGGAGAAGATCGCGGAAGGCCAGACTGACGGCAGGACTGCCAAACAACTTGCGGGTGAAATCCTGATTCAGGCAAAGAGGGTGTGGCGCTTTGCCGAGACCCGCGCCATGGTGGGCACGTCGTGCATCGCACCCCTCACACGGAAAGACTTCGACGCAAGGCCAAGAAAGCGGGATGTCGTGCTCAGCATCGACGAGGTCGCCGAACTCTGGCGAGCATTGGGCGATTCCGCACGCTGCACGGCTGACGCCGTGACCGTTGCGGCATTGCGGCTGATCATCCTCACTGGGCAACGGGAACGCGAGGTGACAGATGCGGAGTGGGTCGAGTTCGACTTGGATGCTGGTATTTGGAAACTGCCTGCGCACCGCACGAAGGCGCGAAGAGCGCACCTTGTACACCTTGCGCCGCAGGCACTCGCGATCCTAGAACCACTGAAAGCAACTGCCGGAAAGCGCCGTCATGTTTTTGCGTCACCCCTTCGCAAGGGTCAGCCGATCTACGGTCGCAGCGTTAACAACGCTTTGCTGATGATGTTCAAACGCGGGGCGCTGCCGAAGGTCACGCCGTGTCATGTGCATGACCTTCGGCGCACATTGATCACCCGCCTGCCAGACCTGGGGTTCGAGCCATTTCTCGCGCACAAGATCGCCAACCACGTGTTGCCCGGTGTCCTTGCTCACTACAACCACAACGAGTATCTCCCGCAGCGGAGGTCGGCGTTGATCGCATGGGCGGACCGCATTGAGGCGCTTGCGCTGGACGAAAAGGTTGTGCAGTTGCAGCGCTCCGCTGCGTAGTCAACTCTTGACCTTGCCACCAGCAAAACGGAACTAGCGCAGGTAGGATGGAGTCAAAGCTTGGTAGGCGATAGCTGATGTAGGTCTAGTTTTCTAACCGCCAAAGGAGTGGCGAAATCGTCGGCATTGTGCTGACGAGCAATAAACAGCCACTCCGGACGGCAAATCCCCAAAGATTTTCGCCGCCACGCTTTTGGCGTCGCGCTCGCCGCAATGTCCGAGCGATCTGCAGGGTCACGAGAAGGAGCACGTTGCCACAACGTGCGCTGGGACGGGTCACGGGGAGTTACACCCTCAGTGCCGCGGATCCAGTTGAACGGCTTATTCTTGCCGCTAGAACCGCATTTCCATATCCTGCGCCATGACCCAGAAGTTCATCGCGGTGATCACACCACTGAAGATAAGTAACGGCAAAATGCGCCAGCCTCGCAAAGGGCCGGAGCTTACCCAGAACTCGCGCGCCCGATAACGGGCAATGCCCGCCGAAAGCCAGAACCCGATAACCATCAGACCTGTCTGGATGGTGAACATGACTTCGTCGGGAAAAAGCGGTGACATCATGCGCTCATGTCGCTCGGCCGGTGAAAGCGGAGCAAGGCCGGTTCCAAACGGATTCAGCAGCAGCCCCAGGACATCGCCTGTTTCACGCGACACATGATAGAGGTTGTGCGCGAGGTGGTAGGCGAAGGCAAGCGGCAACGCGGCAAAAGCGAACGCCGCGAAGAGCTTCATGTAGGAGCTACGGCGCGGGGCGTAGACTCGCAGCACGGCGATGGCCGCTGCGTAAAAGAATAAGGGAACTGCAAAGCTGCCGAGCATGGCGATCGTGAAACTCCCGTAGAGTCGACCGCCCTCGCTCAACTCTCGCGCGATAGCGGTAACCCAGTCGCTCCAGAACGGCATCATGGACAGACCGTGAAAAGTCGTGATGCCCAGCAGCGCAAGCATGAACCAGGCGCCGTCATAGCGTGCACGCGACAGTTCGCGCGCCTCGCTGCTGATGGGGCGCAGCCACCATGAGACGTTCTTCTTGGGGCAGCTATAGACGCAGTTCCCGCATGAAAGACAGTATGTGTTTTCGCTGAACCGACCGACAACCAGCTGGGTAGGGCAAGGCTCGATGAGCGCCGATCCGTTATAGCAGTCAAGCGTCTTGCACTCGTTGCAGGTCGCCTGATTCGCGGGCCGCACCGCGACCGCAGCGAGCCGGGAGTAATAGCCGAGCGTTCGGCCCACCGGACAAGCGTATCGGCAAAAGGCCTTGCGCTCGAACACGAGAAGAAAGGCGACAGAAAGGGCAAGAAAGCACAGCGCAACGATGGCGGTTGCGAACGGTATCGATTCGATACCGGTACCGACCTCCACCCAGGCAAAGGCGAGAAACAGCAGAAACGCAGGCCAGATGTTGCGCAGGTAATGCGGAACCCTCAGGTTGAGTCCCGGGTGTGGACAGGCGCGACGCCATAAGCGTCGGCGCACGAGCCAACTCGCAAGGGTGTCCCAAGGACAGACCGCGCACCATGCCGTGCCGAGCGGCAGCACGGAAACGATTACCAGAGGCCACCACACATTCCATACGAGTACTGTAGCTAGATTGTGTTCGGGATATGGCGTACCAAAGAGCCCGGCAGCAACGATGATCACAAAGACCGCGACGCTCCCGCACTTCGCGGCAAGCAGGACGTTAGGGTTGTTGCTCACAACTCGAATGGCAGGGCCGACTAATGGCGCGCGCGCAAGGTTGAAGCCCAGCACGGGTGCTCCGGACGGTAATAAAGCAAAGAGGCTCCAAAGCACCATAGCTGCAATGATGGCCCCAGCCGCCGCAATCCACGAGGAACCGAGGCCGGGATGCAGCATCGTCATGCCCTTATCCTCTTGCACGCCCAATGCCATCTGCCGCGATGGCGTCGGGTGCATGTGCTCATGATCGGCGACGCCTTCCGGTTCACCACCCACGGCAGTGTCTACTTGCCCGTCTGGGACTAACTGAGCAGGCTCCGCTGGCGCCGATTGAGTGATCGCTGGGACGGCGGGGTGGGCATGTTCGTGCGCAATAGCCGTCTGCCCCGCGATCAAGAACGCGAGAAGAAGCGAACAAACGAGGCGATGTAGGGTATGCACCACCCGTCAACTTCAGGTAGCGAGCGCAAGAGCAGTCTATTGCGCTAACAAAGCCAGCCAATTGACCTAGGTCAATTGCGGCATTGACCACATTCCCTCGCTGAGGGCGACCGTCTCACCCTCAAGAATCCTAGAATGACGCCAGACGAAACGAACGACTTTGCATTGGTGGGAATTCAGGGCGGACGGAAGTTAGCTTCCTAGATGTATGTTGTTTGACCCACGACAACGCGTTTCGGCAAGTCCCGACGTAGGCTCTGTGAGAAACGCCTGGCCCTGTCAATGGGAATGTTTGCCAATCGCGTTTGTCGCACTGTCGCTCATGGGCTCGTCCCGCGCCCACCACCGAGTGCCAGCGGAGGATCTCGAGATGACTATGAACGCCGACAGCTTGTCCATGCATGATCGCAGGAGACACTGGCGGATGAGCCTTGCGCTGGCGCTCTGGGTTGGCGGATTTTTCCTGCCCCTCGCCATCCCGCTCGTGATCGGGTTGCCGCTGCCGGTAGCGACCAAGACGGCGCTATCGGGACTCCTCGTTCTTGGCCTCCCACAGCTTCTGACCGTCGTCGCCATCGCGCTCGTCGGCAAGTCCGGCTTTCACTACGTCAAGGAGCAGCTATTCGGCGCCGCGAAAAAGCTCGGGCCCGCGGCGCACGTGAGTAGAGCGCGTTACCAGGTCGGCCTTGTCATGCTGTTCCTTCCGCTCGCCGTTGCGCTTCTCGAGCCCTATATCACGCCGCTGCTCGTTCCGGAACACCTACCGCATTGGGTATTCGGCGCGGTCGAGGACACGTTGTTCTTGATAAGCTTCTTTGTCTTGGGCGGCGAGTTCTGGGATAAGGTTAAGGCGCTCTTCGTTTACGAGGCTCGGGCCGTTCTTCCCGCGACGTCCAGGTCTCTCTCGCCTCCGCCGGGCTAGAGGGCGTGGGGAGATTGAGCCCCTTGCCCCTGTCTAGATCGCAGACCCACGTTTTGGTGTATCGGGCAAAGAAGCGTCGCGGATGCTCGCTATCAGACGCATCGGTACAAAGACCGCTCTTGGCCGAGGTTGTGCAAAAAGCGCTGACGAGCATTTTCCAGGCGGAACGGTAGCTGCGCACGCAGCCCTCAGGGAGCACACAGAGCCGCGCTTCGCTATCCAGCAGATCTTGAGCGTGTCGAGA
>Ga0187778_10001427_pt1 | contig 16655 bp, 17 predicted proteins | sample 1015_Q2_SP5_20_M_FD_132418 | JGI IMG/M metagenome (GOLD analysis project Ga0187778, IMG submission 132418) | Tropical peat soil microbial communities from peatlands in Department of Meta, Colombia - 1015_Q2_SP5_20_MG | ecosystem: Environmental > Terrestrial > Soil > Wetlands > Peat | place...
GCCCAGATGGCCACGCACACCGCGAGCACCGGCAGCGCGGTCGACTTCATCGACACGCCGAGCCCCGCGATGATGTTGGTCGCGTGGCCGGTGGTCGACGCTTCGGCGACGTGGCGCACCGGCTTGAATTGCGTCGCGGTGTAGTACTCGGTGATGACGACCAACACCGCGGTGAGCGCCAGGCCGACCACTCCGGCGCCCCACAGGCGAAGCGTGCTCAAGTGCGGATCCGAGGCGACGACGCCGGCCATCAGGCGGTCGGTGATGAACCAGAAGCCGATCGCCGAGAGAACCCCGGCGACGATCAGACCCCGGTAGAGCGCGTTCATGATCTTGCCGCCCTCTCGCGCCTTCACGAAAAAGCACCCGACAATCGAGGCGAGGATCGAAAAGCCACCGAGCGCCAGGGGATAGGTCACCGCCGCCTGGGCGTTCACCGGCATGAGCAGCGCACCCAGCAGCATGGTGGCGATGATCGTGACAGCGTAGGTTTCGAACAGGTCCGCCGCCATGCCGGCGCAGTCGCCGACGTTGTCGCCCACGTTGTCGGCGATCACCGCGGGATTGCGCGGGTCATCCTCCGGAATTCCCGCCTCGACCTTGCCGACCAGATCGGCGCCAACATCTGCACCCTTGGTGAAGATGCCCCCGCCCAAGCGCGCGAAGATCGAGATCAGCGAACCCCCGAAGGCGAGCCCGACCAGAGGCTCGATCGTCCCGTGCAGCCCTTCCTTCGCGGGATTCGGAACGTAGGGCGCCGAGTTGATCAGGAACCAGTAGAAGCCCGCTACGCCCAGCAAGCCCAGCCCCACGACCAGCAACCCGGTGATCGCGCCGCCACGGAAGGCGAGCGACAGCGCCTCATTGAGACCGCTGCGCGCCGCTTCCGCGGTGCGCACGTTGGAGCGCACCGACACGTTCATCCCGATGTAGCCGGCGAGTCCCGAAAACACGGCGCCGATGGCGAAGCCCGAGGCGGTGCGCCAGGACAGGAACACTCCGATGACGACGAAGAGGATGATGCCGACGATGCCGATGGTCGTGTATTGGCGGTTCAGGTAGGCCTGCGCGCCCTGCTGGACCGCCGTGGCGATCTCGCGCATGCGGTCGTTGCCGCTGGGCTTGCCCAGAACCCAGCCGATCGACCAGCCGCCGTAGACGAGCGCGGCTACCGCGCAGGCGAGCGCGAAGACGAGTGCGTATGACATGACGATCCCCTCTAGTGTGATACCGCGAATGCTTTGTCATCCGGCCGTTGCAATCGACCCTTGACGGCGGCCGGTCGATCGTTGCGCGATGGAGCCTCGGGCGCACGACCGCAAAAACGCGTTATTTTGCCAGCGCCCGGTCCAAAAAGTCGAGCCGGTCCTGCCCCCAGAACGGCTCGTCGCGGTAGATGTAGGTCGGCGCGCCGAACACCTGCCGCTCGATCGCTTCCTGCGTCAGCGCTCCGTAACGCGTGGCGATGTCGGGCGACGCGGCGCGAGCCGCGAGCGCTCCGGCATCGAGTCCCTGCTCCGCCGCGATAGCCGACAGCGTCGCCGCATCGGAGACGTCGCGCTCCTCGACCCAGACGGCGCGCATGATCGCACCGGCGAGCTTCAAACCGTGTTCGGTTCCGCGCTCCAGCGCGGCGAGAATCCACTTGGACGCGAGATCCCCGGGCACGGGGAAGAACTTCGGCTGCAGATTCAGAGGCATGCTTAAGAATTCCCGCCAGCGCTTCAACTCGAACGTCCGGTACGCCTGTCGCTGCGGCGCGCGCTGCTTGAGCGGCAAGCCTCCCGAAACCGAGAACACCTTCCCCAGGTCGACGGGTTTGACGGCGATGCTCGCCCCATGCTTCCTGGCGATCGCCACGAAGCGCTCGTGCCCCATGTAGGTGAACGGGGACACGGGAGTGAAATAGTAGTCGACCTGCTTCATGGGGCTTCGCTCGCGTCCCCGGCCTCAGATCTTGAACTCGGTCGCCAGCTTCTTCGGCACTCCGACGTTCTTCAGGCGAGCGTAACGCGGCAGCCCGCCTTGGTACGGCGGGTAGTCCTCGCCGCGCACCAGCGGCTCGAGATAGGCCCGCGCCTTGCCGGTGATGCCGTAGCCGTCGGGAGTGATGTAGTCGCGCGGAAGCTTCTTTTCGACGTTGGCGACTCGATCCAGCGGCGCGACGCCGATCTTCCATCTGTACGGCTTATCGGAGGCCCGCACGATCGCCGGCATCACCGCATTGTGACCTGCCAGCGCCAGCTCGACCGCCGCCTTGCCCACCGCGTAGCTGTGCTGCACGTCGGTCTTCGAGGCGAGGTGCCGTGCCGCACGCTGCAGATAATCGGCAACCGCCCAGTGATACTTGTGGCCGAGCTTGTCCTTGACCAGCGAGGCGATGAGCGGCCCCACGCCGCCGAGCTGCGCGTGCCCGAACGCATCCTTGGTTCCCGCTTCCGCCATGAGCTTGCCTTCGGCGTTGAGCAGCCCCTCGGAGACGCCGATGCAGCAGTAACCGAACTTGCGCACCCTCGAGTCGACTTCGGCGAGGAATTTCGCCTCGTCGAAACGGATCTCGGGGAACAGCAGCAGCAGCGGGATCGGGGTGTCCCTGTCGTCGGCCAGCCCGACGGCAGAGGTGATCCAGCCGGCGTGCCGCCCCATCACTTCGAGGACGAAGACGCGGGTCGAGGTCTTTGCCATCGACGCCACGTCGAACGCCGCCTCCCTCATCGACGTAGCGACATACTTGGCGACCGAGCCGAAGCCAGGGCAGCAGTCGGTGATCGGCAGGTCGTTGTCGACCGTCTTGGGGACGTGCACCGCGGTGATCGGATAACCCATGCGCGCCGAGAGCTGCGACACCTTGAGGCAGGTGTCCGCCGAGTCGTTGCCGCCGTTATAGAAAAAGTAGCCGATGTCGTGCGCCCGAAAGACCTCGATCAGGCGCTCGTACTGGGAGCGGTCCTTTTCGAACTCGGCGAGCTGGTAGCGGCAAGAGCCGAAAGCGCCCGCCGGGGTGTGCATGAGCGCGGCGATGGCGTGGGCCGGCTCCTTGCTGGTGTCGATCAGATCCTCGGTCAGCGCGCCGATGATTCCGTTGCGGCCGGCGTAGACCTTGCCGATCCGACTCCGGTTGCGGCGGGCGGTCTGGATTACGGCGCAAGCCGACACGTTGATGACGGCAGTCACTCCGCCGGATTGGGCATAGAAGGCGTTGCGTTTGGGCATGATGTCAACTCTTCAAGGCAGCAAGCATGGCGTCACGAATCGTCTCCACGCTTCCCATGCCGCCCACCTCACGGTATTTCGGCGCACGCGGATCGCCGCTGCTCGCCCACTTGAGGTAATAGTCGACAAGCGGCTCGGTTTGAGCGTGGTAGACGGCGAGGCGCTTCTTCACCGTCTCCTCCTTGTCGTCGTCACGCTGGATCAGGGGCTCACCGGTGACGTCGTCGCGATTCGCGACCTTGGGCGGATTGAACTTGATGTGATAGGTCCTTCCCGAGGCGACGTGCACGCGGCGACCGCTCATGCGCTCGACGATCGCGGCGTCGGGCACGTCGATCTCGAGCACGTAGTCGATGGCCACCCCGGCGTCCTTCATGGCGTCCGCCTGCGGCAGGGTGCGCGGGAAGCCGTCGAACAGGTAACCTCGCGCGCAATCCGACTCCTTCAGCCGCTCCTTGACCAGGCCGACGATGATGTCGTCGGATACGAGTGCGCCGGAATCCATCACCTTCTTGGCGGCCAAGCCGAGCGGCGTTCCGGCCTTGACCGCCGCGCGCAGCATGTCGCCCGTCGAGATCTGCGGAATGCCGTACGCCTCTCGAATATAGTTGGCCTGCGTTCCCTTGCCGGCGCCAGGCGGGCCGAGCAATATCAGTCGCATGATCGGGACAGGAAGATGAGTGGCGGCACGGCGCTACAGCGTCGTGAGGCACGCGGGTAACCGCGCGAATTCTGGCTGGAATCGTTACGCCGGTCAAACCCGGCGTCAGCGGCCGCCCTCGGCGGCATAGAGCGCGCGAACGCGCTCCAGATCCTCCGCAGTGTCGACTCCGGGCGCTGGCGTTCCCCGCGTGACCGTGACCACGATGCGATAGCCGTGCCACAGGGCGCGCAGCTGCTCGAGCGCCTCGAAGCGTTCGATGGGCGCTGGCGGCAGAGCAGGGTAGTGTCGGAGGAAGCTCACGCGGTACGCGTAGAGGCCATAGTGGCGGTAGAGCGGCATCTTGGGCGGAATCTCGCGCAAGCCGTCAGCAAAGGCGTCGCGCGCCCACGGAATCGTCGCCCTGCTGAAGTACAACGCGTAGCCGGAGCGGTCGAGTACAACCTTGACGACGTTGGGATTGAATGCCTCCGCTTTATCGTCGATCGCGTGGCACGCCGTCGCGATGGCCGCATCGGGATGAGCCGACAGCAGCTCGGCGACCTCGCGGATTAGCGCAGGCTCCAGCAGCGGCTCGTCGCCCTGGACGTTGACGACGATCGCCGCGTCGTCGAGTCCAAGCACGGCGGCGGCTTCGGCGAGGCGGTCGCTGCCGGTCGAATGGTTCTCGTGGGTCATGACCGCCTCGATGCCGTGCTCGGCGGCTGCGGCGATGATGCGCTGATCGTCGGTCGCGATCACGACGCGCGTCGCCCCGCTCGACCTCGCGCGCTCGGCCACACGGACGACCATCGGCTTGCCGGCGATGTCCAGCAGCGGCTTCCCCGGCAGCCGCGTCGATGCGTAGCGTGCAGGAATGAGGACCGTGAAGGTCACTCGTATTCGGCGGGCTCCAGCCGGCGCGCCTCTTCTTCGAGCATTACCGGAATGCCGTCGCGGATCGGATAGGCGAGCCTCGCCGACTTGGAGATGAGCTCCTGTCGCTCCTTGTCATAGACCAGTGGACCCTTGGTGACCGGGCAGACGAGAATCTCGAGCAGTTTGGGATCCACGCAGCTTCTCCTCGATAAGCGCCAGCAGCGCGGGATCGGGCGCCGCGCGCACCGGCAGGACCCAGCAGCGGTCATCGGCGAATGCGGTGCATTTTACCGCATCCTTTTCGGTCATCAGGATCGCTGTCGCGCCGGGAAGAGCCAAGTCCTCGGCCGTGAACCGGTGATGATCGGGAAACGCGTGCTCGGCCGCCGTGATCCCCAGTGCACTCAAGTGATCGAAAAAGCGCTGCGGATTGCCGATGCCCGCGATTGCATGCACGCTGCCGCTGCGGAACGCTTCCGCGGAGGCGGTGACGGTCGGCGCATTCACCCGCACGAAGCGATTGCCCACAAGAGACATCGCGAAGGCGGGAGCGGCCCCCTTGGGCTCGGGATCTCCCAGCCACACGACTGCGTCGACCTGGTCGAGGCGCGCCGCGGGCTCGCGCAGCGGACCGGCCGGGAGAGGCAGTCCGTTGCCAAGCCCGCGGGCGGCGTCGACCACGGCGATCTCCACGTCGCGGGAGAGCGCATAGTGCTGCAGCCCGTCGTCGGAGATGATCACGTCGCATTCGGGGTGCTCGGTGATCAATGCGCGCGCCGCCGATGGGCGGTCGTGCCCTACCCATACGGGACGCCCGCTGCGCGCGAGCAACAGCGCCTCATCGCCGACTTCCGCGGCCGTTGCATCGGCGCGCACCGCGCGCGGTGCCACGCCGGCGCCGCCATGTCCACGGCTCACGATGCCGGGATGCCATCCGCGCGAACCAAGCACGCCGGCGAGCGCGATCGCGAGCGGAGTCTTGCCGCTCCCTCCGACGACGATGTTGCCCACGATCACGACCGGCACCGGCAGGCGCTCGCTGCGCAAGGCGCCTGAGCGATATAGCGCCCTGCGCAGCGCGACGACTACGCGGAAGACCAGAGCCAGCGGCGAGAGCACCGCCGCAAGCACAGTGAGGTGCGGCGTGTACCAGGCCGCGACGAGGTGGTCGGAGAGAGTCAAACCACGCGTCGACTACTTCCGTCATTCCCGCGGAAGCGGGAATCCATTTTCCTGTCGAACAACTTGGATTCCCGCCTTCGCGGGGATGACGCAACGGTCTCCGATCGCCACGCTTCGCCTCCTGCTCTTGGACATCGCGACAGCCTCCTCAAACCGTTGCTCGCACACTGCCTGCCACGCGTCGGCCGCCGCCGCGACTCGCGGTCGCTCGCATCCCCGCGCTTCGCGCGGGGCCCCTGCTTCGCTGCTCGCGCGGCTACTTCTTCGTCGTCTGCGTCGCGAAGGTGATGTGGATCAACCCGACCTGCCGCGCCGCTTCCATCACGTGGATGACCGACTGGTGCGTCGCGTTGGCGTCGGCGTTGATGATGACGACAGCGTCCTTCGCCCCGCCGGAGGCTTGGCTCAGCGCCTCCGCGAGGGCCGCGACGGTCGTGAACTGAAACACCGTTTTGTCGATGACGTAGTGTCCCTGCGCGTCCACTCCCACGTTGATCTCCTTCGGGCGCTGCCGCATCTGCTCGGCATCGGCCTCCGGCAAGGTGATCTGCAACTCGGCGACCCGCTGATAGGTCGTCGTGACCATCAGGAAGATGAGGATGACCAGCAGGACGTCGATCAACGGAATGAAGTTGATCTCGGGCTCGTCGCGGCCGCGGCTTCCTCGCAGGTTCATCGGCTATCGCCGCTCTCCGTGGGCAATCTCCACCAGCTTGATCGCCTGCTGCTCCATCCCGAGGATGAGGCTGTCCACCTTGGCACGAAAATGGCGGTAGAAGATCATGCTCGGAATCGCCACGATCAGTCCGAGCGCGGTGTTGTAAAGCGCCACCGATATCCCGTGCGCCAGCTGGATGGGGTTCGACCCGGCCGCGCTCTGCGAACCGAAGATCTCGATCATGCCCACGACGGTGCCGAAGAGCCCGAGCAGCGGCGACATGGCTGCGATGGTGCCCAGCGTGGTCAGGAAGCGCTCGAGATCGTGGCCGACGATACGTCCGACTTCCTCGATCGCCTCTTTCATCACCGGCCGCGGGCTCTTGATGTTGGCGAGCCCCGAAGCCAGCACGCGACCAAGGGGACCTTGGGCTGCGGTCTTGGCCAGCAGCTCAGGGGTCGCTCCGCCGTGCTTGTATTCCGCCAGGACGTGATCGACCATGCCCGGCGGCGCAACGGCGGCCTGCCGCAACGACCACAGGCGCTCGAAGATCAGCGCCAGGGCGATGACCGATGCGAAGATCAGGGGCCAGATCGGCCACCCCGCGGCTTGTATGATCGACCACACGGAATCTCACTCCACTCGCGTCACAAGGCGTGCACTCTAGCGTGGCCGCCGCGATTCGGCAAGGTGACATTGGTGCGTTGCATGCACCAATGTCATCCCCGCGAAAGCAGGCCCTCGAGTGATTAAATCGGGGGCGGGGAAACAGTTTGCCCACAAATCACGACGAGCACCGATGTCATACCACTGAAGCGCTTTAGCGCGACTCAGCGCGCCGACCTTCGGCAAGCGTCGCCGCGACCGCCGCGCCGACGAGCACGATCAACCACGACACGTAAACCCAGACAAGAAACAGCGGCAACGCCGCTAGCGCTCCGTACGTGATCTGGTACGTCGACAAGTGCACCATGTAAAACGCGTACCAGAACTTGGCGATGTCGAACGCGATCGCCGCCAGCAGGCCGGCGATCAGCGCCGCGCGCAGCGGAACGCGCGGCACCGGGACCAACAGGTAGATGAGCGTCAGCACGGCGGTGCCGATGCCGATCTGCAGGGGACGCGCGAGCAGCAACAGAGCCTGGGAAGCGATTGGCACCGCCGCGAGCGACTGCTCGATCCCCCAGAGCGTGAATCTGACCGCCGCCGCGACCGCCACTCCCCCGACGAGAAAGCCGAGCGCGTACGCGACGGCGCGGTGCAGCAGCGAACGCGACGTGCGCACACCCCACACGAGGTTGATGTCGCGCTCGACCTCGGCCACCAGCAACACCGCGGTGACGATGACGAACACCGTGCTCACGCCTTGCAACTCCGCCGTTCGCGCCGTGAACTCCTTCAGATAATGGCGCACGATGCCGGTGCTCTCCGGCAGCAGGGACCTCAGCAGGATCGGCTCCAGCGCGTCGAGCCAGCTCTGGAACATCGGAAACCGGCTCACGTAAGCGAACAGAACGGTGAACAGCGGCACCACGCCCAGCACCGTGGTGAACGACAAGCTCGCTGCAAGGTCGCTGACGCCCGCGGCGCGCACGCGTCCGGTGATCCGGCCGATGAACCACGCAATGGAACGAAGGACCTCGCTCACCGGCAGATCTCGTTGCGGGCGGACAGGCCGAGCAGCGACTTACCCCGCGTCGCCCGGCGCTCAGCGGGGGCTTGCCTTGGGCAGCGATCGAGGCAGGATTCTCCCTGGCGGGGCAGCACGCGGGCCATCGGGACGGGCGAGGCTAGGGACCCGTGATTATCGCACCGGCAAGGCGCCGCTCCCAACGCGAGCGCCGCCGACGTAAGGCCGGTGGCATTCGACGCGACCAAGAAGGCCGTGCCGGGCGCCCGATGGCGCTTCTATGAGGGCGTCTGTCAAGCCCCCTGAATTAACGTGTTCAATGATTCAGTGGACTGTCTCCTCTGATACGGTCGTCGTTGCGTGGTTATTCTTGATTGGGTTTTGCTAGCGTGCTTGTCGCTGACGCGAGCGATGCATCTCGAGATTCAAGGTCGGGGTGTAGAGAGCGGCCGAGCCCGTTGCTAGGCCGAACTTCTATCCGTGCCGGCACCAGGCCGGTCACCACATACCGCATACGCGCAAAGCGCTGGGTCCCAACCCCTGTTACCAACGCGCCCCATCTATGCCGACGGTCGCTCGCGGGCGACCCGCAGCCATCTCGGGCGTGTTGACCTTCAATTCTCACCGTTCTGCATGTTGAACAGTAAACCCAGCACTGCCTACTCGCCGATGGGTTTGAGCTTAGCGCCGTCTGGGATCAATCCGTCTTCCAGGTAGCGCCACAGCGCAATCGCCAAGCGCCGGGCGAGCGCCACAATGCCAATGCGCCGCATACGTGCGCCCCCACCGGCAAAGCGTCGGTTAAACCACTTACTCAATTCACTCTCGGGCTGGTAGCGTAGCCAGCTCCAAGCGAGCTCCACCATTAAAGTCCGCACGCGCCGGTTGCCGGCCTTGGAGATGCCCTGTTCGGTTTCGCTCTGCCCGCTCGCGTAGGGCGAGGGTGTGAGCCCGAGACACCCCGCCACCTCGCGCCGATTGCGAAAGGCCCGCCAACCGAAGAGCTCCTTTACCAACACCCAGCCGCTGCTCATCCCGATCCCGCGCAGCTGCGCCAGCCGCGCCACCTGCGGTTCGCTCTCGCCGTCCAAAGCCTGGCGTTGCTCGGCCTCAATGGTGCGCATCTGCCCCTGGACGAGCGATAGTCGAACGCTCTCGCGCTCAATCTCCGCGCGGACCCCCGGTCGCAGTTCGCCGGCGTGAGCCTTCCACCAGCGCTGCCACAGCCGCCCACCCACGTGCTTCACCCGCTGGTTGTCCAACACCAGCAGCGCACGAATCCGATTGATGTGAGCGGTGCGCTCGTGCCCGAGCCGCTCCAGTTCCCGATGCACTCGCCGCGCGTCTTCCTGCTCCGGAGTGGGCACCCGCAGCACCGACCACACGCGACGCTCGCCCGCGTGGTAGCGAATCAACATCGCCAGCAGCTTGTCACCGTCCAGCCGGTCGGTCTTGACCCGTCGCGCCCGGCGGTTTACTTCGATGCTCGCCGAATCCACCACGATGTTGTCGATCCCTTGCGCGATCAGCCAGCGGTGCAGCCAGAAGCCGTCGCGCCCGGCCTCGTAACAGCTGTGCACGCTCGCCTTCGTGGCCAGCCCGCAGCGCGCCTTGGCCTTGGCGAGGCTGTCGAGTAGCCCCACAGTGTCCCCGGCGGGCACCGTGTAGCGGCTGGGCGCTCGCAGGCCGTCGCTCAGGGCCAGTTTCCAGTTCTCCTCACCGAGCTCGAACGCCATGTACAACGCGTTTGTTTCTCCCGTATGCTTTCCTTGGGCTGCCCCTGGTGCATTCATTGCAGTCTCCTTCGTCAAATCGAGTTGGTCGAACTCTCGTTTTAACTCAGGGAGACCAAACCAGGAGCAGCCCTCATAGTATCTATGCTTACGCAACCTCACGGATGGGATCGACACCATGGCGGCGACTCAAATCGCAGTACTCGGCGGGGGATGCTTCTGGTGCCTCGAAGCCGTTTTCGACGGGCTCGAAGGCGTGCAATCGGTCGAATCGGGTTACGCCGGAGGCACGCTCGCGAACCCGAGCTACGAGGCCGTCTGCGGCGGCGACACCGGCCACGCCGAGGTCGTGCGCATCGAGTTCGACCCCGAAGTGCTTTCCTTCCCCGACCTTCTACGCGTCTTTTTCGCGATTCACGACCCAACGACTCGCAATCGCCAGGGGAGCGACGTCGGCACCCAGTATCGTTCGGTGATCTTCGCTCAGAGCCCGCAACAGCGGAGCGACGCGCAGGCCATCATCGCCGAGCTCACCAAGGCCGGGCCGTGGCGCGACCCCATCGTCACCGAGATCGCCGACGGAGCAACCTTCTACCCGGCGGAGAAATATCATCAGGAATACTTCGAGCGCAACGGCCGTCAGCCCTACTGCCAGTTCGTTGTCGCGCCCAAAGTCGCCAAGTTCCGCAAGGAATTCGCGGATCGGCTGAAGCGCTAGCGCTTCCTGGCGAACACTCCACCGCCGGCGAGCGCCACGCCCACCGACCAGAACACGGGCGCAAGTCCCAGCGTCGAGCCGACCGCGCCGAACAGCAGAGGCACTGCGACGGTCGATGCGTTGACGATCATCATTCGGACGCCTGCGGCCTCGCCCATACGGCCTGCGGGCGCCATGGTGTGCAGCAGCGACATCACCATCGGCTGCCCGCTGCCCAGTGCGAGCCCGAGTGTAAAAGAAAGCGTCATAAGCGGGCCCACTTGCTCGACAAAGGGAAACAGCGCGTACGCGAGTCCAGCGATGAATAGTGCCGCCGTGAGCACCTCGAACTCCGAGAACCGCCGCGCGATTCGTGGCATCAGCAGCCTGACCGCGAAGGTGGCGGCGGCAAACGACGCCAGGATCACGCCGATGCGCGAGGCCGAAAGTCCGATCTTCGCCCCGTAGATCGGGATGAAGAAGGTGTGCAGGTCCCATGCCATCGCCAGCAGCGCGTTGACGATGAAGACGCGTCTCATTCGGCCTTGGCGCAGGAGATCGGTGACGCTGCCCCTTGCAGCCTGGGCATGCTCGGCGTGGTGCGCAGGCAGCGCGGGCGAACCCCGGGAGAGCACCGCGACCGGCACCAGCGGAAGGAGCGCCAATAAACCGAACGTCGTGCCAAAGCTGGTGTGGTCGATCAGGAAACCGGCGAGCAGTGGGCCGCAGAAGCCGGAGGTCGAGTAGCCGAGCGCCAGCATGCTGAAATTCCTCGCCCGCTCGGAGGGCTCTCCGAAGTCCCCCGTGGCATTCTGGGCGGCGACCTGGAAGAGCATGAAAGAGACCCCGAGCAATGAGGTCGTGAAGTACAAAGGCCCCAGGCCGGGCAATGCCCACGCCACGGCCGCGCCGAGCGCGAGCCCTGCGGAGCCGAGCAGCATTGGCCGCCGCACCCCGATGCGGTCGGAAAGCCGACCCGCGGAGACCGCCAGCAACATGGGCAGGAAGGCGTAGAGTCCGCTCAGGACCCCGACGATCAAAGGGGTGGCGCCCTGAGCGAGTGCGTACAGCGACACGGTGACCCGGCTGCCCGACAGCACCATGTGATTGAGGATGCCGAGCGCGATCAGCGCCGCGAAAGCGTAGCGCCCTGGTTTCGCGCGCTCGCTCACGGAGCAAGCCGTTCGATACGCCAGCGCGCGTTTTCGTGGCGATACTGAATGCGATCGTGCAAGCGAGAGCTTCGGCCCTGCCAGAACTCGAGGCGGGTTGGAGCGAGACGATAGCCGCCCCAATGCGGTGGCCGCGGCACCTCCTCCCCTTGGGCTGCCAGACGGTCGCGCGCCGCCGAGAACTCGCGTTCCAGCCAGGTCCTATCGGAGATCACGCGGCTTTGCGGCGACGCCCAGGCACCAATTCGGGCATCCCGCGGTCGTGTCGCAAAGTAGGCATCGGAATCAGCGGGGTCGATTCTGCTCACACCGCCCTCGATACGCACCTGTCGCTCGAGCTCCACCCAGTGGAACAACAGGGCCGCTTCGGGGCGAGCGGCCAGCTCGCGTCCCTTCCGGCTCTCATAGTTGGTGAAAAAGACGAAGCCCTTGGGGTCGACCCCCTTGAGCAGGACGATGCGGGCGGAAGGACTGCCCTGAGCGTCAGCCGTCGCAAGCGTCATCGCGGTCGGCTCGTGGAGTTCAGCGCGAATCGCCTCTGACAACCACCGATCGAACTGCCGCAGCGGATCCGGGTCCACCTCGGCTTCGGTGAGCTTGGTGCGCAAATACTCGCGGCGCAGGTTGGCGATGTCCAAGGCAGGGGCGTAGGGCGAGGCGAGGCTATTATCGCCGGTCGCGCCGGCCAGCGCACAGAGAGCCTGGAGCCACCGCCCTAGTAGACGCGATGCAGCTTGTAGCCCTGCTTCTGCAGCTGCGCAAGCATCCCGTTTGCCCCACGCAGGTGCAGGGCACCCACTGCGATGAACACTCCGCCGGCCCGCAGCGGCAGGAACAGCCGGTGAACCATCACCACGGTGCGATCATCGACGATGCGGCGGGTGAGCAAAGCCTGGTGGCGCTCGAGCGCGGGATCGCCCCCCATCGAGGCCACGCTGATGCGCGCTAGCGCCCCCAGATCGCGAGCAAGCCACGCCTGGATCGTCTGTTCGAGTTCTGTCTGCAGTACTGCCTGGTGCTCGATCGCGTGCCGAAGCAGCACGAGCTGCGTGTCCAACGGGATGCCGTCGAGGGCGGAGACTTGCTCATCGGGCAGCTCGAGGCCCACGATGCTCATGTGCCGCATCCGTGCTGCGGCGAGCAGTTCGCGATCCAATGTCGAGCCGTCGCCAGCAGAGCCCGGTGAGGAGAGCCGAAGCAGCGCCGCCCAAGGCTTGGTCCGCTCCAGGACATCGTCTGCAGGCGCTTTGTCGCCCAGCAAATGTTTGAGCCGGGCGTAGGTGTCGGCGCCTAGCAACGGCCTCAGGCGGCGGCCGTCTTCGAATTGCGTTGCCTCGAAGAAATGCACCTCGTCAGCGTCGGAGAAGTAGGTCTCCATGGCCAAGGTGCGGCAGGCCGCAAAAGCCTGCGCTACCGCCGGCACGAGCGTCGTCACCCGCCGATCGGAAGAATGCAGCGTCCCGAAGACGTACGATGGGGCGACACCGGGCCGCTCCAGGCGCCAGAGCACGCCGCGGTCGAAGGGCTCGGCGCACGCCACGACATGGAGCAGCGCAACGAGCGGGAAGAGACCGACTGCAAACGCGCGGCTTCCCGGCAACCGCCGCCGTTGCGCGGCCCGCCTGGCCGGGATCGTGCCCGTCAGCCCGGTACAAGCTCCCGGTTGCGCTTCATGACGCCGACCCTCCGCCACGGCCTCCTTGTTCGGTTCTGGCATCTGTGACGTCGCTTGTCGCCCGCCGCGGCGTCGGCATCCTTGTACGGCACCGTGATCCCTGCGCGGTCGGCGTCGGCCTCCTGCTCGCGACTCGCCACGCGCGATCCCGCGCTGCGCGCGGGTCCCTCGCCGCGGGCTCGCGCGGCTACGTCGCGGTCGCCCGCATCCCCACGCTTTGCGCGGGGTCCCTGCTTCGCTGCTCGCGCCGCTGGCCCGCTATTCTCTTCCGGCGACGCCGCCTCTGCCAATCCGCGGACGCGTCGCCTGCGGCGCCACCGACCGCGCAGAGGCCGCCCCGCTTTCTCTTGCGCGATTCTCGCCGATGCAACACCAGGCGACGCCTCCTATGAAAAGTGCGAGTATTTGCTCACCACGCGTTCGAGATTGCGGTATATTTGACACCGATGGAGCGAGAGGGCTGATGACAGGAGATCGGCCTGGCTTCAGATTCATCGCCGTCGTACCGAAGCGATCAACCCAGGAAGGAGAACCATGGCTACCGCCAAGAAAGCTGCAAAGAAGTCCTCGAAGAAGGCGAAGAAATCCGCCAAGAAGCCCGCAAAGAAATCCGCGAAGAAGGCGCCGAAGAAGGCCGCGAAGAAGGCCAAGAAGTCCGGCGCGAAGCGCAAACCGAATGCCGCGTTCATGAAGGCAATGACGCCCTCGGCAGTGCTCGCCGCTGTGGTCGGAAGCATGCCGCTGCCGCGCACTGAAGTCACCAAGAAGATCTGGGACTACATCAAGAAGAACAAACTGCAGGACTCGATCAACAAGCGCTTGATCAATGCCGACGAGAAGCTGAAGGCGATCTTCGGCGGCAAGCGCCAGGTGTCGATGTTCGAGATGACCAAGCTGGTTTCGAACCACCTCAAGTAGCCGCATCGTCGTCAAGCGCCGAACTTGCGGCGCGCAACACCGTACAAACGGCCGGCCATCGCACTGCGGTGTCCGGCCGTTTTCTCTGGCCTGAGCGACCCGGCGACGTAGACGCTATCCGACTGTCATCGCGGCGTACCGCCGCTTTAAGGAGCGTTTCATGCATCGATTCGCCGCACTTGCCCTTTTACTGCTCTCGATAGCCGCGAGCGCCCTGGCGCAGGCTCCGGCCGCCTTGCCGACGCAGCGCATCCGTGGCGACGTCGTCGCGCTCGATGGGCTCAACCTGCAGGCTCGCTCGCGGAGCGGCGAAATGGTCACGATCAAGCTGGCGGAAGCCTACACCGTGACCGGCGTCGTGAAGATCGACATCGAGCGGATCGCTCCTGGTGCGTTCGTCGGTATCGCGTCGATGCCGCAACCCGACGGGACGCAGACCGCGCTCGAGGTGCTGCTCTTCCCGGAAGCGCGCCGCGGCAGCAACGAAGGCCACTACCCGTGGGACCTGCAACCGGGGAGCATGATGACCAACGCGACGGTTGCGGATGTCGTCGGCGGCAACAACGGACGCAGGCTGACGCTGAAGTACAAGGACGGAGAGAAAGTCGTTTTCGTTCCGATCGAGGCGCCGATCGTGACCTTCGAGCCCGGAGACCGCGCGATGCTCAAGCCGGGAGCGCACATCATCGTGACCGCGACCAAGCAGCCCGATGGATCGCTAACGGCAGGTGGCGTCGCCGTCGGCAAGAACGGGCTGGTACCCCCCATGTAACCCGGCGCCTAGTGCAGCGCCTGCAGCGCGCGGATGCGCTCCTCGATCGGCGGGTGCGTCGCGAATAGGGCGGCGACGCCAGCCTTGTCGGTAATGCCGAACCCGGTGAGCGACTTGGGCAGCTCGCCCGGGGGCAGCCCGCCCAAACGCGCCAGCGCGTGGATCATCGGCTGTGGCGTGCCCAGATACTGGGCGCTCCCGGCATCGGCGCGAAACTCGCGCCTTCTCGAGAACCAGGCGACGATGATGCTCGCCAGTATGCCGAGCACGAGTTGGCAGACGATCATGGTGATGAAGTATCCGGGGCCGGTCCCGCGCTCGGTGCGGAACACGATGCGGTCGACGAAGAAGGCGACCACCCGCGACAAGAACACGACGAAGGTGTTGACCACGCCTTGAATGAGCGTGAGCGTCACCATGTCTCCGTTCGAGACGTGCGCGACTTCGTGCCCCAGCACGGCCTCGATCTCCTCGCGCGACATCGAGCCGAGCAAACCGGTTGAAACGGCGACCAGCGCCGAGTTGCGGAATGCGCCGGTGGCGAACGCGTTGGGCTCGCCTTCGTACACCGCGACTTCCGGCATCGCGATTCCCGCTTTGTCGGCGAGCTTTTTCACCGTTCCTGTGAGCCAGGCCTCGGATTCGTTGCGCGGGCTGTCGATCACATGCGCGCCGGTCGACCATTTCGCGATCGACTTCGATAGCAACAGCGAGATGATCGCGCCCGTGAAACCGACCAGCGCCGAGTAGACCAGTAGCGCGCCCGGGTTCAGCCCGTTCGCCGCCAGCATTTGATTGAGCCCGAGCGCGCTGGTGACGATCGACAGCACCAGCATCACCGCGATGTTGGTGACGAGAAAAAGGATGATCCGCTTCATGGCCCGCCTCCGAGGCTCTTGAGTCTAGCAGTCTAGCGCCGAAGCCTGTCGGCTGTCAGGCCTTCGACGAAGCCTCCTTGCCCCACGAATCACGCAGCGTCACCGCGCGGTTGAACAGTGGCTGCCCTGGACGCGAGTCGCGCCTGTCGGCGACGAAGTACCCGTGCCGCTCGAACTGGAAACGCTCCTCGGCGGCGGCGCGCGCCAGCGCCGGCTCGACGAGCGCCTTGATCACGCGCTTTCCATGCGGGTTGATGTCGTCGAGGAAGTTGCGCTCGGTCGATTCGTCGAACTCGGCGTCCTCGTCGCCAGCGACAAGCTGTTGCGTCGTCGGGGCGGCCGGGCTTGCGCTCTGCCTCGGCCCACCTGGATACGGAACCTTGAACAACCGGTCGTAGAGTCGCACTTCGGCAGGCAGCGCCTCCTGCACCGACAGCCAGTGAATGTTGCCGCGCACTTTGCGCGCTTCCGCTCCCGGCGTGCCGCTGCGCGTCTGCGGATCGTAGGTGCAATGCACGGCGATGACGTTGCCTGACGCATCTTTGTCGACGCCGGTGCAGCGAACGATGTACGCATACCTCAGCCGGACCTCGGCCCCGGGGGACAGC
>Ga0187778_10001428_pt1 | contig 16648 bp, 10 predicted proteins | sample 1015_Q2_SP5_20_M_FD_132418 | JGI IMG/M metagenome (GOLD analysis project Ga0187778, IMG submission 132418) | Tropical peat soil microbial communities from peatlands in Department of Meta, Colombia - 1015_Q2_SP5_20_MG | ecosystem: Environmental > Terrestrial > Soil > Wetlands > Peat | place...
CCAAATCAACCCCAACGCGAATAAGCTTCATGCTGACTCCTCCTCCCTGTGACTGGTGGACGACACTTCCAGTCTGGCACATCGATGCCGTAAGGTGAGGAGGGGTCCATCCCATTGGAACAGACCCCATTTTCATGCAAGCGTTTGCAAGTCCCGGGACGTATTCGCCAGTTGATTCGGACGCAGTCGCTTCGTGGAATAACCCCCTCCATGCCAATCCGAAAGAGTATTCAGCCATCGCAGTTGAGCACGCTATTACTGATGTTGCTGGTCTGGGCACTGGCGCAGTCGCCGGTCGCGGTCGCCGGTCCGGAGATCAGCATCGTACAGGGTGCCAGCAGCTTTCGGTTCGTCGACAGCCAGGGCGACCGTACCCGTGAGATCACCGTCTTTGCGTACCTTCCCGCACGCGTCAAAGCGAAGGAGGCGCCAATTGTTTTCGTCCTACACGGTCACCACCGCACCGCGCAAGGCTATCGCGACGACTGGGCGCAGCATGCCGAGAAGTACGGCTTCATGGTGCTTGCACCGCTTTTCGACGCCGAGACATGGGGCAGCGGGGAATATTCCTACGCGAGCGTTATTGGCAGAGATGGCAAGATTCGGGATGCTTCGAAGTGGTCGTACACCGTTATTGAGCGCCTCTTCGACGCCGTCAAGGCGGCGACAGGCAATGAAAGTTCCCGCTACCTGCTGTATGGATTTTCCGAGGGTGGCCAGTTCGTGCATCGCCTTGTCCTACTACTGCCCACAGCACGCTATGCCAAAGCGGTTGCTGCGAATCCCGGCTGGTACATGATGCCAAGGTTCGACATCAAGTTTCCCTATGGCTTAGATGGGTCTCCTGTAACCGAGGCATCGTTGAAGACGAGCCTCGGGCGAGATTTCGTTCTTATGTTGGGTGACAGGGATACTGATCCCGACGATCCCGAGGTGCGCAAGACTCGCCAAGCACTCGCGCAAGGCGCTAATCGCTTGGAGCGTGGTCGGGCGTTCTTCACAGAGGCCGAGGCACGCGCCACGGAAATGGACGTTGCCTTGGGCTGGCGAGTCCGAATCGTAGAGGGGGCCGCACACGAATCCCGGAAGATGTCGGGGCCGGCGGCGGCGGTGCTAACGCAACCGTGATCAAAGCATGGCGCGGCGGCGCTCCTCACCGTTGACACGGCTGCGTGCACGGACATCCCGCCAATGGCGGCGCGTGTGCACGGTCCTCCTGGCGTGAGCGACCGCTCTCAGTGGTTCCGAACTTCCGCTTCGGGTCGTTCCGGCTGTTCAAGGGTGCCGCCACGAATCGCCGCGGGAGCAAGAAGCATTCCGGTGCAAGGCCAGTCTGTCGCCAGAGCGTCGTAGCTAGTCGATAGCTTGTTTGGACATCATCGTAGGCCGTCGCGTACCCAATGCCGGCTCCTGAGGACGTTGGAGGCATTTGAACCTTCAACTTTCGCTGCTGTTGATCGCCAAAGAGCCATCGATTAGTTGATGTTTGATGTCGGCTGACCGCCCCTGTTCCTACCCGCTATTCCTCAATCCCGCCGCCATCCCGTTGATCGTCAAATGTATCCCCCGCTTCGTCCGCTCGTCCGTCTCGCCCGCTCGGTAGCGCCGCAGCAGCTCGACCTGCAAGTGGTTCAATGGATCTAGATATGGAAACCGGTTCCGGATGCTGCGCTCGAGCGTCGGGTTGTCCTCGAGCAGCGCCGTCTTCCCCGAGATCGCGAGCAAACAGCGCACCGAGCGCTCGTGCTCGGCTGCGAGGCGCGGGAAGATCGCCTCGCGCACCGCGGCGTCGGGCACGAGGTCGGCGTAGCGCGACGCGATCGCGAAATCGGTCTTCGCGAGCACCATGCTCATGTTGGAGAGCATGCTGGCGAAGAACGGCCAGTGCGCATGCATGTCGCGCAGCAGGGCGAGGCGCGTCTCGCGCTCGCCGAGCGCTTCATCGAGCCACGCGTCGACCGCGGAGCCGAAGCCGTACCAGCCCGGCAGGCTCACGCGGCACTGGCTCCAGCTGAACACCCAGGGGATGGCACGCAGATCCTCGATGCGGTCCGAAGCTTTCCGCGACGCCGGACGGCTTCCCAGGTTCAGCTCTGCGATCTCGGCTATCGGCGTCGAGGCACGGAAGAAGTCGAGGAACCCGGGCGTCTCGTGGACGAGCGCGCGATATGCGGCGCAGGCGTGGCGCGAGAGCGCGTCCATCGCCACGTGAAACTCCGCGTTCGCGTCGTCGCTGTGCGTACCGGGCAGGAGCGTCGCCTCGATGGTCGCCGCCACCAGCGTCTCGAGATTGCGGCGGCCCAGCTCCGGGTCGGAATACTTGTGCCCGACGATTTCGCCCTGCTCGGTGATGCGGATCGCGCCGTTCACGCTGCCAGCGGGCTGCGCCAAGATCGCGTCGTAGCTCGGGCCACCGCCGCGCCCGACCGTGCCGCCGCGCCCATGGAAGAGCCGCAGCTTCACGTCGAATTCGTGGCACACGTCGACGAGCCCGAGTTCCGCCCGGTAGAGCATCCAGTTGGCGGTGACGAAGCCGCCGTCCTTGTTGCTGTCGGAGTAGCCGAGCATCACCTCCTGCCAGCGGCCGCGCAGGTTGAGCCAGCGCTGATAGATCGGCAGCCGGAACGCCGCGCCCATCATGTCCGCGCACCGCTCGAGGTCGTGGATTGTCTCGAACAGCGGGACAATGTTCATCGCGAGCCGCCGTGGGCTCGCGAGTCCGACCTCCTTCAGGAGCAGCGCCACCTCCAAGAGATCGCTCACCGACTGGCACTTGGAGATCACGTAGTTCGGGAGCGCGGCGGAGCCGAAGCGACGATGAATGTCGGCCGCCACGCGCAGGATCGCAAGCTCGGCGTCCAGCAGCTCCGAGCGCACGACGTGCGGCGTGTCGAGGAGGCGCGGGCTTTCGAGCTCCCGGACCAGCAGCTCCACGCGCTCGCGCTCGGGAACCCCGGCGTAGTCGGCGTGCAGGCCGGCGCGCGCGAGCAGCTCGGCGACCACTTCGCCGTGCACGTCGGAATTCTGGCGGAGATCCAGCGCGGCGAGATGGAAGCCGAACGCCGCCACGGCGCGGCGCAACGACTTGAGCCTCCCGTCGGCGAGCGACTGCGAGCCGTGTGATGCGAGGGAAGCGGCGACGACGTCCAGATCGGCGAGCAGCTCCTCGGGCTTCGCGTACGGCGGCATCTCGACGTGCGGCGCGCGCGGCGGCGTGTAGCCGATCAGCGTCTTCGCGGTCGCGGCAATCCGTGCATAGATCCCGGTAAGCGCCTGCCGGTACGGCTCGTCGCGCCGGTGGGGATTCGCGTCGTGCGCGGACGAGGCGAGTGCGAGGAGCGCATCGGCGGGTTTGATCAGGCGCGTCGATTGCGAAAGCTCCATGCCGAGCGCGTGCACCTCGTCGAGGTAGTGCGCGAACGCCACGGCAGCCTGCGCGCGGCTGGCGTACTCGAGCGTCGACGCGCCGACGAACGGATTGCCGTCGCGATCGCTGCCGATCCACGAGCCCATGACGAAGAACGACGGCAGCCTCTCCGCGGTTCCGGTCAGCTCGGCGCAGTGCGCTTCGAGCGCGGCGTAGAGCCGCGGGATCTCGGCGAGGAACGTGAGCCGGTAGTAGCCGATGCCGTTGTCGATCTCCTCGCGCACGTCGAGCTTGTTCAGCCGCAGCATCGCGGTCTGCCACAGCCCGAGGACCTGGCGATACAGCGCGTCGCGCATCGCGCTCTCCTCCTCGGGCGTGAGCACGCTGCGGTCTCGCCACTTGAGCAGCCGTGCTATCTCGCGCTCGCAGTCGAGGATGCTCTTGCGCTGCACCTCGGTCGGATGCGCGGTGAGCACCGGCGCGATGAGCGCGTCGGCGAAGAAGGCGCTGATTTTGTCACCCGGGACCCGGGCGCTCGCGAGCCGCTCGAACGCATGCGCGACGCTCCCCGGCTGTGATGGCGATCCGGCGAGTGCATGCGCCCGCCGGCGGCGCGTCTGGTGCACGTCCTCGGCAAGGTTCGCAAGATGAGAGAAGTAGCTAAAGGCACGAATGACCTCCAGTACCTGGGCGATCGGCAGCGGGTTCAACAGATGCGTCAGTTCGTCCTTGACGTGCGCCGCGTCTTCGCCCGGCGCCGCGCGACGAAGCTTGACTGCCGTCTGCCGGATCGCCTCGATGCGCTCGAATCCTTCGGCGCCGGTCTGCGCGCGCAGCACGTTGCCCAGCACTCGGCCAAGGAGTCGCGTGTCTTCCTTGAGCGGGAGGTCCTTGTCGGTGGCGGCGTTCATGGCGAAAAGCGGGATTCGTTCGCGCCCGAGAACGCTCTAGGCAAATCGCGCAAACCGCTCCTGAGAGCAAGAAGGCGGTTCGATAGCTGTAGGTCGGCGGGTCGATGATTTCCATTGCGGCCCCTGGCCTCGCCCGAGTGCCGCCTGGAGCATTGTTTCAGCGGTTTGCAAGGATCACGTTCCTCACTACGGGGTAAATCTGCGCGGCCCAACGCTTTCCGCTGAAGACACCGTAGTGGCCGACTCCCGCCTGCATGTGATGGCGCTTCATGTAAGGCTTGAGCCCGCCGCAGAGCTCGTGCGCCACAGCCGTCTGCCCGACCGCGCAGATGTCGTCGCGCTCTCCTTCGACGGTGAGCAGCGCGGTACGTCGGATGGCGCGCAACTCGACCGGCCGACCGTTGTACTCGAGCCGCCCGCGTGGAAGCAGGTGCTCCTGAAAAGCGATGCGCACCGTGTCGAGGTAGAAGTCCGCCGGGAGATCCGAGACTGCGAAATACTCGTCGTAGAACGCCTGCGTCGCCTTCGCCTTTTCGATCTCGCCTTTCGCCAGATCGTCGAACATGTCGGCGAAGGCCTTCAAGTGGCGCTCGAGGTTCATGCTCATGAACGCGGCGAGCTGGACGAAGCCCGGATAGACGCGTCGCAGCGCCCCGGCGAACCGAAGCGGTACCGTGCTGATGAGGTTGCGTTCGAACCACTCGATAGAGTGGCTCGTGGCCAGTTCGTTGACCCTCGTCGGATTCACACGGGCGTCGATGGGACCCGCCATCAGCGTCGTGCTCTTCGGTTGCGCGTTATGGTTCGCCTCGGCCATGATCGCGACGGCAGCGAGCACCTGCACGCAAGGCTGGCAGACCGCCAAGACGTGCGCGCCTGGGCCCATCGCCTCGAGGAACCGGATGACGTGGGCAACATAGTCGGAGAAACCAAAAGACCCATAGGCGAGGCTCACGTCGCGTGCATTCTGCCAGTCGGTGATGTAGACGTCGTGGTCGGGAAGCAGTGTCTCGACCGTGCCACGAAGCAGCGTCGCAAAATGCCCCGACAGTGGCGCCACCAGCAGCACCGGCGGCTGCGAGAGGTCGCTCGCCTTGCGGAAATGCAGCAGCGTCGCAAAGGGCGTCGCGTCCTTGCACTCCTCGTGCACGGCGACGGCCTGGTCGCCCACGCGAACGCTGTCGATACCGAAGGGCGGCCGCCGGTGGCTCAAGCCCGAGCGACTCAGCAAGGCGTAAACCGCGACCAGCGCACGTACCAGTGAGCTCGCACGCGCTCCGTTGCGAACGCCTTCGAGCCCGGCACCCATCCAGCGCGCGATCTCCCGCACCGGATAGATCGCATCCGCATGGGTTTGATATGTCGCGTAGAGCACGCTCATCGCTTTAGCGCAGTGCTCGCGGGCGCGGCGCGACGCGAGCGCCATCGATGGGCGAATCGTTCATCGGCACGGATGTTGCTGACAGGTCGTGCGAGGAAGCGCGCGATGATCGAAGGGCGTCCGGCGCGGGCTTTTTTGGTGCGGGTCATTGCTAAAACGGCCCGAGTTGGTGCAAGGCGATCTCGCGCTGGCCCGACGAAACGCTGACCACGCTTGCGAACGAGCCAGCACCGTGACAAGCCAAGCGCGCGCGGCGACTAGCGAATCGCGCGTCCTGCGCGGACTACCCTTGCACGGAGTCAGACACATGACCAAAGCCATCCTTACCATCAGCAGCAAGAACTATTCCTCGTGGGCGCTACGCGCGTGGCTGTTGTGCAAGATGGTGGGCCTCGAGTTCGAGGAAGAAATCGTGCCCCCCGAGGACCCTTCAATGCGCGCGGAGCTGCTGCTGTTATCGCCTTCGTTCCTGGTTCCGCGCCTTGCACACGAAGGAATCGTCGTATGGGATACGCTGGCCATTGGCGAGTACCTCAACGAGATCAGGCCCAAAGCCGGGTTGCTGCCTGCCGCCCGAGCGGCACGCGCACACTGCCGGTCGGTCTGCGGCGAGATGCATTCGGGGTTTCAAAACCTGCGCTCGGCTCTGCCGATGAACCTTCGCGCCCGGTACCCCGACTTCAAGGTATGGGCCGGCGCCCAGGCCGACATCGATCGCATCACAATGATCTGGACAGAGTGTCTGCAGAAATACGGCGGACCTTACTTGTTCGGCAAGCTCTGTATGGCCGACGCGATGTACGCACCCGTCTGCACGCGATTCCTCACCTATGACGTCAAACTCAACCCCGAGTGCACCGCGTACAGCAAGAGGATTCTCAAATGGCCAGCCATGCTCGAGTGGCTCAAGGCGGCCAAAGCGGAACCCGACGAACTCGAAGAACTCGAGGTCGAGTTTTAGGTGGAGCACCCGTCGAGATGGGACGGCCGGACTTCCAGATCGACGGCGACGACGTTCTGGACCACATCTTCTCCAACCACGCTTTGTGCTATCGTGTTCCCGACGGTAGGGCGACCATGAAGTTGGAGTTGCAGAAGTACCCGATGGGGAATGCATTCGACGAACTCGTCGGTCCAGGACGCGTGCCCCGGCCGGCCGCGCAGGCGCTGCTGAGGTACCTGGAGGATCTCGACGAGTCCGAACTGCAAACCCGGCGTGCCGCCGTCGACGCCGCAATCGTAACCATGGGCATCACGTTCACGATCTACAGCGACGGCGAGAACATCGACCGTGCCTGGCCCTTCGACCTTATTCCGAGAGTCATGCCCCGCACGGAATGGCAACGCATCGAGCGTGGGCTGAAACAACGCCTGACCGCGCTCAATCTGTTTATCAATGATCTGTACAACGAACAGCGCATCGTCCGCGACGCGGTGTTTCCGGCTGAGGTGCTGGCGGGCTCCCGCAACTTCCGGAAACAGTGCGTAGGCTTCGTACCTCGTTTTGGCGTATGGGCCCATATCTGTGGCACTGATCTGGTGCGCGACCGCGACGGAACGGTCTATGTGCTGGAGGACAACCTGCGCGTTCCTTCGGGCGTGTCGTACATGCTCGAAAACCGCCTACTCATGAAAAGCGCTTTCCCCGAGCTTTTCGAGGCCTGCCGGATTCATCCCGTCGATGGCTACACTGCGCAGTTGTACGAGATGCTCGCCGCGCTCTCCCCCCGGTCTGGCGAGCGTCCAGTGATCGCGGTCCTGACACCGGGTGTCTACAACTCCGCGTACTTCGAACACAGCTATCTCGCACAGCAGATGGGCGCCGATCTCGTGGAAGGGGTAGACCTGGTGGTCGGTGCGGATGACTGCGTCTACATGAAGACGATCGATGGCCTGCGCCGCGTGGACGTTATCTATCGGCGCATCGACGACGACTTTCTGGACCCGGAGACCTTTCGGCCCGACTCCGCGCTCGGCGTGTGCGGGTTGATGCGTTCCTGGAGGAAGGGCAAGGTGGGTATCGCAAACGCTCCCGGCGCCGGAGTCGCTGACGACAAGGTGGTGTACGCTTTCGTTCCGAAGATCATCCGGTACTACCTGGACGAGGACCCGATCATCCCCAACGTGCCGAGTTACCTGTGCATGAACGACAGCGAGCGGGAATTTGTTCTCAGCAACTTGGACACCCTGGTAGTGAAGCCGGCAAACGAATCCGGGGGCTATGGCATGATGATCGGACCGCATGCCTCCCCCGCGGAGCGTGCGCAATGTGCGGAGCGCGTGCGCGCCGACCCACGCAACTACATGGCGCAACCCACGCTCACGCTATCGACCGCACCCACGCTGGTCGGCGACGGGCTCGCGCCGCGTCACCTGGACCTGCGGCCCTTCGTACTCCAATCCAGCGGTATTTACGTCACCACCGGCGGACTCACGCGGGTAGCGCTCCGTGAAGGTTCGCTTGTGGTCAATTCGTCGCAGGGCGGAGGCAGCAAGGATACCTGGATCGTGGAGGCGACGGACTGATGCTCTCTCGCGTAGCGGAAAACGTGTACTGGATGGCGAGGTATCTCGAACGCGCCGAGAACACCGCACGTCTCATCAATGCGATCTCGCACGTTCTGCTTGATTTGCCGCGCGGCGCGTCGTTCGGGTGGGACGTGCTCACGCGAGTGGCCGGCTTGGACCAGTTATTCGACGAAGCGTATCCCTCGCACGACGAAGCGAACGTCATGCGCTTCCTGGTCTCCGACCTGCGCAACCCGAGTTCCGTCCTCTCGTGCATGCAGTTCGCGCGGGAGAACTGCCGCAGGTTGCGCGACGTCCTGCCGCGCGAAGCCTGGGAGCAGGTCAATACGATGTACCTCGCCCTGCAGCGCAGTAGCGCGCGAATCACTCGTCGCGCCGACCGTCGCCGCGTGCTGGAAGAACTGATTCGGGGCCGACATTCAGTGGCGGGGCTTCTCTCCGAGTGCATGAGCCATGATGTCGCCTACCAGTTTATCCGCCTAGGAGAATACATCGAACGCTCTGACATGACCACGCGCATTGTCGACATACACGCCGCAGTGTTGGTGCCGCGACAACAGATCCCCGAGGACCCGGCCATCGCGTTGCTGTGGGTAGGGGTGCTCAAGTCGCTCTCTGCCTATCAGATGTACCGCCGCCACGGCTTCCCTCAGGTCAAAAGCGCCGGTGTCGTCAACTACCTCGTCAAGGATGCGCATTTCCCGCGATCGGTACGCTTTTGCCTGGACGAGATCGAGTCGCATCTCTCCGAGCTGCCGCACAACACGAGTTCGCTGCGGGCGTTGCGCACTACGGACCGCCGGATCGACGGCATGAAATTGGAGAACCTGTCGCCCGTGCTGCGCCATGAATACCTCGACGCGATCCAGGCAGACCTCGGGCACATCCACGATGAGATTGCGCGGCAGTATTTCCACTTCCACGAGCAGCAAGCGGGTGGGGAGCTACCGGGCGCGCTACAAGCGGTGGCAGGGTAGAGGCCCGGTGACCCCGGCGCGAATCAACCCGTCTCCCGAGTAATCCCCTCGGTCTGAGCGCTTCCGCGTGTCCATCCACGTCGCACTGAACCACGTCACGGAATATCGCTATGACCGGCTGGTGGGCTTGTCACCCCAGGTGGTACGCCTGCGCCCTGCGCCGCACAGCCGCACCCGCATACTCGCTTACTCGATGCGAGTCGAGCCCTCCAGCCATTTCGTCAACTGGCAGCAGGACCCGCAGTCGAACTACCTCGCGCGACTGGTCTTCCCGGAGCCCACGCGGGAACTCCGCGTCGAGGTCGATCTCGTCGCCGAGATGGCGGTGCTGAATCCGTTCGACTTCTTCCTCGAACCCTACGCCGAACAGTTCCCTTTTCGCTATACGGCCGACCAGAAGCGTGAGCTCGCTCCGTATCTCGTTAAGCTCGCACCGCAGCCACGGTTTGCGGATTACCTCGCCCGAATCGGCCGTGAGCCGAAGCAGACCACGGACTTTCTTGTTGAGGTCAACCAGGCGCTGCAACGGGATATCGACTACATCATCCGAATGGAACCCGGCGTACAAACGCCCGAGGAGACGCTGGCAAAGAGATCGGGCTCCTGCCGCGATTCGGGTTGGCTGCTGGTGCAACTGCTCCGCCACCTCGGCCTTGCGGCACGGTTCGTCTCCGGCTATCTGATCCAGCTCGTGCCGGACGTCAAGGCGCTCGACGGTCCCTCTGGACCTGCCGCCGATTTCACAGACCTCCACGCGTGGTGCGAGGTCTACCTGCCAGGCGCCGGGTGGATCGGACTTGACCCGACCTCGGGCCTGCTCGCCGGCGAAGGCCACATCCCGCTCGCTTGTTCGCACGAGCCGTCCTCGGCGGCACCGATCACCGGCGCCGTGGACGAATGCAAGGTCGAGTTCAGCCACTCGATGAAGGTCGAGCGGGTCTGGGAAGCGCCGCGCGTTACCCGCCCCTACACCGAGGATCAATGGGTCGAAATCGAAGCCCTCGGACACCGTATTGATGCGGATCTCAAGGCGCACGACGTGCGACTCACGCAGGGCGGCGAGCCAACGTTCGTCTCGGTCGACGACCGCGATGGCGCTGAGTGGAACACCGAAGCGCTGAGCCAGTGCAAGCGGATGTTGGCGGCAGACTTGCTCCTGCGGCTGAAGTCACACTACGCGCCGAAGGGGCTGCTGCACTACGGTCAGGGCAAGTGGTACCCGGGCGAGCAGCTGCCGCGCTGGTCGCTCAATGCAATCTGGAGGCGCGACGGAGAGCCTCTCTGGTCGGATCCGGCCCTGTTCGCGGACGAGAATGTCGATTGCGGGGCGACCGAGGCGCAGGCGCGCGACTTTCTTTCATCCGTGGCGCGTCATCTCGGCATCGAGCCAGGCCATGTGTTCCCTGCGTACGAAGATGTCTGGTACTACCTCTGGCGCGAACGGCGTCTGCCGAGCAACGTCGACCCGTTCGACGCACGCATCGACGATCCAATGGAACGCGAACGGTTGCGCCGAGTTTTCGCTCAGGGACTCGATACCATCGTTGGCCACGTGCTGCCGGTGGCAAAGGAGGGCCGCGCGCGCTGGCGCAGCGGCCTTTGGTTCCTGCGCGACGAGCGCTGCTACCTCATGCCCGGGGACTCGCCCCTCGGATACCGGCTGCCGCTCGATTCGCAGCCGTGGGCTTCCGCGGTGGATTACCCGTGGATACATCCGCCCGACCCGTTCCAGCCCTTCCCGCCGCTGGCTCCCTACCGCGTCATTCGCCAGCTCCAGCCGGGAGGGCCGGCTAGGGACGCGCCTGGTTCAGCCGAACGGGTGCGCAATCGCGGCGACCGCAAAGGATTATCCGGGATCAAGCACGGCGAGGTGGAGCGCCTAAGCCCCATCCTGGACGCGGACCGCCAACCGCGGCCCTTCGAATCGGCAGGGTGGATCGCGAGAACCGCGATGTGCGCCGAACCGCGCCACGGGCGGTTGCACGTCTTCATGCCGCCCGCCGCGGCACTGGAGGACTATCTGGAGCTGCTCGCCGCCGTGGAGGCCACCGCGGAATCGATGCGTGTGCGAGTCGTCCTCGAGGGCTACGAGCCTCCGCGCGACCCTCGGCTCGTCCACCTGAGGATAACGCCGGACCCGGGCGTCATCGAGGTGAACGTTCATCCGGCGACCGGCTGGGACGAGCTGGTCGAGCAAACCGAGTTTCTCTACGAAGCCGCGCGGAAGTCGCGCCTCTCGACAGAAAAGTTCATGGTGGACGGCCGCCACGCCGGCACCGGTGGCGGCAATCACTTCGTTCTCGGCGGCCCGACACCGTCCGATTCGCCGATCCTGCGTCGCCCCGACCTGCTTGCCAGCATCATCGCCTATTGGCACAACCACCCGTCGCTGTCCTACCTGTTCTCGGGGCTTTTCATCGGCCCGACCAGCCAAGCTCCGCGTGTCGACGAGGCGAGGAACGAATCGGTCTACGAGCTGGAGATCGCCTTTCGGGAAATGAAACGTCTGCAACGCGATGACCGCCTCGGCGAGACACCGTGGCAGGTGGATCGGATTCTTCGCAATCTCCTGATCGACGTCACCGGCAACACGCACCGCGCCGAGTTCTGCATCGACAAGCTCTATGCGCCGGAAGGCGCTGCGGGAAGGCTCGGGCTGCTAGAAATGCGCGCCTTCGAGATGCCGCCGCATGCCCGCATGAGCCTCGCCCAACAGCTGCTGCTTCGGGCCCTCGTCGCGCGCTTCTGGCAGCATCCCTACCAGCCGGTGTCGCTCGCGCGGTGGGGCACCGAGCTGCACGACCGCTTCCTGCTGCCGCATTTCGTCTGGGACGACTTCGCTGATGTGCTGGAGGAGATCACGGACTTCGGTTATCCGATGAAGGACGAATGGTTCGCACCGCACTTCGAGTTTCGATTTCCGAAACTGGGCGACTTCGCGGCGCGCAACGTCGATGTCGAATTGCGAGCTGCGCTGGAGCCATGGCATGTGTTGGGAGAGGAGGGTGCCGTCGGCGGTACAGCGCGCTACGTGGACTCGTCGCTGGAACGCCTGCAGGTCAAGGTACGCGGTCTGGTCGACGAGCGCCATGTGCTCAGCTGCAACGCTCGACGCGTGCCGCTGCATCCCACCGGAAACGTGGGGGAGTTCATCGCCGGCGTGCGTTATCGAGCCTGGGCTCCCGCTTCCAGCCTGCACCCGACCATCGGCGTGCACTCACCTCTCACGTTCGACCTTGTAGACACCTGGATGAACCGCTCGATGGGAGGCTGCCAATACCACGTGGCGCACCCGGGGGGCCGGAGCTATTCCACGTTCCCCGTAAACGCCTACGAGGCCGAGGCGAGGCGGCTCGCCCGGTTCTTCCGAATGGGACATTCGCCGGGTCGGGTCAGGGTTGCGACCGAACCGTTCAATCCCAACTACCCATTCACATTGGACCTGCGCCGGGCGACAGCATGAGGCGGTCGCAGTCACTGCGGTGGTGATCGGGCAACGATACATGCCGGAGGACATGCTCGCCGCTTACCCCGATCCGGACGGACGCTTCGACGAGCTGTTCGAAGCGCCAAGCCGCCCGCGCCCGCATTGGTCCGGGCTCTATGCCACGCTGGCGCGGAGCTCGGCCGGCGACATCGGAGAAATGCGCTCGGCTGCCGAGCGACAGATCCGCGACAGTGGCGTCACGTACAACGTTTACGCCGAACCGCATGGTCTGGATCGTCCTTGGGATCTCGACGTCCTGCCGCTCATCATTGCGGCGGACGAATGGCGACAAATCGAACTGGGCATCGTCCAGCGTGCCGATCTGCTAAACCGCATTTTGGTCGACCTGTACGGTGCCCAGCAGCTGCTTCGCGACGGTCTGATCCCCGCGCCTCTCATCTTTGCGCACAGCGGTTTCCTGCGCCCGGTGCATGGCGCGGCGGTTCCTGGGGGCATACATCTCCACGCGTACGTCGCTGACCTCGCTCGCTCACCCGATGGCCGTTGGTGGGTGATGGCAGACCGCACCCAGGCGCCATCGGGCGCGGGTTACGCACTTGAGAATCGGCTCGTTGTGTCGCGCACTTTCGCGAGTCTATTCCGTGACCTGCGCGTACAGCACGTGGCGCATTTTTTTGCGACGCTGCGCGATTCGCTGATGCATTTTGCACCGAAAGGCGACGGACCGACGCTTACCGTGCTGCTGACGCCCGGCCCCTACAACGAGACCTACTTCGAGCATGCGCTTCTCTCGCGTTACCTGGGTTTCCCGCTGGTCGAAGGCGGCGATCTCACCGTGCGCGGGGGCCGGGTGTGGCTAAAGACGATCGGGGGACTGAAACGCGTGCATGCCATCCTGCGCCGCCAGGACGACACGTACTGCGATCCGCTGGAGCTGCGCAGCGACTCGGCGCTGGGCGTGGCGGGGCTCACCGACTGCGCGCGTCGCGGGTCGGTGTTGATCGCCAACGCACTCGGGGCCGGGGTGCTGGAATCGGGGGCCCTGCTGGGCTTTCTGCCAAGGCTCGCCGAGCACCTGACAGGGGAGGCTTTGCGATTACCCTCCATCGCCACGTGGTGGTGCGGCGAACCGGCAGCCTTGCGCGACGCAATGGAGCAGGTCGAGCATCTGGTGTTCAAACCCGCCGACCCGTCCAACTCCTTCGAGCCAATCTTCGGTGAGGACCTCGACGAGGACGGCCTCGCCGATCTCCGCGCGCGACTGGCGGCGCGGCCCGAGGCATTCGTCGCGCAGGAACTGGTCCGGGTCTCGCGGGCGCCCGTGCTCGGGCGAGGCGATAGCTTCCGCATAGAGCCGCGCTGCGTCGGGCTTCGCGTCTTTGCAGTAGCAACGCCGTCCGGCTACCAGGTAATGCCCGGCGGACTCACGCGGGTGGCAGGGAGTGCGGATGTGCGAGTCGTCTCAATGCAGCGTGGCGGCGGATCCAAGGACACGTGGGTGATGTCGCGAGGTCCGGTGGACGCGGCCTTCAGCCTGCTTCGCACGACGGTCACTGCCGCCGAGCTCGTGCGAAATCCGTCGGGTTTGCCCTCGCGGCAGGCGGAGAACCTTTTTTGGTTGGGACGCTATGAAGAACGCTGCGACGACGCCGCTCGCCTGCTTCGTCTCGCCCTCAAGCAGCAACTTCAGGAAAGCGAGGACGAGGAGAACGCGCAGCAGCCAATCCATGCGCTGAGCCGGGAATTCGGCCTAATCGGGGACGATGAGGACGCCGAGTCAGCCCTGCTGGCCGCGGCCACGCTGGAAACAAACCCGTTCGGGCTTCCGAGCAATTTGCGCTCGCTGGAGCAGGTCGCATTCAACCTCCGGGAGCGCATGTCCCTGGACAACTGGCGCACGATCAACGGCCTCATTCAGGGTGCGCCGTTTGGTCGCACGCTCTCGGTTCAAGACAATCTCGCCTGGCTGGATTCCGCCATCACTCGCCTGATGACTCTCTCGGGCTACGCGCTCGATGGCATGACGCGCGACGATGGCTGGAAGTTCCTGTCCATTGGAAGGCGCGTCGAGAGGCTCACCTTCCAGTGTCTGGCGCTGCAGGCAGCCTTCCTCCACCACGCCACCTCGGGTCTCACTTGGCTCCTGCAGCTCGCCGACTCGATCGTCACCTACCGTTCGCGGTACATGGCGACTCCGGAATGGCTTCCGGTCCTTGACCTTCTGGTGCTGGATGGCAGCAACCCACGCTCGGTCATGTTCCAGGCAAGCGGCATCCTGGGCTACCTGGAAAAGCTGGAGGCGGCCTACGGACCCTGTGGTGCCGACTTGTTTCGCAAGCGCGTCGAATCGCTCGACTCAATCGATTCTTCGCGCGACCTGCTGCCCAGCAGCCCTGCACTGCGTGGGTCGATTGACGCTCTGCGTGCGTCGGCCTTCGACGTCAACGACTGGCTTACGCAGCGCTTCTTCACCCACGGTCAAAGATGGCTCTGGTCGACCTACTGAAAAGGCATGGAAACGACCGCCTGCTATAGAGTGGTTCATGATACGCGTTACAGCTACTCGTCCGCGGTTACTAGCGCACAGCAGCTCGCACATCTCGCGCCGCGCGCGACTCGCTGGCAGCGCGTGATGTCGCATCGCCTGGATACCGATCCGCAGCCGACCGAGCACATACAGGGACGGGACTACTTCGGCAACGAGATCGTGTGCCTGTCGGTGGACTTGCCACACGACACGCTGACGGTGCGTGCCGAATCGATAGTCGAGGTAGACTCCCACGCCCCGCGCTCGACAGCGGACTCGCCACCCTGGGAGAGCGCACTCGCGAAACCTGGCACGTGGGGCCCGGGCGTGGATCTCGAGGTGGAGGAGTACCGCGTTACCTCCCCGGCCGTTCCGCTGCTCGCGGCCACGCGCGAATACGCGGAGCCGAGCTTTGCACCAGGACGTCCCTGGATCGAGGCAGTACTGGAACTCACGCGGCGGATCGGCGCTGACTTCGTGTACGACCCCGAGGCGACGACCGTCTCCACGGGCATCGACGAAGTGTTGCAGCATCGGCGCGGCGTGTGCCAGGACTTCGCGCACCTCATGTTGTCGTGCTTGCGCTCCCTCGGCTTGCCCGGGCGCTACGTGAGCGGCTACGTGCTCAATCGCCCCCGGCCGGGAGCGCTGTGCATGGCCGGCGCTGACGCCTCGCACGCGTGGATCGCAAGCTACTGCCCCTCGGTCGGTTGGGTCGATTTCGATCCAACCAACGGGAAGATCGCGGACGCCGAATTCATTACCCTGGGCTGGGGACGCGAGTTCTCAGACGTAACGCCGCTTCGCGGTGTGGTCCTGGGTGCGGCGAGCCAGAAGCTCGAGGTAGCAGTAAGCGTGCAGGAGATCGATACGCCTGGACTATCCTTGGAAGCGTCCAGCGACTAATGTGCGACAAGGGCTCGCAGCCCACAGGGGACGCTGGGGCGAAAGCGGATCCCGGACACCATTGCGGGTGATCACGTGAAGAACGCGAAGGACCGACTGACCGTGTTGAACGAAACTGCGCGCGCCGTTGTCGAGGCGCACGAGCGCCCGCACGAGGCGCTGGGTATTAACACACCAGCCGAACTGTACTCAGCCTCCGCCCAGCCCCACGACGGCTTGCCCGACCTCAGCTACCTACTGCACGACCGCGAGGTCGTCGTCACCGCCCGTGGGCGCATCTGCATGCACCGCAAGCGCATCAATCTCTCGACGGTGCTCGCCGGTCAGCGCGTCGGCATCAAGGAAGTCGACGAGGGCATTTAGGATCGTCAGCTTCATGCGGTACGATCTCGGCTACATCGACCTGGAGCAGAAGACCTTGCAACCCCTGGACATCCCGTTCGGCGCACGGGTGTCACCTATGATCCGTCACCTATGTGTCCGTATATGGACCCCTCCCCGGTTGCAAGCAAACCGATTTTTGGCGGCCAGGTGCGACTGCTCACGTATATCCGGCCTCGTAACGCAGCATCGAACAATCGATGCACGGCCATGATGGGGTA
>Ga0187778_10001430_pt1 | contig 16637 bp, 14 predicted proteins | sample 1015_Q2_SP5_20_M_FD_132418 | JGI IMG/M metagenome (GOLD analysis project Ga0187778, IMG submission 132418) | Tropical peat soil microbial communities from peatlands in Department of Meta, Colombia - 1015_Q2_SP5_20_MG | ecosystem: Environmental > Terrestrial > Soil > Wetlands > Peat | place...
CGACCCAGGCGATGGCCGCCCGTGCCGAGGTCACGGGAACGACGTGCGACGAGCTCGGGTCCGTTCGGCAACCCGCCTCACGTTCCTGGCGCACATAGCACACGACGCCGACGACAATCGGGAGCGTCCCCCGACGTCAGGTTGGTGACCATGGAGGACCGCCGGCGGGCGGGGCCAGAATCGGCACGTGCGACTGGATGAGCTCAAGCAACGGAGCGGTCGCGAAAGGCTTGGATATGAAGCCTGACGCTCCTGCCGCGACGGCCGCTCGCCGATACGGTTCGCCGCTCCACCCGCTGACCACGATCACCGGAATCGGCGGCATCCTGGATCGAGCGGCGCGAACAATGTCCAGCCCATCGCCATCGGGCAAGCGAGGGTCAGCGATTAGGAGGCGCGGAGCCTCCCGCTCGACCGCCAGCAGCCCAGCCGCTCGGGTCGGTGCGGTCACGACTCGATATCCCCGGTGAGTGAGCAGGCGGAAATAGGTCGCGAGCAGATCTTGTTCAGCATCGACCGTCAAGAGCGTTGGTGGCATCGATTAGCCGTCAGGACCAGCGGACGTCTGTCGGGGGTCAGCCCCGGCTTTCCGGCGCAGGTGATGGTGCTCGGGCTCGGTCATCTCCATGTCCTCGTGTTGCCAAGGCCAGACTCCAGGACCCGGCACGCACGACCGTCGGCTGCGACAGGAGAGCCGAACCTCCGACGCGACCGCCGGCCATTGGATCGAGGGTGCCCTCGGCCCTTGGGTGCTGCTCGCCGGAGACATAGTGGACATCGGTCCTCGTGTCTGGGGAGAGCACATGGAGTAGCGTGATCCGCGCGCCGTGCAATCCCGCCTCCTCGATCGCGTAGCGTAGCGCGTGGTTCGCGGGCTCCGAGAAGTCCGTCGGTACGAGCAGATGCTTGAACGCCATGTTTTTGAGGCGATGCAATCGAGTTGCCAAACTCCGATTGCCCGAAATCTCGGACCAATCCCCGAAATTGAGGCACCGCGCTCGGTGCCCTCAGAGTCGCACCTGCCCCATTTGGGGCAGGGCACGATCGACTCTGTTCGGTCGATGCCCTCTGCACGCGAGCGAATAGGAACTCTCGCTCGCCCATGATTACTCGTTGGTCCTGCATTTGCCTCTTCCCTCGGTCCACCAGACTTGATGCGACATCACTTGCCGCCGAGCGACCGTCGAGGCCTTCCGTGCGACGCGGAAACCCTGCGGCACGTATCCGATCCGCCTGATCCCGCGCCGCCCCAGTGGGGCGCCGAATCCCCGAACGGCTCACCGGTTCGCCCCACGCGAGCACGCGCAAGCCCGCGTCCTGCAACGAGGGTGCGACTCGGCATGGATTTTGCCATTTGCTTTCGCAAACGCGGAGGGGTGCCATGCGGGTCCGCGAGCTGATGACGGGCGGCCTGATTACGGTTCGGCGCGAGACTTCGGTCCAGGGCGCTCGCGACCTCATGACCAGGGAGCAGATCCGGCACCTCCCGGTGCTCGACCCGGGGGGCGCCCTCGTTGGCGTCGTCACCGACCGGGACATCCGCCTCAATCTGCCGTCGCCGGCCACGGGACTCTCCGAGCAGGAGATCGGCTACCTCCTTGACCGCCTCACCGTCGGCCAGAGCTTGACCCAGTCCGTGATCATGGTGGGCCCCGACCGCCAGGGCCGCGAGGCGGCCCAGCTCATGCTCGAGCACCGAATCGGCGCCGTGCCCGTCGTGGATGACGGGCGGCTGATCGGCATCCTGACTGAGACGGACATCGTGCGGGCCTTTATCCGCGTGACCGCCCCGTTGCGCGGCGTCCACCGCTGACGCGGAGAGATCGGAGGAGACACCATGCCCTCGGACACCCTGACGATCACCGACGAACGCTCCGGCAAGACTTACAAGCTGCCCGTCGTCAACGGCGCCATCCGTGCCATGGACCTGCGACAGATCCGTACCGGACCAGACGACTTCGGACTCCTGTCCTACGACCCGGCGTTCACGAACACGGCCTCGACCATCAGCCGGATCACCGAGATCGACGGCGATCGGGGCATCCTCCGCTACCGGGGCTATCCCATCGAGGAGCTGGCCGACCGGTCCAACTACCTGGAGGTGGCCTACCTGTTACTCCACGGTGAGCTGCCCACCCTGAGCCAGATGGACGATTGGACGTGGCAGGTCACGCACCACACGTGGATCCACGAGAATGTCAAGAAGTTCATGGACGGCTTCCATCACGACGCCCATCCGATGGGCATGCTGATCTCCACGGTGGCCGCGCTGTCGACGTTCTACCCGGAGGCGCGCGACGCCTCGGACCCCGAGACGCGCCGGCTGCAGATCGTCCGGCTCATCGCCAAGATGCCGACCCTGGCGGCCTTCGCGTTCCGCCACAGCCTCGGGCTGCCGTACGCCTACCCGGACAACGAGCTCGGTTATACCAGCAACTTCCTCAACATGCTGTTCAAAACCACCGAGCTGAAATATCAGCCTAACCGCACCATCGAGCGGGCGATGGAGGTGCTATTCATCCTCCACGCCGACCACGAGCAGAACTGCTCCACCAACGCGGTGCGAAGCGTGGGCTCCTCGCAGGTGGACCCGTACTCGGCCTTGGCGGGCGGAGTCGCCGCCCTCTATGGACCGCTCCACGGTGGCGCCAACGAGGAGGTGCTCCGGATGCTGCGCTCCATCGGCTCCAAGGCGCGCATCCCCGAGTTCATCAGGCAGGTGAAGGAGGGCAAGGCGAAGCTAATGGGCTTCGGCCATCGCGTCTACAAGAACTACGACCCGCGCGCCAAGATCATCAAGCGCATGGCCGACGACGTGTTCGAGGTCACGCGGCCGAGCGAGTTGCTGCCGATCGCGCTTGAGCTGGAGCGGATCGCGCTGGAGGACGACTACTTCGTCTCGCGCAAGCTCTATCCCAACGTCGACTTCTACTCCGGGCTGATCTACCAGGCGATCGGCTTCCCGGTCGAGATGTTCCCGGTGCTCTTCGCCATCCCACGTACGAGCGGCTGGCTCGCGCAGTGGCAGGAGATGCGTGGGGACCCGGAGCAGAAGATCGCCCGGCCCCGGCAGCTCTACCTGGGGCCCGGCCGGCGAGGCTACCTCGAGATCGGCAAGCGAGACGAGCCCGGTTCGGTTCACGGATGAGCGCGGTGATGCGTCCGGGTCCCGCGGGCGAGACGGCGCCCCGGTCGAGCGCGCGCCGCTCGATCACGCTCGACGGCAACGGGGCCGTCGCCCACGTGGCCTATCAGGCGAGCGAGGTCATCGCCATCTACCCCATCACGCCGTCGTCGGCGATGGGTGAGCAGGCCGATCAGTGGGCCGCGCAGCGCCGCCCGAATCTTTGGGGGACAGTGCCGCGGGTCGTGGAGATGCAGAGCGAGGGGGGCGCCGCCGGCGCCCTGCACGGCGCGCTGCAGGCTGGCGCCCTCGCGACCACGTTCACGGCGTCGCAGGGGCTGCTGCTCATGATCCCCAACATGTACAAGATCGCGGGGGAGCTGACGGCCACCGTCTTCCACGTGGCTGCCCGGGCGATCGCCACCCAGGCGCTCTCCATTTTCGGCGACCACAGCGACGTCATGGCGGCCCGGGCGACCGGCTTCGCCATGCTGGCCTCCGGCTCAGTGCAGGAGGCCATGGATCTGGCCCTGATCGCCCACGCCGCAACACTGGAGGCCCGGGTGCCGTTCCTGCACTTCTTCGACGGGTTTCGGACCTCGCACGAGATCGCAAAGATCGAGGCGCTCGCGCCCGGCGACCTGCGGGCCATGATCGGTGACGATCTGGTGCGGGCGCACCGCGCGCGAGCGCTGTCGCCGGAGCACCCGGTCATTCGCGGCACGGCCCAGAATCCCGACGTGTACTTCCAGGCGCGGGAAGCGGCCAATCCTTACTACCGCGCGTGCCCGACGCTCGTGGAGAGGGCGATGGACCGGCTCGCCGCGCTCGTCGGGCGGCGGTATCACCTCTTCGACTACGCCGGGGCTCCGGATGCCGAGCGCGTGATCGTCATCATGGGCTCGGGCGGGGAGACGGTCCAGGAGACCGGCGAGCACCTGATCGGGCAGGGCGAAAAGGTCGGCGTGCTCAAGGTGCGGCTCTACCGTCCGTTTTCCCCGGAGCACTTCCTGGCCGCCATGCCCGCGACAGTCCGCACCCTTGCCGTGCTGGACCGGACCAAGGAGCCGGGCAGCGTGGGCGAACCGCTCTACCTCGACGTGGCGGCGACGGTGGCCGATGCGGTCGCCCGCGGCAGTGCCCCCTTCGCGCGCATGCCGCGGGTGATCGGCGGGCGCTACGGCCTCGGGTCTAAGGAGTTCACTCCGGCCATGGTGAAGGCCGTCTTCGACGAGGCCGGGCGGCCGTCGGCGCGTACGCAATTCACGGTCGGCATCCACGATGACGTCTCCCAGACTAGCCTCGCCTACGATCCCGACTTCTCGATTGAGGACCCGGCCAACGTCCGCGCCGTCTTCTACGGCCTGGGCGCCGACGGCACTGTCGGCGCGAACAAGAGCTCGATCAAGATCATCGGCGAGCAGACGGACAACTACGCGCAAGGCTACTTCGTCTACGATTCGAAGAAGTCGGGCTCGATGACGGTGTCTCACCTGCGCTTCGGGCCCCGGCCCATCCACGCCGCCTACCTGATCAGCCGCGCGACCTTTGTGGCCTGCCACCAGGCCTCGTTCCTCGAGCGCTTCGACGTGCTTCGAGAGGCCGAGCCGGGTGCGCTTTTCCTGCTCAATAGCCGCTACGGCTCGGAGGCGGTCTGGGGCCATCTGCCCCGGATCATCCAGCGCCAGATCATCGACAAGCGGATACGGATGTTTGTGATCGACGCCGACCGGGTCGCACGTGAGGCCGGCATGGCCGGGCGGGTCAACACGGTGATGCAGACGTGCTTCTTCGCGATCAGCGGCGTGCTGCCGCGGGACGAGGCGATCGACGCGATCAAGCGCGCGATCCGGAAGACCTACGGGCGGCGGGGCGAGGCGGTGGTCCGGCGGAACTGTGAGGCCGTGGATACCGCGCTCGCCCATCTCTTCGAGGTCGCAGTCCCGCCGGCGGTAACGAGCCAGATTGATCTGCGCCTTCCTGTCCCGCCGCAGGCGCCCGAGTTCGTCCAGCGCGTCATCGCGCGGATGATCGCGGGGCAGGGGGACGCGCTGCCGGTCAGCGCGCTGCCCGTCGACGGGACCTATCCGACCGGGACCGCCCGCTGGGAGCAGCGCGGCATCGCGGCGGAGATCCCGGTCTGGGACGAGGCGCTCTGCATCCAGTGCGGCAAGTGCGTGCTCGTCTGCCCCCACGCGGTCATCCGCGCCAAGGTGTACGAACCCGAGCGGCTTGTCGGAGCGCCGCCCACGTTCAAGTCGGCTCCCGCGCGGTGGCGCGAGTTCAGCACAGACCGGTTCACGCTCCAGGTGTCGCCGCGCGATTGCACGGGCTGTTCGCTCTGCGTCGAGGTGTGTCCGGCCAAGAGCAAGAGCGAGGCGCGCCACCGGGCCATCGACATGATGGAGCGGGCGCCGCGGGACACGGCCGAGGCGGCGAACTGGGAGTTCTTCGTCGCGCTGCCGGATACAGATCGGCGCGCGCTCAACCAGGGCCAGGTCAAGGACGTGCAGCTCCTCCAACCTCTCTTCGAGTTCTCGGGGGCGTGCGCCGGCTGCGGGGAGACGCCGTATCTCAAGCTCCTCACCCAGCTGTTCGGCGACCGGTTGGTCGTGGCCAACGCCACCGGCTGCTCGTCCATCTACGGTGGCAACCAACCCACCACGCCGTGGACCTTCGACCGGGAAGGTCGGGGGCCCGCCTGGGCCAACTCACTTTTCGAGGACAACGCGGAGTTCGGGCTCGGCATGCGCGTCGCGCTGGACAAGCAGGCGGAGCAGGCCTGCGAGCTCGTGCGTCGGCTCTTGCCCCACCTGGGGGACCTCGGTCCCCCGCTCCTTGAGGCCGACCAGTCCTCCGACGCCGGTATCCAGGCGCAGCGCGGGCGGGTCGCCCGGCTCCGGAAGGCGCTGGAAGGAATCGGCACGTCGGAGGCGCGCGACCTGCTGAGCGTCGCGGACGCGCTCGTCCGGCGGACCGTCTGGATCGTCGGGGGCGACGGCTGGGCGTACGACATTGGCTACGGCGGGTTGGACCACGTCCTGGCCTCGGGCCAGAACGTGAACGTCCTGGTCCTCGATACGGAGGTCTACTCGAACACCGGCGGGCAGATGTCGAAGGCCACCCCCCGCGCGGCCGTCGCCAAGTTCGCGGCCGGCGGCAAGCCGACCGCCAAGAAGGACCTGGCCCTCATGGCCATGGCCTACGGCGACGTGTACGTGGCCCGCGTCGCCATGGGCGGCAGCGACGCCCAGACGCTTCGGGCCTTCCGCGAGGCCGAAGCGCATCCGGGGCCGTCCCTGATCATCGCCTACAGCCACTGCGTCGCCCACGGTTACGACCTGCGCCACGGCATGGACCAGCAGAAGACCGCAGTCCAGTCCGGCTACTGGCCGCTGTTCCGCTACGGCCCCACACTCTCGCGCGAGCGGCGGCCCGCGCTCGAGCTCGACTCGAAGGCGCCGAGCCTGCCGCTCCAGAAGTACGCCTACAACGAGACCCGCTACACGATGTTGGCCCACAGCGATCCGGAGCGGGCCCGCCAGATGCTCGCGCAGGCGCAGGAGGACGTGCTCGCCCGCTGGCGACTCTACGAGCAGTGGGCCGCCGTGCTCGCGGGGCGCGAGGGCGGAGGCGCGCCATGATCGACCTCTCGACGACCTATCTCAGGCGTCCGCTCGCGAACCCGCTCGTGTGCTCGGCCGGGCCGCTGTGCGAGAGCCTCGACAACATCCGCCGCATGGAGGACGCGGGGGCGGCGGCGGTGGTGTTGCACTCCCTCTTCGAGGAGCAGATCACGGTGGAGAGCTCGTACCTCGAATGGCATCTCTCGCACGGCGAGGAGAGCTACGCGGAGGCGGTGACCTACTTCCCCGACCTGCAGGCCTACCGGATCGGCCCCGACGCCTACCTCGAGCACGTCCGGCGCGCCAAGGCCGCGGTGCGGATCCCGGTCATCGGCAGCCTCAACGGCGTCTCCACCGGCGGCTGGACTGGCTACGCGCAGAAGATCGAGGAGGCCGGTGCCGACGCGATCGAGCTCAACATCTACTACGTCCCCACGGACCCCGAGATGAGCGCCGAGGAGGTCGAGCGGCGGTACGCCGAGCTGGTGCGGGACGTCAAGGCGAGCGTCCGCATCCCGGTCGCCGTCAAGCTCGGCCACACCTTCAGCGCGCCCGCCAACCTAGCGCGCCGCCTCGATCGCGCGGGCGCCGACGCCCTGGTACTCTTCAACCGCTTCTACCTGCCGGACTTCGACCTGGAAAACCTCGAGGTCGTCCCGCACCTCACGCTGTCGAGCTCGTACGAGCTACTCGTCCGGCTACACTGGGTCGCGATTCTGCACGGGCACGTCCGGCCCGACCTCGCGGTGACCGGCGGCGTGCACACCGCGCGGGACGTCTTGAAGGCGATGATGGCGGGCGCCCGGGTCGCGATGATGACGTCGGCCCTGCTCCAGCAAGGCATCGAGCACCTGGCGGCCGTGCGGGAGGGACTGCTCGACTGGATGTCGGCCCACGAGTACGAGTCCATCCGGCAGATGCAAGGCAGCATGAGCTATCGATCCGTCCGCGAGCCCGCCGCGTTCGAGCGGGCCAACTACATGAAGGTGCTGAGCTCCTATGCGCTCCGCACAAGCGCGCGCCCCGCCGCGGCGCCCGATCTCGGCGGGTGAGAGGCGCTCGGCGTTAACCTGCCCACGTGGACTTCACGTTATCCGCCACGGAAATCGCGTTTCGGGACGAGTTGCGCGCCTGGCTGGAGAGGCATTGCCCGAGGGACTGGGAAAAAGCGCGGCAGGCGCTGAGCCGCGAAGCGTGGGTGGAGGCCCTCATCGGCTGGCAGCGACAGCTTCACGCAGCCGGCTATGTGGGACTGCACTGGCCGATGGCGTACGGCGGTCGCGGAGGCAGCGTGATGGAGCAGGTGATCTTCTACGAGGAGATGGCCCGGGCCCGCGCGCCGGAGCTCGCCAACGCGATAGGTCTCGACATGGCGGGCCCCGCCATCATGGTCCACGGCACGGAGGAGCAGAAGCGCCTCCATTTGCCGCGCATCTTGGCTGCAGAGCACATCTTCTGCCAGGGATTCTCCGAGCCCGGCGCGGGAAGCGACCTGGCCGCGCTCGAAACGCGAGCCGAGCGCACCCCTGGAGCCTTCCGACTCACCGGGCAAAAGGTGTGGACCTCCTTCGCGCACTACGCGAACTGGTGCACGGTACTGGCGCGCACCGATCCCGCCGCGCCTCGGCATCGGGGGCTGACGTACTTTCTGGTCGACATGGCAAGCCCTGGCCTCACGGTGCGCCCGCTCCGGCAGATGAGTGGGGATAGCGAATTCAGCGAGATCTATCTGGATGGCGTGGAGGTGCCGGAGGGCAACGTGCTGGGCCGAGAGCACGGCGGCTGGGAGGTAGCGATCACGACCCTCATGTTCGAGCGTGGCCCCCGAACCCTCACGCGTCAGCTCACCCTTCGCGAGGGTTTGGCAGACTTGCTCGAGCTCGCCCGGGTGCCCACTCGTGGGGGCTCGGTCCCCGCCCGAGATCCGCTCGTCCGGCAACAATTAGCCCAGCTTTACATCGACACGGAGATACTACGAATCGCGAATCTGCGCGTCCTCACGCGACTCGTGAAAGGGGAGCCGGCGGGACCGGCGGGCTCAGCCTCGAAGCTGTTCTTCAGCGAAACCTGGCAGAAGGTCGCCGATCTGGGGCTCGAGCTCCAGGGCGCCTATGCCACGCTCTGGGCGGGCGCCACGTGGGCGGTGGGCGAGGGGCGGTGGCAGCACCGCGTCCTGCGGGCTCGCGGGAACACCATCCAGGGTGGAACCTCGGAGATCATGCGCAATATCCTCGCGGAGCGCGTCCTCGGGCTGCCGAAGGACTAGTGAGGGTGTTGAGCTCCTATGCCCTGCCGACCGACCGTGGGCGACCATGCGACCGGACGACGAACGTGAAAGTGCCGTGATCCAGGGAGAGACGGCGTCGCTCCGCGCCGGTGCTGGGTGAGGCGCCTTGGAGGAAGTGGTGCGAGCGGAGCCGAGCTCAGAGTCAACAGCGACTTGGTCCTGTAGGAGGACTCGACGATGAGGAACTCTGCGAGGCGATTCCTGATCCTGGCCGGGGCGACGGTCGCCATCGGCGTCATGGCAACGACGGCGCCTGCTGCAGATGAGATCGTGGTCGGCTCGGCGATTTCCCAGTCCGGGAAGTACGCGAGAGAAGGCAAGTTCTACGTGGATGCCTACACGCTGACCGCGGACGCCATCAACAAGGCGGGCGGGGTCAAGGTGGGCGGCAAGTCGTACAAGCTCGCATTGAAGCTCTACGACGATCAGAGCGATCCCAACCTTGCCGTGCGGCTCTTCACCAAGCTGGTGACGTCCGACAAGGTGAACGTGCTATTGGGGCCTTACTCGAGCGGTATCACGATCCCCGCCAGCACGGTGGCTGAGAAGTACGAGATCCCGATGGTACAGGGGGGTGGGGCCTCGGGCAAGATCTTCGACCGCGGCTACAAGTACATCTTCGGCACCCTGCCCAAGGCCGAATTTTATTTCCAGGCGGCCGTCGAGGCCGCGGCGAAGATGAGCCCACCCGTGCGGACCGCCGCGCTGCTTTACTCCAACGAGGCGTTCGACCGGAGCGTCGCCGACGGCACGAGACAGTGGCTCAAGGACCAGAAAATCGACAAGATCTACGACGAGGAGTACCAGCCGGCTACCCAGGATTTCACGTCGATCCTGGCGGTGATCAGGAGCAAGAGCCCGGACCTCATCCTGGTGGCCGGGCACGAGGAGAACGCGCTGAATTTCATCCGGCAGTCGCAGGCGGCCGACGTGAACCCCCGGATGGCTGTCTTCACGGTGGGGCCCCCCACCGGGGATTTCCGCAAGACGCTTGGCAAGGCGGCGGAATACGTCTATGGCATCACGCCCTGGTTGCCGGACATGGACGTGGGAGGCGAGATCTTTAAGACCGCCCGCGATTTCGACAGGCAGTTCCAGGAACGCTTCGGCTACCAGGCCGACTACCATGTCGCGTCCGGGGCCGCCGACGTGCTGGCCCTCAAGTTCGCCATCGAGAAGGCCAACAGCGTCGAGGCCAAGAAGGTGCGCGACGCGCTCGCCGCGCTGGATGTGGAGACGCTCTACGGTCGGATCAAGTTCGAGCCAACGGGCCAGATCGCCATGGGGCAGGTGCTGGTCCAAATCCAGGAGGGCAAGCTCGTGCCCATCTACGCGTCCGGGAAGATGATCGGCAAGCCCGTGTATCCGACACCTAGCTGGAGCCAGCGCCGGTAGGCCGCGGGATCCGCGATGCTCCTCACCCAGGTTCTGGTCAACGGGATCCTTCTTGGAGGCCTCTACGGCATCATGGCGCTCGGTATGTCCCTGATCTGGGGCGTCATGAACATCGTCAACGTCGCCCACGGTGCCCTGATCATGCTGGGTGCCTATCTGACCTTCTGGACCTTCACGCTCTGGGGATGGGATCCGTTCCTGTCCCTACCGGTGACGATCGGCGTCCTGTTCGTTTACGGGTACGTCCTGCAGCGCTTTCTGCTCAACCTGATCGTGCGTGCCCAGCTCTTCCTGACGCTGCTCATCACGTTCGGCGTGGAGGTGGTCATGGTGAACCTGGCCCGGATCGCCTGGTCCTCGGACTTGCGACAGGTCAGCCCGGACTATGCGGCAGCCAACTTCTCGGTGCGTGGCATCACCGTCCCCTACGTCCGGCTCTGGGTTTTCTGTGCGACCATGGTCCTCTCGGTGCTCTTCCTCCTGGTGCTGGAGAAGACGCGGCTCGGCCTGGCCATCCGGGCCACCTCCGAGGAGCTCCGCGCCGCGCGCTTGACCGGGATTCCGGTAGCCCACGTCTACGCAGTGACGTTCGGGCTTGGCGCCGCGCTCGCCGGCGCCGCCGGCGGCCTCTGGGGGATGCTCTTCCCGATCACGCCCGTCATGGGCGGAGCGCTCACCCTCAAGTCCTTCGTGGTGGCGGTGCTCGGAGGCCTCGGGACCATGATGGGCGCGATCGTCGGCGGGCTCGTCCTCGGCATCGCCGAGTCGTTCACCGCAACCTATCTCGGCCCTACCTATCCGAACGCCATCAGCTTCGGGTTGCTCGTCTTGATCCTGATATTCCGACCGACCGGCCTCCTGGGAAGGCGTGGCTAGGTCGTGGCCGGGGACCGGATTCCGATCGCACTCGGCGCCGCGGCTCTGCTGATCCTCGTGGCGACGCCGGGCCTCCTGTCGCCCTTTCTGGTCCAGTTCCTGATCAACCTGTTCATGCTGGCCGCACTCGCGGAGAGCTGGAACATCATCGGCGGCTTCACCGGGTACGCCTCGTTCGGCAACGTGGCCTTCTTCGGGGTGGGCGCCTACGCGACCGGCGTGCTCCTGACGACGGCCGAGCTCCCCTTCGCGCTGGCATTGGCCGCGGGCGGAATCGCGGCCGCGGTCTTCGCGGCGCTGGTCGGGATGCCCATCCTGCGTCTGAAGGGGCACTACTTCGCCATCGCCACGCTCGGAGTCGCCGAGACGACCCGGGAGATCGTCTACAACTTGCGGATCACCGGCGGCGGGACGGGGCTGACCATGCCCATCAGCAGGAGCCCACTCCCCTTCTACTATCTGATGCTGAGCATTTTGCTGGCCACGACGCTGGTGAACTGGTGGCTCTCGTCCTCCCGGTTCGGCTACGGACTGATCGCCATCCGAGAGGACGAGGACGCGGCGGCGGCCATGGGGATCAACACGCCGCTGTACAAGACCATCGCCTTCTCGGTGAGCGGGGGCCTTGCGGGTCTGGTCGGGGGCGTCTTCGCCTACTGGATCACGTTCATCGATCCCGAGGGCGTCTTCAAGGTGAGCACGACGATTCAGATGATCATCATGGCGGTGTTCGGCGGCGCGGGCACCGTGGCCGGTCCACTCCTGGGCGCCCTCGTGCTGTCCTCGGTGTCCGAGTTCCTGTCCACCCAGCTCGTGAGCCTCGCCGAGCTCGTCAACGGCCTGATCGTCATCCTCGTGGTGCTGTTCATGCCCCGCGGGCTGGCCGAGATGATCCGGAAGCGCCAGTTCTCGCTCCGCGATTTCGCCCGGAACTTCCGCGAATACCGAGTCTAGCGCCATGGCCATCCTGGAAGCCCAAGGCGTGACCAAGCGGTTCGGCGGGCTCGCGGCCGTCTCCGGAGTCAGCTTCAATCTGGGGGACGGCGAGATTCTGGGCCTGATCGGGCCCAACGGTTCCGGCAAGACGACGCTGGTCAACGTCATCACGGGGGCGCTCAGCAGCTCGGACGGGGACGTCCGCTTCAGGGGAGATTCCATCCGTGGGCTGGCATCCCACGAGATCGGCCGTTTGGGCGTCGGTCGCACCTTCCAGATCGTGAAGCCGTTCCGGAACCTGACCGTGCTCGAGAACGTGATGGTGGGAGCCCTCTTCGGCGCCCGCGGCGGCGCTCGCGCGCTGAGCGAAGCGCGTCGGCAGGCCGAGCGGGTTCTGGAGTTTGTCGCGCTGGCTCACCTGGCCGATGCGTCGGCCGACGGGCTCAACGTGCCCGAGCGCAAACGCATGGAGCTTGCACGGGCACTCGCAATGCGGCCGACGGTTCTCTTCCTCGACGAGGTGATGGCGGGGCTCAATCCGGCGGAGATCGACGCCGCGGTCGTGCTCATCAAGCAGATCCGCGACCGGGGCATCACCCTGGTCGTCATCGAGCACGTGATGAAAGCGATCCGGGATCTCTCCGACCGCATCATGGTTCTCTATCACGGCGAGAAGCTCACGGAGGGCCTCCCGCACCAGGTGCTGAACGACCCGGACGTGGTCGCCGCATACCTCGGACGGCGCTTCGCCGAGCAATCCCATGCTTGAGATCCGGGGCCTGGGCGCGGGCTACGGTGGAATGCAGATCCTCCGCGACGTGAACCTGGAAGTTCCGGCGAGAGAAGTCGTCACTCTCGTCGGCTCGAACGGCGCCGGCAAGTCCACTCTGCTCAACGCCATTTGCGGCATCGTGCGTCCCTCCGCGGGCCGGGTCACGCTTGACGACGTAGACATCACCGGGTGGACTTCGGAGGCCATTGTGGCCCAGGGGATCACCCAGGTGCCCGAGGGCCGAAGGCTCTTCCCCCAGATGACCGTGCGCGAGAACCTGCTGACGGGGGCATACCGCCGCCGGGACGGGCAGGGGATCCGCCGCGATCTGGGATGGATCTATAAGCTCTTCCCGATTCTCGAGGAGCGCCAGACACAGCGGGCGGGGAGCATGAGCGGCGGCGAGCAGCAGATGTGCGCCATCGGCCGGGGCTTGATGGCCCGGCCCCGAATCCTCATCCTGGACGAGCTGTCCCTGGGGCTCGCGCCCATCATGCTGGACGTCCTGGTGGACGCGATCCGGAAGGTGCACGAGGAGGGAACGACCATCCTCGTGGTCGAGCAGGACGTGGCCGTCGCCTTCGAGCTGGCGACCACCGGCTATGTTCTCGAGAACGGGCGGGTGGTCCTCTCGGGCCCGACCGCCCAACTCAGGACCGATCCCCATGTCAAGAAGGCATACCTGGGACTCTAGCCATGGAACCATGCCGCGTTCGGCTCCCGCACCGAGCTACGAACCTCCTCGGCCATCCCATGTACAAAGGGCAGTGCATTCACGCCGGAGGAGCGGCGGGCCTTCGGTCTGGAGGGCCTCCTGCCGTCTGCGGTCAACACGCTCGAGCAGCAGGCGCGAGCCCGGCTCGGGGGGCTTCGGTCGTTAATTTACATCATTGTCGATTCCGAACACCATCCGCTACCGTCCCGATCCAGAGAGGAAGTCATGCCATGATCCGGGTTCTACGGATGCTTGTCACGGGATCTGATCGGCTTCTTTCCTCTCTCAGAGAGCAGAAGTGACTCGGTTGTCCGCGTCGGCGTTCCTGGTCCTGATGGCGCCAGTGGCGGCCGCCGCAGCCGAAGGAGAGGTGCCGCTGCCGCGCGGCTGGATCGGGACCACGAGTCAGTGGCTGCAGGGCCTCGGCATCGCCTTCGCGCTCCTCAATCTCGTGCTGCTGGTGTTCGCCTGGCGGAGCCTGCGCGGGGGAACGATCACGGGCACTACGCGCGGCTGGCTCTTCGTGGCGGTTGCCCTCGTTCCGCTGATGGTCGCGTTCCTGTCTTTTGCTTACGGCCTGGAGAGCACCACCACCGTGTCATCCTGCGGCTCCTGCCACGTCATGAACCCCTTTGTCCGGGATCTCGAGAACGTCAAGAGCGATACGCTCGCGGCGACGCACTTCAAGAACCGCTATATCCGCGAAAACCAGTGCTACACCTGCCACTCGGACTATGGTTTGGGAGGCACCCTCAAGGCCAAGTTCGCCGGGCTGGGCCACGTCTGGCGCTATACAACCGGATCGTATGATCTGCCGATCAAGATGGGCCAACCCTACCCGAATACCCGCTGCTTGGGGTGCCACGGAGAGTCTCAGAAATTCCTGAACGCCGCTGGCCACCCGAAGGAAGATATGCGCCCGCTGATCGACGGCACGGTGTCATGCCTTGCCTGCCACGGTCCCGCTCACGCGGAGCAAAAGAAGGAGCCCCACCGATGAAGTACAGGCCGATCCCGCTCCGAGTGCTCAAGATCACCATCGTGCTGGCGGCCGTGTTCAACGTGCTCGCCCTCCTGGTGATGGTCCACGCGACTCCGGTCATCGTCACCCTGTTCATGTTCATCGGGCAGCCGCTCTTCGTCGTGGCCTTCGTTCTGCTCCTCGCCGCGGTGTTGGCCGACCTCACGACCAAGGGGCTCCTGTAGGTCAGACCAACCTCACAGTTCGAATAGAGCAAAGACACTATTGCCCCCGGCACCGTTGATCCCTAGAGTCTCGGTGGCGGCAGTTTGGTAGGGTACGCGTGACGTGACCGGAAGCCACCGGCGGCTGAAGGTAAGTCTCGATGCACGAGCTGTCGATCTGCCTGGGAATCATCGAAGTCGCGGCAGGCGCGCTGCCGGCGGGCATGCCGCGTGTCTCGACCGTAAGCGTGAAGATCGGCCGTTTGACCGGGGTCGTCGCCGACTCTCTCCGCTATTATTTCGGACTGTTCAGCCCGGGCACACCGCTTGCCGGCGCCACTCTCGTGATCGAGGAGGTCCCCATACGCGGGCGCTGCGGCGACTGCGCCGCTGACTTCACCATCGATACCCTCGTGTTCACCTGCCCGGTCTGCGGCTCGGGCTTCGTGGATCTGCTCTCGGGCCGCGAACTCCAGGTGGTCTCGGTCGACACGGCCGAGGAGATGGTTCATGGAAGTTAGCATCCTTCGGAACGTCCTCGATGCCAACGACCTCATCGCCGCCGAGAACCGCAGGGTGTTCGATGCCCGCGGCTGCTTCGTCGTCAACCTCATGTCCGCCCCGGGCAGCGGCAAGACGTCCATCCTTGAGCGGACCCTCCGGGGCCTCGACGGTCGCCTGAAGGCCGGCGTGATCGAGGGTGACGTCCTCGGCACTCTCGATGCGGATCGGCTCGCGCCCCTCGGCGTCCCCGTCGTGCAGATCAATACCGATCCGCACTTCGGCGGCGAGTGCCATCTGGACGCGCGGATGATCCGCAACGCGCTGCCCGAGCTGAAGCTGGACGGGCTCGACCTCGTGTTCATCGAAAATGTAGGCAACCTGGTCTGCCCCGCGGAATTCCGTGTCGGCGAGGACCGGAAGGTCATGGTGCTGAGCGTGGCGGAGGGGGACGACAAGGCGCTGAAATACCCCCTCATGTTCCGCGTGTCGCATTTGCTGCTCTTGAACAAGGTCGACCTCCTGAGCCACGTGGACTTCGATCCGGTGCGCTTTCGCGCCAACGTCGCACGCGTGAACCCGGGGCTGCCCGTCATCGAGCTCTCGGCGAGGACCGGGAAGGGGATCGACGCCTGGATCGGCTGGCTCGAGACCGAGGTCGCCGCGGCGAAGGGGAGGGTGCCATGTGGGGCGATCTGAACGGTTCCATCATTCCGCGCCACGCGAAGCCGAAGGGATGGGACGGACGGGCGCCGACCCGGTGGGCCGAGCGCGGCGTCTCGCGCCGGAGCTTCCTCCGGTTCTGCGCGGTGATGACCGCGACGCTCGCGTTGCCGGACCGCTACATGCCGAAGGTGGCCGCGGCGCTCGAGCGCGTGAAGCGTCCCGCGCTCGTCTGGCTCGAGTTCCAGGATTGCGCGGGCTGCACCGAGTCGTTCCTGCGCGCGAGTCGGCCTTCGGTCGGTGACATCGCGCTCGACATTCTGTCGGTGAACTATCACGAGACGCTCATGGCGCCCTCGGGCAAGGCGGCCGAGAAGTCCCTGATGGACACAGTGCGGCAGGAGAAGGGAAAGTACCTCGCCATTGTCGAAGGCTCGATTCCGACGAAGGACGGCGGCATCTACTGCACCATCGGCGGGCGCACGGCGCTCGACATCGCCACGGAGGTGTGCGGGAATGCAGCGGCCACGATCACCGTGGGTGCCTGCGCCTTTTAC
>Ga0187778_10001431_pt1 | contig 16622 bp, 12 predicted proteins | sample 1015_Q2_SP5_20_M_FD_132418 | JGI IMG/M metagenome (GOLD analysis project Ga0187778, IMG submission 132418) | Tropical peat soil microbial communities from peatlands in Department of Meta, Colombia - 1015_Q2_SP5_20_MG | ecosystem: Environmental > Terrestrial > Soil > Wetlands > Peat | place...
AGACAGAATCTCCCAGAAAACACGAACTGGTTGTGTGTCCACTTCCGTGACCTCAGGCGAAAACAGCCGCGACGCTTCCGAGAGTTCTTTACGGATTTCCAAAGCTTCACCTAACGTGGCACAACTACGTAGGGCATCCAGTAGACCCCAGACTTTTTTCCGTGCAGTGGCCCATTCGTCGCGCAGGTCCCGAATCACCGTCGGTATGGCGTCGCGTCGTGCGCAGCGCGTTAGTACGATTCCAAGCACGGGCGGAACGAGAAAGCCTAAGCCGTCCTCCTCAACCTGCTGTGCATAGAGTCGCCAATCCTCATCAAGTTGTCGGAATAGTTCTTCGGGATATCGTTGAACCGTTGTGACTATTTCTTGGCCGAACTCACTGCACAGCAGCGCGCTACCCCCTTGTTCAACGATTCCAAGGACGCGTTTTGCGTATCGGACATGAGCCTTGTAGTAATCATCCTCTTCCCGAGGATGCACAAGTCGCGCCACCGTCTTAAGTAGCGCTGGGTTTAATTCGATTTCCGGTATTGGCAGGTCAGAGAAATAGGTAAGGAAATCATATCCCGTCAGCATAGGTCCAACGGCTGTTATGTGTTTGGTATCAGGATCAACTCTCGCGACAGCTTCATCATAGTCGCAAATTGTGATGAACTTCCGGAACGACTTGAAAGAACTCGACAACGGAGTAGGCTCGATGACAGCATCATCGTGGAGTACCACTGTGCGCAGGAACCGCTCCACAGTCGGCAACTCTTCGAGATTATCGAAAGGTCCCTCAACTAGGCTGCGCAGCGGATAAAACGCCTCGGCATCAAACGCGGCAAGTCTCACATTCAAATAATGGCACAACCTGGGGGCTGGGCCAATCGTAACAAACGGATTGGTGTCAAAAAATCAGGACCCTTACACTCGTTGAGAAGCAGTCCCCCATTTCCCAGCCCCGCCCCCCGAAGTGGCCGGATTTTCCTAGCCCAATAGCTATCCCCCTCATCCCATTTGACCTTACGTGCTGTGGGGCCTAACATAACGCGGAGTGCGCTCTCATGGTCGGGCAGACGGTCTCCCACTATCGCATTCTCGGGAAAATCGGGGGTGGAGGTATGGGAGTCATCTATGAAGCCGAGGACCTCCGGCTGGGCCGTCACGTGGCGCTCAAGTTTGTCCCCGACAATGTAGTCGGCGACAAGAAATCGCTCGATCGCTTCGAGCGCGAGGCGCGCGCCGCCTCGCGGCTGAACCATCCCAACATCTGCACCATTCACGACATCGAGGACAACAACGGCCATCCCTTCATTGTGATGGAGAAGCTGGAAGGCCAGAGTCTGAAGGAGCGTCTGAGAGGGACGCCCCTCGATCTGGAGCAGTTGCTGGATGTGGCGGTGCAGGTGGCACTAGCGCTGCAGGCGCTGCACACCAAAGGCATTATTCATCGCGATATCAAGCCGGCAAACGTTTTCATTACGCAGACCGGGCAGATCAAGGTGCTGGATTTTGGGCTGGCGAAGATTTCTCGTGGGGGGATAGAGGAGGGGAGTGATGCTCACTATGAGGAGTCACTTACCGCTGTGGGGGTGGTTCCCGGAACCGCGGTGTATATGTCTCCGGAACAGGCGCGCGGCGAAGACCTCGACCCGCGCAGCGACATCTTTTCTTTCGGCGTGGTGCTGTACGAGATGGCCACGGGGCAAAAACCGTTTCGCGGCACCAATGTGGTCACCACGCTGGACGCCATGCTGCACAAGAAACCTCCCTCGCCGCGAACTGTAAATCCCGCTCTTCCTGCTGCCCTCGAAGGCGTCATTGGCAAGGCGATGGAGAAAGATCGCGATCAGCGCTACCAGAACGCAGCGCAAATGAAAGCGGATCTGGAGCGGCTGAAGAGTGAGAGCGAATCGGCGCAGATCAAGGCGGTGTCGCGCGAAGCGCGGCTGAAGGTAGTTACCAATACTTTCGCAGGCACCAGCAACTGGCCTAAGTATCTTATGGTGGGTGTAAGCGCGCTTCTGGTCACTGTGGTGGCGGCCCTAGGCGCGTGGTGGTTCAGACATCGCAGTGGACCCGCGCTTGGGGCAAAGAACACCATCGCTGTACTGCCGTTTCAGAACATGAATGGCGACTTCAGCGTGGATTATCTTCGCTTTGCCTTGGCCGATGAGATCGCCAATGTTTTGACCGAAACGCGCCACCTGGATGTGCGTCCTTCCTCGATTACCAGGAAATATGTGAATGCGGATTTGGATCCGCAGAAGGTGGGAAAGGAACTGCACGTTGCCGACGTCGTAACCGGGCACTTCATCAAACAAGGGGATTATCTGCTGGTCACGCTTGAAACGGTGGATACGGCGAATGACCGGCTGCTTTGGCAGACCAGCTTCAGCACGTCCAGCCAGGACGCCATTGCCTTGCAGAACCAACTTACCGGCCACCTTCGTCAAGAACTACTGCCCACCTTGGGCGTGGCCAGCGGCTTTGTAGATACGGGAGCCAAACCAAAGAACGAAGAAGCTTATGACCTGTATCTGCACAGCCTCGCGCTGCCGCATGATCCCGGACCCAATAAGGACGCGATTGCCGTATTGCGAGAAGTGGTGAGGCTGGATCCGACCTACGCGCCTGCCTGGGAGGAGTTGGGGCTAAGGTATTACTATGATTCCGCTTATTCAGACGGCGGTGAAGAGGCGTTCCAGAACTCCAACCAGGCATGCCAGCGTGCGGTGGAGCTTGATCCCAACCGGCTAAACGCAGCCAGCCAGCTTGTTGTGAACCAGGTAGACCGAGGGGATCTGGGCAAGGCCTACCAGGGCGCGCAGATGCTGCTGAAGAATCGGCCGGAGAGCGCGCAGGCACACTTCACCATGGCTTATGTGTTGCGGTATGCGGGCATGCAAGAGCAATCCGCGCGTGAGTGCGATACCGCCATGGCGCTGGATCCGGGCAATTTTCAATTCCGTTCCTGCGCCTGGGCCTACATGGAATTGGGCAGGACGCAGCGGGCGATGGATTTTGTTCGCCTCGATTCGGGCTCACAATGGGCAGCTTACACAACTGTGCACATTTTGTTGCGCGAAGGTAAAGTGGCCGAAGCGAGAGCGCAGGTTAAGAATGTAGCCGCGACTCCGGTTTATCATCGTGAAGTCCTGGAAGCCTGTCTCGGGCTGCGGCCTGCCCCCGAGCTGGACCGGCTTGCACCGCAAGATGAAACCGCCACACTTGCCGAGCCTGATCCCGAGCCTTGGTACCGTGAGGGTGCGATCATGGCATTTTGCGGCAAGAAAGAGATCGCGCTGCATATGATTAACGCGGCCGTAGAGCAAAACTACTGTGCTTACTCTGCCTTGCTGGCTGATCCGTTGCTGGAGAAATTGCGCAGCAGCGCGGAATTCGACAAAGTGCTGACCGCCGCGCACCAGTGCCAGCAAGGCATAAACAACCCGCCAGCCCAGTAGTACAAGCACAATAAACTGGCTCTCCAGCGTTTGGGGACGATTCCGGCTATCCTTATAGAAGTGGGATAGCCCATTCTTGAGCAGAATACTTGGGAAATAATTTGCTCCCGATTCGTAACAACATCCATCACTTAAACATGAGTTACTTGCTCGGTAAGGCTGCGCGCGCGCTATTGTTGGGAACTGTATTGGCGCTGTGCGGTCTGGCGCCAATCACGGCGGACATAACCAGCCCGGTCGAACCTCTCTCACAGGACACCGGTACTACCGGACTTAAGGAAATGCTGCGGCGGCTGCACACCACGGCCCGCCTGATGCAAACCGTGGCGCATCCTGATGATGAAGACGGCGGCCTGCTTACATTGGAATCGCGCGGCAAAGGCGCGGAAGTCCTGCTGCTCACGCTGAATCGGGGTGAAGGCGGGCAGAACAAGATCGGCAGCAACCTATTTGATGTGCTCGGAGTTTTGCGAACTCTCGAATTAACCGCGTCAGACCGCTACTATGGCGTCGAGCAACGGTTCACCCAGGTTGCCGATTTCGGCTACTCCAAGACTCCCGAAGAGACATTCCAGAAATGGCAAGGGCATGACATTGCGCTCGGCGATATGGTGCGGGTCATCCGCACCTTTCGTCCGGATGTGCTGGTGGCGCGCTTTTCGGGAACGGACCGCGACGGCCATGGGCATCATCAGGCTTCAAGTATTCTGACCCAGGAAGCTTTTCGCGCGGCCGCCGATGCGAGTCGTTTCCCGGAGCAGATCAAAGAGGGTTTGCAACCCTGGCAACCCAAAAAACTCTATATGGGGAACGTGTGCCCATGGGGAGCGAAAACTTGTCCCGATTCAGATTACACGGTGCGATTCAACACAGGGCAGTTCGATCCCTTGTTGGGAATGTCTTATGTGCAATTTGCCATGGCCGGCCTGAAACACCAGCTTTCTCAGGGCGCAGGAGCATGGACGATTGAACCGGGTGACCGTTTCGCATTTTATAAGCTTGTTGATTCCGTCTTGCCTTCCACCACTGACCACAAAGGGCAGGAGAAGGAATTTTTCGATGGTATTGACACCAGCTTGCCGGGGCTACCGTCGCGGATTGGAGATGAGGCGAGCAAGGCCGCATTTCTGCGGTCCGATCTGAGGGCAATTCAGAGCAGTGTTGACGAAGCCAGTGCTGCGGCTGAAAAAAGTCCGGCAAGCGCGGCAGAGCCATTGCTTGCAGGACTGGAAACCACTCGAAAAACAGTTGAAAAAATCGAAGCTTCTTCACTTTCCGCGCCTGCCAAGGACGAGCTCGTCACCGAGCTGAAGACCAAGGAAGCTCAATTCGAGAGAGCTGCCAACCTGGCGCTTGGTGTTCAATTCAATATAACGGTTGATGCGCCTGTCGGTACCGATCCTGATACTGCGTTTATGGCTGTTCCCGGTCAGAGTTTTGATTTATCTGCACATTTCTCCAGTAAGGAGAGGGTTGATGTCACTAAAGTTGACCTCGATCTTCCACGAGGATGGAGCTCCAAGGAAATGAAGAAGGATGGAACGGCGACAACGACATTCCGGGTTACCGTTCCGGAAGATGCTCAATTCACCCGGCCTTATTGGCACCGCAATGATCCCCAAAGGGATTCGATCAACACGATCGATGATCCGGAATATTTGACACTTCCCTTCCCGCCGCCTCCGGTACGCGCACTTGCGACTTACAAATTAAATGGTAAGCAAGGAATAGTAAGCTCCGGGGCCATGGTGAAATATAAAGACTCAGATGGAGCGGAACTGGAGCGTCCTCTTGCCGTAGCACCGGCGTTTTCCACCATGCTGGAGCCGGGTCAGCAGGTAATTCCAACTCGCGGGGACAGCGCTTGTCAGGTGAAAGTAGCGGTTTCCACAAACCTTCCGCAACCCACCAAAGGAGTTTTACGTCTGGAAGTTCCTCCCGAGTGGCGGGCACAACCCGCAAGCTTGCCACTGAGCTTCAATGCCCGCGGTGAGAAACGCGAATCCGAGTTCACCGTTTCGCATGACGGCATGAAAGAAGGCCCCACCGAGATTCGTGCAGTCTTCGAGTCTGCTGGCAAGAAATACAGCGAAGGATACAGCGTCGTTACCCGCGAGGATATCGGGACATTTTACTATTATCAGCCCTCAGTGCAGCACGTGAGTGTCGTCGATGTGAATGTGCCGAAGAACCTGAAAGTTGGTTACATCATGGGCGCTGGTGATGACATTCCCACAGTGCTGAAGCAAGTCGGGATGAATGTGACAGTCATTCCTGCTGAGAAACTGGCGAGTGAGAATCTAAACATGTACGACACAATCGTGCTGGGCATCCGGGCCAATGATACTCAGAAGGAAATCGCCGAAAATCACCAAAAGCTGCTCGATTATGTTTCCAGCGGCGGCACATTGCTTATGCAGTACAACACCGGCGTGTCTGACTTCAACAATGACAACCTGACGCCTTACCATGCTCAACTCAGCCGTGTGCGCGTCTCGGTCGAGGAAGCGCCGGTGGAAATTCTTGCCCCCGCCAACCCGGTATTCCACTATCCCAATCAGATTACGGCGCACGATTTTGACGCGTGGGTGCAGGAACGCGGGCTCTACTTCATGGACAAATGGGATGACCACTTTCAACCGCTGCTGGCCAGCCATGATCCCGGAGAACCTGAGCAGAAAGGCGGATTGCTGCTGGCCCACTACGGAAAAGGAATTTATATCTACACGGGATACGCGTTTTTTCGTCAGTTACCGGCGGGAGTGCCGGGTGCGATCCGGCTATATGTGAATTTGCTGAGCGCGGGCAAAAGTGACCAAAATGCCGTGGCCAGTGGGCAGTAAAGCAGCAATCAGGACTTCAGTTTGCCAATAAGGAAGCGAGCCAACCGCGCGTTATTCTGCCGCAGCGAACGCGGCAGTTCGCGCGGCTCGCCCAGGTCCCTCGCTGCGCAAAGATCACTCGCTCGGGATGACAATCAACATAGAATGCTTCTGGCTCTGAAATGCCTTCCCCACCTCAATCCGGCTCCGATTCGCCTCGCCTTATCCGCGGCGTAGGCCTCGGCAGCGCCACGGCGCTGAACATGATCGATATGATCGGGGTTGGGCCGTTCATCACAATTCCGCTCATTGTGAGCGCAATGGGCGGGCCACAGGCTATGCTGGGATGGGTTCTGGGCGCCATCTTCGCCATGTGTGACGGGCTGGTCTGGGCTGAGCTGGGCGCGGCCATGCCGCATTCCGGTGGTTCCTACGGGTATTTACGCGAAATTTACGGACCCAATCGCTGGGGGCGGCTAATTTCATTTCTCTTCATCTGGCAACTATCTTTCAGCGCACCGTTGTCGATTGCTTCCGGAGCTGTTGGCCTTGCGGGATACGCGGCGTACTTGCGGCCGGGCTTGGAAATTCCTTACCTCGGGCACAACTGGTCTGTGCCCATGCCGCTGGTCGGACGGCTTCAAATACATTGGACGATCGCGGGCACAACATTCATCGCCATTGGCGTGGTTCTGCTCGCGGCCTTGCTTCTGTATCGCAAGATTACCAGCATCACCTGGATGTCGAAGCTGCTGCTGGCCGGCGTGGTTGGAACCATGGGGTGGATCATCGTCGCCGGTCTCACTCACTTCGACTTCTCGCGCGCTTTCAGTTTTCCGCCCGGCGCATTTCGGCTCTCCCATGCTTTCTGGTTGGGACTGGGTTCATCGATGCTGATCGGCACGTACGATTACTGGGGATACTACAATGTTGCGTTTCTCGGCGATGAAGTAAAAGATCCCGGCAAAACCATTCCGCGTGCGATCTTGCTATCTATTTTTCTGGTGGGTTGTCTATACGTCTTGATGAACATGAGCATCCTGGGGGTGGTGCCCTGGCGGGAGATGGTTGTGGCGGCGCGCAGCAATCGCGGCTTGTACGTGGTCTCAGTTTTCATGCAGAGAATTTATGGGCCATGGGCCGGAAACGTCGTCACCGCCCTGGTGATCTGGACGGCGTTTTCCTCGGTGTTTTCAACTCTGCTCGGCTATTCGCGAGTGCCGTACGCTGCTGCACTGGATGGAAATTACTTTCGCGTATTCGCGCGTGTGCATCGGGAAGGGCGCTTTCCCTATGTATCGTTGCTGGCATTAGCAGCGGTCGCCATCATTTTTTGTTTCCTTTCGTTGGCCGACCTGATTGCGGGACTGGTGGTGATACGCATTACCCTGCAGTTTCTGGTGCAGGCCATCGGCGTAATGGTGTTGCGCTGGAAGCATCCTGAGCTGCCTCGACCGTTTCGCATGTGGCTTTATCCGCTGCCGGCTCTCATTGCGGTGGGGGGCTTCATTTTCATGGTGATTTCACGCGCTAACTCAGTAACCCAGCTTCGCTACGCTCTACTCATTCTGATCACCGGTATCGTTATCTACCTCGTCAGGGCGTGGCGTATTCGGGAATGGCCGTTCGGCGCCCGCATTTTGACCGAGGCGCATGCGGCAGAATCCTAACGCCTCTACATTGAACTATGAGCTTGAGGTGTTTCGAGCGGAGTTGATGCAGCATTCTTAACCATGGCAGGCACAATCGATACCTCGGCGCAGACCAGAGTGCAACGGCACTATGACAGCTCCCCGTGGGCCCCATTGCGGGAGCCTCTGTTTCGCTCACTTTGGGTGGCAGCGCTGATTTCCTACACGGGAACGTGGATGCGAAACGTGGGTGCGGGCTGGCTGATGACCCAGCTCACGGCGTCGCCGCTGATGATCAGCCTGGTACAAGCAGCCTCAACCTTGCCGGTTTTCCTGGTGATCCTTCCGGCCGGGGCACTCGCCGATATGGTAGATCGCCGACGCTTGCTGTTGATTACTCAGGCGTGGATGGCAGCAGCTGCCGCGTTGCTCGGCATGTTCACTTTGCTGGAACACATTACACCGTGGACTCTGCTGCTGTTCACATTCGTTCTGGGATTAGGCGCAGTGATGAATGATCCGGCCTGGCAGGCGATCACACCAGAAGTTGTTTCACTCGAACGGCACGCTCCTGCTGTGGCGTTGAACTCTGTGGGATACAACGTTGCCCGGGCGGTTGGGCCGGCAATAGGTGGTTTAGTCATTGCCGCAGCCGGCGCTGGCGTCGATTTTCTGATTAATGCGGTGTCATTTTTCGGAGTGATCTTTTTTCTATATCGCTGGAAGCGACCGCACTTCCAGGGCGTTGACGCCGCGCGGGTGCGCGATGCCATGTTCGATGGCCTGCGATATGTGCGGGATGCGCGAGTCGTGCAATGCGTGCTGATTCGAACCGCAGCATTCAGTGTGGGCGCCAGCTCGTTAATAGCCTTACTGCCGATCGTGGCGCGACCGTACGGCGCTACTGGGTACGGCTTTCTGCTCGGATATTTCGGCTTGGGCGCCCTGGCGGGAGCTGCGGTTTTGCCGCGTTTGCGCAGCCGCCTCTCCGTGGACGGCGTTGTGGCTTTTGCCATTGTGGTCTTCGCGTCAATGACCTTTGCTGCCGGACAAGTGCGAAGCTTCGGCTGGCTGAGCCTGGTATTGTTTATCAGCGGAACCGCGTGGATCGGAATTCTGGCTTGTCTTAACGTCGCTGCACAGACGATGTCGCCGCCCTCTTTGCGGGCACGAGCGTTATCAGCATACATCCTGGTATTACAGGGAGGAATGGCGGCGGGAAGCGCCCTTTGGGGCGCAGTGGCGAGCCGTTTCAGTGTTCCCACTGCTCTGTTGTGCTCGGCCGCAGCGCTGATGGTAGGATTACTCGCCGTGCGCCGCTACCGGTTGACAGCGCACGAACTGGAGTTCGCACCGGCAGTTATTCGAGATTAGTCGAAATCAGCAGTCAAACTTACTCAGAGGAGAAGCCATGAAAATCATGTGGGCGTTCGCCGCTGCATTGTTGTTGGTGCCAGGTACTGCCCCAGCCCAAGCAAAAGCCGAAGAGCATCTCACCGTTTCGCAAATTATGGAGCGCTCCGTCAAACCAGTTGAAGGTGAATTCGTTCCTGCGGCCGATGCCATGCCGGAAGACAAATACTCGTTCGCTCCGACCAACGGAGAATTCAAAGGCGTTCGTACCTTTGCCCAGCAGGTCAAGCACGTGGCCGCAGTCAACTACATGGTTGGAGCTGCGATCCTGGAGGAGAAACCACCGGTTGAGCTGGGCGGAGAAAACGGTCCAGACTCGATCACCAGCAAGACCGACATCATGAAATTCTTGAAAGATTCGTTTGCGTACCTTCACAAAGCCCTAGCCAGCATCAATGAAAAAAACCAGACGGACCAGATTAAGAATCCGTTTGGCGAGGGCAAGACGACAAGGCTAGGATTTGCGACTGTCGCGCTTTGGCATCCTTTCGACCATTACGGCCAGATGGTGGAATATCTGCGGATGAATGGCATCATCCCGCCGGCCAGCCGAGGACAATAACGTTCTGGCGCAGTCTCTCTACGCAGGGTTGAACCACAGGGGACACGGAGATCGCAGAGGCACAACGCAGACTTGCTTGACACTGCGGCCTCATGAGGGACGGGATGACAAATCAACCGGATCACTACCCTATTTTGCGGCGGCTTGTGTGTTTTCCTTTGCGGCGAAGTCTACCAGCTTTTGCAGCACTTCGTACGGAATTCCGCCTGCGCTTAGCGCGCGGCCATTAATGAAAATCGTGGGCGTGCTGTTCACGTCGAGGGACTTACCTAAGTCGATCGAGTGTTCCACGCGTGAAGCGGCCTCAGGCTTAGCGGCACAGGCGGCGATCTCCGCTGCGTTCACACCGGTAGCATCGGCAAACGCTTTCAATTTTTCGTCCGCGTTGGCGGCGGTGATATCGGATTGCGCGCCATAGACGCTCTCCATGAACTTCCAAAACGCATCATTCGAGCTGCGGCCGATGCAGTCAGCGTATTCCGCGGCTTTCATCGCCCAATCGTGCATCGGCAGAGGAAAATTCTGGAAGACGATGCGAACGTTCTTGTCCTCGGCAGCGAGTTTGTCGAGGGTTGGTTGAGCTTCCTTGCAATGCGGACATTGCAGATCGCTGAACTCAACAACGGTGACCGGCGCGGTCGCAGGACCGAGAGCAGGCCCATCAGCACGCTTCTCCAATTCCTTGCGAGCGGCATCGAACGGGTGAGCCCCAAAGGGCAAGATTTGACCGATCACGGCATGACGGCCATCAGGGCTCACATAGAACTTCTGGCCCTGTCCGCCTTGTGGCCCCTGTACCGTGACGTCAACTTCGGCCAACCCCTCAGCTTGCGAAGGTTTGATGGCGGTGATCTTCCAGCTTAGCGATGGGTCGTAGCCGAACATCTGGCGCATGAATGCGTTCACTACTTCTTCTGACGGGAGATTCGTCGCAGCTTTGCTGGCTGCCGTTTTTGCGGCAGGGTGCGAGTTCGCCGGTTTTTCTGGCGCAAACGTCGAGCCCAAGAGTAGAAAAACGAGGACCAAAAAAACAAAGAGTGCCTTCGAACCGTATCGCATTAGTTCCTTTCTATTCCGAAACTGCACAGCCACGTTAGATATCAGATTTCGCGGCGATAGGAAAGCGGCGGCCGTAGCCAAATGCCTTTTCGGAGATCTTCAGCCCTGGCGCGGCCTGCTGCCGCTTGTATTCGGTGCGTTCAATCATGCGGATGACGCGTTTCACCAGAGTAACATCGAAGCCGCGTTGCGCGGCAATCTGCTCCGGCGTGCGCAATTCCTCAACGTAGTCCTCCAGAATGGCATCGAGCACTTCGTAAGGCGGCAGAGTGTCGCTATCCTTTTGATCAGGTCGCAACTCGGCTGACGGAGGCTTCTCCAGGCTTGCTTTCGGGATTACAGGACGACGAGAGTTGACGTACCGGCTAAGCCGATAGACCAACGTCTTGGGCACATCCGAGATGACCGCCAGACCGCCTACCATGTCACCGTAAAGCGTGCAATAACCAACGCCCAATTCGCTCTTGTTGCCCGTACTCAGCACAATCGCGCCAAATTTATTGGAAAGCGCCATCAGCATGGTGCCGCGGGCCCGCGACTGAATATTCTCTTCCGTCTCGTCTTCCTTGCGGCCGGCAAAAACGTCTTTTAGTATTCTGCTGTAGCTCTCGAAAATCTCAGTAATCGGCAAGACTTCAAAACGGATACCCAGATTTTGCGCCAGGATTCGTGCGTCCTCAATGGAACCTGGGGAAGAATACGGACCGGGCATGCCGACGCCGATGACGTTCTCCGGGCCGACCGCATCGGCGGCGATTACGGCGGTCAATGCCGAGTCGATCCCGCCACTCAAGCCCACGATCACTCTCTCAAATCCGCATTTGTGAACGTAGTCTCGCGTGCCCAGAACCAGCGCAGCATACACGCTCGCTTCCTGACCCGCGATCTGATCGTGAATATCGCCGGTCAGCCTATCGGAATCGAAGTAAATCAAATCCTCTTCAAAAGATTTTCCTAACGCTACAACTTCGCCTGCGGGACTGAGAACGAAGCTGGAACCATCGAAAATAAGGCTGTCGTTGCCCCCTACCTGGTTGACCATTGCGACCGGAATTTTTTGAGTGCGCGCGATGGAAGCCAACATTTTTCGGCGGAATTCCCGTTTCCCCATCCAGAAGGGAGAAGCCGAAATATTCAAGAGAAAGTTGCCTCCTGCGTGAACGAGGGCTTCCACTGGATCGAACGTATACAGCCGCTGTTTCCAGAACGTCTTGTCATTCCAGGCATCTTCACAGATCGTGAGCGCCATCTGCTTGCCGCAAAATGGAAATGTAGATTGGCTGGCGGCAGGCGCGAAGTTGCGCATCTCATCGAAAACGTCGTAGGTGGGAAGCAACATCTTGGATTGCACAAAGGCCACTTTGCCGTCCCTCAGCAAAGCGGCAGAGTTCATAACGGATTTACCGGTTTCCGCCTGCGCCGGGGTTACCAGGCCGCAAATCACGGCAATGCCGCGAGTCTCGCACGCGATCTGCTCCACGCTCTCGCGATTGTGGGCCACAAAAGACGGGCGTTCCACCAGATCGCGGGGCGGATATCCGCAGATCGACAGCTCGGGAAAAAGAATCAGACCGGCGCCCGCCTGCTGCGCCTGATGGGCATAGTGGACGATCTTGTTGCGATTTCCCGCGAAATCGCCAACTGTGGGATTGATCTGTCCCAGCGCGATCTTCACACTTCTAGTGTAGAGGGGCAGAGCGGAGTAGCCAAGTCATGCAGTTGGCTATCCCCCAATTGGCGTTCGCCCGTTCTCGGATGGCTTACTGCCAACAGCGTCGCCTTGCTGTTATGGAGCCGGGGGAGCAGGAGGCAGCAGGTTGATGGGCAGTTGGCCGGGTTTTTCGTCCACAATTTTGTAATCGCTCGGAACGGCAAATAAGGCGGAGTCCGGCTCGGATGTGCTTATGTTTGTGAACTGTGTCTTCAATTCCCCCGCCCATGGGTCGTTGTGCTTAGTCATTACGGTGGCTTCAATTTCCGGAGAGTACCAGCGTTCTGAGGTAATGACCATAGGCTGTTCATTGCCCATTTTTCCGCTTGGGATGGTTGTCGTCACTCGGGAACCAGTGGCATGAATGCCGTCGATCGTTTGATCACCGAGGTTTTCGGTTGTAGAGTCAGACTCACTTTCACCGTGCTCGTCCTTGCTGACGAGCGCTCTGCTGGAAGTGACCAGGGATCCCGATGCACCCGCCGGTCGGTAGAAGAAAACGTCTGTCCTCCCACTTCCGCCAGTTTCTGTGGCTCGCGCTACGCTGGGCCCGATGGGACCTTTGTCTACCGAAATCGGCATTTTGCGGGCAATCTTCGCATTTGCATCAAGCAGGTAACGAAACCCGGCGACCGGATCGATGATTGTGATGAGCTTGATCGGAGGGTTCTGCGCAGCGGGGCCGAGCAGAGTCAAGGCTGACTCCCTGCGGATCCGTCCTTCGCTGTCGCGGCACAACGTCGAATTGTCAGTCGTATGGATACGGTTGCCATCGGAAAAAACCTGGGTGTGCTCAGTTGAAATAGTCGCGCAGAACGGTAGGCCCTTGACCGGCTCGGCATCCATCATTTCCGTTCGTAGGCTCGCCGCCCCGACTTTGGTTTGGGTCACGCCGAACCTCGGTAGCACTTTCATCAGCGGCGGCGGGGAGTCAGTTTGCGCAGCCACACGTCCGAGCAGCGTCATCACCGAGACTAAGACGAAAGCCTTAACTTTACTGTTCATCACTATTTACCTCCAAGAAGTAAAACGGTCACTGTGCGATGCGAATACCGCGAGCAATTCCATCGGGTCCGACGAGCACGTCAGCGAAAACGGTCTCCGACGCATCGGTCGGGCCGGTCAGAGCAACCATAGAACGGGACAGCGGCACCCGCACGATCTCCATGCTTCCAGCGCAGCTAAGTTGATCACAGTACATCAAGCTGGTGAATCCGGAAGGTAGCTGGCTGTGAGCCTCTGAACTTCGAGGCCGTACTTGATCGCGCTCGTGAAGCTTGGGGCGCAAGGCAACACGGGACGGCTTCAACTTTCGTTGGGCAGCCCCACTTCTTGTCGGCTTCCCCAACTGACTTGAGATTACAGCAGCCGCTGCGGTTGCATGCGGAACCACCCGAGGCCCCGCCCTTCTGATTGGCAAAACCAAGGCTGCTATGACTGCTGCCGCCAATAGCGCTGCACTGCAGCTGACCACTGCAACGGGCGGAATTCTCTTGTGAAGCCGGCTTGAGCTGGATGAAGCGTCTGGCAACGCAGTCTGTTTGCGGAAGGCTGCTAAAATTGCTGCGTCTAAAGATGCCGAGATTTCAGGGGCCGAATCTCGGAGCTGCCGCAGACCCGTGCCTAACGCGCTTCGCTTTTCAGCCAGAGCCTTACAACTTGCGCAAGCACGCGCGTGTTGCAGCATCTCAGCAGAAAAGCTTGCAGGATCAAACTTCAAATCTGAACTTTCGAGACGTTCATGAAACTGTCGGCACGTCATATGAGGCATCCTTCTGTACCCGAAACCTCGATGTCAGTTCGCGATTTGTGCAACGGCTTCAGTTTCCGGGACAGCAGAGTATGGCCGCGATTCAGTCTTGACCGGATCGTTCCGACAGAGCATCGCAGCCGGGCTGCCGCCTCCGTGTAGGAGAGTTCGCATAAGTCGCAGAGAACGACAACCTGCCGATAATGATCCGGAAGAGATGCAATGGCCGTTTGTACTCTTTCGACCCGTTCATTGCGGACTGCTTGAGCAGTTAACGAATCTGCCGCCGATATAAGATTTGTTTCGCCGATCTGTTCGATACCAAGAAGCGCTTCATATCCGCGCTCGCGCCGTTGGATACGCCGAACGATATTTTTGGCGATTCCGAAAGCAAAACCGCCAAGGTCGCCCTGTTTTTCGCGGTAGCTGCCCCCTTGGCGAAGGAGTGCGATGAAAACCTCTTGCAAAACCTCCTCCGCCGCCGGTCTGGATCCGGTCATGTAATAGGCATATCGAAAGACGCTGTTTTTGAACCTCTCATAAAGCAAAAGGAAGGCGGGTTCATCTCCTGCCACTGCAAGGTTCAGAAGTTCTGCATCAGAGTGGCTCTGCGTCTTATCCATTGTCAGTGTCTGCGCGTTCAATACGCCTGAGCTTTCATCTTGTCTTCACAGCATGGGAGCAAATAGTTCCAATAAATTAAGCGCGGCGCTTCCATAGCGGTAACCATGATCCGTCAAGACCAGCAGTTTACGGTCTGGCGGGCAGTGGCTCGCCGCCCTCGATCTGGTAAAGCGTTCTTTGTATCTTACGTTTAATCCAAAAGGTTCGGTGAGTTTCCGCCCGGACCAGGCACCTGGGGCGGCGGGGCAGGAGGTGGCATCGCGACCCCGCCGCTGGGCAAAGTCTTAGGCGAATCGTTGGGGAGTTCTTCGCCTGGGCGGCGGAGCGTCGGCGCATTAGCGGGGCGGGGCTGAGCTTCCGAAGTCTGCGCCAGGGTCGGTTTCGGAGCGAGCTGAACCTCCTTCTCGGTCCGGACAATCTTCTGACCATCCACCTTCATGGTCTCGACGCGCACTACCTCATCGCCAACGAGACGAACGAAATCGACATCCTGCGGCGGTTCGCCGTAAATCCAGTCTTCGTACTCGACGTCCCCATCCTTTTCACGAATTTTCTTCGGCGGGCGCCCCTTGGCATAGGTGACCATCTCGCGATTCATTCCTACAAGCACCTGGTGATTCTTAATCGCCTCTTTCACTTTCGGAGGCACAGTCTCGAGGTAAGCCTCTACCGGTGACTTGGCGTCGAAATCGAAAACCGGGCGCAGAAGCTTCTTGAGTTCAGGTCCCGTCAAGTCAGGAACGTAGTGATCAAAAATCAGATCGACAAACGAACCACGCGGATTCGCATTAGCGTCGCTCGGGGCAATCGGGGCTGTACCGCCGGCCCCACCGACCTCGATCCGCTGATACCATTTCTGCTTTTTAACCGGGCCTCCATTGATTTCGAAGTGAATCCGATCGCTCTTGATATCGATTCGGCTGATGCGCGCCTGGTCCCCTGGCTTCGCTGCCGGGCCGTACATTGCCATCATGGTCTGCAGTTCTTTGCCGTTGGGTGTGATTGCGCCGTCCCTTAAGGTCAGCCCTCTTTTACCCATCGGGAATGGGGTTCGAATGTAGACCAGTTCGGAATCGAAGGCACGAATAATTTCCATGCGATTCTCTTTCGACAAGTGAGATGGCGGCGAACTGGGCCTTGGGTTGGCAGGTGCTTGATCGGAGGCGCTTAGAACCACGCTGACCAGCGACAAAGCAGCAAACGCGATAAAATTGCGTGGCTCCATGGGACCCGCACCAATTGATCCAATTATACTGCCATCCAGGCTCCGTACTATGGTTCCCGCAAGACCAAGAAGAAAGAGGCGCATCGGTAAGATGCGCCTCGTTGTCCTGCAATTAGTCCTGCGGTGTAGCCTGGTGATGAAGGCTGTGACCTGCCCTTCCGCCGAAACTTTTTGTAGCCGCGCGCAATCAAATTGTTGACCTTACTAAGCGAGGAGCGCATGCCTGACAAGATCACCAAGTCCGAAGAAGAATGGCAGAAGCAGTTGTCGCCGGAGCAGTATCACGTCACCCGCGAGGCTGGCACCGAGCCGGCATTCACCGGCAAGTACTGGAAAACGAAAGATAAGGGAACGTACACCTGTGCCTGTTGCGGCG
>Ga0187778_10001432_pt1 | contig 16614 bp, 13 predicted proteins | sample 1015_Q2_SP5_20_M_FD_132418 | JGI IMG/M metagenome (GOLD analysis project Ga0187778, IMG submission 132418) | Tropical peat soil microbial communities from peatlands in Department of Meta, Colombia - 1015_Q2_SP5_20_MG | ecosystem: Environmental > Terrestrial > Soil > Wetlands > Peat | place...
ACACCAGGCAACGAATGGAGGAATGTTCTTTGCCAAAGCCACGACCGATCTCATGCAACGTCTGACCCGCCTTCCAACGACGCCACACGTCGATCTTCTGCTCCGCGGAAAGCCCAAACCGTTTCCCTGGCTTCATAAACACCACCTTTGTAAAACAGCTCTACACCAGATGGTGTTGCATCGACCGTTTGAACCGGCACGACTTATCAGGACTTGTCCGACAGCAGCCTTGCTACCCAAACTTAGCGCTAAACGTCTGCACATATAGAATCAACAATTCATTCCATGCCGACCAATCCCATGGAGTACATCTGGCCTGGCATTATCGCTGCGCAGGCAATCCACGTCGCGGCCAAGCTACGCCTGGTTGACCTACTGGCTTCTGGCCCAAAGACCGTCGCAGAGCTGGCATCACAATCCGGCTCGCATCCCGTAGCTCTTGAGCACCTGTTGCGCGCACTTTCCACTCTCGAAATATTCGCTTCTACACCGGACGGTCGTTTCTGTAACACGCCACTTAGCGAAATGCTGGGCAGCAGTCATCCTCAGTCGCAGCGGGATAGCGCCTTGTTTCTGCCGGCACGCTTTCTCTGGCTGCCACTTGGGGAGCTCTACGAGTCAGTCCGCACGGGCGACCCTGCGTTCCAACGAGTCTTTGGGCAGTCTTTCTTTGAGTACCTCGGTGACCATCCGGCTGACGATGAAGTTTTTAATAGGACTATGACGCAGGGCATTGGCTGGACCACACCTGCGCTCCTTGCTGCTTGCGACTTCTCGCGCTTTGAGCAACTCGTGGATGTGGGAGGCGGCGAGGGAGCACTGCTGGGCGTTATACTGGCGGCCACGCCGGGGCTTCGAGGTGTTCTCTTCGATCTTCCCCAAGTCGTTTCCCACGCTCCCGAAATCTTGAAGGGCGATGTTGCCACCCGTTGCCAAATCGTAGGCGGCAGTTTCTTCGACTCGGTGCCCGAAGGGGCCGACGCGTATATTCTAAAGGGCGTCATACACGATTGGCCTGACGTCGATGCAGCTAGAATCCTACACAACACACGTCGCGCTATTCGTCCGAACGGTACTCTCCTTTTGATCGAAGGTATCGTTGATTCGGCTCGACCTGTAGGTCTTATGGAACTTCTGATGTTGGTGATCGGCGGTCAGGAACGCACCGAAGGGGAATTCCGTTCGCTCCTTGCGGCCACCGGCTTCTCGCTCACTCGCATCATCTCCACAGAAACGTCTTCGCTGATCGAGTGCCACCCGGTTTAATATTCTCCAGTCCCGGGTCCTGGTAAACGGGGTTACCGGAAACTGGGCAACTGGCGGGGGCCTGAGTTGCCTTGCGGGAAGGCGGTCTGGGGTGTTATTTTTACACTTTCCCAGGATAGCCTGCGGAGAGCAAAGCAGGGGCCACACCGCCGGTGTGGTACAAGACGCAGGCTGAGAATCCGTCCAGAAGCGCGAACAAGGGTTGAGGACTGCGACAATGGAACATCTTTCAACGAATTCTCGCGTGGAGAGGATGAGCCGCGGCTAACTCCTTTCGATCCATGACATCCCCCAGGTCCAAGTCGAACAGAACTGTCCCGGCCGGCGCGAAACCGGGCGAGGCCAAGTATTGGCGGGTGGAAGGCTCGCTGCTCGAGTTGGGAGCGATGCGGCCGGTGGGGTTTTTTACGTGGAATTCGCAAAGCTTTGCAGAACGCTGGGCGCGACGCGCGGGAATGGCGGGGATGGCGCTGACGCGGCCGTTTGCCTACGCGGCAAGCCGGACGTTTGCGACGCGGCTGCTGCACACACTGTTGCGAGGAGTCAGCCAGGACAGGCTGGATCTGCTGGGTGAGGAATATTTTCAATATGTGTTGAAGCCGCAGTTGCGGCGCGAGGCGGTCGAGGAACTCGTAAACGCAGTGCGGCAAGGGGAGCAAGTCGTCCTGGTGGGGCAACTGCTGGAAACTATCCTGCGGCCGCTGGCGCATCATCTTGGAGTCGAATCGTTTCTTGCAAACCGGCTCGAGTATCGGGATGGGGAAGCCACGGGACGACTCCTGTCACCGGTAGTGCGGCCCCGAGGACCGTTTGCGTGGCTGGCTGGGGGCGCGACGGACGGGCAAATCCCGCGAGACAGACTATTGCGCCAATTGGGGTGGTCGGTAAGACCGGAATTGCTTGAGAGTGCAAGACAGCCGACGGCCCGGCTGGTTCCAGCTTGCAGCAAACCGGTTGCGGTGTTTGGGAATGCCCCGCGAGTTGAGCGGCTTGCGGTTCGAGAAACGCTGGCAAACCGGCATATCTTGCTGATCGGGGTGACGGGCTTCATCGGCAAGGTTTGGCTTGTCGACCTGCTGGAGAAAATCCCGAACATTGGGAAAATCACATTGTTAATTCGGCGGAACCGCACAACTTCGGCGCAAAAACGGTTTGAGAAAATCGTCGAAGAATCGCCGACGTTTGACAAGTTGCATGAGCAGTACGGGAGCAAGCTCGGGAAGTTCTTGAGTGAAAAAGTGGAAGTCGTGGAGGGGGACGTCAGCCTGCCGGGGCTGGGACTGGATGAAGGGACGCAGGCGCGGCTGCAAAAGTCGCTCGACGTGATCGTGAACAGCGCGGGACTGACGGATTTCAATCCGGACTTGCGTGACGCGATCTCATCCAATGTGGATTCGACGCTTCATCTACTGGAGTTCTTGCGAAAATGCAGCCATACGGGACTGATGCACCTTTCAACGTGTTACGTCGTAGGCATGCGCGACGGCCGCGTCGGCGAAGAGTCAAAGGATAATTACAATCCTGCGAACGATGCGCGGTTTGACGCCGAACATGAAATTGCATCTCTGCGTGAGACAATTCGAAGAATTGAAGAACGCTCCGAGAGCGCAGAACTGGACAAGGCCCTCCGTCGACAAGCGCTAGGACGCGGCGGAGATGAGACAACGGCCCCTGCCGAAGAACTCGAAGGCATTCTAAAGCGCAACCGGGCACGATGGGCACGCAACCGGCTTGTCCGCGTAGGGATGCGACGAGCGCAGCACCTCGGCTGGCCTAACACGTACACGTTCACGAAGAGCCTGGGAGAATCTCTGCTGGCAAGGCACGGCCGGGATCTTCCGATTGTCATCGTGCGGCCGTCGATTGTGGAAAGCTCAGAGCGGTCTCCGTTCACCGGGTGGAACGAGGGGATTAATACTTCAGGGCCGCTCTCCTATTTGCTGGGCACAAACTTTCGCCAGCTTCCATCGAACGAGCGAAAATGCCTGGACGTGATTCCCGTGGACATGGTGTGCCGGGGAATGACACTGATCGCGGCGGCGCTTGTCACACGGCAGCACGCGCGGCTATATCAACTCGCGACGTCAGCGATTAATCCTGTGAACATGGGCCGCAGCATTGAGTTGACGGGCCTGGCGCACCGCAAACATTATCGGACAACTCAAAGCATCGACAGTTGGCTTAAAGTGAAGTTCGAATCCATCCCCGTTTCGAAGCAACGCTACGAGCGCTTGTCGATACCCATGCAGAAAGCGGTGGTTTCCGGGATTAATCGAGCGGCCACCACACTGCGAATGAAGAAGCCCCCGCTGGCCAAGACAGAGCGCGATTTGACTCGCGCGCAAAGAATGATCGAGCTGTACGAGCCCTTTATCCTGCACAACGAGCAGGTCTTCGAGTGTGAAAATGCGCGGTTGCTGTCGGCGGTGTTGTCTCCGGAAGAACGGACGCTCTTTGATTTCACGCCGGAAGCCGTGGACTGGTGGAATTACTGGATCAACGTGCACATCCCGGCGCTGCGCCGCTGGTGCTATCCGTTGATGGAAGGTCGGCCGCTGGAAACACGCGAGCCACGGGCGCTGGATTGGGCCACCGGACCAGTGCGAGAGCCGACGCTCTCCAAAGCAGCGCCATCCGACGCGATATGGCGATCTTCGTAACCGGCTCGACGGGCTATCTGGGCAGCTACCTGGTAGCGGGGCTCCTAACTGAGCATCGCGACAACCTGAACCTGTTGGTGCGCGCGAAAACAGAGCAGGAAGCGCGCGAGCGGCTGTGGACGTCCTTGCAACTCCATTTCGAGTTTCCGGAGTTTTTTGAGCACCTGAACACGCGCGTGCGGATTTTTCGGGGGGATTTGACCGGCGAATGTTTTGGCCTGACCGATGACGAGTACCACGCGCTGGTGGACACCACGGATTCGCTGATCCATTGCGCCGCTTCACTGAACCGGAAATCCGAGAAGCAGTGTTTGAATGTCAATTTGCGCGGCACGCTGGAAGTGATTCAATTGGCCCGGCGAGCACAGAACCGCAACGGGCTGCGAAGATATTCGCATGTTTCGACCGTGGCAGTAGCAGGAAAAAGAAAAAACGAAGTCGTGCGCGAAGATGACGCTATTGATTGGGGCCGGTCGGATTATGATCCTTACGCTCGCACGAAGAAATTCTGCGAGCACATGGCGAACCGGCTGCTGCCGGATGTTCCCAAGACGATTTTCCGGCCGGCCATCGTTCTGGGAGACAGCCGTCGGCCCGAGACTTCGCAATTCGATATGGTGCAGGCGTTTCATTATCTGGCACAGATGCCCGTGCTTCCGCTGCGCGCTCACGATAGAATCGACATCGTCCCTGCAAACTACGTGGGAAAAGCGATTGTGACTATTCATCAAAAAGAAGAGCCCACACACGGCATCTATCACCTGTCATCAGGAACGGGCTCGCAAACCTATGCGGAACTGACCGAGGCGATCTCGAAAGCTGGCGGGATGCGGCAGCCATTATTCTGGCCGTGGCTGGGTGGGACGTTTTCGCGCTCGGTCCATTGGGCGGCAAACCGTGGCGGCGGGCTGGGGTATAGTGGCACGTTGTTGAAGGTGTTCTGGCCGTACCTAGATTGGAACACTGTCTTCGACAATTCGCGCGTGGTCGCGGAGCTGGGCGAAGCGCCTGCAAAATTCTCTACGTATGCGACTCCGCTCTTGAAATTTAGCCGCGAGAATCACTTTCGCTATCCGGCAAAACCGTGGCCGTCTGGCGTAAGCGTGAAGAAGACTGTTGCCGTGGGGAATACAGGCGCATGACGGACTTTCTTTTGGTCGCTTGGGTGAGCGCGCTGATCGAGATCCGGCGCTTTGGGTGGATGTTTGGCCTGGGCAAGCGCTGGAGCGCGGGCGAAAAACTAAAGCTGCTGTTTGCGGGTTACAACGGGACACGCAACACGGGCAGCGACGTGCGCGTTCAGGAAATGCTGCGCCAGGTCCGGCACGTGCTTGGCGCAAATAACGTTGATTTCAGTGTGATGACGCAGAACTTCGACCGCACAAAGGCATATTTTGAGGGCACGCGGCAAGTTCATCTGCCGGATGTTTACCCGCCGTTTCTATTTCGCGAGGTGAAACAGAATCACGGCGTGGTCGCGTGCGAAGGGTCGATGTTCAAGAGCAAGTTCGCGAATGCGCTGACAACGATGATGATCGGGTCACTGGGCCTGGCTTCGGCTGAAAATAAGCTTTCGGTTGCTTACGGCGGCGAGGCTGGGCACATGGATGCTCTTATCGAATCAATGTGCGCCCGGTATGTCGAAGATTCCCTGGTCATCACGCGGAACGTGGAATCGCAAGAACTGCTGCACTCGCTGGGCATTCCCACGGAATTGGGCTCGGACACCGCGTGGACCTTTCAGCCCCATCCGCCGGAATACGGCCGGCGCGTGCTGCGGGAAGCAGGCTGGGATGAAAAAAAGCCGGTTCTTGTGCTTTGCCCAATCCATCCATTTGTTTGGCCGGTGAAGGCTTCCATCGCAAAATACATCGCCAGCGTAACGGCCGGAGCCTACAAAGACAGCCAATACCGCACGGTTTATTTTTTTGAGTCGGGCGCGGAGGTGGAGCGGAAATACCGGCATTACATTTCGGGATTCATCAAGGCGACCCAAGCGTTTTTGCAGCGACATCGGGTTTTCCCGATTCTAGTGGCGTGCGAACGGCTGGATGCCGTCGCGTGCCGCGATATCGCGGACCAGATTCCCGGCATCCCCATTTTCACTTCCGACGATTACAATATGTTTCAGCTTGTTTCGATTTTGCGGGCCTGCTCCTACATGGTTTCTTCGCGCTACCACGGAATTGTGACTTGCATGCCGAGCTTGGTGGCCTCCGCTGGAGTAACCATGGATGAGCGCATCCGGAATCTGATGCGCGAGCGCGGTCATGAGCACCTCATGCTCACCGTGGACGATCCGGATTTGGAGCCGAAGCTGCTTCACCTGATGGAAACCCTCGTGAAGGAAGCCGACTCCGTGCGGGAAGGGATTGGGCTGACGGTGGTGCGCAATTTGAAGTTGATGGCGCGCATGGGCACGTTCCTGGAAGACGCCGTGCGTCGCACCTATCCCGAGTTTCCCATTCGTAGCGGCGTTTTCTCTTGGGAAGACTATTTGCCGCCGCTCAGCTCGGATTTGGCCGAGCTCGTGGAACAATACGACTCTGCTCCCAGCGCGCTTGCAGCCGCTAACTGATTCTTCATGCCCAATTTTCTGGAAATTATCTTCGCTCAACTGAAACGCGCGGATGCCCGGGTCGTGCTGCGCGAAATTCGCGGCGAACAGTTTGTGAGCGTGACGGGCAAGGAATTGCTCGGGCAGATTCAGCAAGTGCGCGAGTTTTTGCGGAGTTCCGGCGTGCAGCCCGGGGAGCGGTGCGCGCTGCTCTCGCCTAATTCGATTCGGTGGGTCGTGCTCGATTTGGCGCTGATGGCGGAAGGTATAATTGTGGTGCCCCTGTACTCACGACAAGCGCCGGGCGAACTTGCGGGAATGATAAGCGATTGCGGGGCTCGGCTGCTGTTTGTCAGCGATGCGGGTTTAGGTGACGGGATTACGCAAGCCTGGCCGGGGGCGCCGCAGCGAATCTTGTTGGATGAAGTGACGAAGAGTTCTGCGCCGAGAATTCCAAATGGTGGGGCGCCAAATCCACGGAAAGACTCGGACATCATCACCATCATCTACACTTCGGGGACATCTGGCGAGCCCAAAGGAGTGTGCCTCAACACCGCCAACTTGAATTTCATGCTGGAACGTACGACGGAGCGGCTCGAGCAGTTGATGGCGCAAGCGCCGAGCGCGGGCCCTGATCGCGTGTTCCACTATTTGCCGCTTAATTTTGCGGCGTCGTGGCTTTTGCTATTGTCGTGCCTGACACGCGAAACGACGCTGACACTTTCGACCGACCTCAATAAGCTGGCCGACGAGATTCGGTTGTCTTCGCCGAATTATTTTTTGAATGTGCCTACCTTGCTCGAACGGGTGATGCGCGGCGTTGAAGAGGCACTCTCGAAACAGCCGGCGCCGATTCGCTGGCTGTTTCAGAGGACGCGAGAAGCGTTTGGGCGGCGCGCTGCGGGTAGCTCTGGAGCCTTTGACGGCTTATGGTTTTGGCTTGGCAGGATTCTCATTTTCAGCAAAATCAAACAGCGCTTTGGGCGCGATTTGCGGGCGCTGATCTGCGGCTCTGCGCCACTGGCTCCGGAGACGCAACAGTTTTTCCTGATGCTTGGAATCCCCATCCTGCAGGCGTACGGGCTTACAGAAACTACTGGCATTTGCACGATGGATGATCCACGTTTTCCTGCTGAGCCCGGCTACGTCGGCACGGCGGTTCCTGGAATCGAAATGAAAGTCGGCGAAAGCGAGGAGATCCTGACGCGAGGTCCGCACATTTTCCGAGGCTATTGGAATCGCGCGGAGGAGACGGCGTGCGTGCTGCAAGACGGTTGGTTCCACACCGGCGACCAGGGTGAAGTGAATGGCCGGGGAAATTGGCGCATCAACGGACGGGTCAAGAACCTCCTGATCCTGAATTCCGGGCACAAAATCGCGCCGGAACCCCTCGAGGAACGGATTGCGCATTTGCTGCCTGCGGCGCAGCAGGTGGTAGTGATTGGCAACGGGCATGGTTATCTTTGTGCGCTGGTCACAGGAACCGTCGAAACGGCGGAAGTGCAGGCCGCGCTCGATGCCCTGAACAAGAAACTGCCCCATTACCGGCAAATCCGCAAATTCAAAATCATTGGGCAAGGTTTCACTGTTGAGAGCGGGCTGCTCACTGCCAACGGCAAACTGCGTCGGGATGCCATCAATGCGCGCTTCGCCTCCGAAATCAACGCGATGTATGACGCAAAGGTGCAAAGCGAAGGCTCCGGAAGAATAGACAAGGGCCGGGCGGTCAACAGGCAGCACGCATGAAGAGTTTTACCGGAAAAGCGCTACGTTGGCAGTGGCGTGACGGCATCGTTGAGATGACGCTGGATCATGAGCCAGCCAACGAAATTGGCACGGCGATGCTGGCCGAACTCCAGCAGTTTGTGGCGTCGTTTGGCGAGCTTGCGCCGAAAACGCACGTCTGCATCATTGCGAGCGCGCAAAAAGCCGGGTTTTCTGCTGGCGCAGATTTGCGCGAGCTGTATCACGGAGCTGCAGCATTGCCGGAAAAGGAACGGCTCCCGGGCGTTCGCGATTTTCTCGAGCGCATTCACGCCGTGCTCAACGCCATCGATGCCGCGCCGTTTGTGACCATCGCGGCGGTGCACGGTGTGTGCTTCGGTGGCGGGCTGGAGCTCGCGCTGGCGTGCGACATGATTATTGCGGACAAAATGGCGCGCTTTGCGTTTCCGGAACTGCGCCTGGGCTTGATTCCTGGTTTCGGCGGCATCCCACGCTTGAAACGCGATCTCGGAAATGCTTTTGTGCGCGATTTGCTATTCACGGGACGGACTGTGAACGCAACGCGCGCGCAGGCGGTTAGCCTGGTGGCGCAACTGGCAGGCGAAGGAGAAGCGCTCCGCATCGCGCGGTCGACTGCAGCGCAAATCACAAAATTTGATGCGGCCGCGCGCGCCACTGCCAAGAAATTCATCAAGCCTATTCCACACGAAGAGCTTCGGCGCGAGATCGATCTCTTTTGCGAGCTTTTCGCGCGCCCTGCGGTGATGGCGGCGCTCAAGAAATTCGTGGAAGACGCTGGGCCGATGCCGTATCTGCCGTAATGCGCAGAGAAACACCATCTCCGCGAGTGAATTTTCTTCTTTGCGGCTGGGATGATAAATTTAGGCCTTCATGCGAACGATAGAACAAACCACGCAAGAAGTGCTCGACCTAGCCACGAAGCATTTTCAATTGCCGGCGGGCTCGCTCGCGCCCGAGGATGATTTTTTCAAAAAGCTGGGGATCGACAGCCTTCAGACTCTGGAGCTGCTTTCGCGACTCGAAAATCACTTTGCAATTGAATTGCCGGATTACGAAGTGCAGGGCGTGAGCGACTTCAAAACGCTCGCGGAGCGGATTCAGTCCCGCTTGTAATGCTGGATCTTTCCCAATACCAATCTGTTGGCGAAGCGCTGAGAGAAGCAGTAGAACGCTTTTCCAACGAAGTGTGTTTGATCGAAGCGGACCGCGAGCGCGAAAAAGAACGCCTGACTTACACCGAGTTCAAGAAGCTCGCGCTTCCGCTCGCGAAAGCCTTGCAGGAAACCGGGTTTTCTGCTGGCGACCGCGCCAGCATCATCATGACGAATCAGTCGAAATGGCTGATTTCGGCGTATGCGATCGTTTTCCGTGGGGGGGTGCTTGTTCCGCTTGACTACAAGCTCACTCCTGATGAGCAGTGGCAGCTTCTCAAACATTCAGGAGCCACGTTACTCATCACGGAGTACCCCATCTGGCGGCAGCTCAGCGTTTCCGCAGGGCGCACCTCCACACCAAACGTGAAGACAGTCTTGGTAACGGAAGCTCCCGCCAACGCGGACCTGGCCGGCGCTCAGCGTTGGGAAGAATTTCGCGGAGAAGGCGACCCTGCGTTTGTCCCGCGCAAGCGCAGCGACACCGCGAGCATCGTTTATTCCTCCGGCACCGGCGGGCGTCCCAAAGGCTGCATGATGACGCATGAAAATTATCTGGAACAGTGCGTCGCGCTGACTTCCATCTATCCATTCTGGCCGGGGGTACGTTATCTCAGTATTTTGCCAACGAATCACGCTATCGATTTCATGGTGGGATTTTTCGGGCCGTTCACGTGTGGCGCAGCGGTCGTGCACTTGCGCACGTTGCGCCCGGAGTATGTTCGGGAAGCTTTCCCGAAATACAAAATCACCTATGTGAGCCTAGTCCCGCTCGTGCTCAAAAACTTGCAAAAAGGATTGCAGGCGCGGTTTGATGCACTTCCGGCAGGCAAACGAAAAGTGTTTAACGCGTTGGTTGCGGTCAACAAAGCTCTGACAAAAAGCAGACCACGGCTGGGGCTGAGCCGCCTGCTGCTGAAGCAAGTGCATGAAGCCTTTGGCGGCGAGTTGCTGGCAATCATCGTTGGCGGCGCGTTCACCGAGCCGCAGACTTTGCAATTTTTCTACGACCTAGGAATTCCTGTGGCGAACGGGTACGGCCTGACGGAAGCGGGCACGGCGATCACGGTTAACGATTTAAGGCCGTTTCGGGCAGACACCGTGGGCAAACCGCTGCCGGGGATGGAAGTGCGCATCCTCAATCCCGCCGCAGATGGCGTGGGGGAAGTGGCGGTGCGCAGCAAAACGGTCATGTCCGGATATCTGAACGATCCCGAGCTGACGGCGGAGACGATTGTGGACGGCTGGCTGATGACCGGCGACCTGGGAAAGTTTGATGCCACCGGCCACTTGCAATTGAGCGGGCGCAAGAAAAACATGATCGTCACTGAGGAAGGAAAAAACATTTATCCAGAAGACATCGAAAAAACTTTTGAAAGCCTGCCGGTGGAGGAATTTTGCGTTTTTGCGGCGAACTACATCTGGGCGAAACACTCGATGACCGGAGAGCAGCTTGTGCTAGTACTCCACCTGGATCAGGGACAAAAATACGGTGAGGAGCTTCAACGCGACGTCAACGCGCGCAACCAGCGACTGCTAAACTACAAGCGTGTGCACGGGGTGATTCTGTTGGACGAGGATTTTCCCCGAACGGCCTCTCTCAAGATCAAGCGGAATGAGCTGGCGGCGCGGCTGGCGAAGTTGGACAGCGCCACGGCAATTCGACTGTTGTAAGGCAGCTTCGCAGAACGCGCTTGGGTCTCGAAGACTACATTGTTGGCTCGTGTGCATCGAAAAAATGGAACGATTTTTTGCCATCGTCAACCCCGCCGCCGGTGGCGGCCGCTCCGCGAAGCTTGCCGGGCCTGCCCTGACGCGTTTGCGGGAAAAGAAATTGCGTGTAGACGTTTTTGCGTCCACTTGCCCGGGCCACACCGCGGAGCTCGCTCGCGAAGCCTACGATCAGGGATACCGGCGTTTCCTTGCGGTTGGGGGGGATGGAACGGCGCACGAAATCCTCAACGGAGTCTTCGCGGGCCGCACATCCGTAGATCGTCTTGCGCTGGGGTTTCTTCCGCTCGGGACCGGCAATTCCTTTTTGCGCGATTTCACCCAAAACGGCGCCGAAGCTTCACTGCAAGCTCTGTTGGAAAACCGGAAGCGCCCTGTGGATCTTCTTCGGCTGACTCACGCGAAGGGCGAGATTTATTCTTTCAATCTCCTGAGCATGGGCTTCACCGCCGATGTTGGCGCATTAACGAACCGGGTGTTTAAGCCATTCGGCCATCTCGGTTACCTGCTTGGCGTTTTCGTGCGAGTCGTTCAACTCCGCCGCAGAGTGTTCGCACTGAGGTGCGATGCAGACCAGGAATGGGATGAGCGGCGTTGTCTCTTTCTCACCTTCAACAACAGCAAGTACACGGGCGGGACGATGCTGATCGCGCCACAGGCCGATCCCGCCGACGGCCTCATTGAATTTGTCCGCTGGGGTCCCATCGGACGATTAGGTCTGCTGCGGAATTTGCCGCGCCTTTATGACGGCTCACATATCAAGCATCCCCTGGCGGAGCGGCGCGCAGTGCGCCACGTGGAGTTCAAAGAGTCCGCTCCCATTGACATCATGATCGACGGAGAAGTCGCCACGTTGGAATGCCGCTCGATCGACGTTCTCCCCGCAGCGGTGGACGTTTTCATATGAAAAAGATTTGGCTGACTCTTCGCAGCGCAGTTTTGTGGGTCGCCAGCGGATTACATTTTTTTATTGTCGTGCCAGTGCTGGTCCTTCTCGGAATCATTCTCGATATGCGCAAACACGATTGGTTGCAGCGCGGTTTGTGCAAGCGCATCGTGTTTCTTTCCGGAGCCACTATCGAGGTCCACCAGTCACCGGGATTTGATCCAACCCGCACTTCCTTCTTCTTTTCAAACCACGTCAATCTGTTTGACCCTTTCATGCTGTACTGCGCCATTCCCCAGTTTGTGCGCGGCTGGGAATTGGAGTCGCACTTCAAGATTCCCGCGTACGGCTGGTTGATGAAGCGGTTTGGCAATGTTCCCGTCCCGGATGTGCGGCGGCCGTCAGATTTGAAAAAAATGTGGCGCTTGACGCACGAGGCCGTGGATTCCGGCACAAGCCTCGTCATATTTCCGGAGGCCAAGCGGACTCGCGATGGAAAGGTGAATGAATTTCAAGATGGAGGATTTCGCGTCGCACAACAGTTAGGTGTGCCCATTGTACCAGTTACCCTGGTCGGTTCGTTCGAGCATCACCGCACCGGCCACTGGATGCTCTGGCCGGCAAAAATCACAATCTTCCTGCACGATACCATCGATACGGAAGGGATGCACAAAGAGGATGTTCCCACGCTGCGCGACCGCGTCCGAACGATCATTTCCGCACCCTTGAAAGAATCATCCGAAAGTGATTTTGAGTCGAAGCAGACCTAACGAAAAAACAAAGGAAGAGATTACAGCGACAGTTTGATGCCCGGAAGGACCCGCCCAGCCTTGGTCTCCTGCCACGTGAAAATAATTCGGTGAATGACAGTGATGGTCGAAACGACAGCGATGACCCAGAGCACCGGACCCATGCGATTGAACAACCCACCGATGATCAGCAACACCAAGCGCTCCGGCCGCTCCATGAAGCCGACTTTGCACAGCGGAATGAGCGACTCGGCGCGCGCGCGTGCGTAGCTCACCATGACCGACCCAGCTGTCGCCACCGCGGCAAGCACCACGTAAGGCGTGCGCCCGCTCACGGAGTAGTACACGAGCAATCCCATATACAGGGCCATGTCTGCGTAGCGATCCAGAGTCGAATCGTAGAACGCACCGAACGCTGTAACGCGGTTTTGCCGGCGCGCCACTTGCCCGTCCAGCATGTCCAGAAACCCCGCGCAGAAGATAATGATGGCGCCCGTCCGGAACCCGCCCACCGCAAAAAACGCCGCCGCCCCAAAATTCACCACCAAGCCGAGAAAAGTAAGCACATTGGGATTGATTCCTGTAGCGGCGATGCCCCCGACGATCTTGTCGAGTAGCCACTTTCCCCCGTTCCCGATCGCGCCTGTAATGGTCGACATATTTGACTAGTAGTGTCTCAAAACGGCCGCGGGTTTGCGAAATCGACTTGCTGCCCTGAATTCCGCCGCATCGTACACCACCCGGAACAGGTGCGGCAAATTGCGTATTGAGGTCGACTCATTTCGTACTCTGCTCGGCTGAGCTGAGCAGATACTACACTGATTTCATGCTGCGAAATTTTGGTGACCTCCATATCCCGATTTTCTGGCAGTCTATTGACGAAGCCATTTCGGCTCGTAAACATGCAACAAGCTAGTTAGGAAATCCTTGACGCTCCATAGTCCACAGCTTACAGTCCCAACGTCATTTCTGAGGTCTGCAAAGATGGATTCTTCTTTTACTCGACGCCGTTTTTTGGCGCACGGAGCCAGCGGCCTTTCTGCCGTCTGGATCTCCGCACACTGGCCGGCTTTGCTTGCCGCGGCTAACCATGCGCGCAACGCCGCGGAAGCATCGGTTCCGCCCAAGTTCGAATTCTTCACTCCGGAAGAGGGCAACGAAATTGACGCCATCACCGCGCGCATTATTCCTACGGACGATACGCCGGGTGCCAGAGAAGCCGGCGTCGTCTATTTTATCGACCGCGGTCTGGCAACGTTTGCAATCGACGACCAAAAGACCTACCGAGAAGGCCTGCCAGAATTACAGGCCAGAGTCGCGGAAATGTTCCCTAGTGTTTCCAAGTTCTCCGCCCTTACGGCCGAGCAGCAAGACGAGGTTCTGCATACTTTTGACGAGCAAACGGCGCGGCCCCGGCGGTCATTCCGGGCACGCCCGGGAGCTCAGAATTTCTTCGACACTCTCCAGCAACACACGATTGCCGGGTTCCTGATCGATCCCGAATATGGCGGTAATCATGACGGGGTGGGCTGGAAGGTCATTGGACGCGAACGAGAACACATGTTCCAGCCGCCGTTCGGATACTACGACAAAGACTATCCCGGCTGGGAACCTGCGGCGAAAGAGGCGGAGAAGAAATGAGCGTCGACCAGCCCAAATACAAAACTTCCGATGAAGTGGATTTCGTCATCATCGGCTCAGGCGCGGCTGGCGGGATTCTAGCCAAAGAACTTTCCACGAACGGATTCCGCGTGGTTGTGCTGGAACAAGGCCCATACCTGACGGAAGCCGATTTCACGCACAATGAAATTGAAATTCTGGCCGAAGACAAGCTCACCAATCATCCCAAGCTTCAGCCGAACACCTTTCGCAAGACGCCAGACGAGAAAGCCAAGCCGCAGCGCGCGCTGGTTTACGGCCGCTGTGTTGGCGGCACCAGCGTGCACTTCACCGCGAATTTCTGGCGCTTCCACGAAATTGATTTCATTGAGCGGAGCAAAATTGGCGCGGTTCCTGGTGCGACTCTCGTGGATTGGCCGATCAACTACGCGGACCTCGAGCCGTACTACACCAAAGTCGAATGGGAAATTGGGGTCTCCGGCCTGGCCGGCGCTAGCCCCTTCGATCCTCCGCGTTCGAAACCGTATCCCATGCCGCCGCTTCCCGTGAAATCCTCGGGTGTGATTTTTGAGCGCGCTGCCCGCAAACTTGGCTGGCACCCTTACCCCGCCCCGATGGCGATCCTTTCGCAGCCGCGTGCCGGGCGCAGCGCTTGCGTGCAGTGCGGCTTCTGTCTGGGCTTCGGATGCGAAGTAGGCGCGAAATCCAGTTCTCTGGCTGCCGCGATTCGCGTGGCCGAACGGACCGGCCGCTGCGAAATTCGCCCGAACTCGTACGTGCACAAGATCGAGCTCGACGCCAACGGCCGCGCGATTGGCGCTATTTACTTCGATGAGAAACGCAATACGCATCTCCAGAAGGCCAAGGCCGTTGTGGTCTGCGCCAACGGCGCCGAGACTCCACGCTTGCTCCTGCTATCCGAGAACAAACAATTTCCTAACGGTCTCGCCAATTCCAGCGGCCTCGTCGGCAAGAACCTGATGTTCAACAGCGGCGGTGTCGTCACCGGCGTGTACGAGCATCCGCTCAATGATTACAAGGGCTACTGCGTCAGCCGGGTCCTCCATGATTTTTACGAGCTCGACGCGCAGAAAGTGGGATTCTGCGGCGGTGGCGGCCTCGACGCCCGGTACGATTTCACTCCCATCACGTTCGCGTTTGGCGGGATTCCGCCCGGGACTCCCCGGTGGGGCAAAGAATTCAAAGCCGCGCTGGCGCATAATTTCACGCGCACCATGGAGATTTTCTGTCACGGCACTTCCCTGCCCGTCGAAAACAACTCTTTTTCGCTCGACCCAGACCTGAAAGACGCCTGGGGACTGCCCGCTCTACGGCTGACGTACAAGGATCATCCCGACGATCTGAAGCTTTGGAACTGGCTCCTGGAACGCGGACATGAGGTCCACGAAGCGGCAGGCGCGCTTAAGAAATGGAGCTACCCGGCACAGGAGCAACAGTTTGGCGTACATCTCCTCGGCACCTGCCGCATGGGCAACGACCCGAAAACTTCGGTCATTAATCCCGACCACCGCACACACGACGTGAAGAATCTTTTCCTTTGCGACGGCAGCAGTCTGGTGACCTCCGGCCGCGGCCAGCCCACAATGACCATCATGGCGCTCGCGTTCCGCGCCGCCGACCGCATTACCGCTCTTGCAAAGCGCGGCGAAATCAGTGCCTGAGCGCTTCGGGTTGCATTCGTCCTTTGAAACTGCTCCAAACTTTCTTGCGTCACACCACCTGCGAGGCTCGAATCCATGAGTTCAAGTTTTAGCAAAAACGTTGCGTTTGCATGCGGAACATCGCTGCTTCTGTTCGCGATATCCCGAGCGAGCGCGCAGTCTGCCACTGCGAAAGCGCCCGCCGAATCGCCCGCGCACCCAAAGTTGGCCGAAGAAGAGTTCAAGAATATTCAGGTGCTCAAGGGAATCCCAGCCGAGCAGCTACGCCCCTCAATGCAATTCATCGCCGCATCGCTTGGCGTCGAATGTGAGTATTGCCACGTCGCGCGCGCGTTTGAAAAAGACGACAAAAAGCCCAAAGTCACCGCTCGCAAAATGATCAGTATGGTGATGGCCATCAACAAGGAAAACTTTGAGGGCCACCGCGAAGTCACCTGCTATTCTTGCCATCGTGGCTCCACTGCCCCAGTAGCTACTCCGCTTGTTTCCGCGGAAGAACTCAAGCCGGCGGCAGCGGGAGATGGCAAGATGGCCGAAGCCAAGCCCACTCTCCCCCCGGCAGACCA
>Ga0187778_10001434_pt1 | contig 16585 bp, 8 predicted proteins | sample 1015_Q2_SP5_20_M_FD_132418 | JGI IMG/M metagenome (GOLD analysis project Ga0187778, IMG submission 132418) | Tropical peat soil microbial communities from peatlands in Department of Meta, Colombia - 1015_Q2_SP5_20_MG | ecosystem: Environmental > Terrestrial > Soil > Wetlands > Peat | place...
GAGACGCCTCAACCGGTTGGAAACCACCGCGCGCTTGATTTCCCAGGGGGATTTGGATCGCCGTGTTCCCACGGACGGATCCGACACCCTAGCGTGGCTCGGCCGCGAATTCAACGCCATGGCAGATTCCGTGGCGGGTTTGGTGAGCGAAGTTCGCACACAGCGGGAGCGGCTTGAAACGGTGATCAACAGTATTGATGACGGCATTGTCGTCCTTGACCCAGACCGAAAAATCATTGCGGCGAATGATGCTTTTCTCCAGCGCACAGGGAGCAACCGTGAACAAGTGTTGGGATGCTGCTGTCTCGAAGTGGGATCCGGCCCTTGCGACGTCACCGACTGCCCCACGCTCGCTTGTTTGCAGTCGGGCGCGCGCCAGGTTCGAATGTGCGAACGCAGGACCAAGGATGGCACATCGGCCTGGGAAGAAATTCACGCTTCGCCAATTCTTGATTCGTCAGGCCGACTCGCGCAGGTCGTCGAAGTGTGGCGCGATATTTCAGAACGCCGCACAGCGGAAGCAAATCTCGCCGAATCACATCGTCTGGCTTCGCTGGGCGTCCTGGCGTCGGGGTTTTCGCACGAGTTGAACACACCGCTTGCGACCGTGATGATGTGTGTTGAAGGAATCCTGCGCGAAACACCATCCGGCGAGAAGGCAGGAGCGGGTGTCGATCTGACCAAAGTTCGCGAGAGCGCCGGCATCGCCCGGGAACAAATCTTGCGTTGCCGCGGAATTACGCAGCACTTCTTGCGGATGTCGAGAGGGCAACGCTCCTCGGGAGACGTCGTTGAAATCGATGGGGTAATCACTGCGGTGCAAGCGCTCATTAATCCCACCGCGTCCGCTCATTCGGTAACAATCGAGGTACGCCCGTTTCCCCCGGGGTTGCGCATCCGCGCAAATGAGGCGGATTTTCAAAATCTGCTGGTCAACTTGATTCTTAACGCGGTTCAAGCTTCCAAGCAAGGGGGAAAAGTTGTCGTGGAGGCAACAAGCGGCGACGCCGTGCGCATACGCGTCTCTGACCAGGGTTGCGGAATTCCTCCGGAATACAAGAAGAAAATCTTCGAACCTTTTTTCAGCCTCCGCACGGGTGGCACGGGGCTAGGTCTGTTCCTGTCACTCAATGCCGTGCGCGGCTGGGGCGGCGACCTCCGTGTCGAGAGTACTCCCGGAGTCGGCTCCATCTTTGAAGTCGTGCTGCCAGCGATCCAATCTGACTCAGGGCAGGAGAAAACCACATGAAGCCGGCTTCTTTGCTTCTTGTTGATGACGATTCGACTTTTCGACAAGTGATGGCAAATGAGCTGAGTCGCCTTGGGTATCAGATTCACGGGGTCGGAACGGGTGAGGAAGCTGTTCGCCACGTCACTGAAATGGAACCCGACGTCGTGCTGCTTGACCTTCGCTTGCCCGGAATGAACGGACTCGAGGTCCTGAAATCCATTCATGCAGGTGCGCCGGCAACCGAAGTGGTCATGCTGACCGGCCACGGGTCCATTGACACCGCCATCGAATCCATCCGCTTGGGGGCATTCGATTACGTGGTGAAGCCGTGTCCTCTCGACGAGCTCCAGGTCCGTATTCAGCGGGCCCTCGAGCGGCGCTCTCTCCGGCAACGCGCGAATCTTCTCGAGCGCGGGCTTACACCTCCTGATCTCGGGAGTTCCTTCATTGGGGAAAGTCCGGAGTTCTTACGGCTGCTCAAACTCATCGAGCTCGTGGCTCCAAGCGACGGAACCGTGCTCATTACCGGAGAGACCGGTGCGGGAAAAGAGCGCGTGGCCAAACTGATTCATGCTCGAAGCCCGCGGCGGTTCCGGCCATTTGTGGTCGTGGAATGCGCCACACTGCAGGAAAGCTTGCTGGAGAGCGAATTGTTCGGCCATGAGCGCGGCGCGTTTACGGGAGCCGACCGTGGGAAGCCAGGTTTGTTTGAAGTCGCCAATTGCGGCACGATTTTTCTCGACGAAATCGGCGAGGTGAGTCCGGCGACACAGACCAAGCTGCTGCGGGTCCTGGACACAGCCACTTTTCGTCACGTGGGAGGAACGGAGGAGATTCGCGTGGATGTGAGGGTCTTGGCCGCGACAAATCGTGACGTTTCCGCGATGGTGCGGCAAGGCCTGTTCCGCGAAGATCTGTTTTATCGCCTGAGCACGATCACTGTGGAAGTTCCTCCCTTGCGCGCCAGAGGCTCTGACGTTGAACTCCTGGCAAAGCACTTCGTCACTATGCTGAACGAGCGCTTTGGCTCCGCGAAACAGATCAGCGAGGAAGCTCTGCAATTGATCAAGAGCCACAGCTGGCCGGGAAACGTGCGCGAACTTCTTCACGTCGTAGAAGCGGCCATGGTGTTCTGCGAGGGAACACGCGTCCTTCCGGAACAGCTCCCTACGACGTTTCGCAGGTTGCAGACGGGAATTGTTCCAACTCATTCATCGAATAGCACTACGCTTCCAACTCTGGAGCAGGTCGAGCGTGAACACATAAGATTAGCGCTCGAAGCCAGCCATGGCCACCGCGGAAACGCCGCCAAAATGCTCGGCATCAGCGAACGCAATCTCTACCGTAAGCTTCACGAGCACGGCCTCCTGCCCTAGACCGCGCTCGGCTGACATGGATGCATCAAAAATGTCGATGCATTCAACCCGACACGTTTCCAGATTGAAGAAACTCGGGAGGCTTTTTTTCTAACTTCGAAAAGTAGTTGCTCCGTCCGAGTGTACTTGAGCTACAGACCGTCACCATTCGGATTTTTGACCCGGGTGGTTCCGCGGATCATTAGCTCCGGCTTGACGATGATTTCTTTCGGGTAGGCGGCTTTGTGCGGAGAGTTGATGCGAGCCAGAAGCGTTTCTGCCGCGGTCACTCCCATCTGCCGCAGAGGTTGTCGAACCGTCGTGAGCGCCGGATTCTGGTAGGAGGCGCTTTGGATATCGTCAAAACCTACGACCGAGACGTCTTCCGGAACCCGCTTACCCGCACCCCGCAGCGCCTGAATGGCACCGATGGCCGAAACGTCGTTGAAGGCAAAGACAGCCGTGAACGGTTCACCTCGAGCCAGGAGCTTTCGCGTCACGTCATGACCCACCGCGGGAGAGGGGGAATCGCTGTCCAGTTGAATGGTCAACTTCTCGTCAACCGCAAGCCCCAATTGCTTGGCAACGGAGAGAACAGCCTGCCAACGAATCTCCGTGTCGGAGCTGAAGTGTTGTCCTTTGATGAGGGCGATCCGGGTGTGGCCGAGCTTTTGCAGATGTTCCAAGGCGAGCTGGGCAGCGAGATTATGATCCAGAATTATGTTGGTGACTCCGTGGACATGACGGTGTCCGGAGATAGCCACGGCAGGAATGGAGCTGGCGCCGTTCAACGTGGTATCAACGGCAATAATGCCCTCGACTGCGCGCTGCTGCAGGATCAAAGGGTACTCATCGATGAGGTCACGCCGGTGACGATGACTGACGACGAAATAGAAGTAGCCTTCCTGCAGGAGATAATCTTCAATGCCTGACAAGACCAGAGCCGCGTAGCCTTCGCTCACTTCTGGCACGATGACGCCAATGGTGAAGCTGCGCTTCTGCCGCAAAGAGCGAGCCATCAGGTTTGGGCGGTAATTCAGCTCTCGAGCGGCTTTGCGGACGCGCTCCTGAGTGGATTCAGGAATCGACTTGGCGCCAGGCGAACGATTTATGACCAAGGAGACAGTGGCGGAAGAAAGTCCGAGGTGTTCCGCGAGGGCCTTCAAGCTAATCGATGCTCCGGTATTCTCGGAGGGACTTCCGGTCTGGTTTCCTTTCGGTCTGCGCATAGCCCTATTGGGGCGTAGTCTGTCATATTGGCGGCGCTGGGGCAAGGATTGGGGAGAGGGAGAGAAGCGTCAAAAGAGTGGAGCGAAGGATACGTTTGTGTTAGATTGCCTATAGTTAATCGATTTATTCCCACCGCCCTCGGGCCCTGAGATGAGTCGAGCCCTGGCTGCGTCTCAGGAATCGACGATTTTGCTCGTGGCCTGAAGGAAGACTGAAGAATGTGCGGCTTCACACCATTCCGCATCAAGACAGTTCTTTCGGCCATTTGCGAAGTGACCCCTTGGGCCGGAGGCGGGACGCCATTTGTGAAAGCTAGCATCAAGCACGATAGTTTTCCGTCAAAGATCGGAGCGTCACTCCTGTGTTATCTAAATCAAAGTGCTTTCTCCTCGTATTAGGCTGTATCTTCTGTTTCCAGATCCTTCGCGTCGAGGCACAAGAGAACAAGTCGCAGTCCTCAAATCTCGGCCAACCAGTGCACTCCGAACTTGCGGATCCATCGATCGAACGCAAGGTGGAAGCCCTGTTGAAACAGATGACTTTGGAAGAAAAAGTCGGCCAACTTGTGCAGTACTCCTCCGGGGAGCCAACCGGCCCCGGAACGGGCCGCAGCAATTACCAGGAAATGGTTGCCAAGGGCCAGGTGGGTTCTCTCTCCAACCTCGAAGATGTCCAGTCGGCGAACCGCTACCAGCACATCGCCGTTGAGCAATCGCGTTTGCATATCCCGCTTCTGTTTGGCCTGGACGTAATTCACGGCTATCGGACAACTTTCCCCGTTCCATTAGGATTGGCATCAACCTGGGATGTGGCGTTGATCGAAAAGACGGCGCGTCTGGCGGCTCAGGAGGCTTCCGCAGCGGGGGTGCGTTGGACATTTTCTCCCATGGTGGACATCGCGCGAGATTCGCGCTGGGGACGCATGACCGAAGGGGCCGGCGAGGATCCCTACCTCGGAAGTGCGATCGCCCGCGCCTACGTCCGCGGATACCAAAACAACAACCTTGGCGCCCTGGACAGCATCGTTGCCTGCCCAAAACACTTTGTAGGATATGGTGCGGCTGAAGCTGGGCGTGACTACAATTCGGTGGAGATCTCCGAACATACGCTTCGTGAAATCTATTTGCCGCCGTTTTACGCGGCGCTGGATGAAGGCGCAGCCACGATTATGAGTTCGTTCAACACTTTGGGCGGAGTGCCATCGAGCGCAAATCCCTTCACCCTGACGCAAATCCTAAGGAAGGAATGGAAATTCCCTGGATTGGTGGTAAGCGATTGGAAAGCGGTGGACGAATTGATTCCACACGGGATCGCCAACGATGGAGTGAGTGCAACCAGAAAGGCGTTTCTGGCAGGTGTGGATATGGACATGGAGAGCAACTTCTACCACGAACACCTTCTGGGGTTGGTGAAGAGCGGCAAGGTCAGTGAGGCACAGCTCGACGATTCGGTGCGTCACGTCCTTCGCGTGAAGTTTGCGCTCGGGCTCTTCGACAAGCCCTATACCGATGATTCGCGGGAGAATCGCGGCCCTCTCTCGACAGAGAATCTCGAACTCGCCCGCCGCGCGGCGGAGCGCTCATTTGTGCTGTTGAAGAATGACAAGGTGGGCTCGCGGCCGGCTTTGCCGTTGGGAAGTGAGGTGCAAAGCATCGGGCTGATTGGCCCGCTGGCGGACGACGCGGACAGTATGCTTGGGTCATGGGCGGGCCGGGGCCGGCCAACCGACGTAGTCACTTTGAGAAAGGCGCTAGCGGAAAAGCTAGGGGCACAGCGCCTGAAGTACGCCAAAGGCGGCGAGATTCTGACGGCCACCGACGAGCAAATTAGCGAGGCGGTTGCGGTTGCCCGCCTCTCGGATGTGGCGATTCTCGCGTTAGGAGAGAATGGGCCGGAGATGACGGGAGAAGCGGGCTCGCGCGCCCATCTCGAACTGCCCGGAAGGCAAGAAGAGTTGCTGGAGAAAGTGGCGGCAACCGGCAAACCGGTGGTGCTTCTGCTTTTCAGTGGCCGGCCGTTGACGTTGCCGTGGGCTTTTGCGCACGTGCCGGCCGTGATGGGGGTGTGGTTCCCCGGCGTGCAGGCAGGGCCGGCCATCGAGCGAATCTTGTTTGGCGAGATAGCGCCCACGGGCAAGCTTGTGGTGAGCTGGCCGCGGGCGCTCGGGCAAATTCCCATTTACTATAACGGGCTAAATACGGGGCGCCCGGTGGGTGGGACAGATCTCACACGGCCACCAAGGACGGGTGAAGAAAGGTTTGTGTCGCGCTATGTGGACGAACAGAATGCGCCACAATTTCCGTTCGGATTTGGATTGTCCTACTCGGAAGTGCGCTACGCCCGGCCGAAGCTCGGCGAATCGAAATTGAGCGCACGGGAATTGAACCAAGCTCTGCACGATTCGAAGCATTCGGGGAAGGGCGTCGTCACGGTGAGTTCCGACGTCACGAATTCCGGCAAGGCGGCCCTCGAGGAAGTGGTGGAACTCTACGTCAGGCTTACGGGAACGAGCGTTGCGGAACCCGTGCGCGCTCTGAAGGGTTTCGAGCGGGTTTCGCTGTCCGCTGGCGAAACGAAGAAAGTGGTGATGACGCTGGACGCCAGCGCCTTCGCCTTGTGGGACGCCCGAAATGAGTTGACCGTCGAACCGAGCCATGTGCAAATCTGGGTGAGCTCCGATTCCGCGAGCGGTGAAGCTGTGGAACTGGACATAAAGGATTGAATGGAGTCTTACGATGAATACGCTCCGGGTGAATCGCAGGGAGTTGCTGCAATGGGGCGGACAGGCGTTGTGCATTGCCCCGTTTGCGTGGTTTTACGGGTGTGGCGGCGGACAACCAAGCGGGTCAAATTCGAACGGCACGCCGTATCAAGGGACAAACGATCAACTCCTCGACGACATCCAGCGCGGGAGTTTCCAGTATTTCTGGAACGAGACGAACCCGGCAACGGGTCAAGTGAAGGACCGCGCTTTCCTGAATGGCAACGACACGCGCACGATGTCCAGCATTGCGGCGACCGGTTTCGGACTCACAGCCCTGTGTATTGGAGATGCGCGCGGGTACGGCAAGACCGCCGACATCACAACACGGGTGCGCAACACGCTTCAATTCCTCTGGAGCCAGATGCCCAACATGAACGGCTTCTTTTACCACTTTGTGGACATGAACACGGGGCAACGTTGGACGCAATGTGAATTGTCCTCGATTGACACTTCCATCCTGCTTTGCGGAATCCTGACGGCGCGGCAGTACTTCCAAGATGCGCAGATTCAGGACCTGGCGACGCAAATCTATAACCGCGTGAACTGGCCCTGGATGCTGAACGGGGGAAGCACGTTTTCGATGGGCTGGACACCGGAAAATGGCTTTTTGGCGGCGCGCTGGGAGCACTACTGCGAATTGATGATGATTTACCTATTGGGCATCGGTTCGCCGACGAATCCCGTCTCGGCGGACTCGTGGAACGCCTGGACCCGGCCGACGATCACATACCAAGGGCTGACCTACATCTCGGGTAACGATCCCCTTTTCACGCATCAATACTCGCATGCCTGGTTCGACTTTCGCGCTAAGAAGGATGCGTACGCAAACTACTTTGACAACTCGGTGACTGCGACGAAGGCGCACAAACTGTTCTGCCTCTCATTGAGCTCTCAATTCAGCGATTACTCGAACGACTTGTGGGGAATCAGTGCTTCGGATTATGTGAAGGGTTATACGGCATGGGGAGGCCCGCCGGCGCAGGGTCCGATTGACGGGACGGTGGTGCCATGCGCGACGGGCGGTTCCTTGGCATTCCAGTTTACCGACTGCATCACTGTGCTTCGCACGATTCGCGGCGCTTATGGAGCAAAGGCCTGGGGATTGTATAGCTACGTGGATGCGTTCAATCCGCTGACGGGCTGGTATGATGCGGATGTGCTGGGGATCGACCTCGGCATCACCATGTTGATGGCGGAAAACTACCGAACAAACCTGGTCTGGAACACCTTCATGAAAAACCCAGAGCCTCAAGCTGCCATGCAGAAGGTCGGCTTTCAGGCGGCATGAATCCGTGCGGCTCCTGATTGTGCTGGGCGTGGCCTTGCTGCTGATTACGGCGCTGGAAGTGCCTCCGGCGACGAAGAGCACTGAAGCTGAGGGACCCATCCGTTTTGAAGAAATCGCTGGAAAGACCGGATTGAAATTCATAACCGCGAATGACAGCACTGAAAACAAGAATCAGCCGCAGACGATGGTGGCCGGAGTTGCGGTGTTCGATTATGACGGGGACGGCTACCTGGATATTTATCTGGTGGGCGGCGCGGCGATTCCGTCGTTACGGAAGGAAACACCCGCGTATTGGAATCGGCTCTTCCACAACAATCATGACGGCACTTTCACCGATGTCACCGAGAAGGCCGGCCTGGCCGGAGCGGGCTATGGCAGCGGCGTGGCGGTGGGCGACTACGACAATGACGGTTGGCCGGACCTGTTCCTCGCTAACGTGACTGGCAATCAGCTGTTTCACAACAATGGGGACGGAACTTTCACCGACGTAACGGCAAAAGCAGGCGTAGCCGGAGCCACTCTAGACGGGAAGAAGATGTGGGCCGTGGGGGCGGGCTGGTTCGATTACAACAACGACGGACTGCTGGACCTTTTCGTGGTGAACTACTGCAAATGGGAAGTGAACAAAGACCCTTACTGCAAGGTGAAGGAAGGGGTACGCGGTTTCTGCCACCCAAATCACTACGCCCCGCTGCACAATACGCTTTACCGGAACAACGGCGATGGCACCTTCACGGACGTCTCCGTTGAAACGGGGATCGCGCAATATTATGGCAAGGGAATGAGCGTGACTTTTGCCGATTATGATGGCGACGGCTACTTGGACGCCTTCGTGGCCAATGACACGACGCGGAATTTCCTGTTTCACAATCTGAAAGGGAAGAAGTTCGAAGAAGTGGCCGTGCAAGCTGGAGTCGCTTATGCCCCGGATGGGGCTGCACTTTCGGGAATGGGCGCCGATTTTCGCGATGTCAACAACGATGGCTTGCCGGACATCTGGCATACCGCTGTGGAAAGAGAAGAATTTCCTCTGTTTATCAATCGTGGCAAGGGCGATTTTGTGGATATGACGATAGCCAGCGGTCTAGGCAGGACCTCCGACATGTCCGGCTGGGGCAATGGGATGATGGATTTTGACAATGACGGCTGGAAGGATTTGTTCGTGGCGCGGTCGAACGTAATGGACAATATCAGTGAACTGAGTCCGTTGCGCCGCTACCCGGAGCCGAACTCCATTTTCCGTAATCTGGGAAAGGGCAAGTTTGAGGACGTCAGCGCGACGGCGGGCCCCGATTTTCAGTTGGAAGCGCCGCATCGTGGAGTGGCGTTCGGGGACCTGGATAACGACGGGCGGGTGGACATCGTGGTTTCGGTGCTCAATGGGCCAGCGCGACTGTTTCACAACGTTTCGGTAAACCGGAACCATTGGATCCTGCTGAAGCTCTCGGGTACGAGAAGCAATCGCATTGGGATTGGGGCGCAGATCCGGCTGACGGCTGAAGACGGATCGATGCAATGGAATGAGGTGACGACGGCTGTCGGCTACGCATCATCCAGCGATCCACGAGTGCATTTCGGTTTGGGAGCAAACAAGCGCGTCAAGGAGATTGAAATTCGCTGGCCGAGTGGAATCAAGCAGGTCCTTCGAGACGTGGAAGCCGATCAAATTTTGGCAATCGAGGAACCCCGGAAGTGAAGTTTCGGGGCAGGGATGTCAATCAAATTGGGCAAGAAAGGCAGGGCTCTCAATAGCTAGCGCTGGAATCCGGGCCCGATTCCTTCTTCAGGCGCTCGAATGTGGTTCGGGCCCGCTCGGCATCCTGTTTCCGGCCGGCGCGCGAATAGGCCGAACCTAAGGCGAAAAAGACCCTCGCATCGTTTGGAAACGCTTTCTCAGCGATTTCCAACTCCGGAATGGCTTTCAGATAGTTGTCGGTATCCAGATAAATGAGCCCGAGCAAATAATGAGGGAAGGGCAAGCGCGGGTTGAGAGTTACAGCTTCCTCCGCGTAGGGCAGCGCAGCTTGGGAGTCCACCTTATAGAGTGCCACAGCAATTTCCAGCCGGGCCGCAACGTTTTCGGGATCCCTCTGAATCTCCTGCTTGAATTGTTCTACCGCGGCGGAGGTATCGTTGGCTTCAACAAAGTGCATCCCAAAAGCGTTATGCAGATTTGGGTAGTCCGGGTATTCATTTGTGAGGTCGCTGTACTCCTGCTTGGCCTGGTCGAATTTCCGTTGTGCGGTGAGACAGGCGGCATGCCCGATGCGACGCACGACGCCTGCCTGAGCTGAGCTTTCCGGGGGCCCCTGCTGGGGTGTGATTCGGAGGATGGCGAGCGCCAACCCTGTCAAGACTTGCTCGCTTTGGTTTCCTTCTTTGCAAAGCGTGCTGAATGTGTTCTGCGCCATCTTAAAAGTGGAGGACCGGAGCAGGAGGATTCCCTCGTGGTAGAGCATAACTTCGTGCAACTGTTGGTTATTGGCAATACCCAAAGCGCGCCCTTCTTGAAGATGTTTCAGGGCGGGCGCGTCCTGGCCAAGCTCAAATTCACACAGGCCGAGCATAACGCGAGCCGTCCCGTCCTTCGGAGCAAGAGGCAAAAGCTGGTGAAAGGCGCGCGCTGCAGCGGTGTAGTTGTTGCGGTCATATTCCAGTGTGCCCAGCGACCACCATCCCTCGGCCCAGCGGGGGCGCAAGGCGAGGGCTTTGGCATACAGAGAGACCGCCTCGTCCAGCCGGTTGGCCTCCCGTGCCTCTGCTGCACGCTTTGCCAAGACATCGAAATTTGGGCCAGGAGCTTGGGTCTGGGCTAGCAAGCCAGGAGTCCCGAGCGTACCTGGAAGGAAGAGCAGTGTGAGCGCGATGAATAGCCACAGGAGCGAACGACGCGGCTCTAAATCGCAAGACTTCTTCGATGAAAGAGTCAGGCACACCACTTTAGTGTAAAAGAAAAGCTGCCAACGAGTGAGGACTCCGGGGTGCGGGAGCTCGTTGGCAGCTTTGGGCCCTACATTAGCGGAGGCGCCAGGCTTAGCGCCTCCGGAAGAGGTCAGAACTGGAAGCGGAACTGGAATTCGACTACGCGAGCTCCCAGTGCGCCCGAAGAGCGGCCGAAGCTTGGATCAACAACGACTGAGGTAATGCTGCTGGTAGCCGTGTCGAAGTTGATGTCGCCCAAATGCTGCGGGCCGCTGATGGGCGAGAGGTTCAAAGTGTTGAAGAGGTTGTAGAAGTTCGCGTGCACGGAAAGTTTCGCGTTCTCTCCGATGATCTTCATGTTGGGCAAGCCAAAGTCCTTGCCAGCTGTGAAGTCAAGGTCGAGATAACGGGGCCCGCGGAACAGGTTGCGCTGGATGCCAGGAGCCGGCGGAATTCCGGTCGCTGACAAAGTAGGCAGGGTGAAGTAGGCCTGCGGATTTAGGGCCAATTGAGGAAAAGACCCAAACGCTTGTTCGAAGATGGAATTGCTGTGACCCTGGCTTGCGCCGCCGGTGTACGCCGCCGGCTCGACTTGGCAGAAGCCGCTGTTCGGAACGACCAGGCTGCAAGTCCCAATTCCCGACCCCGAGGGGTAGTTGACATTCACGTGGTAGTACGGGCTGAACGGGAAGCCCGTGTGATAGGTGTAGATGCCGCTAAATTGCCAGCCGCCAAGCACTTTTTCCATCCAGTTCTGCTGGCCGCGGAAAATGCGCGGCGACCAGATTCCGACGGCTTTGAAGGAATTTGTAGCGTCAAAGTCGCAATGACCCAGCGAGGCATTCACGTTGAAAGGATAAGGATCCGCGTAGTAATCCTGCGAACCGTGATCCATGCACGAGCTGTAAGTGTATTGCGCATCTACCTGGAAGTTCCGCGCGAACCGGTGCTCGATGCGGGTAAGCAGTGCGTTGTAGCCTGCGTTGGCATCATTGGTGTACAGGTCAACCGAACCGACCGCAGGGTTCAGGTTATTCAGATACAAGTAATTGAGATTGGTGATTTGCCGGGTGAAATGTCTGCTCTGCGTCCCCTGGTAACCGACGGTGGCCACCCAACGGGAGCCCAGATCATATTGGCCTTCCACAGAATAACGGAAGACCGTGGGCGTCGGCATGTTCAGATCGAACGCCGTAAGGCTGACCGGCGCACACGTGGCTGGCGCACACGTGGGGAGGCCGGTCGTGGGGTCAAAGGTTTGAATCGCCGCCGGATTCGACGGGAATCCGTAGATATCGCTCGGCTTGTCCGCCAAAGCATAAAGAATGTTAGAGCCCGTCAGGAACGGATTGACCACCAACGGGGGATTGAAGCGCCCGTTGAGGGTGATGGCCTCCTGCAGGCGGTTATACGCGATTCCCGCTCCGCCGCGAACGACAAATCTGTTGTTGAACTCGCGCCCGAGAACGCCCTTGGGGCTCCATGCGAAACCGAGCTGAGGGCCCCAGTTGTTGTGGCTGGAGTTGTACATATTGCCGCCGACGCGGACTCTCAAGTCAGTCAGAGCATTGGTGCCCTGGCCGAGAATCACTGTGCTCAAGTTGTTTTGCTTCTCGTGGATGGGCCCGAAGTATTCCCAACGCAGGCCAAAGTTTAGGGTCAAGTTGGGCTTGGCCTTCCAGTCGTCTTGAGCGAAGAAAGCGTAGATGTTAGAGCGAATGTGCTTGTAGGAGGAGGTTGGCCGTCCGGTTCGCGGATCGAAGCTGCCGCTTTCCGAAATCGGCGCGTCATTGGCAAAGTCCCACAGGTTGTTGAAGGTGTAACCCGGAACACCCGCCCACGTGGTTACGTCGTTGTCCTGTTCTTTATAGATGTCGGTGCCAAATTTGAGGGAGTGGCTGCTGTGAACCTTCGTCAAAGTATCCCGGATGTTGTAGGTCGTTTGATAGAAGACACCGGGACCCGGAGGACCGAAGAGGCTGCAACACCACGGCCAGCCGCCCACGTTCCCCATTCCGTTAATGCCGTCATCGGGAAATCCAAAGGGCACCTGCGGATTGGATTTCACCTCGTCGAACCACCAGCGCGTTGCATTAAAACGCGCCTCATTCACGAGGGTCGGAGTGAAGGTGTGATCCCAGAAGGTGGTCATTGCGTAGTTCAAGCGGTCGGAATTCCAGAGGTTCGCGCCGCGAGGCGCGCCGTTGTAAAAGTCATCGTTGTTGTTCGGCACCCAAAAGATGGAGTATGCCACCAGGTCCCTGTTCGTCACTTGGTAGTCCATGCGGCCGTTCCATTGCGTAGCCACTTGTTTATTGTGCTGAAAGGTGGTGACGAAAAAGACGTCTGGAGTGGTGGGGTCCAAGCCGCCACCGACACCGTAGGGGGTAGCAGCCAGGCCATATGTGGGATCCTGCGCTCCCCGAGTCGCGCCAGTCATGGGAGAGCCGACATTGAGCCCCGCGATCTTTCCGCCTGAATAGACCGTGGCGCACTGCGTGGACGGCAAGTTGACGTCTGCGCAGGTTACCTGATTGATGGCGGTGTATTGTATCGCGGTACCGGCAAAGCCAGTGTACTGCGGCGCAATGTAAGTGTTGGGGACCGCCGAAGAGATTAGCGTGTCAAACTGAGGTGTCTCGTACCATCCACCGGGTCCGGGACCGCTGACGGTGTTGCGCAGTGTCTCGTAGGAGAAGAAGAAAAAGAGGCGGTTCTTCAAGATCGGTCCGCCGACGCTGCCGCCAATCTGGTTGAAACGGTTGATGTCGCGCTGCGGTGCGCCGCCATACGGCCCGCCCCACCGCTGGAAGGCGTCCAGTCCTGGACGGTGAATCTTCAGGAACGCGCTACCGTGAAATTCATTGGTACCGTTCTTGGTGACCACCAGTACCTGCGCGCCGCTGTTGCGTCCATTTTCCGCGCTGTACGGGCTCGCTTGGACCTGAACTTCCTTGACTGCCTCTTCATTTGGTGTGATCACGGCAGAGCCGCCCCAGGCGAGGCTGTTCACCTCTACGCCGTCCACCTGGTAACTGTTGCCGTTGTTGCGTGTCCCGCCCGCAACGATCTGCGGCTGGTTCTCAGTCATGAAGATGCTGCCCGTCGATCCGGAACCGCTTTGATTGCTCCCGGGCATGCCCCTGCCGCCTCCGTCGCCATTGGTTGCGCCGTCACCGAAGATACCGGGGGCAAGGCGCGTCAACTGGAAAGGATCTCGCCCGAAGGAGGGCAGGATTTGAATCTCCTGGCTGTTCAACGTATCCGCGATATTGCCTGATTCGGTGTCAATCGCCGGCAGGTCTGCTCCGTTGACGGTAACAGATTCGGTAACCTTGCCAACCTCCAAGGTCACGTTGAGAGAGGTCATTTGCTCCGCAGCTACGTTGACATCAGCCACGACTTGCTTGCGAAAGCCGGCTTTCTCCACCAGGACGTCGTAGAGGCCGGGAGCAAGCCTATTAACGCCGAAAACGCCACTCGCGTCGGTGGTGGTTTCCTGAGAGAAGCCGGTTTCCTTGGCCGTGACCGCGACTTTGGCACCAGCGACGACTCCCCCCTGTGGATCCAACACCGTTCCTTGGATACCCGCGCGGTACTGCGCATAGGCTCCCAGGGCGGTGACCAACAAAGTGATAAGCAGAGTGACTAGACGAACAGACCACTTGCACGAGCTCATGCTGATTCCTCCGCTCGACTAAAATTCAGCGATGTCGCACCAAACCCGCTAGTAAATCGGTTAAGGAACGATTGCCAGGGAGTATATGAACGCGCTTTTTGAATGTCAACCATTAAGTTTTTGGGCCGGGGGCCCTTCGGGAGCGCCGTCCCGCGGACAGATTGAGCAGGTGAAAAGTCCTATTACGGGGCACGGAATGGCCGAGAGGATATACGAGGAAACCGGCCCGACCGGCGGGCTGCTCGGAGCGGTTTGTGTTTCAAACGGTCTTAACTCAAGGCAAAGGAGCTTCGACTTCTTCCAGAATCCACCTGTCGCCTGATTCCAGATGACAGTCGTAGCCATAGAAGCGGCCGTTGAAGACGTGTTGGAACAAGCAGGCGCGTTGCCCCTTCATGGCGGGGTTTCCCGCAACCTGCTGGAAATCCCCGTCCGGGGCGCTCGCGGCGAAGACTTTTACCTGCCACTCCCCCTCCGGATTGTCGGTGTAGCGGTGCGGGAAGATTTCGGTTGCCAGATAGTAGATTCCCGGGGCACTTCCCTTGGCTTTCACGTAGAGAAGGGTGGGAGCGGCAACGGTTTCCGAAGAGCGAATCAGTACTTTTTCGGGAGCCTTATCTAAGTCAACCACGGAAGCGGCATTGCGGCTGACGATCTCGAAATGATCGTGGTCGTTGCCTCGGTAGAAGGTGAGGAAGAAACGGCCGGAGACCGGATCGCGGAAAAGATTGGGATTCTGGTTGCGCTGATTGGGCACGCCGGCAACCAGAATCTTCTCCTCCTTCAGGTGGATCCCATCGCGAGACGAGGCGAGGACGATATGGCTACTGGGCGTGTCGTAGTCGCGCGTGATCGCAAAGTAAAACAGTGCCGGATCCTTAGGATCCGCTTTTTCCAGAACGGATGGCCAGCGCGCATTCGTCCACAAAGGATTCTTCTCATACTTTGTCCAGTGGACAAGATCGTTGCTGCGAGCGAGCCCGATTCCCTTCCCTTCATTCAAACCGTACCAGCCCCAATAGCTGAACCCATCCCGGTTCAGTTCGAGAACGCACAGGGTGTGCGGGAATTCGTTGCCCTCCCACGGCTGCGCTTCGGGAAGCACATGCTGGGGCTTGCCGAGATTCAGATACGTCAGAGGATTCGAGTCCTTCTGCTGTGCACAAAGGAAATGCGGCCCGACGGCAGCCAATAGAGAAATTAGGATACAAACAGACGCAACGCGTGACCTGGCTAACATTGTTTCTTCCTCCCAGTTAAACAAACGGCCGAATACTCCCGGTTCAAGCGTTCTATCCCTTCAAACGACAGTCTCGGCAGCCTGTCCCTTGTCACGAATGGTCGCGTTCGTGATCAAGGGTTTGGCCCAAAACCCGACGGTGAACACACAGCCAAAGGTCAGATAGAGAAAACCCATCCCCGCGCGCAACCCGAAAGCATCACCTATGCGGCCGATAATGACTGGGCCAAACGCGCCTCCGACAATTCCAGTGCAGAGAATTCCCGCGAACGAACCATGATGCTCAGCAACAGAGTTGAGTGCCAGCGAAGAAACCACTGGCCACATAACGGACGCAAAAAAGCCAATGAGCGGGAATGCGACGATGGAAACCCTCGCAGGGCCAAACAACGCGACGGTAAGACAAAGGACAGTGGCGGCGCTGAAACCGATGAGCACATGGCGGCTGTCGAACAGCTTCAGGAGGAACATGCCAAGCAGGCAACCAAGCGTAAGAAGCCCCCAGAACCAGGACACCGCCTGGGCGCCGGTGGTGTGCGGATCGGCGTGGTGATAAGTGGCGAGAAATTGGGAGATCCAGTTCGCGGTTCCCTGTTCCGAAGCAACGTAAGCGAAAACGCACCCGAAAAAGAGCCAGACCACGCGCTTCTTCAGCAGGCCGCGGTACATCCCCAGAGTGCCCGCTTGTTCATCTTCTTTGCGCTCGACGCGAGGCACGTGCGTAAAGGCCAAAATACCAATCATGGCCAGAGTGGCGGCCGCAAAGATCCAGTAGATGGCAATCCACGGAAGTTCCGATGGAGTGAGGCGATCCAGGACCTGCAGGAGAGGATTTGCCGCCGCGCGGGAGTGCGCAGGGCGCTCGACGAGATAGGA
>Ga0187778_10001436_pt1 | contig 16577 bp, 17 predicted proteins | sample 1015_Q2_SP5_20_M_FD_132418 | JGI IMG/M metagenome (GOLD analysis project Ga0187778, IMG submission 132418) | Tropical peat soil microbial communities from peatlands in Department of Meta, Colombia - 1015_Q2_SP5_20_MG | ecosystem: Environmental > Terrestrial > Soil > Wetlands > Peat | place...
AGTTTCTGGCCGTTGATCCCTCCTTTAGCGTTGATGTCCCCGACATAAATATCGAGTGTCTTCCTCTCGGGATCGCCGAGGAACGACGCCGGGCCGCTGGCCGAAAGCACCGCGCCTACCTTTACCTGGGCCAAAGCAGGACCTGCCGCGCCAAGACAGCCGATAAGTGCAGCCGCAATTCTCATATATTTCATCATGACTTAGCCCTTCCGCTAGCGTAGGCACGCGTAAAGTCAGAATCCTATTCGAGCATGATCATCGGCGGTCAATTCACCCAACGAGGTCCGACCTGGTCGTATTGCAATTCAAATAAGATGTCGGCATTCGCACAAAAGTCGGGCGCAAAATTTACCATCGTAGGCGCGCACTCTAACCAGTCCTGGCAAGCCTTTTTAGATCGACAATCTTCACATCGACGAAGGGCCGTTGCGTACCGCAAACTCAGTCGCGGCAAAGCCCCACCGCCCGGCTCGATTCCAAGGCGTGCCATCATTTCATAGATGTGCACTGAATATTCGGGTGTCAGCGCTGTCATGATTTCCTCCTATTCGCGCACTACCCTTGAAATGATAACTACCCGACGGTGTCGCTTACTTGACATAAGTCAAAATCATTGACGACGCCGGCAAGCTCGGCCGAGACGGCGACAGATAAATTGTGCGGCTTCATGGACAGGTCGAGGATCCACGGCGTCACACCTGTGCGTTGAAGCGCGCTAGCAATGAAACGAGCTTCTTTACTCTTCGTGTTCATCGTCGCCAACACAGCGACGATCGGTCTCGATGCGCTCAAGAAGGCCTCAGCAAAACGTCACTTACGCAGCGACCAAGAGGTTAAACAAATTCCCCTGTTGGAGCCAAACGAAATTGGAGAGTAGTGCGGGATCCGCTTTCTTGACTAAAGTCAAGCCGTCATCAGTGATTGAGTTTATTCTTAACTTTTGTCCCGCCTCACCGGCTCGTTTCAGTTGCCGCTGTTGAACGTGACCACGATGAGGCGGCGGAATCGTCGGAATAAATCGGCTGTAGGACTGGCGATGGCATACATTTTTCATGAGAACGAGCTGCCGTCACTGATTTCAGAAGTGCCGGGACGAGAACGTATCTTTTTTGTCAATCAGGACCTGGCGAAGACTGATGACATGCTCGCCGGCGTCATGCACTACAAAAAAGGCGCTGCGTCGCCTTACCACCTGCACGAAAATTGCGAACACTTCTATTTCATCATTGATGGGAATGCGCAGGTGGAGACGGAACAAGGCATACGCGCGGTCGGCCCTGGCGACATGATCTTCATTCCTCCTGAGGCGAAACACCGGCTGCGTGCGCTTGAACCGTTATTTTATTTCGAATGGCAGGCATCCAACCGGTTTAAAACGACGATCCTGGAAGGCTCCGACGCAGATTTGCGCTGGATTCGTAAGGACGGCAAGGTCTGGGTGCAAACTTAAGTAGCAGCGGGACAATGCCATGTCATTGACTTTCATCGATACCAACACCTTGCCGCGCAAATCAGCCTCCGGTCATGGCGAGATGACCGAGGTGCTCAATGAAACACTTTGCGGCGCAAAAAACGTGATCGGCAGCCTGCGCTGGCTTAGGTCTGGCGACACGTTTGAGGCTGAGGCCGTGAACAAGCACCAGCTCGTCTATCTGATGGACGGTAGCGGCCGCATCAAACTCAAGGGAAAGAGCTACGATGTCGTCAAGGGTGCCGGGGTTTATCTCGAGCCGTCAGAGCAAGCCGTAGTCGAGGCAACGAGCGACTCGCTTAAGCTATTCGTTCTTGTCGTGCCAAAGATTCCGAAGTGAGGACTGCGTCGCCTATCGGGGGCATGCATATAGCGCCCCGCGAACCAAGGGTGGCTCTTGATGAACGAAAAGACCAGCGTTCTCAAAAGCGTCTGCCGCGGTTGCCACGGCGGTTGTGGTGTATTGCTGCATGTTTGTGACGATCGCTTGATCAAGGTGGAAGGTGATCGGGAATCACCGCTCAATCATGGACGTTTGTGTCCGATCGGCACTGTAACGCTTGACCTTGTTTACCATCCAGATCGGTTGAAATATCCGATGCGCCGGGTTGGCGCGAGGGGTTCGGGAAAATGGGAGCGAATCTCTTGGGATCAGGCGCTTGACGAAATATCCGGGCGACTTCTTGCGATCCGCCAAGAATTCGGCGCCGAGGCAATCGCGCTCGGCACGGGTACTGGACGTCATCATATTCGCTGGGTCTCGCGGTTTGCGCATGCGCTAGGGACGCCGAACTGGTGCGAGCCCGGTTTCGCGCAGTGTTTTCATCCGCGCGTCAATACCTGCCTTTTGACTTTTGGTGATTTCCCCGTATCGGACTACACCGGCGACGTTTCGCCCGAGTGCATTATGTTTTGGGGGCACAACCCAACCCATTCGGGCCCGGACGGCGAAACACGCTTCAACGTGATTGAAGCGCTCGATCGCAATCCCAGGATAATCGCGGTCGACCCACGGCAAACCGAACTCGCCAAGCGTGCGGACATTTGGCTGCAGGTCCGACCTGGTGTTGATGATGCATTGGCGTTGAGCATGCTCAATATCATCATCGAAGAAGAACTTTACGACGAACAATTCGTCGAGCGCTGGACGCACGGGTTCGGCCCTCTCCGCGAGCGGGTCAGGGACTACTCGCCGGAATGGGCCGAGCCAATTACCTGGGTCGGTGCCGACAAGATTCGCGCCGCTGCGCGGCTCTTCGCCACCACAAAACCTGCTCTGCTGGAATGGGGCTGCGCAATCGAACATACGCCAAAGTGCATTCAGACCGTTCGCGCGGTTTCAATGCTGCCGGCACTCACGGCCAACGTGGACGTTCCCGGCGGCTGGGTCTTCGGCATGCACGGCCTCGGTCGCTTCCCGAGCCTGATCGAAAACCTGACGCCAGAAGCGAACGCTAGGCGCCTTGGCGCGGATCAATTCAAGTTGCTTGGTGGGGAAGGGGCCGACCTTCCGGCTGCACACATTCCCACGTTGCTGCAGGCGATGCGTGAGGGCAAGCCGTATCCTGTGAAGGCATTCCTTATTTTCGGCAACAACACGCTCTCGACTTATGCCAATTCATCGCTCGTCTACGAATCGCTGATGAAGCTCGAGTTCATGGTCTGCGCCGACCTCTTCATGACGCCTACGGCCGAACTGGCCGACATTGTCCTGCCCGCTGCATCATGGCCTGAGCTCAATCAACTCGCGGGCCTTCCCACTATAGCGGCCAATGTCGTGCTCGCGCAGCAGAAAGCGGTGCGCATCGGCGAATGCAAATCTGACGAGGAAATCTTCGTCGAATTGGCGCGGCGCATGAAACTTCCAGTCGGAACCGAGGAAGTCGAGGACGTGCTCGACGCGCAGCTAGCCGCGGGCAAAATTGGCATGACCTTCGATCAACTCAGACAGCGCGGCTTCATTAAGGTGCCAATGAAATATCGCAAGTTCGAGGCCGGTGGCTTCAAGACGCCGACTGGAAAAATCGAGCTATATTCGACGCGTTTGCAAGCGCTCGGTTATTCGCCTTTGCCCTATTATGAGGAACCGCCAGAGAGCCCGATCAGTTCGCCTGATGTCGCGCGCGATTACCCGTTGGTCCTGACGACGGGTGGCCGCATCCCGTTTTTCTTTAATTCGGAACATCGCCAGATTGCCAATCTGCGCAAAGCGCGCCGGCATCCGCTCGCCGAAATCCATCCGGCGACGGCGGCGCGCTACGGTATCGCCAACGGCGACTGGATATGGGTGGAGACGCGCCGCGGCCGAATACAGCAAAAAGCAAAATTGGTGCTGGGGATAGATCCTCGTGTCGTTCATGTCGAGCATGGATGGTGGTTTCCCGAGGAGCCAGCGCCCGACCACGGCATATGGAAGTCGAACGTCAATCTGCTGACCGATAATCAACCACCCTATGACCCGGCGATGGGCACCTACCAGCTGAGAGCGCTACTCTGCCGAATCGGGGTCGTGTCGGATGCACGAAAGGAACGAGATCAGCCTGGGTCGTAGATGAAAGGGGGGCTCATCACTTCTTTGGAGAACGTCTTGTCTCAAACCAGTCCTCGTTGGTATAGCCAGAGCGCGAGAGTCGAGTGCCGCCGGAACGTTCTTCGCCTTAGGTCTTTGCAACGCGATTAGCTTTGCGGAAGGGGTGTCTTCTCGACTGGATTTTTTTGTTACGTGACATTGTCTGCACTGTACCGTGACGTAACGAGTGCGATTTTGCCGAGCACACTCCGCTCACGCACACAGCACAATGCCGCCGGCGCCTGCTCGAGCGGATACACCGCGGTGACCGGCGATCTGAGTTTTCCCTCGGCCCAGAGCTGGAAGATATTCTGTTGTGCGCGACATACCATGTCGGGCGCTCGATCGCGGTAATCGCTCCAATGCAGACCAATCGCCGAGATATTTTTGATCAGCAGGTAGTTCGAGCGGATCGTCGACGGCCCGACTGAGGTGAAACCGACGACCACGATGCGACCGCACCACGCGAGCGAGCGCAGGCAGGCATCAAACACCGCCCCGCCGATGATCTCCACAATCAAATCTGCCCCCTGTCCGCTGGTTACAGCTCTGACCTCGGTGCGCAAGGCGTCCACAAGATCGGGACGATCAAGCAGAACGACGTGAAACGCACCATGGTCGCGGGCAAACGTCGCTTTTGTTGGGTTCATGCAGCCCGCCAGCACGCGTCCACCGCAGGCTTTCGCGAGCTGTATCGTAGCAGTGCCAACGACGCCAGTGGCGCCGGTCACGAGTACGGTTTCACCGGCTTTAAAACCGCCCCGCTCGAACAGTGCGAAGTGAGCCGTTTGAAAACCGAGGCCCAGACCGATGGCCGCAAGAAAGCCTAGTCGGTCGGGCAACCGATGACAAAGGACAACCGGTACCGTAATTTGTTCTACATAGCCGCCGTTCTCGACATAGGCGAGGACACGGTCGCCAGGACGAAACTCCGTCACCTGGTCGCCGACCGCGCTCACCACGCCTGTGACTTCCTTTCCAGGACTGAAGGGCAATGGCGCTAAGATCTGATACACGCCCCGTACCACGAGCAGATCGGGATAATTGACGCCGACGACGTGGACATCGATCAGCACCTCGCGCGGGCCAGGAATCGGTGACGGCACATCTACTACCCGCAAAGCTTCCGGCTCGCCGTGACTTAGAATACGGATTGCACGCACGACATCATGCCTGTGTTGCGAGTAGGTGGTTGTCGGCGCCAAGCGTGGGGGATAACTTCGTCAGGACCGTATCGCGAAAAGCGTCCGCGAGCGGGAGTGGTAGGGCGGGTATCCTGATTAGCCCTGTTCCCGTCTGGCGTCCGAAAAGGTTGTGGGCGCGAAAGTGCGGGTCCTCAACCGCTTCGGCGAGGCTAGCGACGACTGCGCAACAGGCGTCCTCGTTCGCAAAGACACGCCGCCAATGGTCGGTCGGCTTTGCAGAAATGCAGGCAGTCACAGCCTCAATTACATTCGCGGGATCGCGGCTGTCGTCGTGAAATCGTTCGTCGAGGCTGATCAATCGACAAAACACATTCCAAAACCGCTGCTCGATCGGTGCCGCCGACAGATAGCCACCGTCCGCTGTGCGATAGACTTGATACCGTGGCGAGCCGCCAGTCACGAGTTCAGCGCCGGCACGCGGCCATCGACCGGCTGCGAATCCATTTGCCAGCCCCCAATAGGCCAGGACGAACAGACTGTCGGTCATAGAAATATCCAGGCGGCTACCCTGGCCAGTGCTCTGGCGGTGCATCAGAGCGAGTAGAATGTTCACTACTGCCGGATAGCTGCCCGCTGCAATGTCGGCAATCGGTGTGGGTGGCATGCTCGGCGCGCCGTCCTTGTTCGCGGCGAGCGACAACAGTCCAGTCAGCGCTAAATAGTTCAAGTCATGACCAGCCATGCCGTGACGTGGACCCCGTTGGCCAAAGCCTGTGATGCTGCAATAGATGATTTGGTCGTTAATTGCCCGCACGGCATCGTAGCCGAGCCCAAGTCGATCCATAACGCCGGGACGGAATTGCTCAATCAGCACGTCGGCCCGCTTCAGAAGCGGCGTCAGCCGGACAAGTGCATCGGGAGCTTTGAGATCAATGGCGACCGAGCCTTTGCCTCGATTCAACATGGCAAAATTGGCGCTATCGGCGCCGAGACGCGGCTCGTAAGTGCGCATTTCGTCGCCGATGTCCGGGCGCTCGATCTTTATGACCTCCGCACCGGCTTCGGCGAGAAATAGGCTCGCCAGTGGCCCGGGCAACAGCGTGCTAAAATCAACGATATGGATGCCTGCAAGCGGCTGCATGACAACGCTTTAGCAGACTAGCGCGCGGCTGATCACAATCCGCTGGATGTCATTGGTGCCCTCGTAAATCTTTGCACCCCGCACCGCGCGGAAAATTCGCTCGACTCCAAAGTCCTCCATATAGCCGGCCCCCCCGAGCGTCTGGATCGCATCCGAGCACACGCGTTCGGCAGTCTCGGTGGCAAACAGTTTGGCCATCGAAGCTTCCCGCAAGCAAGAAAGTCCACTGTCACGCAGTGTCGCGGCGTGAAGAACCAACTGGCGTGACGCCTCAACCCCTGTGGCCATGTCGGCCAAACGAAAGGCCACGGCTTGATGTTCAATGATCCGTTTGCCAAAGCTTTTGCGTTCTTGCGCATAGGCAATGGCGATTTCCATCGCCGCGCGGGCCATTCCGACCGATTGCGCTGCGATTCCGATCCGCCCGCCCTCCAAATTAGAAAGGGCAATGCGATAACCCTGCCCTTCTTCGCCAAGGCGGTCTTCGACCGGCAGTTCGAGATCTTCAAAATGGATCTCACAGGTGTCGGACGCATTCTGCCCCATCTTTTTCTCAATACGGCCCACGCAGTAACCAGGCCTGGAGGTCTCCACGATAAAGGCGGTGATGCCGCGCTTGCCTGCACCTGGTTTAGTAACGGCAAATACGAGGGCGAGATCGGCGTTCTTGCCCGTGGTGATGAATTGCTTTGTGCCATTGAGCACGTAGCAATCTCCCCGTCGCTCAGCGGTCGTCCGCAGTGCAGAGGCATCCGACCCGCCATGCGGCTCGGTCAAGCAGAACGCGCAAAGCCGCGCGCCGCTCGCCATCGGTCGAAGATATTTCTCTTTTTGATGGATAGTTCCGTATTCGAGGACAGGCATGCATCCAACTGAATTGTGGCCGCTCATAATCGTCGAAACGGCTCCATCTCCAGCAGCAATTTCTTCGAGCGCCAGCGCATAGGCGACGTAGTCGGCGTTCGCCCCGCCCCATTCGGCCGGCACCGTCATTCCGAGAAACCCTAGCGCGCCCATTTCCTTGAGTGCGTCCCGCGGAAACGTCGACGTTCGTTCCCACTCCGCGGAATGTGGAGCGAGACGCCGCTGCGCGAATTCCCGCGCCATATTGCGGATCATTTCTTGCTCTTGTGTGAGTATCATAATTGCGTGACGCGGTAACGAGCGATCGTTCGATCAACTCACGATCCTCCACGCGACTTCTCTCCAGTCAAGCATATAATTTTAACGGCCATTCCTTGCCGGCCGACGGTCAAATCGCCATAGTGGCGACATGCGCTGGGTGGATATCGATATTGCATTACTCGGCGCGATACCCAGCATCTGAAAAGTAGTTGTAACCGATAACGGCGAAGATAATGCAATTCGACCCAATTCTGCCGTTGGCGCGCATCAAAGCGATGAAAGCGCAGGGTTATTGGAATGATCTTATCTTGACCGACTATTTTGATCGTTGGGTAGCTGACATACCCAACAAAACGGCGGTGAGCGACTTCAATTCGACCGCCCAAGTCGCCAACCGTTTTACCTATCGAGAACTAGCCGGGTATGTCGATCGGCTTGCGCTCGGACTGATGCGGCTGGGCGTCGAGAAGAACGATGTCGTCTCCTGTCAGTTCCCGAACTGGTGGCAATTTACGGCGTTGACTCTGGCCTGCGTACGCATCGGAGCCGTCATCAATCCGATAATGCCGATCTTCCGTGAGCGCGAGCTGAAGTTCATGCTCGGCCTAGCTGAGAGCAAGGTGTTTGTGATTCCACGTGAGTTTCGCGGCTTCGACTATGCGACAATGGCGCGGGGCATTCGTTCGGAATTGCCCAGCCTGCATCATCTCCTTATTGTCGGTGGCGAAGGGCCAGAGAGCTTCGAGCAAGTCCTGCTAGAAAAGCTACACGGTGCGGCTGGAGATGCAACGGAGCGTTTCAAGGCACGCCGGTCCACCGCAGACAGCGTCATGGAGCTCCTTTACACCTCCGGAACGACAGGCGAACCTAAGGGCGTAATGCATACTGCGAATACGCTATTTTCGAATCTACGTCCGTACGCGGAGCGGCTGCAGCTGACTGGCAACGATGTGGTATTGATGTCCTCGCCGATGGCCCATCAGACCGGCTTCATGTATGGACTGATGATGCCAATTATGCTCGGCGCCACGGCGGTGCTGCAGGATATTTGGGAACCAAACCAAGCTGCCACGCGAATTGGTAGTGAGCACGTAACATTCACGATGGCGTCGACGCCATTTCTCTCCGATCTCACCGAGGTCGTCGAGACGAAAAAATACGATGTTTCAAGCCTGCGCGTTTTTCTCTCTGCCGGTGCGCCAATCCCACGTGTTCTCGTCGAACGCGCAACAAAGGTACTGAACACGAATATCGTATCCGCCTGGGGAATGACCGAAAACGGCGCGGTGACTACCACGAAGCTCGATGATCCTCCAGAGAAGGCATTCCACACCGACGGCTGTACCCTGACGGGGATGGAAGTGCACATCACCGATTACGAGAACAATCCTCTACCACCCGGCGCGGAAGGGAGGTTGAAGACCCGTGGCTGTTCAAACTTCGTCGGCTATCTCAAACGCCGAGAGCTGTACGGGCACGACGCCGATGGCTGGTTTGACACCGGAGACATCGCCCGGGTCGACGCTGATGGCTATATCCGGATCACCGGCCGATCGAAAGACATCATCATCCGTGGCGGCGAAAACATTCCAGTAGTTGAAATCGAAGACCGATTGTTTCGCCATCCGGCGATCCAGGCGGTCGCCATTGTAGGCTATCCTGATCCACGGCTAGGCGAGCGCGCTTGCGCTTTCGTCGTTGTGAAGGCCGGACACACATTCTCTCATGCGGAAATGATTCAGTTTCTTGAGCAGGAAAGGGTCATCAAGCAGTATCTGCCAGAACGCTTGGAGATCGTCGCTGAGTTGCCGCGCACGCCAAGCGGTAAGGTGCAAAAATTCAAATTGCGGGAGATCGCTAAGAGCTTTTGATGCTGATCGCCGTCGCTCGATGTGCGGGGTTGTATGTCGGATGAGGAGGCGCCTTTGACAAGTGTCAAAACCTACACCGATTTGCTCTATGACGAACAAAGCGGCGTTGCCACTATCACGATCAATCGACCGGAGAAGTACAATGCCTTTCGTGGCCTGACCTGCGATGAACTGATCGACGCATTCAACAGTGCTGGTTGGAACGGAGCCATTGGCGTCATCGTCCTCACTGGTGCTGGCACCAAAGCCTTCTGCACCGGCGGCGATCAATCTGCTCATCAAGGCGGCTACGACGGGCGCGGGACGATTGGCTTGCCGATGGAGGCGCTGCACGCAATTATCCGAAGTGTTCCGAAGCCAGTTATCGCCAAGGTGCGCGGCTACGCGATCGGCGGCGGCAACGTGCTTGCGACGCTATGCGACCTCACGATCGCAGGGGAGAGCGCGCAATTTGGCCAAGTGGGTCCAAAGGTCGGCTCGGTCGACCCCGGCTTCGGCACCGCCTATCTGGCACGTGTGGTCGGCGAGAAGAAAGCGCGGGAAATCTGGTATTTGTGCCGGCGCTATAGCGCGCACGAGGCGTTGGCCATGGGGCTCATCAACAAAGTGGTGCCAGACGATCAGCTGGACGCAGAGGTCGCCGCCTGGTGCCGCGAGATCTTGGAGCACAGCCCGACCGCTATCGCGGTAGCCAAACGGTCGTTCAATGCCGACAGCGACAACATTACCGGCATTGCGGCAATGGGGCTACAGGCGCTAAAGCTGTATTATGAGACTGAGGAATCCAAGGAAGGCGTGCGCGCGTTCAACGAAAAGCGTAAACCTAATTTTCGTCGCTACGCCAAGTAACTTTCAGCGCGATTCCCAGCGAAAGTGGAACTATTTCAGCGCCGCCCTTGCTTCCGCGAGCTGCACCACCTCAGCGTGCGTTAGACGTCGCTGTATGAATCAGCTCGATAGACGTCTTCTGGTGCGGAAAGTGGTTTCGCACTACAGTGTCCAATATTGTGGATATTGATAGATTGGGGAGCGGTCTCCCCAGTCGAATGCTTTGCCATCGAGTTCAGATGGACCGCTCTGAAGTTCTTCTAAAGTTACGTCGACTTCATACGCTTCCCGTGCCACATTGTAGTTTAGTGAATTCCACGGCAACGGATAATGGTGCGTATTACCTTTGAGAAAACCGCCACACTTCACCACTGCATAGGCGACTGTGCCAGCCTTCTTTTCAAGCATTAGTCGCTCGATCGTGCCAATCTTTTGGCCGTCGCGACCGTAGACCGCTGCAGCCTCCACGCGGTCACTGGGAACTAGGGGATGTACCATAACCACCTCCCTGCTATCTCGCCGCGAAATTACGATCAGCAAACCAACCGCTCTCAAGAGCGGCATTGATTTGGGTCAACCGTTAGCGTGCTAAGATTGACTCGAGACCAGGCAAACACGGTGAGATCGCCAGGCACGGAGACCATCTCGAACTCGCAACGAAGCTAGGACCACAGCGTTCGCCGCCGTTCGCTTCTGGCCATCTCCGACCGACCGGGCAATGAGGATATAGCTGTGGGTACGAGGATGGTTGGTTTTCTAACGCGTTGATAAGTGGAATGAATTTTCGAACGATGGTGGACACTCCCTCCGCCAGCGATCGGCACGTTATTTTTGTTAAGGATTTCAGCGGCTTTTATAAGTAGTCCTTAGTTATTAAGGTACATGTCGCAGTTACAGAACGTCTTTTTGGGCGAAGGAAGCCAATGTTGTGGTGATCCGAATTAGCATCCTGCTTTTCCTCCTATGCTCGGGCGCGGCACGCGCTGACGAGCGCTTTATTACGCTAAGCTCGACAACCTCGACCCAGGACAGCGGGCTCTTTGGCTACATTCTGCCAATCTTCAAAGCTGCAACGGGCTTGAGTGTTCACGTCGTTGCAGTCGGAACGGGCCAAGCACTCGCCATTGGAATGCGCGGCGATGCTGACGCGCTCCTCGTCCATGATCGAATTGGGGAGGATAAGTTCGTAGCGGAGGGTTACGGCATCGACCGCCGCGACGTGATGTACAACGATTTCGTCATCGTTGGACCAAGCGCTGATCCGGCCCGCATCCGTGGTCTCAAAGATGCGCGAACCGCGTTCGTGCAAATTGCCGCCGCTAAGGCCCCCTTTGCGAGCCGTGGTGATGACAGTGGAACCAACCGTATGGAATTGCGACTGTGGAAGTCGGCTGGCATCCAGCCCGATCCGCACAGCGGATGGTATCGCGATTTGGGTCAAGGCATGGGGCCAACGCTGAACATCGCTGCCGGGATGAACGCCTACACGCTTACAGACCGCGCTACTTGGGCGAATTTCAAGAACCGACAGGGTCTCGAAATTTTGACCGAAGGCGATCCGGCTCTGTTCAATCGTTATGGCAGTATCCTCGTAAATCCCGTCAAGTGGCCGCAAGTTAAATTCAGCGACGCAAAGATGTGGCACGAGTGGCTCACGTCGAAACCGGGCCTCGAAGCGATCACGTCATACAAGATCAGCGGCGAAGAACTTTTCTTTCCGCCCCGTGGCGAGGCTACGCACTAATCCTCTTTCAAGCCGCGCCCGAGGTACAGGCTGACGGCGCTGACAGCCATCGAAAGAACGATCAGGATAAGCCCGAGTGCCAAAGCTTGGCTCAGGTCGCCCTTGCTCGTTTCGAGCACTATCGCCGTTGTCATGGTGCGTGTGTAGCCGCGAATGTTACCGCCCACGATGATGATGGCACCGACTTCGGCAATGGCGCGGCCAAAGGCAGCGAGGAAGGCCGTTAGCAGCCCTTCACGCCCAATGTTGAGCAGCGGCCAGATTGTGCGCCGACGTGAGGCGCCATCGACCAAAAGGGCATCGCCGTAAGACCGCCAATGCCCCACCATTGTCCGATGAACAAGCGCAATGACAATCGGCGTCCCGAGGGCGCACTGCGCGATGACCATCGCTAATGGTGTGAATAGAATGCCTAACGATCCCAACGGGCCGGAGCGCGATAGCAGTAGGTAAACCGCAAGTCCAACAACGACGGGCGGCAAGCCAAGAAGTGCATTGGCAAGCACGATCAAGGCGCTTCGGCCTGGGAAGCGGTAGACGGCAAGAGCAGCCCCAAGGGGTGCGCCTATGATAAGCGCGCAGACGCTGGCTGTGAGGCTCACTTTGAGAGAAAGGGTGACTATCTCGCGCAAATCGGCATCAAATCGGCCGATCAAAGCAAAAGCGCCGGAGACAGCGGTGGCAAAATCGTTCATGGTGTATTCCTTGCACTCTCAAGAGCGGGAAGCGTTCTTTTAGCAAAATGCGCAGTAACGACATTGGCTTGTTGATTTGCGGAGCCGCGCTGGCACTCTTGGCGATTACCCGAGCATGGCCGCAGCAAATGCAGCCAGCAGACGACATTTCAATGCACACAATCCGTCAGCCCTACAACATCGAGACCTTCGGTGAATTTCGCAAGCTGATGATGACGGGTGAGTTCACCGCCAAGGTGCAATTAGTCACCGTAATGGCGAAGCACCCAACGACTGGGGTCGGAGCGGTGGCCGATGCGCGAGGCGAAATTTCAATTTTTGATGGCAGGCTTGTTGTTAGTTACGGCAAAGGGGGGAGGCCCCCCGACGCGAGTTCAGAATACGCCGCGCTGTTGGTCCTGGGATCAGTGAGCGACTGGCAAAGCGTTCGAGTAGACGAGGACGTCGCGGCAGACGACGTTGAGACCTACATTGCCGCTGCCGCGAATGCTCACAGTATCGACCCGAACAAGTCTTTTCCATTCGAGGTTCGAGGTAACATTGGACCTTACGTTATGCACGTCACCGCGGCACCGACTGGCGGTCCACACGGCATGGGATTGCCGATGGCGGTTACCGTGAAGCATGATGGTGACCGGCTCGACGGTTTAGTGACGGGTGTCTACGTTTCGCCGGACCTTATGGGCATCGCAACTCACGGCGGGGAGCGCACGCACGCGCATTGGGTGTCGTTAGATGCGAAATCGACCGCTCATTTAGACCGCTGGGGCATCAGAGCGGGCGCGTTCCTTCTGCTGCCAAAACCGTAGGTCACTTGCAACAAGTTGCGCGGTAGGGAGAAATCCTGGCCGCTACTTGCCAAGCATGGACGCTACCGCAGACGCGAAATAGTGACGATCACTCGGTGTGAGATAGCCACTCTCAGCGAGACGCGCCGCCATTGTGCGGAGTGAGTGAGGCCGACCGCCAGGATTGTGATGGAGTAACTCCGACACCCGCCAAGTATATGCCGGATCAGCTCGGAGGTCGGGCCGTCATCAAGGAACGACACAGGGCTATCGGGACTACCCGCAGCCGCTCCGGCTTGCTAGGCTTGACCTGCGAAAAGCATTGCCAACGCCTGTTTATCGGAACGAAAAGATGGCAACGACGACGGTCGAGGGCGGGGGCCGTTCATTGCTATCGCTTGCTGTCGGTTCGCGGCTGACGACCGCAATTTGGAATGCCCTTGCCGTAGCGATAGCGCTCATTGCCTGGCAATTGGCCGCCATGGCGATTGCATCGCCGTTTTTCCCAGGCCCTATCAAAGTGGCGCAAGCGTTCCTTCGGCTGGTCGCCCATGGCGACACCTACGGTCACTCGCTGTGGGCTCACGCCTGGGCGAGTATCGAACGGGTTCTGGTGGGCTTTGGACTAGGCGTCTTAGGCGGCGTCCCACTGGGGCTTTTGATGGGCCTCCATCAACCTATTTATATGCGGACCCGCGCCGTCCTGGAACCATTTCGGTTCATCCCTCCGATCGCATGGATTCCCTTGGCGATCATCTTCTTTTCAGGACTTGCCCGCTTTGCATTCTTGATCTTTCTCGGTGCGTTCTTTCCCATATTTACATCCACCTTAGTCGGCGTTGCCCGCGTTGAACCGATCCATCGCAAAGTCGGCTTGGTCCATGGTGCGAGCAAATTCTGGATTCTTTGTCATGTCGTAGTCCCGACAGTCTTGCCCGACATTCTGGCCGGGATGCGCGTGGGGCTGGGAGCGGCGTGGCTGACTATCGTTGCGGCGGAATTGGCCGGCGGTATTTCGACCGGGCTGGGCCGGATGATGACGAATTACGCTGAATTGGTCCAAGTACCCGAGGTCATTGTTGGAATGCTTCTCATCGGCTTCATCGGTTTTTTGATGAACGAGGGTCTACTGCTGCTCGAGAAATATCTATTCCGCTGGCGCTGGCAGGTCACTTTGTAGGATCAGGCATGGCTAAGGCGTGTTCCGCACATCGGCGCCCGAAGGTCCAAGTTAGCGCCTCCCACAGCTACGGCGCGCTGCTCGTGCACGATCATATCCAATTCGCCGTCGCTCGCAACGAGTTCGTCTGCATTTGCGGCCCCTCTGGCTGCGGTAAGACAACACTGCTTGATTACCTTGCCGGGATACTGAAGCCGACCCGCGGCAGCGTCCTGATCGATGGCGCACCGGCCGACCCAAAACGCCACAGCATCTCCTTTGTGTTCCAGGAGCCATCGACATTTCCATGGTTGACAGTGTTCGACAATGTCGCGACGGGGCTGCGCATCAAGGGCGTGCCAAAGGCGGAGGTTGCGGCCAAGGTACGCGAAATCATCGATCTTGTCGGCCTGACGGGATTCGAATCTTATTACCCGCACCAAATCTCCGGTGGCATGAAACAGCGGGTCGCGATCGCCAGGGCTTTTGTCACCGACGCCGATCTCATTTTGATGGACGAGCCGTTCGTCAGCCTCGATCAGCCGACGCGCGAACGCATGCAGCGGGAAGTTCTCGACATTTGGCGGCGTCGCGTGCGCACCGTGGTTTTCGTCACTCATAATATTGAAGAGGCGGTTTTTCTCGGCGACCGCATCTTGATATTATCGGACAAGCCCGCTCGTATCGTCGCTGATCTGACTGTATCTTTGGGCCACCCGCGTGACCCACTCTCGAGCGACTTCATGCGGCTGCGCGCGGAATGTGTGCATTGGCTACGCGCATCGAGTCGTGCCGGCGATCATGGCGACGGAAAGGGCGCGGAACAACTTTCCGAAAGTGCGGGCGAAATGCTCGTCGAGCCGCGACCTTAGCGGAATGGGAGGACACGCATGAATTCGAAAGACAAGCTGCGCGGATCAACGATCGGTTCGGCAGCGGCAATGCTATTCGCGTTAGCGGCTCTCACCATGAGCGCGGTAAGGCCCGCCGGCGCACAAGACTTGACGAACGTGCGGTTTGGCGATCAAACCGGCTCGGAAGTCGACTACGCAGCCGTGTGGGTGGCGGACTTGAACGGCTATTATAAGGACGAGGGTATCCAGCTCGAGCGCAAGACCTATGCGAACGGGCCCGCCGCGCTCCTCGATCTCAACAATCTGGATGCAGTCACCGCAGCTATTGTTCCTTACATGCTGTTCGCAGCTCGTGGCGGCGATGTGACGATGGTGATGTCGACGACCAAAGGCAACGCACCGATCGTGGGCAAGAAGCAATATACATCGGTAAACCAGCTTGCCGGTAAGAACGTCGGCACGCCCGGGATCGGCACTATTCACGATGCGGTCCTCGGCTATATCGAGGAAACCCAGGGATTCAAAGTCAATCACGTGCCGGCAAAAATCAGCGATGTTGCGGTCATGATTGAAAAGGGCGATGTCGAGGCTTTCATCGGATGGGAGCCTGCTTCCGCGGCCGCGATTGCGCAGGCGCCAAACCTCCTGCACTACATCCAGCAGCTGCCGCCGATAGCAAACGCCGAAAGCCTCGAACTGGCCTTTCGCCCCGCCTACATCAAGGATCATCCAGAAACCGTGGTTAAGTTCATCCGTGCCACGCTGAAGGGCATCGACTGGATCAAGGCGAATGGACCAGAAAAGACGGCAGAGTTGCTTTCTAAGAAAATGAACGATCCAAGCTCCTACGCGATTAATCTGGAAGCGCTTCAGTCCGTCGATCTGACGAAGCCGCTCATTGATATGCCCTCGGTACGAGTCTGGCTCACCGCTATCGCCAAGCAGGGCAAGATTCCGGAGGATCTCGTGAAGGACGTCGATGGTTGGGTGGGGAAATATGTCGACTATTCTTATTTGAACAAGGCTCAGGCGTCTTTGAACAATTAATTAGCTTTACAACAACGCCGTCGGGCTATCGTCATGGAAGCTCGGCAGAGCTGATATAAACGCGCGTCACCTTACGTGCGGCCAATTCGCGGATCAGCCGTACCAAGGGTTTCTCGAACAAATAATGTGTTTGCATTGGA
>Ga0187778_10001438_pt1 | contig 16570 bp, 10 predicted proteins | sample 1015_Q2_SP5_20_M_FD_132418 | JGI IMG/M metagenome (GOLD analysis project Ga0187778, IMG submission 132418) | Tropical peat soil microbial communities from peatlands in Department of Meta, Colombia - 1015_Q2_SP5_20_MG | ecosystem: Environmental > Terrestrial > Soil > Wetlands > Peat | place...
ATGCGCTGCTGGACGGCCAGGTCATCGATTTGCCGGACGCAGTCTTCAATGGCGGGAGGAGTGGCGCTCTGGCCCAGAGCCAGGCGTGCGCAGGCCGTATCCAGTACGCTCACCGCCTTGTCCGGCAGCTGGCGTCCCGCGAGATAGCGGTGCGACAGGTGGACGGCTGCGGTCAGACCGTCATCGAGAATTCGTACCTTGTGATGTTTCTCGAGGGAGGGAATGATACCGCGCAGCATGGTCAGGCACTGGGTCTCGATAGGCTCTTCCACCTTGACCACCTGGAAGCGTCGTGCCAGCGCCGGATCCTTTTCAAAATATTTCTTATACTCCGACCAAGTGGTGGCGGCGATAGTGCGCAATTCTCCGCGCGCCAAAGCCGGTTTCAGCAGATTCGCCGCGTCGCCCTGACCCGCCTGGCCACCGGCGCCGATCATGGTATGAGCTTCGTCGATGAATAGAATGATGGGTATGGGCGAGGACTTGACTTCCTCGATCAGGCCTTTCAGGCGATTCTCGAATTCGCCCTTGATCCCCGCTCCGGCTTGCAGCAAGGCCAGGTCCAGGGTTCGTATGATTACGTTGCGGAGCGGCGGCGGGACGTCCCCCTGGGCTACGCGCAAAGCAAAGCCCTCTACTACCGCGGTCTTGCCCACGCCAGCTTCGCCGGTGAGGATCGGGTTGTTCTGCCGACGTCGCATCAAAATGTCGATGACCTGGCGGATCTCAAAGTCACGGCCCAGGACGGGATCGACCTTCCCCGTCTTAGCCTTTTCGGTGAGGTTGACGGTGAACTGGTCGAGGTTGGGAGTTTTACCACCGGCCCTAGGTCCAGCCGAGGGCGCACCCGGCGCAGCCTCCACGCTCGCGGCGGCCTGGGCTTCTTCGCTCGAGTTGGCCACAATCGTGGCGAAGTCCTTGCGGAACGCTTCGGCCTGAACCTTCTGGAACTCCCGGCTGACGTCGCGCATGAGCCGCACCAATTCGTCATTGGTCGCCAGAGCAAGGATGGTGAAGCCGCTGCGGACCTGGCCCGCGCCATAGTCGATTGAGCCCAGGGTCCAGGCCTCGGTCAGCATTTTGATGAGCGTCGGGCTCAGTGCGGGGGTGCGCGCGTTGCCCGACTTCAGGCGGTCGAGGGCTCGGGCAAGCTCACCCGAAAACCTGGAGACGTCAATCCCGAAATGCTTGAAAATCGTCGCCGCGTCGTTGTCCGAGGAGTCGAGCAGCTTGGTCAGATAGTGTTCGACTTCGATGTCGTAGTGAGTGCGTGACAGGCACAGTCCGGCTGCGGCTTCCAGTGCGCCCCGGGTCGAGTCGTTGAGTTTGCCGATCAAAGCCTTCAGGTTCATTTTGCTACCCCTCCCGCCACATCCAAAGCGAGCACAGTATCGTCTGGATCCCGTCCCAAGGGCGCGGACTTCAGCCATGAAACCCAACCCAGCTGCGGCATAGACGTCTCCTCCGCTCCCAATTCGCAGGCCGGGACCTGCTCACGCTCGAGAACCAGCTTTACTTCAAAATCCCACTCGTCGTTTGAAAAGAAACGCACCCAAGCCCGCAAGGAATCCCAGCACGAGCCATCGGGAAGGAAATCCGAGTACCTCTCCAGATTCAGCGGCCCCAAAACAATACGCACGCGGGATTGCTGGTTCCAGACGGCATCGCCGACCACGGCTCCAAAACCCAGCTCTTCGCTCTCGCGGGTGGCCTCGGACAGGCTGCACTGTGTGTCGGGCTGCAGATGATACCAGCCTCCGGAAAACTGTTCGATGTCGACGGGAACATCGAAGTAGTCGGCGAGAATCTGGCGCAAAGCCTGGGCCGAGCGTGGACGCTGCGCCAATAAGCCGGAGTAGTAGATGAGAGCGTCATCCGGAATGGCCTGGCGATCTTGCAAACCGTCCGTGCCCAATCCCACCAAGCCGAGAAGCTGGACGGAGAAACGAGTGCGCTTGCCCAGTTCGGAGGCTACGTCAAAGCGGTGCTTTCTCCATGCCTGGTAGAAAAGGGAAATCATGCGGTGGTTGAAAATGTCCAGAAAATCCCGAAGCGATGTGTCGGAAGACCGCAACCTTTCGATGATGAGCGACGTGTAAGGATTCGGCAGCGCGCCTTCGGGGCCGGTGAGGCCCATGAAATTCACGATCATTCGCGCCGGCCTGTTCTCGGGCCAGTCCAGCGCCTGGATCTGGCTGGCGGGGAATGCCAGGGAGGGATGAGCGCCAAAGTGTGCCACCTCCTCGGCGGGCTGCTCAAACTTACCGACTGGCGTTCGTCCGGGCAGAAGCTTCTCGAGCAGACGCACTGCCTGGAAAAACTCGAAGCGGAACGGCTCCTGGCGAAGCTTCTGTCCCACAGCAGAAGCTAAATCAGGATGGATTGTCCGGCTCTCGGTGGCCACTCTCCCAAGGGCTCCTTTCGCTGGCGGCTTCGCGCCACCAGCTGACTGAAACTGTTCATGGAAACGTAAAGGCCGAAGAATCTTTCCAGCACACTGGCAAACAAGTAGACTCCGCTGCCACTGAACTGTTCCTCGTCGAACTCCATTTCCACGCGCGTGCCGCGTGCAAAGCTGATGCCGTTTTCAGAAACTACCCGGGTAAAATGGCGCCGGCCGTCCACGGTACTGATACCGCCAATTTGCTTTTTCACATCGGGCGATTCAGAAAAGTCGTAAAGCTCGAGAATTTTCTGCAGCGCCTCCTTGCCTTCGTCGGCCAAAGACAGATAGTTGAGTGACAGATGCGAGATAAGGCTCCAGAGAGTCTTGCCTCCCAACGGAGGGCGCAGCGTCCGGCTGGGTTTGTGTAACGCTACAATTTTCTTGATCGCAGCGGCGCCAGCCATCTCGAAATCGCCGCTCTCGCTGCCGAAAGGCAGGCGCGCGACCAAGTCACGATTGGTGCAGGTACAGCGCACCGTGATGGTATCGTATTCAAGTTCCAGCGGGCGCGTCGAGATGTCAACTAGCGACAGAAAAACATCCGTCCCCTCGTCCCCCTTGCGCGCAGAAGGCGCGCGGGTTGTGTACCAGTAGGCAGGATTCGACTCTTGCACGGCGTGCCGTTGGGAATATAGCGGCTGGTAGGTGATCGTCTCATGAGTCTCCGGATCGGTACTGACAACCTCATCCACGGAGTAGACCTCCATTGTCTGGCGGCGGCGCGCGTCAGGCACGATCGGGTATTGGTAGCGGGTTTGGTCGACGAGGACGGGCTCCGCCGTCTGGGCAAACAAGTTGATGATGGGTGTGCAGCCCAGGCGTAGCGTTTTTGCATCCACCGCCACTTCCAGGCGATGATGGCGGCCATCGTGCTCAAAGGATGAGATCAGGAACAGGATCTCAGCCTTGGATTTGAGACCGGCCTTGCGCAACTCGGATAGCCCGTCCAGAGCCAGGAAGAAAAACTTCTCGGGAAATGCGAAATACTCCTGCAGCAGACGATATCCCACGAACGACCGCCGGGGATAGGGCAGGACATCCTCGTCTTCGGCGAAGCCCATGGGGCGCAGATTTCGCGCCGACAACTCCCGCACCGGAGCCTTGGGGTTCAGAGGGTCGCGTATCACAATTCGGGTGCAGTTTCTGCATAGTAGCTCGTAAAGGGCATGCACGGCCGCGCTTTCCCCGTTCAGATAGAAGGCGAGGCTCTCCAGGGGAAGCTTGTCGAAGCTGACATCCGGAAAGCACTCGAGCTCCACCCGCAAGACCGCAGCTTCGGATGAACGCAGCGTCGGGCTGAGCCGGTCCGGCGTCAGCCACCGCGCCTGGGCTATCTTCACCGGCCACAAATTGGCGTCGTAGCAGGTCCGGAACTTGCACGGAACTCCGTCGACCGGCTTGGAATAGAGTACCGTCCCTTTCGGAATTCGCAGATTGCTGGTCAGCTTGCCGCGCTCTGGGTCGGTGTTGAACTCGGCAATGGACATGGAAGGGATGGGACGCAGATAGTGAGGATAAAGGATGTTGAGCAGGGACTCGGTAATCTGGGGGAAATCGTCGTCGATGCGGAGATGCACGCGCGCCGCCAGCAAGGCGAAGGACTCGATCATCCTCTCAACGTGGGGATCTTCGCAACGGTCCTGCTCCAGTTGCAGCCGGGAGGCGATCTTGGGGTGCTTCTCGGCGAACTCGGCGCCCATCTGGCGCAGGAAGCTGAGTTCGCTTTCGTAATAGTTTCTCAGTTCATCGCGCACCGTCTCCTCCCTTGACCTCGTACTCGCACTTGCCGAGTTCGAGCACGGTATCGAAGCGGACTGGCTCCGGTGCTGGATCCATGCAAAGCAATCCTTCAATCACGAATTGGACAGTTCGAAAACTGCCCTCCAACGCCTCCATTTTGACCTTGGCGCGCTTCAGCCGCGGTTCAAAAACAGCAATGGCGGACTCCATCTCCCGCACCAGATCGCTATGATCCTTGCTGGACAGGACCGACTTGCTCGAGATATCCGCAAACCCATAGTGATAAACCGAGCGAGCCGTCTCGCGCGCGGAGTCAGGAGCCGGTTCGATGGTGCGGCGCGTGTTGAGCAGCCATTCCAAGTCGCGCTTGACTGCATTCTTCAGCTCACGCAAGGATTGCGGCCGGTTTAGCGGCACCTCGCTGTTGCTCTTTGGGTCCTTATCGATCAGCCGATCAAGCACGGAGAGGGTGACGGGGCCGCTGGCTTCGCGTCTAGCCATGGTTTATTTCCCGTCCCCGAGGGCCTGCGCCGGGTCGAGCCGGCAGATGCGCTCGAAAAGTTTCTGTTGCTGTGCTTTGTCCGCCTGGATCCTCTGGCTCAGCTTCATGATGGTGGACAGTGCGCCGGCAACCAGTCCAGGGTCTTCCCAGTCGTCAAGCTTGTGGTTCTCAATGGTTGCCGCAAGATCATCGAGAATCGGCTGAGCAATGTTCTGCTTGCTCGTGGAGGCGCACATCTCCACTAATTGCATTTTGCGGCGGAAGCGCTCCCGACCAGACCGTTGCCGCGCGATGTCCTGTTGCAGGATTTCGAAGGCCTTGCGCTCCTGTCCCTGGCGCAGAGCCTGCAGTGCGGTTATGTAGACATCCGTGGGCTGCCCCGGCCAGCGCGAGGCAAATCCGTTGGCGGCTGCCGAAGTCGGAGTGGTGGCGGAAGCATCCGGGGCTGCGGCTGGAGGCTGGGGTCCCTCGCTGAGGGTTTTTAGCCAGGCACGCGTCTCGGCATTCGCGGCCGGGGTATCATCCATGAGGGTTGCGTCCAGCAGTTGCGGGATGTCGGTCACCAGTGCCTTCAACTCCGAACGAACGGCACGGGCGATTGCCTCGTAGTCGCTGCCCAGGGCTTCGCAGGCTTCGATTTCAAAGCGCTGCAGATCCAGCCAGGCGCGGCTGCAAGGAAGAGCCATCGCACTTTCCGCGGCCTCGAGCAGTTCGTCCCACTTCTTGTCGAGCGACAGGCGTTTCAAGTGCTTGCGGAGTTCGGTGGGCGGAGCTTCAAACAGGGTCGGGTCCGCGCGGTCAATCGCCGCGCGCAGTTCGCCCCAGCGCAACCCGCGCAGCATCAGATAAGAGGCGGGACTCTTGGGCTCGCGGCGCCGCAGGAACGCCGCCGCTTCTGCAATCTTGCGGATAGCGTCCAAACGGTCCGGAGGTTCGGAGGACGTCTCCACCGAAATCAGCACCCCGGTGTGAACCGGCCCTGATTCACCCGCAGCGCCGGCGGCAGCTTCAGCGTCGCCTCCGGGCGCAGCCGGGACCGCCTCTACCGGGTCCGGCTCCTTCTCGCGCTTTTTTTGCAGAAATCCGTGAACAATGTGACGGGTTGCTTCCAGGGCTGATTTCAGCGGGCCAAACGACGGTCCCTCGCTGCCCAGCTTCTCATCACAAAATTTGTTCAGTTGAGCCAGGGTTTGCAGACAGGTGTCGAGGTCTTTCTCAGCTTGCGCATAGAATTTCTTGGGAGTCTCTTCGAAGGCCTTGTCAAAAACCTCAGGCGTCAACTTGCCTTCCTTGATGAGTTGCGCCCGCTTATTCTTGGCGTCGTCGGTCTTGGCCTGGTCCTCGTAGCCCGTCTCGCGGGACTGCTGATAATCGAATGTGCTGTAGCGTGCCTTCTCGACGACGGGCACAAGTTTCAGGGGGATCTCCAGCTTGGTTCCGACAAATCCCAGCGGAGCCGATCGCGGTTGTAGGTCCCCGTCTTCAGGCTCGGGATAGACGCTGTCCCAGAATTTCTCCGACAAGCCGGAGCATACGAGGAGACCGTCCTTCAATCCGGCAAAGCCTCTCTGCTTGAGCAGGGCCTCGGTTAGCCAGGCCGCGAGCTGCAGATCTTTGGTCTTGTTGGCGAGGGCGTCCATGGTGAGCTTGATCACCACTGGGTTGTCGGCTACCTTGCGATCCTTTTCGGACATTCCCGGCGGAGGTTGATCCTCTTCCCGCCGAGCCTCCTTGACCTTGTCATAAACGGGATCGTAGCGCAGGCTCACCCCACTGGGGTTGGGCCCTGCGATGGGACTCAGGAGATCGTCAGGTAAAGTCATGGCTCGTCACACGACCACGGGGGCCGCATTAAACTCCAAGGCGCGCAGTTCGAGGAGCGGAATTTCCTCGTCGTCCACCAGCCACATTTTTTGGCCGAAGGGAACCTGATCGTCGTAGTTCTCGGCCTGCTCCCACACGGTGGCGCGTCCCAGACGCACCATGTCGTCCGGGTGCTTCCAGGAGAAAGGAGACAGGACAGGAATCAGAACCTCGCCGAGTTCGGTTCCCTTGAACGCAGGAGTGGTTCGCACGGCGGCCGGAGTCCACAGCAGGTCGCGCAACCGCTTGGGAGGCGCGATTTGAATCGAGGCGACGTGTGCGAAGGGGAGCAGCAAGTAATTGCCCGCCGCGAACAGTTCGAGCCTGCCTCCGATTCTGGGGTCGGCGTCAGAAAAAGAAGAAAAAAGCTTGCCGTTGAGGGAGCCGGAACGATCTGCCTGGGATGCTTCGCCGTGATTCGGATACTCACCACGCGAGAACAAGTCCTGCCGCTGCCGCTCGGCATACAGCGCGCTACGGTAAAGTAGCACCCCTATTTCACTCGTCGGTCCAGCCTGGCCCAGCACCTCGAGTTGCTTGTCCGCCCGGTCGTACTCGCCGGCAAAACACAAAAGCTCGAAGAGAAACGTTCGCCGGCGGGCATCCGTCGGATTGTCTCGAACTTCGGCGCCCAGAGCCTTGAGAGCTTCCGCCAAGTGCCCTGCCCGAAACAGCTCTTGAGGGTTCATCTCTGGCTCTCCATCAGGGCCGCTCCCTCGCAGATGCGAAACGCAATCCCTGCCGCAGGCGGGACCACTCCCCGAGCCGCGGTCGTATTAGTCCGACCAACAACAGTCATTCGGATCAAGGCGCCTTCACGGCCCACGCGGGCGCCGTGAAGACACCTCTCAACTGGATTCAGCAGCAGCGCCAGCCGACAATGCTACGCAGCCGCCACCGTCTTGATATCGTAGGTTGCCTGACCTGCCAAGGTAACCGCGCCGCTTGACGTATCCTGCGTGTAGTATTGGTACTGGATCTTTTCGTACGCGATGCTGAGACTCGCTGGAGGGGTTCCTGTCGATCCCCCGCCTGTAGTAAAACTGGTAACAAAACAATTGGTCATCGTTATTACCAGATAGTTGTAAGGGGTTCCCCCGCCTCCCGTCTTGCGGCCGGTGAACGTCACTGTGGCGATATGCGTCCCCTTGGTCAAGTTCTGCACGATCTGGAAGCTGCCGGCCTCCAGCGAAAACGTGCACGAGAAGTCCATTAGCGAAGGCTTTCCCGCAGCGAGACCCTTACCGCCGAGACTAGCCTGATTGGACGCGCCCCAGCTCCAGCTGTCGAGATCGATGTTGTTGGTCATGCCTTGCGCTTGCGATTCTCCGCTCACACCGGCAATAAGCAAATAACAATCACTGGGCATTGCTGCTACCTCCTCCATTTTAGAGAAATGAATTTACTTAGCTCCGGGACCTTGGTGCTGTCCCGCCAGTCCGGACACAATTCAAAGACCAGAATCACCGCTTCGCCGGTTCCGGCAAGTCGGCAACCAGTCGGAGAGAAACACTCAGCTCGTCTAATTGAAAGTGCGGGCGAAGATAGGTGATCGCCCGGTAACAGCCAGGCTTGCCTTTGATCTCCTCCACGTCCACACGTGCTTCCCGCAAGGGAAACTTGGCCTTGGTTGCCTGATCGGCCTTGTCATCCTGGGTTACGTACTGGCTGATCCAGCGATTCAGGAAGCGCCAACAATCGTCGCGTGACAGGAAGCTGCCGATCTTGTCGCGCATCATCGCCTTGAGATAATGTGCGAACCGGCAGGTGGCCATCATGTAGGGCAATTGCGCCGAAATGCGGGCGTTAGCGGTGGCGGAATCGAGATCGTAGACCTTGGGCTTGTTGCAGGACTGGATGCTGAAAAAGGCAGCTTTATCGGTGCCCTTGCAGTGAACCAGCGGTACTAATCCCTGGTCTGCCAACTCTTTCTCTCTGCGGTCGGTTATGGCGATCTCCGTCGGGCACTTGATCGCCACGTCGCCCTGGTCCGTCCGGAAGGTGTGCGCCGGGAGTCCCTCGACCAGCCCGCCGCCCTCTACGCCTCGGATGGCAGTGCACCAGCCGTACTGGGCGAAGGCCGTGGTCATTCTGGCGGCCAACGCATAGGCGGCGTTCCCCCAGAGGTACTTGGAGTGATCCGTGCCATCCACTCCTTCTTCAAAATTAAAACCCTCCACCGGCTTGGTATCCTTGCCGTAGGGCAGGCGCATCAGAACTCGGGGGCAAGTGAGGCTCACATACTTCGAGTCCTCGCTCTCCCGGAAAGACTTCCACTTGGCGTACTCCGTGCTGTCAAAGATCTTAGCGATATCGCGCGGCTGGTCGAGGGCGGTGTAGCTCGGCATGTTCAGCAACTCCGGAGAGGCCGCGGAAATGAAGGGCGCGTGCGCGCCTGCCGCCACTTGCGAGACTTTTTCCAACAATTCCATATCCTCGGGATGTTTGCTGAATTCGTAGTCGCCGACGATGGTGGCGTAGGGCTGGCCACCAAAGATGCCGAACTCATCCTCATATACTTTCTTGAACAGCGCGCTCTGGTCGAATTCAGGAGCGCGCTGCAAGTCGCGCAGCAAATCTTTCTTGGAAGCGTTCAGAATACGAATCTTGAGTTGAGTGCCGGTCTCCGACTGGTCGAGCAGGTACCGAAGACCCCGCCACGTCCCCTCCAGCTTCTGGAACTGAGCGTTGTGTAAGACCTCGTTCAGCTGAAGGGAAACCAGGTGGTCGATCTGTGCAATGCGGGCAGAAATCATCTGGTCCGCATCGCGGCCTATAGTCATCGAGCCTTCGAGCACCTGCGCGACGAATTCCTTGACCAGGTTCTTTCCCCGCTCCCGCGCGCTGTTGTCGGTGAACCGTCCCTGCTGAATGATCTGGTCGAGAAGACTGGCTTCCGATGTTTGTTCCACCACCGCCGGCGCGGCTGTCGATTTTTGTGCCTCAGCCATTGGATTCCTCCTTCCCACCAATCTCGGACTTCAGCTTATCCAGCTTGTCTGTCTTGCTCACCGCCTCGAGCAGAGCCTCATCCAGCTTTTCGTTGGTCTGCAACGTGCCTTTGAGATCGTTCAGGCGTGTGCGGAGGTCCAGCAGTTCACGCAGGGGCTTCACTTGCCGCGCAACCTGCTCCGGCTCGAAGTCTTCCAGGCTCTTGAAGTGCAGGTCCACCTTCAGCTGGCCGGCGTTAGGATCCTCACTGAGTTTGTTCTCCACGGCAAAGGCGAGGTGAGGAGTCATGCTCTCGAGCACGGAATCAAAATTGTCAGGATTGACTTCGACAAAGCGGCGCTCCTTGAGCCTGGGTAGTGGCTGTTCCGGTTGACCGGTAAAATCGCCGAGAACACCGACCACGAACGGCAACTCCTTTATTTCAATGGCATCGCCGGTTTCAACGTCGTAAGTGATGTGGACCCGAGGCGGGCGCACTCGACCCAACTTCTGCTGCGTGCTTTGCTTAGCCATGTGGTTCTCCCTCCCTCTCCGAAATACCGAGAAAACTCGCTGCCGATATCCGGCTCTGCTTTGTCTCGCGGGGATTCAAATCAAATGGATTACCTGAAAGCGGAGCCTTTTCTCAACCCTGCCGCCAAGAACCCCACCTGACGCAAAGTCAAGTGGTGCATTGGTTTATCACAAGCCGAAAGCGGAGTCAAGAAGTCCTCCGTCTGCGGATTTTCGGACTACGCCGACGGTGACGAGATTGGACAACGTCCCTTGGCCCTCCTCCCAACCCTCAGCGCTTCCATCGTCCCGCCATGGCCCGCAGGGGCTCGGCAATCGACTGAAATCTCATCAGCCGGACTCGGTCTTTGCCTTTGAACGACACCAGCGGCATCAGGCCGCATTCCAAGATGTGCTCGGCTGCATTTTCAGTGAAGAGCGCTTCGGCACAGGGCTTCAACACCGATTCGCCATTCTGTTCGTAAACATGGAGGGGCAAGCCGTCGAGTTCGGAAATAACGCCGGGGTGAAGATTCCATCCATACTCGCTGAAGGACTGAGCCAGCAACAGCGCGCAAACGAAGGCGGGATTGCCCCACAGATAGTTTTCGTGTGACGGCAGATCGGGCATTTCCTCAAAATCGAATGACTCGATCGGATCGGTTTTCTTGCCGTAGGGCAGACGCAGCAGGAATCGTGGCAAAGCCAGACCAAAGGCGTTGGCTTCAGGCAATCGCCGCAATGCTGCCCAGGCGGCTGATCCGTCTGCATCTTGCGGCGGCTTCCAGTCTCGCGGCTCCGGCGTGACGGCAAGGGAGGTGCAGCCCAGCAAGCGCGGGCTAGCCGCTGCCAGGAACGGGGCACCGGCCGCGGCCGCAATTTTCGCCAACCTGCCGAGCAGTTCTGCATCTGCGCGTTCGGGGCCGAAAACATAGTTGCCGGCAATCACGGCCCAGGGTTCAGCGCCCGGCGTGCCCACACTTTTCTCCACCAACCTACGGAAAGTGCCGGTTGCACGGAGGTCAGACGCCGATTCCAGGTCGGCTGCCAATTCCTCTCTCGAGATATCAATCAGGTAGAGCTTGAGCTGAGAGCCGGTTTCGATCCGCCGAACCAGCAGGAACCCGGCTCGCCAGGCAGCCTCGAGAGCCTGAAAATCCGGTGCGCGCAGCACCGCCCGCATCTGCGCGCTGATGGCGTGATCGATTGCGTCTACGACTTCGGTCCGCCGCGGATCCGTAGGGGCAACCAAATGCGGTTCGGTCACGCGACGCACAAAGTCTTGCAACTCGTCGGGCGCACGCCTGGGCCGGTCACTGGAAGCTTCGGTCTGCTCAATCATTTGGTCCAGCAGGTTGCCCGCGGCAACGCGTGGAACGGCCGAGGCAACAGAAGGCGGTGGCTCGCTTGCGTCCGGTTTTGTTGGGGCCGGTGGGCCAGAACCTAATCCCAGTTCTTCGACTGCCGCTGCGAAACTGGCGGGATCTTGCAGGCGGGCGCGGATTGCCCGCAGACGCTGGAACAGAGGGGCGCGCTCAAAGAGCCGGTCAGGATGAAATTCGTCCAAGCCGGAGAATTGCAAATGAACGGTGCCGCCGATGCCAAGCTGCAATTGAATCTCGGGAGAGAACTTTGCCAGCACCTCGTCAAAGTTGTCGCGGTCGATCAAAACTTGACGGCGACTGGCAATCGAGCCCGGTTCACAGACCCCGCGGCTGGTCCGACCGCTGAAGTCGCCGAGAATCGCTACGCAGAACGGAGCGTCGGACTCGGGGGTAGCGGGCGAGTCGCTTCCGCCCACCGTAAGGTTGACTTCACCAAAATCGAAGAGTCTCGCCATCGCGGCTCCTTGGAGCTTTGCAGTTTGAGCGTCGATCGAACTCGCCCAGTATAATCGGTGGCTGGGCTGGCCATCCTGATGAGGCTCACAATATGAACCCGGGGCAGGGAAGAGTCCACCCTCCTGCCCAGGAAACCGTTGGCGGTCGGACGCCCAGCCCGGTGCATGCCGCGCACTCCTCCCGAGTCACTTTTTTGATCACCCGAAAGGTTGTTTTTGGAGTAAGATAACGGCGTCGGTTCCAGTGGGGCCTGCGCCCCTCGGACGCACCGGCTGCCTGCTGCGATAGCTTTTCTGGGCTGCAGTTCCCCCGCGAATCGAGAGTTTTCGAACCTACTTGAAGGTGGGAATGCGATGTCCACTCCTGTTGTACCGCGGAATATTGCGGGCCGATACGACATAAAACACATCCTCGGACAGGGTGATGCGGGGGTGGTGTACCGCGCCTATGACACGGTGACCGGCGCCGATGTTGCGCTCAAGCTGCTGAATGCTTTTCCGGACGCGGTGACGCTGCAACTTTTTAAGAAAGACTGCGCCATCCTTTCGCTGAGCAAGCATCCCAACATTCTTGAAATTCTGGACATCGGCGAATTCGAAGAGGTCGGAGGCAAGAAACTCTATTTTGTCATGCCGCTGTTGGCGGGCACGACTTTGCAAACTCAGATGCAAACCGCCAGTCATCGGCTGACCGTGGGACGAACCATTCAAATTGTTTCGGACGTTTGCCGGGCTCTTCAGACCGCGCACGAACGCGACTTGGTGCACGGCGACCTGAAGCCCAGCAACATTTTCCTGCTGGATGACCAATCGGTGAAGGTTACGGACTTCGGCATCTCGCGTCTGAGCAGCGCCTCCGCTGACAACAAACGAAACGCGTTTTACCTCTCTCCAGAGCAGGCGCAGAATAAGCCATTGTCTCCCGTGTCCGACATCTTTTCGCTGAGTGTAATCTGCTACGAAGTGCTGACCGGAAGACTGGCGTTCCGCCGCACTAAAGAAGAGGAGGTGATCGCGGCCATCCTCACCCGCACACCACCGCTGGCCTCCGAACTCAACTCGCAAGTAAATGAGACCATCGCCCGGGTGCTGCGCACTGCCATGGCCAAGCAGCCGGGAGATCGTTTCGCTTCGGCGAAAGACTTCGCCAATGCACTTGACAAGGCGGTTCGCAACGAGCCGGTAGAGATCGTGGATCCGCCCGAAGCGCTCCGCTCCCGGATGTTCGAGCCGGAAATCAGGGTGCGCGTGAAAGACCAGGCAAGTACCAGCCTGGCCTTCGACAATTTCTTCCGCAGCTTCGACCAGCGGATGGCAACCGATCCACAGGTGGGCGCTCAGCCGCCAGAGAAAACTTTGCCGGTCGAGCCAACGCCTCACCCTACTAACCCGGCCTTGGCACTCATGCGGGAAGGGCAAAGGCTCTGCTCCCAGAAGCAGTTTGCCGAAGGTCTCAGACTGCTGCGGCAGGCTTACCAAATGGATCCGAACGCGGCGGGTGCCGGGCTGGCTTTATGCGACGGGTTGATCGAACAGGCACGCCGCTGTGTGGATAGCGACTGGAAGAGTGCGGAGGAACTGGCGCAAGAAGCGCTGGACCTAAACCCTGGGCATGCCGGCGCCCGGAGCATGCGAACCGTTGTGCTCGAGCGTAAGAAGGAGTTCGCCATCGACCAGTGCCTGCTTCAGGCCGTAAGCATGCAGGCGGCGGGGAATCTCGCCGGGGCACTCGCGCGAGTCGAAGAGAGCCTGTTGACCTACATGCACGATGCACGGCTCACACAAATGCGTGACGGCCTGCAAAAAGAGTTGCTCGCACAGCGCCAGCAGCGGGCGCGGGACGTCGAACCCAAGCCAGTTACGCCTCCGCCCGCCGCCGTAAAACCGCCGGTCGCTGTGGTACCGCCGGTCGCCGTGGAACCGCCAGTCGTTGCGGAACTGCCGGAGTCGCCAAGTGCTACGAAACTCTTCTCGTCCGGCGGTGAGCCGCCGCCGGCCCCGCCTCTTGTGCTCAGCAAAGAAGCGGTGACGCCAGCCAGACCGGGGGGACGCACCACCACTCGAGTGGTCCGGACGAACCCGCCTGGTCAGGCTCCCGCTGCCCAGCGTGCGGTTGTGTCACCCAAGGGGCCTTCGCCGATTCTCGGTGCCCTACGCGGTTTCGGTCACCGATTATCGTTCCCCAAACTAGATCTGGGCGCGCTTCCGAAGAATGCCATCGTGATTGGGGCAGCGGCCGTGGTTGTGGTTTTGGTCGCTGCGGTCGCGTTCGTCAAGCTGACTCACCGCCCGCCCCCGCTAGCTGCGGCGGTTTCCAGCCTGGCACTCCACATCCATACTTCACCTCCGGGAGCGACCATTCTGGTGAATGGTGACACACGCGGTGTCTCCGATCTCGATCTGAATCTCGCCCCCGGCAACTATCAGATTGAAGCTCGACTCGATGGCTACCAGCCAGCCAGCACCAGTTTCGATGCGCGACCGGGCACACCCAACGCGATCGAATTGACCTTGCAACCAACGCCCCCCGCAATCAAGCTGGTCTCCGATATGGGCAGCGGGAAAGTGTCGCTGGACGACCAACCGTCGACGGACCTGGAAGGCGCGCAGTGGTCCTCCCAGAATGTGAGGGCTGGCGACCACAAGCTGACGTTCACCGCGCCAGAATCACAGATTTCCTTCGCCTTTAGTGCCGACGCCGCTGGGCAACCCACGGTCAAGAGCGCTGTGGAGGCGCGAGGAGTGGAGGCTGTAGTTATCAGCAGCAGCGGAAACCAGTTGCACGTCACCTCCAGCACCGCGAAGAACCAACTTAGTGTGGATGGGCAAGCGGAAGTCGATTTTGGTAAGGATGGCGCCGATGTTTCCAGCGTTTCTGCCGGATCTCATCAGCTGGCCATGAAGCTGGGTGGTGACCGCCACACTCTTAATCTCGAGATGAGGCCCAGTCCAACCCTGACGGTTTTCATTCTCTCGAACCAGAATATCGGCAGCTTGCTGGTGGAGAGTGAAGACAACGCGCAGGTGTACTTGGACAATCAGTTACAGAAACACAACACGCACAACGGGCAATTGCTGATCCCGAATCTTACGCCCCGGGATTACAAGGTTCGTGTCGCCAAGAAAGGCTTCGAGAATGCGGCCGAGCAGCGTGTTTCCGTTCACAAGGGCGAGCAGGCAAGGCTCAGCTTCACCCTGCGAGCGGTACCGCATGTGGCTTCCCTCGTCATTCAGAACGGCACTCCGGGAAGTGCGGTGCTGCTGGACAACACACCGATTGGAAATGTCGGACCGGATGGCAATTTCGGATTCAATACGGTGAGTCCGGGGGATCACACGCTTGAGCTTCGCAAGGAGGGCTCCAAGGCGAGAACGCTGAAAGAGCATTTCGCCGATGGCGGCACTGTAAGTTTGAGCAGCGCGGAAGCCACTCTGGAAGCGTCGACGGGCCAGTTGAAGATTGTCTTCTCTCCGGCGGATGCCTATGTGGCTGTAGTGCGATCCAAAGAGGCTCCCATCAGAGTGGCCAGCGGTGTTCCCGTGAGCCTGGCGCCGGGATCCTACGAACTGACGGTTCATATCGGAAGTTTTGCTCGCTCCGCGCCGGTTGAAATTGCAGCCGGCCAATCGCGCGCCATCGGTCCGCTCTCCCTGGTGCCGGGTGGCGTCCAGGATTTTGAAGATGCCGCCGGCTGGAGGCAAAACAATGAATGGTTTGTGCACAAAGGCGGCAAGTTTGTCTTATTCAAAACTGTGCCCACTTCCGGAACGTTCATTTTTAGCGCCCTGCTCGATAAGGGGCATCGTCTGCAATGGATTTTCCATTACACCGACGAGAAGAATTACGAACTCTTCCAGATGGATGAGAACAATTTCTACCGCAGCGTGGTACGCAACGGCGATACCACTGAGGCATTGAAGCTGCCCTTCAAGACAGAGAAGAAAAAGCCGCGCACCTTCCAGGTGACGGTGACGGCCAATCGGATTGTCCACCAGATTCAGCAAAATAACGCGTGGCTGGACCTGGACTCCTGGAGCGCGCCCGGAGAAAACCTGAGCACCGGGAATTTCGGCTTCTACCTCCCCGGGGGGGACGAAGTCGAAATATCGAATTTCGGCTTCTATCCCGAGCTGAAACTGCGGTAGAACAGGCCTTTTGGGCGATTCCCGGGATGGGTGGATGCCCTCCAAAATGTGCAATTGCTTGCACTCGTCCCCCGCCGCCAAATCAGGGCCGCACGATCCCGCCAAATAGGCTATATTGGTTCGGCTGAGCGCGCCACGGAACCAATCTCATCTCCTCCGATTTGGCGCATCACGTGCACCCCATCCCTGATGGGTGCCCGGTAAAGCCTTGTCTGACGGGGCAGGAAGCCCGGGACAGCGCATCGGCGTATTCTTACTCTGTTCAGCGATCGCGCGTCGGTTAACAGAGTAGTTATTGTGAACCAGATCACCAAAATCGGGAAATACGAGATTATCAGCATTCTCGGCCGTGGGGGCATGGGTGTCGTCTACAAGGCGTCCGATCCAGGCCTGGACCGCTTAGTCGCCATCAAGATGATGACCGTGGGCTACGCTGAGGACCCGGAACTCCTGAAGCGTTTCTATCGCGAAGCCCGCTCCACCGCCAGTCTGCAGCACCCCAATATTGTCACTGTTTATGACACCGGGGACCAGGACGGCAGCCCTTATCTGGTAATGGAGTTTCTGGAAGGCGAGAGCCTGGATTCGA
>Ga0187778_10001441_pt1 | contig 16547 bp, 12 predicted proteins | sample 1015_Q2_SP5_20_M_FD_132418 | JGI IMG/M metagenome (GOLD analysis project Ga0187778, IMG submission 132418) | Tropical peat soil microbial communities from peatlands in Department of Meta, Colombia - 1015_Q2_SP5_20_MG | ecosystem: Environmental > Terrestrial > Soil > Wetlands > Peat | place...
AGCGCATCGCAGGCGATCCGCGCCGAGGAAGGCGCGTGCCTCGTGGCCGGCGGCGTCGAGTCGATGACCCGGGCGCCGTACGTGATGCTGAAGCCGGGCGAGCCGTTCTCCCGCACGGCCCCGTCGTTCGCGGACTCCACGCTGGGCTGGCGGTTCGTCAACCCGGCGATGCGCGGGGAATGGACGGTCTCCCTCGGCGAGACCGCCGAGGTGGTGGCGGAGCGCTGCGGCATCAGCCGCGCGGACCAGGACTGCTTCGCCCTCGAGAGCCAGCGCCGGGCGGCCGCCGCGCAGCGGGACGGCGTGTTCGACGCGGAGATCGTCCCGGTGACGGTTCCGGGCGCGGGCCCCGGCGGCGCGCCCCTGATCGTCCGCCAGGACGAGCATCCGCGGCCCGACACGACGCTCGAATCACTGGGCAAGCTCAAGCCCGCATTCCGGCGCGAGGGCGGCACGGTCACGGCGGGCAGCAGCTCCGGGATCAACGACGGCGCGGCGGCGCTGCTCGTGATGGAGCGCGAGGCCGCCCGCGCGGCGGGCAGGCAGCCTCTGGCGCGGGTCGTGGCGACCGCGGTGGCCGGCGTCGATCCCCAGGTGATGGGCCTCGGTCCCGTGCCCGCGGTGCGCAAGGCGCTCGACCGCGCCGGGCTCACGGTCGCGGACCTGGACCTGGTGGAGCTGAACGAGGCTTTCGCCTCCCAGGCGCTGGCCTGCATCCGCGAGCTCGGGCTCGATCAGGACAGGGTCAACGTCTACGGCGGCGCGATCGCCCTCGGCCACCCGCTCGGGGCGACGGGCGCGAGGATGATGACGACGCTGGTGTGGGCGCTGGATCGGCTGAAGGCAAGGTACGGGCTGGCGACGATGTGCATCGGGGTGGGACAAGGGATCGCCGTGATTATCGAGCGTGAGGTCAGCTCTCACGGCCGTCGAGGGCGCCTATGACGTCGTACTCGCAGGTCGCAGTGGATATCGACGGCGCGGTGGGGACCATCACCCTGAGCCGCCCCGACCGCCTCAACGCCTTCACCGTCGAGATGGTCCAGGAGCTGAAGGACGCGCTCGACATGCTCGCGGGGGCGGCGGCGGTGCGCGTCATCGTCCTGACCGGCGCCGGGCGGGCGTTCTGCGCCGGCGCCGACGTCGGGCTGCTCAGGGACCTGATCGAGCGGTTCGACGAGCCCACCGGCCGGCGGCTGGTGGACGGGATGCGCGGGGTGTCCGCCGTCCTGCGCGAAGCGCCCCAGCCCGTCCTCGCCTCGCTCAACGGCGTGGCGGCGGGCGGCGGGGCGAACCTCGCGCTCGGCTGCGACCTCCGGATCGCGGCCGACACCGCCCAGATCGGGCAGGTCTTCATGAAGCTCGGGCTGCACCCCGACTGGGGCGGGACCTACTTCCTGCCGCGCCTGGTGGGGCCGGCGAAGGCGCTGGAGCTGCTCCTGGGCGCCGACCTGGTGGGCGCCGACGAGTGCCTCCGGCTGGGCCTGGTGAACCGCGTGGTGCCGGCCGCGAAGCTGGCCGAGGCCACCCGCGAGTGGGCCCTGCGGATCGCCGCCGCCCCTCCCCTGGCGGTGCGGCGCGCGAAGCAGGCGGTGTACCGGAGCGAGCGCGCCTCGCTCGACGAGATGCTGGACTACGAGCTGGACGCCCAGCTCGCGTGCTTTCAGAGCGCCGACGGCCGCGAGGGCATCGCGGCGTACTTCGAGAAGCGGCCGCCGCGCTTCACCGGCCGCCGAGGAGACTGATCATGCTGCGCGTGCACACTTTCGACGAGTGGATCGACCTGTTCCGGGCCTGGCAGAACGACCTCGGCCTGGAGGCCAAGGAGCTGCGGGAGTTCAAGTTCGAGGTGAAGTTCGGCGAGCCGGAGGCGGAGCACATCGAGTTCGGGCACTTCAAGGGCCAGCGGAAGTGGCCGACCGTGATGCACATCCCCGACCAGCGGATCCGCGACGCGCTGCAGAACCTGATCGTCTACCAGGGCGACACCGAGTTCGCCTCGGTGGAGCAGCAGCGCGCGCTGCTGGAGAACTCGCCCTCCAGCTACGACCTGCTCTCGATCATGCGCGTCATGGCCGAAGAGATGCGGCACGGCTGGCAGATGTCGTACCTGCTGGTCGACCACTTCGGCGACGAGGGCAAGCGCGAGGCGCAGAAGCTGCTGGAGCGGCGCGCCTTCGAGGGCAAGCGCCTGCTCGGCTCGTTCAACGAGCGGGTCGACAACTGGCTCGACTTCTTCACCTACACGCAGTTCATCGACCGCGACGGCAAGTTCCAGCTCAAGATGCTGTCCACCTCGGCGTTCCACCCGCTGGCGCGCTCGATGGGCCCGATGCTGAAGGAGGAGTCGTACCACCTGGGCACGGGCAACAACGGGCTGCTCCGGATCGTGAAGGCGGGCAAGGTGCCGCCGGAGATCGTCCAGCGCTTCTTCAACAAGTGGGTGCCCACCGCCTTCGACCTGTTCGGGACCGACAACTCCTCGTCCGCGCAGTGGGCCTACGAGTGGGGGCTGAAGGGCCGGTTCGACGAGCGCGAGACCGAGGCGGAGGCCAACAAGGCGCACCTCAACGAGGCGTCGCGCGGCCTGTATCGCGACGAGATCTGCCGGCTGGTGGACCGGCTGAACCAGGCGATCCCGGACCGCGAGCGCTGGCTCAGGGTGCCGGAGCTGCCCTTCAACCGCCGCATCGGGCAGTGGGCCGGCCAGTGCTTCACGGTCGAGGGCCAGCCGGTGGACCCGGAGCGCTACCCGGCGTACCTGGCCTCGGTGACGCCGACCCTCGAGGACCGCGCGCGCCTGGCCGACATTTTCAAGGAACCCGACTGGATCACGCCCAAGAAGGGTGATAGTGTAGACGCGTGAGCCGGCCGCTCGTCATCGCGCACCGCGGCGCGTCGGGGTACGAGGTCGAGAACTCCCTCGCCGCCTTCCGGGCCGCCGGTGAGCTGGGCGCCGACGCCGTCGAGCTGGACATCCACTCGGCCGCGGACGGCGCCCTCGTCGTGCATCACGGCGAGACGATCGCCGACCGGCACATCGCCCACTGCACGCTCGCGGACGTCCGCGCTCACCCGCTGGCGAACGGCGAGGCGATCCCGACGCTCCGCGAAGCTCTCGCCGTCATCCTGCCGAAGATGATCGCCTACGTGGAGATCAAGTACGTCGCCAAGGCCGCGGACGAGCGGCTGTTCGAGGTGATCGAGCAGTCGGGGGCGCCGAACCGGATCGCGCTGCACGCCTTCGACCACCGGATCATCCGGCGGATGGGCGAGAAGCGCCCGTTCATCCGGCGCGGCGTCCTGTCGGCGTCGTACCCCGTCTACCCGGTGCGCAGCCTCGAGGACGCCGACGCGAGCATCCTGTGGCAGCACCACCACTACGTGGACGACGCGCTGGTGTCGAGCCTGCACGGGGCCGGCAAGGCACTCTACGTCTGGACCGTCAACGACCCCGCCGAGGTGCGGAGCCTCCTCGCCCTCGGCGTGGACGGGATCTGCACCGACTTCCCCGACGTGACGCGGGCCGCGTTCGCCTCCGTGCCCGCTTGACCGACCGCCGGCGCGACGTCCGGACGGTGGCCGTGGTCGGCGCCGGGACCATGGGGCACGGCATCGCGCAGGTCGCGGCCCAGGCGGGCTACGCCGTGCGCCTCGCGGACGCCGTGGCGGGCGCGGCGGCCGCGGCGGTGGAGCGGATCCGGGCGAACCTCGAGGGCGGCGTGGCCCGGGGCAAGGTGACCGCCGCCGAGCGCGACCTGGCGCTCGCGCGGATCACGGCCGGCGACCACGTGGCCGACGCCGCGCACGGGGCCGACCTCGTGATCGAAGCGGCGCCGGAGGACCTGCAGCTCAAGCGCGACCTGTTCGCGGGCCTCGCCGCCGCGGCGCCGGAGGCGGTGCTCGCGACCAACACGTCGTCGCTCTCGGTCGCGGCGCTCGCGGCCGCCACGCCGGCTCCCGAGCGCGTGCTCGGGATGCACTTCTTCAACCCGGTCCACCTGATGAGCCTGGTCGAGGTCGTCACCCACGACGCCACCGGCGCCGCCGCCCGCGACACGGCGCTCGAGGTCGCGCGCCGGATGGGCAAGGAGCCCATCGTGGTGCGGGATGCGCCCGGCTTCGCGTCGAGCCGGCTCGGCGTGGCGCTCGGCCTCGAGGCGATCCGGATGGTGGAGGACGGCGTCGCGACGCCGGAGGACATCGACCGCGCGATGACGCTGGGCTACAACCACCCGGTGGGGCCGCTGCGCCTCACCGACCTGGTCGGGCTCGACGTGCGACTCGCCATCGCGCGCTACCTGCAGCGCACGCTCGGCGAGCGCTACGCGCCCCCCGCCCTGCTGGAGCGGATGGTCGCCGAGGGCAAGCTGGGGCGGAAATCCGGCCGCGGCTTCTACACCTGGACCGACCGATGACCGACCGCGGCTAGTCTCTCACGGGATCCGAGGACCCGCACTCTGGGAACCACCGCCAACCTGCCGTCGCGCAGCTCCCCCCCGGGCATCACGGACGTCCACGTCCACGTCCAGCCGTGGCGTCAGCTGAGGCCCGAGGTGATGGAAGCGATGCGCCGCGGCAAGGAAGACCACTGGGAGTTCCTGCTCGCGCTGATGGACGATCCGAAGGCCCTGCTCGAGGTGATGGACCGCGCCGGTGTGTGGCGGGTGGGACTGGTGAACTACCCGAGCCCGGACCTGATGGGGTTCACCGACGAGACCAACGCCTTCGCGGCGCGCTATGCCGAGGCGGCGCCCGAGCGGCTGCTCCCCTACGGCGGCGTGCACCCGCGCTTCGCCGGCGACATCAAGGGCCACGTCGACGAGCTGCTGGAGCTGGGCATCCGGTGCGTCAAGATCCATCCGCCGCACCAGCTGTTCCCGGCCAACGCCCATACCCAGGGCATGCAGACGCTCGGCGCGCTGTACCAGCGCTGCGAAGACCGCGGGCTGCCCGTGATGATCCACACCGGCACCAGCGTGTTCCCGGGTGCGCGCTGCAAGTACGGCCATCCCATGGAGCTGGACGACGTCGCGGTGGACTTCCCCGACCTCACCATCCTGATGGCGCACGGCGGGCGGCCGCTGTGGATGGACGAGGCCTTCTTCATCCTCCGGCGTCACCGGAACGTGCACCTGGACGTGTCCGGCATCCCGCCGCTCAAGCTGCTGGAGTACTTCCCGCGGCTGGAGGAGATCGCGGACCGGGTGTTGTGGGGAACCGACTGGCCGAGCCCTGGCGTGCACGACCTCAGGCGCAACCTGGACCAGTTCATGAGCCTGGACCTGCCGCGGCAGGTCCAGGATCGGGTCACCAGGGAGAACGCGCTGAGGGTCTTCCCGACCCTGTAGCGAGCCGCTAGGGGCGGGGCGGCTGTCCGGGCGGCGGCGTGGCGTCGGACGCGGCGGTCGCCTCGCCGGTCGGCGTCGCGTCCGCCGCCGCGCCTGCGCTCCCCGTTCGCGACGGCTGCTTCAGCTGGTCGAGCTGCGCCTCGATGCGCGCCGCCGCGGCCTCCGCCTCCGCAATGCGCTGCGTCAGCGACTCGACGTCGGTCGGCGGCGCCTGAGTGCCCCTGGCCTGCCGGTAGGTGAGGTAACCCAGATCCCGCGCCGCGGCGTCCATGCGGCGGCGGGCCTTCATCAGCTCCACCCGCAGCTTCCCTTCGTCGAGCGCCTGATTGGCCTTCTTGCCGAGGGTTTCGAGCCCGGCGGCAAACCGGTCGAAGAGCTTCATGGCCCTTTCCTCCCGTGGGAGACCCTACGGTGGGAGGGGCGCTGCGGTTGCAACGGGTCGAGGACCACGCCTTCCCACACCCGCAGATCGTCCACCATGGCGCGGGTGCCCACCGACCGGCCGGCGATCACCAGCGTCCACAGCGAGCGGCCCGCGAGGTTGGCCCGGGCCGGAGGCATCATCTCGACCCCGTCGGCGAACCACCGCACCTCGCCGCGCGGGTAGATCACCAAGCGGTAGCGATGCCAGGTGCCGTCCGCCAGGCGCCGCGGGAGCGCGACCAGTTCCTGATTCGGCCGGACGTCTGAGACGACCGCCATCATCTGGCGGCGCGCGTCGTTCGGGTTCGGCGCCTCCAGCGAGACCGCCGCGACGTTCGACGCGGGCTCCGGACCGTACCCGACGTGGAAGGAATCGGCCGGCGCCGAGTAGAGCCCGACCTTCACCGATTGCCACAGCGGCCTGGTGACGGGGATGGCGGCCCAGTATTCGACGGTGAGGCCCCGGTCCAGCGCCAGCGCGGCGCGCAGCGCGATGCCGCTGGTGTGCGAGTACGTCCCGTTGTTGTGGAACCCCGCCGAGCCTCCGCGGCCCGAACCCGGCAGCACCTCCGGCGGCGGCTGGCCGTAGAGGCGCCAGCGCGCCGGGTTGAGCCCCCGCTCGAAGTCTTCGTCGAGCAGCAGGCGCACCGCCGCCGAGTCCACCCGCACGTACGAGGTGTCGTCGACGCGCTCGAGACCGTACCCTGCTACCACGGAGGCCCGTCCCGGCCGGTCGGCCACCACCTCCCCGTCCTCGTCCACGCGGGCGATCGACGAATCGGTCGAGAACCAGTGCACCACCTCCGGGCCGAGCAGCTCGCCGTTCGGCCCGAGCCCCATGGCCTGCAGCGTGCTCGTGGCGCCGACGGCCAGGCGGAGCGATTCCGGCCGGATGTCGAGCTTGTGCAGCGGCGGGACGCCCGATGGGGACGTCCAGCCGACCAGCCGTGGCGCCGAGGGGAAGGCCGCGACCAGTCGCGGCTCCATCAGCCCCTCGCGGTCCACCACGTACACGCCCGGCCGCCGCCCCCCCACCGAGACGGCGATGAAGCGCCCGTCCGCGGACCAGATCGGACCGCTCTCCACGGGACCCGGGAACGTGACGTGGGTCGGCCAGCTCTGCGGCCGCGCTTCTCCGAGCAGCAGTTCCTGCGTGACCTCGGGCAGGCACGCGAGGCGCCGCCCGTCCGGCGACCAGGTGATCTTGGTCGAGCGGTCGCACCAGTCCACCACGGCGATCATGCCTCCGTCGAGCCCGATGATGGCGGCCTCCAGCCGATGCTCGCGCGCCCGCAGCAGCGCGATCCGGTCGCCGAGCGGCGTGGCCCACGCTCCCTCGTAGGTCGTCGAGTCGCGGATGATGGTCCGGACCACGCGGCCGAGCGTGTCGACCAGGACCAGATCGTGCGCGTACCCGCCGGCGCGGGTGATGCGACCGCGCAGGACGATCAGCGCCGAGCCGTCGGGGAGCCAGCCGACGGGCGCCGCGTCGCCGGCGAAGCGCACCAGCGTAGTGGTCACCCCGCGTTCGAGGTCGCGGAGGCAGACGGCCGTGGGATCCACGTTGGGGAGGGCGCAGGCGACGGCCGCGGTCATGAGCCCCGGCCGCACCATCGCCGGGTAGAAGCCCCGTCGCGTCGCCGCGGGGAGCGAGCCCAGGCTGGCCGGCCGGCCGACGAACCGCGCGTCGACGGCCAGCGCGCGCACCGAGTCCGGTCGCCCGGGCATGCCCCACCCGATCGCGATGTTCGCGCCGCCCAGCGGAGGAGGAGTTTCGCGGCGGATGGCGGGCGGAAGGAGGGCGGCGCCCACCACGACGAGGAGGACCAGCGCCGCGACCGCGCCCACGAGGGCGAACCGGCGCCGCCGCGCGCTGCCGTCGCGCTCGGCGAGCCAGCGCGCGGCCGTCCACGAGCCGTCGAGCACGGGCCGCAACGGCACCTGCAGGCCCCCCCGGCTCGCCTCCGGCGCCGCCGCGATGGCGCGGCGCAGCGTCTCGCGGCCCGCCTCCCGGCCCGACGAGCGCTCGGCCTCGCCGGCCGCTCGCGCGGCCCACAGCGCACCCCTCGCCGTGTCGCCGCCCGCGACGGCGTGCATCGCCGCCACCATCCAGTCGGTCGGCGTTCCGCGGGCCGCCTGGGCCGCCGCGAGGTCGGCGGCGCGGGCGTGCAGCCGGTTCACGAGCTCGGCCGGCGCCAGCTCGAGCGCGGCGGCGCCGATCTCCTCGTGCGCCACGGAGCGCAGGTCGCCGCTGCGGCTCGCGAGGTGCCGGCGCTCGAGCACGAGCAGGGACTCCTCCGCCTGCCCGGGCTCGAGGCCTCCGACCTCCGCCAGCATCGCGACCGACGCCTCGCGGCCCCACACGGCGAGGGCGGTGAGGGCGTGCAGCAGCTGCGGACCGAGCTTCCTCAGGCGGCTGCGCAGGATGTCGATGCCCGAGGCGGGCAGCGGCAGCTCGGTGTCCGCCGGGCCCATGCCGTCCTGCCGCACCCAGCGGCCGTCGTGCACCACCAGGTAGCCGGTGTCGTGCAGCTCCTTCAGGATCTCGAGCACGTACAGCGGAATCCCGCCGGCGTGCTCCACCAGCTGCTCGGGCAGGCAGCATCCGGCGACGTCCGGCGTCAGCTCCGCGATGCTGCCCAGCAGATCGGCGACGTCGCCCTCGTCGAGCGAATCGAGCGCCACCTCCTCGACCGCGGCGGAGGCGGCGAGCGCGCGCAGCGCGCGGGTGGTGTCGGGGCTCGCGCCGTGGTCGCGGGTCGTGAGCACCAGGAGCAGCGGATGGGTCACCGCCTGCCGCGCGAGGCGGTGCGCGAACTCCACCGTGGCCGGCGCCGCCCAGTGCAGGTCCTCGACGACGATCGCCAGCGGCGCCTCCATGGCGATCGCCCCGAAGGCGTCGAGCAGCGCCGACCCGACGGCCTGCGGCAGGATGGGCAGGTGCCGCGGCTCCACCGCGTCGCGGAACCGGAGCGCGACCTCCGGCACCAGCGCGGCCAGCACGGCGAGATTCGCGGCCGAGGCCCCGCCCAGGCCCGGGGCGCCGTGGGCCAGGCCGAGCATCTCGAGGAACGGGGCGAGCGGCTCGGACTGCTCGAGTGCGTAGCAGGATGCCTGCAGCACCAGCGAGCGGTCCTGGCTGAACCGGCGCGCCAGCTCGCGCGCCAGCCTCGTCTTGCCGATGCCGGCCTCGCCGGTGAGCAGCACGGCGCCGCCGCGGCCCTCGATCGCCGACTTCCACCGCTCCACCACGGAGTGGAACTGCGTCGCGCGCCCGACCATCTCCGGAATGCGGGGGAAGCCGTTGGCGATCCGCCGTTCCGGCGGGGCCGCCGGCGTCAGCGCGCGGGCGACCGCGTACTCGACCTCGGCCGGCGGCGTGCCGCCGCTCGTCTCCGCCATCAGGGCGCGGGTCTCGCCGGCGCGGGCGTGGGCCGCGAGCGTGTTGCCGGAGAGCGCGAGCAGCTCGACCAGGCGCAGCCGCGCGTCGAGGGAGCCCGGGTCCGCCGCGAGCAGCTGCTCGGCGTAGTGCGCCGCGGCCGCCCAGCTCCCCGCGTCGGACTCGCGCGCGATCAGCGTGCGCAGCACCTGCCGACGCTCCGCGGCGAGCACGGCGCGGATGCCCTCGGCCCACTGCTCGAACTCGCGCGCGCCGGCCAGCGCCACGTTCGCCAGGAAGTCCTGCTCGTAGACGGCGAGCGCGCCGGCGAAGTCTCCCGCGCTGGCGTGCTCCCGGAAGACGTCGACGTCGGAACAGACCTCGTCGCGCTCGAGGGTGAGGACGTCCTCCCCCTGCAGCAGCTCGTGGTCGGTCGCGTGGCGGATCTGGTAGACCACCTGGCGCAGCGCCCGGCGGCCGTCGCCCTGCGCCGGGCCGCCCCACAGCAGGCCCACCAGCTCGTCGCGCGTGGCGCGCGCCTGCGGCCGGGACATGAGGTAGGCGAGCACCGCCAGCTGCTTGGAGAAGCGGATGCACTCCGCCCCATCGGCGATGCGGGACAGCCGAGGCACGGGCGCGAGGGTGGTCAGGACGTACTTCGCCAAGCGGCCTCTCAGCATGCTTGCGATGCGAGCGCGGCTCGGTGACGGGAAACCCCGGCCGGACGCGCACGTCCGGCACCCCGAGCCGCCGCAACTATGGTTCCAGCCGCGGTCCGGGTGCGGAAACCGCACTCCCAAGGCGCAGTCGGGCAACCCCCGGCCCGCGGGCTCGATGGACTACGATATGCTCGGGCGCGATCCGGGCAAGCGCCGGGGGGGCCAAAAGCAAGGCGGCCCCCGATCGCTCGGGAGCCTGTCGCTGCAGCCTGCCGGGTCCGGGCGCCGCGTGGCCCGCGCCTGACCCGTTATGTCCTGCCGGGCCTCGGTGCCGATGCTCTGGCACCTGGCCGGCTATGCTCTACGCCGCCGGTACCACGCTGACTGCCCTGCGGCCCTTCCCCTTCCACTCGAACTTCACCATCCCGCCCACCAGCGCGAACAGCGTGTCGTCGCGGCCGCGGCCGACGTTGCGGCCCGCGTGAATGCGCGTGCCGCGCTGCCGGACGATGATGCTCCCGGCCTCCACCTGCTCGTTGGCGTAGCGCTTCACGCCGAGGAACTTCGGCCCCGAGTCGCGTCCGTTGCGGCTGCTGCCGACGCCTTTCTTGTGAGCCATTCCGCTATCCTCTCGGCCTCACCCGAGGTCCACGGAGTCGATCTGGATCTCCGTGAAGCCCTGCCGGTGACCCTGTTTGCGCGCGTAGTTCTTCCGGCGCTTCATCTTGAAGACGACGACCTTCGCGCCCTTGCCGTGCCGCACGACTTCGGCCGTGACCTTGGCACCCTTCAGCACGGGCGTGCCGGCCTTCACGTGCTTGCCGTCGGAGCCGAGCAGCACCTCGTCGAACGTCAGCTTGGCCCCGGGCTCCGCGTCGAGCGAGGGAATCTGCACCTTGCGGCCGGGCTCGGCGCGGAACTGCTTGCCGGCGGTTCTGAAGATCGCGTACATGGCGGTGCTCGTCTCTTTCCCGTCGTTTCCGAGCCGTGAAGCTTAATCAGGGCTTGGGGTTGGGTCAACGGGTGCCGCTAGGCGACGAGATAGTGCTCCGTGACGTCCCGTCCCGCCGGCTGGCTCATCAGCTTGAACTCGTCGAGCCGCATCATCGGGTCGTCGCGGACCTCGAGGTCGATGCCGGTCTGCTTCTCGAGGCTCTTCAGGAAGTTGGGCTCCTGCTCCATCAGGTACAGGGCCACCTCGGGGTGGAGACGCACGGTCATCCGCGGATCGCGGTTCTGCACCGCGGCGCGCTTGAGGGAGCGCTCCAGCCGCCCCACCACCGTCTCCGGCAGGAACACGCGGCCCGTTCCGCTGCAGGTCGGACAGGCCTCGGTCATCGACTGGATGAGGGAGGGACGCACCCGCTGGCGCGTCATCTCGATGAGGCCCAGGTCGCTCACCGCGAACGCCCGGGTGCGCGCGCGGTCGCGGGCGAGGTGCTGGCGCAGCTCCTGCAGCACCTTGTCGCGATTCGCGCGGGTCTCCATGTCGATGAAGTCGCACACGATGATCCCGCCGATGTCCCGCAGCCTGAGCTGGCGCGCGATCTCGCGCGCGGCCTCGAGGTTGGTGCGGAGGATCGTCTTCTCGGGGTCCTTCTTGCCCGTGTAACGGCCCGTGTTGACGTCGATCGAGACCAGCGCCTCGGTCTGCTCGATCACCACGTAGCCGCCGGTCGGCAGGTCCACGCGGCGGTTGAACAGGCTGCGGATCTCCGCCTCCACCTCGTACTTGTCGAACAGCGGCGGATCGCCTCCATACAGCTCGACCCGTTCCTTGAGCTCGGGCCCGACCTGGTCGAGGTAGGCGACGATCTCGTGGTGCAGCTCCTTCGAGTCCACCGCGAGGTGGTCCACCTTGGCGCTGAACAGGTCGCGGATGATGCCGCGCGTGAGGCTGGTCTCGCGCTGCACCAGGGCGGGGGCGCGGACGAACGTCGACTTCTTCTTGATCTTCTTCCACAGCTTCAGCAGCGAGTCCAGCTCCCGCCGGAAGTGCTCCTCCGTCAGCTCCTCGCCCACGGTGCGCACGATGACGCCGCCCGAGTCCTTGGGCAGGATGTTCGAGACCATCTGCCGCAGCCGGGCGCGCTCGTCGCGCGCCTCGATCTTCCGGCTGACGCCGACGCGGCTCGCCGAGGGCATGTAGACCAGGAACCGGCCCGGGATGGAGATCTGCGCCGTGACCCGCGGCCCCTTGGAGCCGATGGGCTCCTTGCTCACCTGCACCAGCAGGGTCTGGCCGCGCTTCACCACGTCCTGGATCGGAGGGAACCGGCCCCGGCGACCCTCGCCGTTGCCCTTGCCGCCCCGGCCGCCGTTGTCGGCGCGCCCGCTCTCCCCCGCGTCCTCGCCGGCGGCCTCCGCTTCGGCGGCCTCCACCGCCGCCTGGGCGGCGCCGTTCTCCTCATCGAGCTCGTCCTCCTCCGGCTCCACGAGATCGGACGCGTGGAGGAAGGCGCTCTTGTCAGCCCCTATGTCGACGAAGGCGGCCTGAATGCCCGGCAGGACGGCCTCGACCTTGCCGAGATAGATGTCGCCCACCGTGCGGCGGGCGTCGGGACGATCCACCAGCAGCTCAACAAGGGTGTCGTCCTCCAGAATCGCCACGCGGGTCTCCCGCGGGCTGCCATTGATCAGAATTTCCCGTTTCAACTGTGTCGTCTCCGGCGGTCACCAGGCAGGGGCCGAGCGGCGAGCCGCCGTCCCCGAGCCGGGTGTCCGTCTTGTGAATTTGAATGAGGGGCAGGAGGTGCCTCGGCACCCCGCACGCCGCCTCGAGTATCTCGGTCGGCTTCGCCGACCCGTCACTTGCCGTCCGCAGCTCGAGCACCACCGTGCGGCCGTCCAGCGCCGCGAGGTCGTACACGAACGGACGAAGGTCCACCATTCTCCTGCCCTGCCCCCTCCGCTCGCGCTCGATGCGCACCACGTCCCGCGCCAGGAACGCCCGGCAGCCGGCGTCGCGCTCCGCGAAGGCGGGCTCGAACGGCGGGACCGGGAACGTCGCACGGTACGCGCTGCGCTCGACCGCAGCGTTCAGGGAAAGACACTTTTCCGGCAGCACGCCGGCCGCCAGGAACCGCAGGCCCGGCGCCGCGTGCCGGTTCAGCCCCTCGAGCAATGCCGCGAGGCGACCGGCGTCCCAGTCGATCCCCCGAAGCTCGAGATCCAGCCACTCGCTCGACGACGTCCACCCGGTCGCGAGCGACGGCCCCGCGCCGAGCCTCGGCCGCGGGGCGAAGCCTTCGGAGTACCTGAGGGGCGTCCCCGCCCGCCGCGCCGTGCGGAGCAGCTCGCGGAGGACGTCGAGATGCGACAGGAACCGGAGCGGCGCCTCCTTGGCGTAGCGGAGGCGGACGGACCGGTGGTGGGTTGCAGGTGGAAGGTTGTGGGAGGAGCCTGCTTCCTCCACAACCCACGACCCGCCACCGACAACCGTCGCTTCTTCCGCCAGCACGTTCCGCAGCACCTCGAAATCACACACGCCGCATGCCGAGCAGCGGTGCAGCTTGCACTCGTCGGTCGGCACGCCCGCATGGGCCTTCCGCCGCTCCCGCAGGAACCACTCGCGGTCGATGCCGTACGAGACCACTTCCCAGGGCAGCGCTTCGTCCTCGGCACGCGCGCGGAACGCCTCGGCGGCGGTGAGGCCCATCGCCTCGGCCGATCCGCGCCAGGCGTCCATCCGCAGCTGCTCCGTCCAGCCGTCGAACCGCGCCCCGCGCCGCCACGCGCCCTCGATGAGGTCCGCCGTCTCGCGATCTCCCCGCGAAACCAACCCCTCGATCGCGGTCCCGTCGAGGTCGTGATACTTCACCTGCACCGAGGGGCCCGACACGCGCTTCTTGATCCAGCGCAACTTGGCGCGCGTCTCGTCCAGGTCGTCCTGGCGCTCGAACTCGAACGGCGTGTGCGGGCGGGGCACGAACGGCGAGATGCTCAACACCACGCCGCGCCCCGTCCCCGGATGCCGCCGCACGACGTCCCGGATGCGTTCCACCAGCGAGGCCAGCTCCTCGAGGTCCGCCTGACACTCGGTAGGATGCCCGACCATGAAGTACAGTTTCACGCTCGGCCAGCCGGCGTCCATCGCGCGCTCGACCGCGAGCAGGATCTCGCTCTCGGACAGGCCCTTGTTGATCACCTTCCGCAGGCGCTCGGAACCGGCCTCGGGAGCGAACGTGAAGCCGGTGCGCCGCACCCGCGAGGCCGCCGCGGCCAGCTCGACCGAGAACGCGTCGGCCCTGAGGCTCGGCAGCGCCACCGCGACGCCCTGCCGGGCGGCGAGGCGGCTCACGCCGTCCACCAGCGCCCCCACCTCCGTGTGGTCGGCGGTGGACAGGGAGAGCAGCGAGATCTCCTCGTTGCCGCCGTGGTGCAGCCCTTCCTCCGCGATGGCGACGCAGTCTGCTACGTCCCGCTCGCGCACCGGCCGGTACAGGTAGCCCGCCTGGCAGAACCGGCACCCGCGCACGCAGCCGCGCAGCACCTCGATGGGAAGCCGCTCGTGCGCGACCTCCGTCATCGGCACGAGCATCCGCCGCGGGTGATCCTCGGGTCTCAGAACCGGCACCGTCCGCGCGACCACGGGCCACGGCAGCCGTGCGTCCGTCGGCCTCGCGGTGCCGCCCCCGCCCGGAATCGCGTACAGGCTCGGCACGTAGACGCCGGGCACCTCCATGGCGAGACGCCACAGCAGGTGCGGACGGGACCGAGCCGCCGCCTTCTCGTCCTCGACGATCCCCAGGATCTCGCCCAGCGCATCCTCGGCGTCCCCGATCAGGAATGCATCGAAGAACGGCGCGAGCGGCTCCGGGTTGCTGGCGCACGGTCCCCCGCCGAGCACCAGCGGGTCGCCCGGCCGGCGATCGACCTGCCGCAGCGGCACGCCCGCGAGGTCGAGCATGGTCAGCACGTTGGTGTACGTCAGCTCGGATTGCAGCGTGAACCCGATGACGTCGAAGTCCCGCGCCGCGTGCCGGCTCTCGAGGGAAAACAGCGGGATCCCGCGTTCCCGCATCTGCCCCTCCATGTCCGGCCATGGGGCATACGCACGCTCCATGACCCACTCCGGCTGCCGGTTCACCACGTGGTAGAGAATCTGCGTCCCGACGTGGCTCATCCCGACCTCGTAGACGTCGGGATAGCAGAACAGCAGGCGGACCTCAGCGGCGTCCCAATCCTTGCGGGCGACACCGAGTTCGTGGCCGACGTAGCGGTGTGGCTTGGCGACCAGCGGCAGGACCTCGCGCTCCAGCAGGGAGCCCAAGGCTGAGGCGGCTTCTGAAACCATCCTCTTTAAGGTAATGCCAATCTTAGACTTAGTCAATGCCCCAGAAGATCACCTAGAATTTGCCTCGCAATGACCAGGCGCTGGATCTCGCTCGTGCCCTCCCCGATCTCCCCCACTTTGGCGTCCCGCATCATCCGCTCGACCGGGTACTCCGTCGTGTAGCCGTAGCCCCCGTGGAGCTGTACGGCCTTGATGGTCGTCCGCATCGCCAGCTCCGAGCAGTACAGCTTGGCCATCGCCGCCTCGGCCTTGTGCGGCTTGCCGTTCTGCTTCAGCCAGGCGGCGTGGTAGGTGAGGTGCTTGCCCGCCTCGATCTCCGTGGCCATGTCCGCCAGGGCGAAGTGGACCCCCTGGAAGCCGGCGACGTGGCGGCCGAACTGCTTCCGCGAGCTGGTGTAGCGGACCGCCTCCTCGTAGGCGCCTTCGGCCAGGCCCAGCGACAGCGCCGCGACCCCGATGCGGCCCGAGTCCAGGGTCTTGAGGAACTGGACGAAGCCCTCCCCGGTCTTGCCGAGCACGTTCTCCTTGGGCACGACGGCGTCGGCGAAGTGCAGCTCGCGGGTGTCGGACGCGCGCCAGCCCATCTTGTCCTCCTTCTTGCCGGCGCTGAGGCCCCTGGTCCACTGCAGGCGGGGCTCGTGGCCGATCCCGGTCGCCTTCGCCTCCTCCTTGTCCGTCGTCTCCTTGGTCACGATGAACGCCGTGATGCCGCGGCTCGTGTGACCGGGCGCCGTGCGCGCCGTGCACACGAAGATCTCGCCCACGCCGGCGTGGGTGATGAAGACCTTGGAGCCGTTGAGGAGGTAGTGATCGCCCCGGTCCACGGCGGTCGTCGCGGTGCCGCCGGCATCCGACCCGGCGCCCGGCTCGGTGAGCCCGAATCCGCCGAGCACCTTCCCGGCCGCGAGCAACGGCACGAACCGCCGCTTCTGCTCCCCGGTGCCGAAGTCCACGATGGGCGACGTGCCCAGCGTGGTATGGGCGGACACCGTGATGGCGTGCGACGCGTCCACCTTGGCCAGCTCGTGGACGGTGATGATGTACGACAGGTAGTCCATCCCCGACCCGCCCAGCTCCTCCGGCCACGGCACGCCGAGCATGCCCAGGTCGGCCATCTTCTTGACCGTCGGCCACGGGAAGCGGCACTCGGCGTCGTACTGGCGGGCGACCGGCGCGATCTCGCTGCGGGCGAACTCCCTCACGGTGTCCCTGACCGCGAGGTTCTGGTCGGTGAAGAAGAGGCTGTCGTCCATCTTCCAATCTAGGCGGTGGCCGGCGGCAGGTGGTAGCCGCCGCCGGTCACAGCCTGTTAGGTTGGCAGCCGTGGGTAATGGGTTGTGACTGCCCCGACCATATGAGCGTGCGTTTGACCTCGAGCGTCGCCCACGGCATTCCGCGGCACTCCGAAGCCCGCAGCGCAGCCACCGCGACGCCCCGGG
>Ga0187778_10001442_pt1 | contig 16529 bp, 16 predicted proteins | sample 1015_Q2_SP5_20_M_FD_132418 | JGI IMG/M metagenome (GOLD analysis project Ga0187778, IMG submission 132418) | Tropical peat soil microbial communities from peatlands in Department of Meta, Colombia - 1015_Q2_SP5_20_MG | ecosystem: Environmental > Terrestrial > Soil > Wetlands > Peat | place...
GCTTCGTTACCTCCACAGTTGCTCCGGTTGCTTCCGGCTGGAGCATCTTCGCCGGGCGGGATTCGCACCCGCTGGAAAGCGCCGCCTTTCCACGGCGCACACCCGTCTGCGACATTCGAGCTACTGCAAAGCCGCCGTTCACAATCGCAGAAGCGGACTGTCGCATCGGTGGAGTCCAACAAAACCTGGAATTTCGGACGGAGGCGGCCAGTGTGAAACAAGGCTACCTCCGTCCGAACCATCAACGGCACAAGTGGCCGTCGTACCTCATTGTTACGGGACAGCTACCGCAACGAAGCCGTGCTCGTTGCCCTGCGCGTCGACCCAAAAGCCGGTGAACTCATTGAGATCGTTGATGGCCCACGCGATAGTTAACTGCTGACCAGAGGCCGAGATCCTCTTCATCGACCACTGTCTTCTGAACTAGATGCTCCTCGGAAGATGAACCGGTGGACACGTGTTCGAGCCATTGCCCGCGGGCGTTGCCTCGCCTCGCGCGTGCAACTTACTTCGGCGGCAGGCCTGCGTCGATCGAAAAAACAGACCCCACGTCGCCATAGGCGGGATTTGGCTCGCCTGTCGTTCCAAACAGGACGCCGCTGGGTGCCTGAATCAGGAGCTGAGGATGAGCGTACGGATTCTGTTGCGACGAGAAAGAGACCGTCTGCAGCAGCACGCCACCGGTGGGCGTGATCGAGTAGACGGAGTCCCCAGGAGGATTGGTGATCCACAGATTGCCATCCGATGCCTCTATCACCCTGCTGCACCCGGTCTTCGCAGTGCAATTGTTAGGGCTCTGGTAAAGCACCCGGTAGCTGCCCAATGTGCTGAGCTGAAAAATCAGCTCGGCCGTATAGTTATTCGTCCACGCAGCACCGTACAGAAAGCCATCCGATCCTTGCGTCAAGACCCCGTTCGCGGGCCATTGCCCTGTGGGGTACTGGACGATCGGGGTCACTTGACCGGAGGTCGTCACGCGGCAGACGTGCGGCGGGCCCGAGACGCCGGCGACCGAGCAGATCCCGTAGAAGGTTCCGTCGGATGCCTGTTGGCCGAATCCGCTCTGCGTAATTCCGCCGGTACCCGCCGGGGTCAGCACCGTGTACGTGCCGCCGGTCGTCAGCCGGAATATCCCGTTGCCGTCCACCCCATAGAAATTGCCATCGGAGGCCACCGAGAGACTGTTTGGCGCCTCCTGCAGCACCACTTGGTAGTCGGTGCCTGACTTGCTGATCCTGAAGAGCGTGGGAGGCGGGTTGTCGTTGCTCCCGTTGGATGTGACGTACAGAAAGCCATCGGGCCCTTCGACCACGCTCGTGAAGAAGTCACCGTAGAAATAGCGGTTCGAGTTGTGCGTAGCTACGAACAGCGTCGTGAACTGCCCAGTCGGCGTGACCTTGAAAACAGTGCCGGCGCCCAGGTAGGTGGTGCCGTAGAAATTGCCGTCGGATGCCAGGATCATGGCACTCGGATCGTCCCCTGGAGTTGTACCACCAAACTTTTGCAGCACAGTGATCGTCGGTGTGGCTTGAGCGGCGGTGGCGCCGAGCAAAAACGCCGCGAAGAGCAGAGATACAACAGCGGGCTTTGGATTCATCGGTGTTTTCCGTTCTTTTGAATTTGAAATCGGGCTTTCGCATCCAGCACTGTTAGTCGCTCCGAGCGAGCCCGTCAAGGGGGTGTCACCCCACCGCCGCGCGGAGAATATTTTTTACTTGCGTTATTGAACTGGAGGCCGCCGAGCGGGAACACACAAGGTTGCTCGTCGCTCGCACGAAAGGCGCTAACTGTCTGACCCTGTGCGACGACTCAAACGACTGAGCCCCCGAAGAGAATTGTCTTGACCTTATGAGCGCATTCCAAGGTGGAGCCGATCGTCTCTTCCTGGCCCGGGAGCGCCAGTTCGGCGAACGGGTAATTCCGACCCTGAGCCGTGAGCGCCTCGGTCCACTTGGCGACTTCGAAAATCAGCTCTTCGGACATCCACGAGCGATCGCGCTCCGCGCCCGCGGGGTATCGCTCGCATATTGAGCGGCGCAGCGTGATGAGCGCGGCGGCGCTCCCGTGTGTGCGTCAGGTAGAGTCAGGCAGTGCGCTTGCGTCCGAACATCCCGAGCCCGCCGAAAGCACAGAAGGCATATCATTCACGGCCGGGATTTATGGCCGCGGGCCCGGGGATAGGTGGATAAGGGTCCGGCGCGGCAGGCGTACGTTGTGGCGTTGGTGCTCGGCTACGTCGGGCTCGCCCTGTTCGCCTGCACCGGCTTTTTTAGCGGCGGAACCGCACTCGCGCTCTGCTTCGGCGGCGCTGTGCTCACGCTCGCGTCCCTCGGGGTCGGCCTCGCGCTGCGCATCAAACTGGCGAGGCGCGAGAAGGAGCGGCGGCCCTGAGTGGACGTGCGTCGCTTCACGCTTGTAGCGCTTCTGGCACGGTTTGGCGGCCTGTAGGCCGCTCGAGAGTGCGAGCCTGAAGCGCTCGCGCGGATCGTCGGACCATCGGTGACGCGTGAGCACCAACTTACATCAGCGCGTCGAGCTTGCGACCTTAGACGAGCTTCCCCCGATCTCAGTGAAGATCTGGTGGCACATCGCGCTCACCTGCTTTATCGTCATTCCTGAAAAAACGCCTTCCCACGCGGAAGATGTTGTGTCATATGTCTTTGTAGATCGAACATCCCCACTCTTGAGATCACGAAACGTCACGTGCGCATTAATGAAGGCATTGCCCGTCATTACGCCAAACATGATCCGTGCGCCCTCGGATACGTAGCGATAGTCCAGCACATTGACGACAACGAGAGTACCGTCCTCTCCGGTGGCCTTTGGTTCGCCATCCTGGATCAGGAACGTGTCACCGACAGCGGCTGATTCGTGCGTGCAGGGCTCACGCCACAAGCCCTTAAATTGGCCCCAGTCCTTGGCTGTCGTTGAAGTGTCACTCCCCGTGATGTTGAGAACGACGGTCTTGCCTGATGTTGAGCCGATGGATGTCGCTGAGGCTGCGTCAGTTTTTTGAACCGTAGAAGCACAGCCGGACGCCAGAACTAAGAGCGTAACAACAACGATCAGTGTGGGCTTTCGCATAGCACGCCTCGATGAGTGTCGAAATCGAATAACCAGATAATGTCGAATTCCGGTCCGGGAATCCGTGACCGCGGTTCCAGTCAGAAGGGCGGTTTCTAGCGTGGCTGTACCCGGCGCGGTAGCACGCGTCAGAGAGCCGTTGTGGCTTGCCCGCTCTAGGGCTCGAGGATTGTGGGCCCCGCGTGACCTCCGCTGAGCCCGCATACAGTACAAGCGCGCGCCCAGTGCTGCATGGACGTTGGGCAGCTTTCGCTCACACCATGTGCTTGTGCGCGTGCTTCCCCGCGTCAAGCGGCTGGATGACACTGCTTTGGCTGACTTCCTGGTGCGCGTCACCTGCCCGTGCGGGCCTTCCGCCACATCGAGCCGGAAGCGCTCGCGTGGAGCGTCGGACCGTCGGCGACGTTCGCGTCAGTCGCCCAGCGCATGCGCTGCTCGAAGTGCGGCGTGAAGGGCGCTGAAGTCGTGGCGATCCCGATTCCGAGACCACGCCGCCGCTGACTACGTCTCGACCGACCGGCGAGAATCGCGTAAGTGACCGTCGGTGCGGACGCGCTGCTGACAGCCGGAAACCGATCCTTCTGAGATGCTGCGCCGATGATCACCAAGGCAAAGATCCGAGGACGGTCCCAACGGCAGTAGAAACGACAAAGTGAGGTTTCGCTGCGAGTCCTTCGTGAAAGAAAGCGGTGTCGGCCAGTCGCGCATCATCTGGCGCCGGCCCACCCGACCCATTAATTTGATAAGCAATTGAAGCTGGCGGAGAGGGGGAGATTCGAACTCCCGAAGCTCTTGCGAGCTTGCCGGTTTTCAAGACCGGTGCAATCAACCGCTCTGCCACCTCTCCGGGCTTCCGTTCGCCAAACGCGCCGCGCATCTTAGCAGGCCGCATGGCGACCATCGGACGCCGCCAAGGCGCGGCGTGCACGCCGCAGCCGCGCGTCACTGAGCCGCGCTCAGCTCAAGCGCGTGAGGCGCACCTTCGCGAGTGCTTCGGGGACAGAACGCCTGATTCAGGCCGCAAAGTCGAGATTGATCCTGTGAAAGAGCTGCTCCGCGCGAGTCACCGTGAGGGGTGGAATGTCCTCGAGGGTCTTCCAGCCCTCGAATGCCCTAAGCACATGCGTGAGCACCATGGCCCGATCGAGGCTCGCGCAGCCGTATTCGCACATCAGCACGTGCTCGATACGTTTGGCGATCATATCGGAGCCATTGACGGGCAGATCGCTCATCTGGATCTGAGTCCGGTAGGCGTCGTTGACCAGCTGCAGGTAGAACTCGTCCGGAAACAGGTCTTCGATCCCTGCCTCGCTCTTGGCGATGCGCGCCGCCTGTTTCAGCATGATGACGCGGAACTTCCGGGCATCGGCCGCCCCCAGTTGGGACAGAAACAGCTCGTTGATCTTCTTCTTGGCGCTCTCGCCCGCTGCGTTGCTGTCGAGCAGCACGCCCGACTGCCAGTTCTGACCGATGGCGAACGCCGCGTACATCGGGGTCTTCGCCGCGCCAACCGCCGGCCAGAGATAGATGTCTTCCGCGAGCGCCGTCCTGCCGTTCGTGGCCAGGACCGCTGACAGCTTCTGCAGGATCAGCGCATCGTCGCTGCCTTCGACGATCAGACTCTTCCTGTTCCCCAGCAGCCCGCTCATGTCGCCGGTCAGCCCGAGGCCCATCTCGATCACGGCCATCGGCCCTGGCTGGCTGCTCACCACGCCGTGCTTCACGGCGGTGTGGTTCGCCTCCGTCTCGACGATACGGATCCGCTCGGGCGAGGCTAGGTCGACCATGGAGGCCAGATGGGTGGTATACAGAATGGAATTTGCATCCGACAGCCGTTCAAACACCTGCAGCAGGTCGCTCTGTGCGCTTTGGTGCAAGTGGATGCCGGGCTCTTCGAGCAGCAGGATGCAGTTCTTGAATTGGCCCTTGCTCGCGTGCGTGAACTTCCACGCGAACCCGACGTACCAGCGAAAGCCCGTAGAGCGGCGGCTGAGCCTTACGGGCATGCCGAGGCCTTCATCCTCAGCGAAAATGTTGAGTGTCGTGGCGTCGACTTCGATGTCGAAGCGAACGCTCTTCTGCCGCCACAGATTTTGAAACTGCTTGGTGAGGTAGGCGGACGCCGAGCGCTTGTCAAATGAGCGCGCCGTTCGCCCTGCTGGGGTATCGCCCTTGGAGAGAAAATCGGTGAGATTGATGTGCGCCAGGTCGAGGATGATCAGCATCGTCTGCTCATCGACGCTCAGCTGATCCCAGGAAGCGGAATTCTTGCGCTGCAGCAGCGTATTCAGCTCCATCTGACTGCCGGACATCTGGTAGTCCTGGATGTAGACGAACTTGGGCACGTTGGCCCTCGCCCAGTCAGCGACCTTCTGGGCTTCCAGCGCGAGAGCGCAAGCGTCGTCAACGAAGTAAGACGTCGGGCTGCCGTACTGGCTGCGCGCGTGCAACGTGAGCGCCGCAGGGCGAGCCTGCGGTGGCGCCGCGGGATCGCTCGGCACTGCGGCGGCGGCGAACAGCGCAGCGATTTCCGCCTCATCGAGCGCAAACTGCGCCTCGCAGACCGTAGCCTTCGGATCCTTGTCGGCCCAGAGGTCGACCGGCCAGTCCTCCTCTATGTCGTAGGCGGCCTGCTGATCGAACGGGTTGACCCGATAGAGCGCCTCGAAGAGGTTGCTCTTGCCAGATTCGTTCTGCCCGACGAACGCCGTTATCCGATTGGTTTGGATCGGACCGGAGTCGTGGATGCTGCGGTAGTTGTAGACGCGGAACTGAGTGAGCCTCACCTGTGCACCCTACCCGTCTGTGACCTTCTCAACCCTTGCGCCCTGCGCGTTCGAGTATCCAGCGCGCGGTGAGCGCGAACACAACGACCACGGCGACGATGATCCAGGGGTCGCAATCGTTCTGGAAAAGCAGCGTCCCGGCCACGATGGCAGGCACAGCCAACAGCGCCACCGCCAACACCCGTGCGGTTGCGGGGTAACGCTGCCACAGATGGGGAACGGCCTTCATGCGCACAACCTCTCCTGCGTCGGGGCGGCGGATCACACCCCGTGCGCGGAAAGTCTGCGCAGTTATGACAAATCTTCTGTGTGCAGGCGCACGCTTTGGGAACGCTGCAGTTGATGCAGCTCACACTACGGCCGACGGACCGAGTCCGCTCCTCGGCGCCCGCGTGTTTCGCCGGTTAGCGCACGCTCAACCTGGTCCCTTGTATCCGGGCAGGTGTGCCGCCTGCGGGGAGGTGGCGAGCCTGGTCGCCGTCTTCACGGACTGGTGAAACTCGGGCGTGGTCGGTCCGATCACGACGCGTGGCCGGAAGAAGTCGGCCCAGAGAAACTCCGCGAACGCGGTCGGTGTTTTGTCGTAGCCACCGGCGTCGCGCACGTAGCCAGCAAGCGAGCGATACGGATCGTCCACCAGCTTCTCGAGGTGATCGGGGATGTCCTCGAAGGAGCGCTGCTGACCGTGCTGATCGATCGGATGTGCCCACTTGGCGGCCAGCATTCTGGGCCAGAACTGTGCGATCGGCACGTTGGAGAAGTCGTCTTCGATCCAGAAGAAGCCCGTGTCTACCGCGGCCTCGGCGGCGGCCCGTCCCAGGTGGTGATGATCGGTGATATAGAGCTTGCCGTCCGGGCCCCACACGGCGGGGATCGGGCGTGCCTGCATGAAGTCGCGCTGATCTTTCTTCTTGAGTGCTTCCAGCCTGGCGCGCTTGTCACGCACCTCAATCAGACCTACGGTGATCTGCGTTGGCCGCAGTCGATGTATCTCGACTTCGTGCAGCTTCGCCACGCGCACGCACCCTTCCCTCCGGGCTGTCGCATTACTGTAACATCGTGCCGGGACGAACGCGTTGACGGCGAGGATGGACCCGACGCGGCCCGGGCTGACGCGGCTGTAGCTGCGGGCGTCTCATATGCGCGGGGCGGCGCTCTGGGGAGACGCGTATGAAGCTGATGACCTGGGCCGTGGGGTCGGTACTGATCAGCCTGATGCTGGCAATGGCGATTGGCGCGGTGGTAAGTGCAGCGCCACCGCCCGGCGCGGCCGAGCTAGCGGGGTGCCCGCATGCACGGGCCGCAGCGCACGCCGGGCAGAAGCTCGCGCATCCGGCCGCCGCCGCATCCGGCCATCACAGCTACCTCATCGCCACGCGCATGGGCTGGGCCATCAGCTGAACGCCGCCGCGACGCGCCACTGCCGCGTCAGTTGAGCGCCACGCCACCCGCTGTCGCCGCACGAAGCCTTTCCGTGTGCGCCGAGCGCAGCATCGAGAGCGCCGCGTAGGAAACCACGCCCGTTACCAGCCAGCGCATCGTCGTCAGCGGCAGCGACTTGACGATGAAGAACGCGACCAGGACGCCCGCAATACCGCCGATGCTCAATCCGAGTGAGGGAACGTGCGCGAAGCGTCCCGAGCGGAAGAACCCGAGGCTCGCGACCGGCTGCAGTATGCCGTCACTGCCCATCATGATGGGGAAGGCCGCGAGCGGGTGCATGCCGAGCAGTGCCAACATGATCATGAGCGGGGCATAGTTGCCGATGCCGATGCACATCAGGGCACCGAGCACGAAGCTCACCGACACCGCGAGCACGAAGCGCCACCCGCCGAGGCCGAGCGCCGCGCCGCCCGGCGGGAAAACGCCGAGATTGCGCAGGGCGAAGAAGAACGCCGCGATCAGCAGTGCCGCTCCCATGAACAGCTGGATGGAACGGCGCGGCAGACGGCTCACCACGCCCGCCCCGAGCCACGCTCCCGCGGCGGCGGTAATGAGCATGCACGCGAGCAACGCCGGCTGTACGGGGACGGCAGAGATGAACAGCATCGATTCGAGGAAGGCCGACAGGTTGAGTCCGACATTCAACGTCCCCGGAATCAGCTCATCGGCGGGCTTGCCGCGGAACTTGAACAACGCCGTGGTCGGCGCAAATGAACCGATACCGAGCGTGTCGAGGAAACACGTCAAGCAGCCGATCCCCATGTCGACCGGGTCAGGACGGCCGTGCAGGTGATGCCGCCGTACCGCCCACCTCCAGCCGACGACGAAGGCCACGTTCACCAGCACGATTGCCGCGAGCAGCCCGACCGTCGTCGCGTTCATGCGTTATGCCCTGAAGGGCACGTGCGTGCTTACGCGCCGGCGCAGCCGCGCTAGGCCGTCGACGCAGCGCAGATACTGGATGGCGGCGCGCGCGCCAACGCCACTCAGGCCGTGGAACGGCACCGGCAGCACGGGCGTCACCGGAAAGCCGAGCTCGACCACCGGTGCGCCCAATGCGCGCCGGGCCAGCAGTCGGCCCATCATCGTCGCCATCGCCACGCCGCGGCCGTTGTAGCCGAGGCCGGCGAGCAGGCCCGGAGCCAGCTCGTGCAGGTGTGGAAGATGATCGCGCGTCATCGCGACGAGGCCGCCCCAGTGGTACTCGAAGGCGAGGCCCTTGAGCTGCGGATAGATCTCGTGCACGGCGCGGTAGTGGTACTGGATGCTGTGCAGTGTCGGCGGCGCGAAGGTCCCACGCGTGCCGAGCACCAGCCGTCCGCCCGGTTCGAGGCGAAAGTACCGCAGCAGGTGCCAGGTATCGGAGGCCGCCTGCCCATCGGGCAGGATGGTGCTGCGCAACGGTAGCGGGATCGGCGCGGTCGCGACCTGGAAGGACGGCACCGGCACCATGGTGCGGCGCAGATCTTCGTTGACGGCGTCGGTGTAGGCATCGGTCGCGATGATGACCTGGGGAGCGCTCACGCCCCCCTCCGGGGTCTCGATGCTCCACGCGCCCCCCAGCCGTCCGAGGCGCAGCGCCCGACTGCGGATGTAGATGCGGCCGCCGGCGCGCAGCAGCGCGTGGGCGAGCCCGCGTACGTAGGCGAGCGGTTGCACAGTGCCGCCGCGGCGGTCGAGCAGCCCGCCGCAGTAGCGCGCCGAGCCGGTGAGTTGCAGCACCTCGCGGCGTGACAGCAGATCGAGCGGCGCGCCGCGCCGCCACCACTGCTCGGCGCGCCGCGCGAGCTGCGCGAGCGCGAGCTCGGATGTGGCCGGCTGGATCCAGCCGGTGCGCGTCGCATCGCACTCGATCCCGTGACGGGCGATGAGATCAAACACGAGGTCGGGTCCGGCTGCGGCGGTTGCTACCAGCCGTCCGCCCACGTACGGGCCGAGCGTGGCTTCGAGGTGATCGGGGTCGACCTTGACGCCGGGGATGACCTGCCCGCCGTTGAGCCCGCTGGCGCGCTCGCCGATCTCCGCGGCCTCGAGAACCACGACGTCCCGGCCCGCCTCAGCGAGGTGCAGTGCGGCCGAGAGCCCCGTGTAGCCGGCGCCGATGACCGCAGCCTGGACGCGCTGCGTGCCGCTCAGCGTGGTGCACACCGGGCCGGCCGGCGCCGTCACGGACCACAACGATTGCAGCGGAACGGCGGCGGTCATCGACTCTATCGATAATCGATTAGTTGGTATCGTTATAAGGCGCGCGGGACCGCGTGGCGGCCCGTGTACCCGCGCTGCCAGTGCCTATTATGCCCCATGCAGCGTCTTTCGCCGCCTGTGACGTTATGCCAGACTTCCCGCCGGCCGCCCCCGGCCGGTGCACCGTACCGGGGCGTTACAACAGGCAGCGCGGCCGCACGGGGGAGGCAATGCGTGCTCCTTATGTAGTATCGGCGGCGCTGTTGTGCCCGTGGCTTGCGGCGTCCGTGCTCGCCGCGTCGCCGCCGCTGCCGGCTGAGCACCTCGCGGTCGAGCAGCTGCCGCCCCGCACCCCTCACTGGGTGTACGTGTACGACGAGGTCTTCGACAACGAGATCGACTCGCGCGTGCACCTGTTCGACGGCGACAGCTACCGGCGTCTCGGGCAGATCGACGGCGGCTTCTACGCCAGTGTCAACGTGTCTCCCGACGGGGCGAACACGGTGGTCGCGAGCAGCTACTTCGCGCGCGGCGGCCATGGCGCACGCACCGACGTGGTTGAATTCACCGACAACCGCACGCTCACCGTCACCCACGAGATCGTGCTGCCTGCGAAGCGCGCCATGACGGGGCCAACCCTCTTCAACATCGCCTACAGCGCCGATCAGCACTTTCTCTACGCCGCCTATCTCACTCCGGCGGCCTCCTTCGGCGTCCTCGACCCCGCACGCGGCACGGTGCTCGGCGAGATCGACACGGCCGGCTGTGTGCTGGTGATTCCCTCGGGCCCGAACCGCGTCTCCTCCATCTGCGAAAGCGGTCGTCTGCTGACGGTGGCCCTCGATGCTGAAGGACGCGAGGCCGCGCGCGCCATGTCCGAGCCGTTTTTCGATGCCGACAAAGACCCGGTGTTCGTCCAGGGCATTCCGACAGGCCACGGCTACGCGTTCCTCTCGTTCCTCGGGGAGGTGCACGAGATCGACTTCAGCGGCGCGCAGCCGGTGTTCGCCGCCCCGTGGTCGCTCGTCAGCGCCGCCGAGAAGGGTCAGTGGCGGCCGGGCGCCATGCAGGTGGGCGCGATTCACCGCACCCTCGGCCGACTGTACGTGCCGATGCACCCAGGCGGCGAAGGCACCCACAAGGACGGCGGCACCGAGATGTGGGTGTTCGACCTCGCGTCCCACCGCCGCCTGGCGCGTTGGCCGCTCAAGACGCAGGGACTCTCGCGGGTCATTGCGGTGCAGGTCTCGCAGGACCTCGCGCCCATCCTGTTCGCCGCCACCGAGACTGCCGACCTTGCGGTGCTCGACGCCCTCAGCGGTCGACTGCGGCACGTCGAGAGGCACCTCGGGCAGACTCCCTGGATGCTGCTCAATCCCTGACACCAAGGTCTCCATGATGCGCACCCTTGATCGGCTGTTCGAGCGCTCCACACGCTCACTGGCACGACGGACTTCGCGGCGCAGCCTCCTGGCGTCGCTCGGGCAGGCGCTGACCGGCGCAGCGCTGCTGCCACTGCTGCCGTTCGATCGCGCCCAGGGTGCCCGAGCCGCCGAGTCGACGGCGCCGGCCGTCGGTCCCGACAGCTGCCGGTACTGGAAGCACTGTGCGATCGACGGCTTCCTCTGTGGCTGTTGCGGCGGCACTTCGAGCTCCTGTCCCCCCGGCACCACGCCGTCGCCGATCTCGTGGGTCGGAACCTGTCACAACCCGTTCGACGGCCGTGACTACATGGTGTCGTACAACGACTGCTGCGGGAAGACCAGCTGCGGCACCTGCGACTGCATGCGCAACGAGGGCGAGAAGCCGATCTACCGCCCCTCGCGCAACAACGACCTGAACTGGTGCATGGCGAACGCCAACGCGAATTATCACTGCACGGTTTCCGTGATTCTCGGAGTCGCCGAGCAATGAGGCCCAGCCGGGACGCGGGCGTTGCTGCCGACAAGGCCGCGCCCACGCTTGCGGCACTGACGCTCCTCGGGCTGGGCACGCCGATGCAGGGCGTGCGTGCTGACGCCCCTACCCCGGCATACCCGCACGGTGCCGCGGCTTTCCAAAACAACTGCGCCGTGTGTCACGGTCCCGGTGGCGCCGGCGTCCCGTCCCTCGCCCCGCCGCTGCTTTCGTACCCGGCCCGCTATGCCGCGAGCGCCGAGGGGCGGCGGCAGCTCGCGATGACACTGCTCTATGGCATGTTTGGCGACATCAGCGTCGGCGAGGTGCACTTCAACTCGCAGATGCCGGCGTTTGCGCAGCTCGACGACGCAACGCTCGCCGCGCTGGTGAACTACGTGGTGTTCGATCTCGATCGTGCGGCTGCAGACGTCAAGCCGTTCGCCGCAGGGGAGATCGCCGCCGAGCGCGCTCGGCCGCTCGATGCCGCCGCGGTGCGCGAGCATCGCAAGCGGCTCGCCCCGCCGGGGCCCTGAGGCGATGAGGCGTCGCGCAGCGCTGGCAGGGGCGGCAAGCGCAGCGGCCTGCGTCGCGGTCGCCGGCGCCAACCCCGCACAGGACTACACGCTCTTCTGCCGGGGCTGTCACGGCGCACAGGCACAGGGGGTGCCGGGTAAAATCCCGCCGCTCGCCGGAGCGGTGAGCCTCTTCATGCGTACCGCCGAGGGGCGCAACTACGTGCTGCGCGTGCCGGGCGCGGCTAACTCGGCACTTCCCGACGCGCAGCTCGCCGCCGTGCTCAACTGGCTGGCCGAGCGCTATGGCACGCCACGGCAGCCGCCGCCGACGCCCTTCACCCCCGAAGAAGTCGCACGCACGCGGCACATACCGCTCGCCGACGTCAAGGCGGCGCGGCGTGAGGTGGTGCGCCAGCTGGCCGCGAGTGGTGCCGCACCGCCGGCCGACTACTGACGAGCGCGTGCCGAGCGCTACTGACGCCAGATGGCAGTGATACCGAAGGTACGCGGCCGGAAGGTGTAGTCACGTTGCAGCCGCGAGACGCCGGCCACCAGCGGATCGATGGTGAAGTTGTAATCCGTGACTGTGTGCGAGTCGGTCAGATTGTCGACGAAGGCCTGCAATGACATCGGCCCGAACTGCATGCCGGCGCGCGCACTGACGAAGGTCGTCGACGGCAGCACGTAATTTACCGTTTGGTACTGGGAAGTGTTTGGGTCCAGGCTCGCCGTGGGCCACTTGGCGTGCGCCTCGTATTCGCCGTCGAGCCGCACAAAGGTATCGCGGGCGAAGACGGGGAAGTGGTACTCCAGTGCCAAAGCGGCCGTGAACGGTGCCGTGGGCTGTCCGCCGCCGGTCTCGCTGCTCGCGCTCACGATCGCATCGCCGTCAGCGACCAGCGGGCGTGGATCGGCCGCGCACGCTGGCGGTGTACCGCCCGGCGGGCAGGGCTGATTGAAGCGGAAGTCCTCCGTGTAGCGCGCCTGCGTGTAGCCAAGCGCCAGCTCGACGGTGAACGCGCTCGTCACCGAGAAGTCTGCCTGCAGATCCGCGCCCTTCACCGTTGCGTTGCCCGTGTTGGCAATGAAGGAGATCTGACAGACCGGCGGCACGATCAGCTGCTGGATGTTGTTCCACTGGATGTAGTAGAGGCTGGTCGCGAGCCGCACGCGGTTCTCGAAGTTGTTCTTCGCGCCCAGCTCGTAGCTATTTACCGAATCCGAGTTGAACGTCGGCGGATTCGCGCTGATGCCGAAGTTGTTGAAGTCCGTCGGGCACGCCGCGTACGGGATCGGATTGTTGGCGCCACCGGGACGGAAGCCTTTGGCGTAGGTCGCGTAGAACATGTCGTTCGGATCCATCTGGTACTGCAGGCTCGCCTTGGGCGTGAAGGCGTCCTCGGTGTTGTTGCCGGAGCCGGCTCGGGTCGGCGCATACAGCTGCGGGCCGCCGGTGAGAGTATCGAACGAGTACTTCATGCGCGACTCGCGCGCGCCGAGAGTCAGCTTGAGCTGATCGGTGAGCCCGTAGGTGAGCTCACCAAAGACCGCAATCTGGGTGTCCTTCGAGCTCGTCCTAAGGAAGTACGAATCAGTCGGATAGTTCGGATCGTAGGCGATCCCGCCGAATACGTTCTGGTACGGCTGATTCAGCACGAGCGTGGTCAGATCGTTGAGCATCGGGTCGCCGATCTGCTCGAGATAGGTCTGGCGGTTCTCGTTCGCGAAGATACCCGTGGTCCACACGAGTCGCGCGTTGGGGTCGGTCGACTGCAGGCGAATTTCCTGCGTCAGGTTCTCCTGGCCGTTCTGGACGCTCGAGGGGGAGGCGCGATAGTCGAGCCCCGGCACGTGCAGGCCACTGCCATCTAGGAGTGGGAAGGGGACGAGCCACGGAGACCCCGTCGGGCATACTGCTGGTGACAGGGCCGGGTTGCAGAATATCGGCGAGGCGTTCTGCGTCTGGTAGTAGCCGAGGTTGTAGAGGGTGGCTTCGTAACCGGTCGTGTTCTCACGGTGGTAGAAGGAAGTGTTCGAGATCAGAGTCACCGAGCCGAGATCGCCCTGGATCTTCAGCGACGGCAGATAAAACGTGTCCGGTGAGTTGCGCTCGTTCGGGTCGGCGCTCGCGAAGTGGTTGTTCCCTGCGTCGGAATACAGCGGCCAGTAGTTCGAGATGTTGTGTTCTTTGCGATCCTGGTAGTAGATACTCGGCGTAAAGGACCACTTGTCCGAGGGCGCCCACAGGAATGCTAGCCGTAGCAGCGTGCTGTCTGCGTGGTTGGCGTTCGAGTCATCGACTGCGCCCGTATACGGGTCGATGTGGTCGATCCAGCCGCCGTCGCGGCGGTACCAGACGGTCAGCCGCGCGCCGAGCGTGCCATTCACCAGCGGCCCGCCGACCGCGACGCCGGCCTCGTAACTCGGATCACCGCCCTGGGTGGTGGCGAGCTCCGCGCGACCGTAGACGCTCGTTCTGGTGAGACTCGGCTGCGTGGTGATGTAACGCACCGTGCCGCCCTCGGACCCCGAACCGAACAGTGTGCCCTGCGGCCCGCGCAGCACCTCGATGCGGTCGAGGTCGAAGGACTTCGGCAGCGCCTCGTCGGGGTTGAAGGCGAGCGCGCGCATCTGAATCGGGGTGTCGTCAATGTAGATGCCCGTGGTACCGGCGCCCCCGGTGCCGGAGATGCCGCGGATCGAGATGTTGTTGGTGCCGGAGTTGTCGAAGTTCACTCCCGGTGTGAAGCGGGCGACCTCTGAGAAGTCCTTGATACCGCGGTCGTCGAGCGCCTCCTGAGTGAGGGCGCTCACGCTGATCGGCACCCTGGAGAGGTTCTCCTCGCGTCGTGTCGCCGTGACGACGACTTCCTGCAAGGCTGGGGCAGCCGCGCCCGTCTCGGTCGTCGGCGCCTGCTCCTGCTGCTGCGTCCGGCCGATGCTCGAGAGCCCGGCGAGCAACACGAACCCCACCACCGGCGCCGCGCGCCGCGCGCCGGCGGAAAATCTACTCAGCACACGCATAGAGCCTCCCCGTTACTTCTTCTCGATGCCTGAGCCCCTGCCCCTGTGTAGCACTTTATTCACAACTTGAGCGCGGGCTCAAGCACGCAGTCCGCGGCTCACCGGGAGCGTGCGCACGCGACGGCCGGTGGCCGCGTAGATCGCATTGCACAACGCCGCCGCGACGCACGCCGTACCGGTCTCGCCGACGCCGCCCGGTGCCTCGCCGCTCGCCACGAGGTGAGCCTCCACCCGCGGTGCCTCCGCGATGCGCAGCGATGGGAAATCGTTGAAGTTGCTCTGCTTCACGCGTCCGTTGGCGATCGTGATCTCGTTGCCGAGCGCCGCGCTCAGACCGAAGGTCACGCCGCCCTCGAGCTGCGCGCGCACGCCGTCGGGATTGACAGTGAGGCCGCAATCCATGGCGCACACCACTCGCTCGACCCGCGGCTGCCCCTGCGCATTGACGCTCACTTCGACGACCTGGGCGAGATAGCTGCCGAAAGCGTTCTGGATGGACACCCCGCGCCCGCTGCTACCCGGCAGCGCCGTGCCCCAGCCGGCGCGGTCGGCCGCGAGATCGAGCACGCGGCGCATGCGCGCATCCTTGAGCAGCGCGCGGCGGTAGCGCACCGGATCCTGCTGCGCGGCGAGCGCCAACTCGTCGATGAAGCTCTCGACCGCAAACACGCTGCGCGTCGCACCGATGCCCCGCCACCAGCCCGTGGGCACGCCCGGCGGATCGCGGCGCACGTAGCGGACCTCCATATTCTCGAGCGGATACGGCAGGTCCGCGGCACAGCTGACCGCATCAAAGTCCACGCCCTTCTGCACCGTCTCCTCGCCGTAGTAGAGTGCCCACAATCCCGCGCCCGCGATGGTGTGGCGCCAGGTAAGCGGCTGGCCGTGTGCATCGAGCGAGGCGGACAGCCGGTCGACGTAGTACGGCCGGTAGCGGTCGTGCTGCATGTCCTCCTCGCGCGTCCACAGCACCCGCACCGGTCCCTGCACGTGCCGCGCGATGCGCGCTGCCAGCACGATGCCATCGACCTCCAGGCGCCGCCCGAAACCTCCGCCAATGAGATGGTTGCGAAGCTGGATCTGCTCGGGTTTCAGGCCGAGTCGCGCGAGCTTGGCGACCGCACGATCCGGCGCCTGCGTGCCCACCCAGATCTCGCAATCGTGCTTGCGCCAGTCGACGGTGCAGTTCATCGGCTCGAGCGTGGCGTGAGCGAGAAAGGGTTGGTGATAGAGCGCCTCGACGTGCGTCGCGGCACGTGCGGCGGAAGCAGCCGGCTTGCCCTTGCTCAGCGCCACCACGCCGCCCTGGTGCGCGGCGGCCTCGAGGGCTGCGACGATGTTCGCCTGCTGCACGGTGGCGTTGGCGCCGCCGTTCCAGCGTGGCTTGAGCGCCTTCATGCCCTGCATCGCCGCCCAGGTGTTGTCCGCCACGACGGCGAGCGCATCGCCCTCGTTCACCACCTGCGTGACGCCGCGCACCGCGAGCGCGGCCTCGCTCGCGAGCGGCTCGGCGATGCTGCCGCCCTCGACCGGCGAGAGTGCGATCACGGCGACCTTGGCGTGCGGCGGCCGTGCGTCGATGCCGAACACGGCA